>OCRP01000176.1_pt1 | contig 77252 bp, 68 predicted proteins | sample 1538871 | NCBI WGS metagenome assembly OCRP01 (sample SAMN04571731, study PRJEB22368) | human gut metagenome | biome: human gut; material: stool | host: Homo sapiens | place: Luxembourg | collected 2012-09-20 | reverse complement strand
ACCTCTTCTTTTTATGAGATAAAAACTTATCTCATTCTCAATCACTTATAAAAAATACGTACTTTCTCTCGAAAAAACTTATAGCAAGCATCATCCCAATAAGATTCTTTCTTATCCGGATGTACAATCGAAATTAGATACATTTCCAAGATCTCATCATAATCAAGCGAGACAATTTCTTCACGAAAGGTCTCGTATCGGTTTTCTAAGGAAAAGACATTGTTCTCTTCCCACAAAGAAAAACGATAAGCAAGTGTTCTAAGCAAGTTACCATTTGCCTTTAAACCACTTTCCTTATTGCTTTCCATAAGGAAATGCAGATTCTCTTCGTAATTATCTCTGTCTTTAATTCGTTTCATTACCTATCTGTAATTATATTCCATCCCCATTTTTCCAACAGATTGAGAATATTGATGAAATTGTAGGTAGCCCATTGATTGGATACCACAAACTGGATGCCATCATAGCTTTGCAGCACCATATCTTCCGACATCACATAGCGTGAACGCAAATCCTTCTTGTCATGCGAAGATTTATCGATGCTATCAACACTTCTAATAACACCGTATGAGCCTTGTAAGTGATCTTCAAAAATATGGGAAAGTTGCTCAAATGTCAAGTTCGGATTCAGTTCTATAAAATGAGCAACGACTTCCCTCACGAATCGTCCCTTGCCATAGTAGCTCCTGCCACCATCCAATGAATATTTGGTAACATCCCGTTTCCGTTTATCCTTTGAGACCTGTGAAACGACCATTCCAGAAGTAGCAACAGAAAGCAAGGGCTCCGATAGTTGGCTAGCCGATGAAGGAGAGGGCTGTATCGTAAAACTTAAACCGTGCAGAACTTCTTCCACCAAATTTTTGTTGCATTTCTTGAACTCAACGAAATAATCTGTCAACACTTGCTTGATGGTTGCGTCCTTGTTAGTTGACAATGATTGTTGAAAAGCATTCATAATCTCAATTGTTTTTATATCGTTAGCCTTTGCTTTGCAATAATTCTCTATTCGTTGCTTGTTGAAAGTGTCATACAGGAAGAAATCCACGAATTCTGCGCCACCTTCAGCATCCAAGTCTATCTCTATTTGCCATACCATGAGAGGCAATTCTTCGTTCGTATCGTAATACATTCTGATGTTGTCACCGATGTACAGACCTATGGTTGTTTTTTGCAAACGCATATACGATAAAAGTTGCTGCTCTTGTCTGGGTGTGATGATGTTACGAGGACGCTTCATCTCTATCACAATGACGGGCTTGTCTTCAATTTTTAGGGTAATGTCTGGTTCAATTTGATTATGCGACCCTATATTAATCCTTTCCTTAGGGCATATTTCTCCCTGAACCTTGCTCCAACCAAGTTGGCGCAGGTTCATCTCTACGATGTTCTGATAGGGTTCTTCCAAGATATCATCCTTGCGAGCCTCCACCAAGTCGTAACAGAATTCTTGCCATATTGTTTTGTTTGATTTCATACGCTTTCTATGAAACTAATAGGTTTTCATAATTACTAGTATCTTTCTCATCCTTGGTTCTCTTCATGACATTGACTATTTTTCTAGCGCCTCTTTCATGCAGAAACCATTTGTTCCATTTAAATCATTTCACCATGATTTAAAATGTTTTGTCCACAAAGTTACAAAATCTAAATGAAAAACCAAGCTCGTGTTCAACTATTATTGTATCTTTGTTCACCCAAAGAATAAAATGGCGCAAAGAAGTACAGAAGCATTCTTAACTTTCATAGCCGTAACATTCAAAACCCCTCCTTCCACCGAGGCTAACACAAAGACAAAAGGCATCAGCGCCGGGCCCACGCTCAGCATTGATGCCTTTTGTTTTGCTTCTTTTTTATTGAACCAGCAACTCTTTCATCGTGATAAAGTAAGGTTCTTTTTTCCGTGGATTCAAGTTTTTGCGTACTTTCATTATACGACCGGATTTTGGGTCTGTAAACTCCACTATCGGTTCATCATCCCTAAAGTCAAAACAAAGATAAAACTCATGCCCTACTTCAAAATTCTTCTTTACCAGTTCTTCCTTAGAAACAAGTCGCGGACCACTTTCTGACAACGCATACAAAGCTTTGCGTCCATTGCTGTCATACAGAAGAGCATACTTGCTATGTTCAAAGCCAGGTATAAGTCGGAGCGAACCGCTGACCATTCCTGCACGGACATTATATATCTTATTCTTCAGAATGGCATTCCAATGCTTTTCGTCCTTTACATAACCGACAAGTACAAGCGTGTTCTCGTCTTCGGGTGCAATGCTATAGTTCAAGCCCTTTTGCGGAACGCTGTCTTTGATGTGTGCCATCACGCTGTTCTCCAGGAGAATTTCCCGCAGATGCCTTTCCAACAAGTCACATTGCACATAGTCGGCCTTGTGCTCTTCGTCAGCCGGGAGCAAAGGAAACGCGCCGATGTTCACCTTCTTTATGCTCTGATAGAAATAGCGGTTTTCTATCTTATCGCCTTCCGTTCTGCCTGGGAAGAGAATATATCCGCCGATGATTTCCTTTCCGCGCGGACGCACATCCTCCTTCATGGAGTAATAAATGGCGTCACGGTAGCGGTGCATCTGGTTGATGGCATCCGGCAACGGATAGTCGGCAATGTCGATGTCAGCGCCGTCATCAAGCTCGCAGTCGTTCACATCGTCCTGCACCCTATATTTTGCGTCATAGAGGTAAGTGAGCGTAAACCCGTCGGGCTTTCTTATAGACACAACAATGTCGGGACGCTGTTCTGTCGTTGTGGTCTTCATTTCATCCTTTGAACGCCTGTTGTAGGTGTGCTGATATTCCAGCTTCACCTCGTCGCCGTTGTCGGCCTTGAACACCACTTCGTGGGTCATGCCGCTGTTGACAAACGTGTCAATCATCTCGCCCTTGTTTTCTGTCACCCGTTCCTTGTCAGCCAGGTCTATGCCGAGAACCTTGGCAACGAGCCGCTTCATGATCAGGAAACACCAAATCTCATACAGCTCCCAAATCTTCTTCATGCCAATGTCAGTCTTGCCTTCCACCAAGTCGAGCGAGTTTTTAAGCATGAGCCACGCTTTGTAAATCTGGCTGTAACCCGTCCGCTGCTGCAATATTGCGCTTTCCTGTCGAAACCCTTCAAACTCTCCGACCTTTTTGAAGAACACGTTGCCTCGCAGACGCTTGAACATTGCCTTATATTCATACAGGCTCCTCCGCTCGTTGTCGTCCATGTCTTTGCACAATCCGCTGACCTCATTGAACACTTCACCAAACTTCTTTTCCAACACTCGCAGGGAGTATTTCACAAAGCGGTTCTCCCTTGTGTTGGCCGAGTTCTCCGTCACCTCATAGCGGTAATGGTAAAGCTCGCCGTCTCCCCGTCTGTCGGCAAACCTCTCCGCTTCTTGCTGGCTCCAACGACGTATTTTCGCAGGACGTGCATTGTAGGTCTTGCGTACAGGCTTGTTGTTCGGACGTGACATGATGAACTTGATGTTCTTGAAATAACCGTCAACCACGTTCTTGAAGATGCTCAACCATATTATGCTGTTGTTGCGCTCCGCCTTCTTCAATGAGAAACTGCTGAATGTCAGCGTGAGATAATCGAAGACATAGTTTTCATATTCTTCGTTTATGAGGGTTATTATCTCGTGCAAGTCGTTCTTGGTGTCGAGCTTTGGCGACGCCACATACAGCTCCATGCTTTGCTTCACCAAAGCCCCTTCTTTGTCTCTATACTCAAAGGCGAAATTAAACTTGCCGGGGGAGTTTAAGAAATCAATGGTGCCGACGAGAATGCCCGAATGGTCACCGTTTTTGTAGAACTTGAAAGCGTCGCCGATGCTCTTTATCTGATGGCGCACTTTGGGCAGCGACCGCTCATGTGAGGTGTCGTAGATGTTCTTCAGCTCAACAGCAAACTGATATTCGCAGGTCTCAAAGAACACGGGATGTTTCTTCAGCCATTCCGAATGTTTCACATCCGGATTCAACGTCTGCATCCCCTCATTGCCGCCGAAGGGAAAATAGAGCGTCAGCTTTCCTTCTCTGGAAGAACGATAGTCGCAATATGTAAGCGCAGCGTCTTTAACGCGACGGGCAAACCGTGCCCAGGCATATTCAATGCTGCCTGTGCTCACGATCAGCTTGTAGTCGTCACATTCAAAAACCAATACGTCCATACATCTTTTGTTTTAATTCCAGAAACTTGTGAATCCACTCTTGTCGCTACCGAAGCGTTTGAGCATAAACTCAATCTTATCCTCGCTCTTGGTCCAGTCGTTGTCTGCACAACGGGCCGACAGCTTCATCAGACAGCTATTGCATTTCTCGTAGTCGCCTTCAATTCTCGGCAACACTTTCTGCATGAGGATATCGTCAAACACCGTGTTCAGGTCGGTGTCAAAGTTCACTCCGTCCTCAAAGTCCTCGCCATCATTCATGAGCTTGTAAATCTCTTTCTTTGAGTGATAAAGAAGAATTGTCTCGTTCATGATACGGTGGCTTACCTTAAAGGGAGTTCCTTCCATGTCCTTATTAATATTGTTGATAAACGCCAGAATATCGTTCTTCTCAGAATCTGACAGTTCAAACCGTCCCTTATCCAACATTTCAAGAGCACGAACCTCATCGCTTATAAAAAGCTCACCATTACGAGGATGCTCCAAATAGTTAAAGCTGAGATCACCATCAAAATAGTCTTCGCCAAAATTACCTACAATAGTTTCAAAGGTCATGGCACGGTCAATCACCTTGCGAGAAAAAGAGTTTGTGGTGTCATCCATATTTACTGTACCGACAATGACGACGTTTTGAGGAATTGTCAACCCCTCACGTCTTAATTCGTCAACGATGTCCTGGCGCACAAAAGCTTCTTCCTTCTCTTTTTGACCCAAAGCGTTTATGTCATATGCCGACCAATCTTCATTGGCGGGTTTCAACCCCATTTCCATAAAGATATTAAAGTCGTCGGCATACCTTTCGTTGAACACACTTGCAGGGACAATAGGATCTGTCACAATCTTACCGTCAGACCTTCTCTTGCGCGACTCTATCACACTAAGGAAGTCGGCGAAATATTCTTCAACAGGAGCAAGGTTCATCTCGTCGAGACAAACAAAGAACGGAACGTTCTTGTCTTCATACATCTTGGCTTTTACCAAGAATCGCATGAAGTCTGTTACAAAATATTTGTTCTGTACCGAAGAACGGAATCCTGTAATATCAGTTGCATCATGCCAGTTAGGCTTTACGCTGATCAACAGATAGTTGCCAGGAGAGGTTTCTGACGTGTTAAGAAAACCGTCACAAGGACAAGTTGCAAAAGCAAGAAGTTTCACTTCAATACTCTTGCCTGTTCCGGAAAAGCCGCCTAAGATCAAGAACGGCTTTGTCTTTATGGCAGATATATAACCATATTCTTCATCCATCAAGTCAACGTCAGAACATGTAGGCTTAACAGGCTCTGTGTTCTTTGCCTGCATCGCCCCTTCATCCTTTAATTTGCTCAATACCATTTGAGCCATCGTTGACAATGTTGCTGTATAACCATATTCAAACTTGTCAAGTGTAGTTTTACCGCACAATGCCTCTTTGGCAGCAGCTGACGTGCTGTCAGGATTTGTCTTGAAATACTCAATATATTCGCTCAACAATTGCTTTGAAATAGTTCTTATTCCATACGCCCCACGGCTCTCTACCTTAACAAGATAGCACAATCTGTCTTTGTCTACAATTTCAATTCTTGAATCTATAGACTTATCTCCTATATTGAGACTATCACATTCACTCTTTTCCATATTCATTCTTTTTAGTATAATTCAGGCAGAAATTCAGTTCACTTCAGCTCAATGCCACCAAACATCTTAATCTGCGGTTGTAGAAAAGAAGGTCTATGAAATATGCCTTGTCGTCAACAATTAATCTATATTGGTTGCCCATATAAGGGGAAACGTTACCGAGTGGAATAACGATTAATTTATACCGCAAAATTACTAATTATTATCTGTAAACTTGCATAACGACCTTAAAAATTACGTCAACAATCCAACAAGTTGAAACCAGTTCAACAAATTCCTGTCTATCTTCTTTGGGGAGTCATGTCGAATGAGCATTTTTGCTACAATGTAACGCACAATAAAACACGGAAAGAGAAAAGAAGAGCTTGAAACGCAAATTGGTCCATTGTCAATGGACCAATTACTATTTCATCATTGCATGCCGAAACAGGTTATATTAGTCCAAGTTAGACATATAACAAGACGCGATAATCGCCACAAAAGTATGACACATGACACATATGACACTTGTTTTTATAAATGTTATACGCGCGCGCGCAGGAAAAGAGATAAATATATATTAAAAAGAAAATATAATAAAAGAAAAAGTTATAAAAACAGGTGTCACAAGTGTCATGTGTCACGTTTCATAAGTAAGCGTGTCCGCGATGCAGCCTATACTATCCTAGAAAAAGTTGAATGGATTTATACTGTAAGCCTGAGGTTGGTTGAATGATTTTCGCCTTATCCCCAAACTCTGTTGAATAAACGTGTTTACGCCTCGTAAGTGACGTGTTTACGGTCTGTAAGTGACGTGTTTACGTTTCGTAAGTGACGTGTTTATGACCTTGACTGATTTTACTTTACACTTCTCTCTTACTTTTACTAAATTACTTTACTGCAAATTCATTCCTTTGCTGAATAACTTTACTATGCAGGGAAATTGTTTCTGAAACGCTTTACATAGACGTTTCTGTTTGCAAAGTCTGTATCCGAAAACTAAAAAAAATAAAAAAGTAGTTTAAAACCGCGTGTAGTCGCGTAGAATCGTATAGAAACTCCTAAGTGAAATTTTTCAATGCTGTATCTTTGCGCTTATTGGTTTGACGGTATAAGGGTATTGTTTAAAGAGAATGTGTTGGGGGTATGATTGAAGTGGTTGTGAGTGTAATGACCGAAATGGAACTGATGAAAGATGAGGTAATCGAAGTGTGATAAATAGCGATCTTTGACTTATTGAGAACAGATATAGAAATTCAAAATTACACGAAGGCTTCACGCAAGAATTCTTGCTTGGGCAAGCGTCTATACAAACCGAGCGCAAGAATCAAGACTCGAAAATCAAGATTAATTTAAGGGCAAAAAAAATTGGTTGTCTCACGACAACCAATCCTTCTTAACCTTAATAATCTAATACCATGAAAAACACATTGCAAAATTACGAACATATCTTCTATATGCAAAATTGCGAGTGTGTTATTTTCTATGTCTATAACTTTATTTAAATGTTTTGCCATCCCATTTAAGTTTTCTTTGCACAAGAATCTGCTCTATTGCCTTTTCATCTTCCGGATTTGGAACAACGGGAGAGAGCTTCACAAGGAGCACATTCTCTGCGGGCGAAAGCGAAACGCTGAACATTATGGGGTCGAGCATAGCGACGAGACGGCTGAAACGCTCCTCGCTCATGGTGTCGGGACGACACACAAAACTGTCTGCGCTGAAGGTAAACGGGGCCTGAAGGGGCTTCCATTGACGGTCGAAAAGCTGCACCTCGCTGTCGCGCTTCGGACCATCCCAGGAACGAACCACACACAACACGCTGTCGCATGAAGACAACGAGGAGGATGAACCCGAACCTGAAACCATGGAAGAACCCAAGCCCGAAGCTGAACCCGAGGCAGAGGCTGAGCCTGACCCCGAGGCTGGCAGGAGCTTCATTTGCAGGGTGTGGGCTTTGCTCAGGGTTGCGGCAAGGAATGTGCTTGTGAGCGTGTCTATGCGCGACTTGCCCTTGAGGGCGTTGTCGGTCTGGGCATCGGTGTGCATGTCATAGAAGTCGAGACATTGGGTGCGCAGGCTGGTGCTGAGATAAGGCGCAAACGACGGGGGCATGGAGAGCCACAGGTCGCGAACGGTCTGTGCTCCGACGGTCAGGGGGAGCAGCAGCAGGAGAAGGGCGATCGCCCGACGGGGCTGAACGCTTCGCAGCCAGGCGAGAGGGTTTGTTGATATTGCCATTTTTTTTGTTTTGTGCCATGCAATGGCACGGTTAAAAAAACAAGTGTGCCGGACGGTCCCGACACACTTGTTTTTTATCGTTTTTGTTGCTTTAACATGTTATGTTGCGGTCACGCGCTGTGCCGCACGAAGAGCGGGGAGAGATCAGTCGGCTATGCCGAGATCTTTCTCGATGGCGGCAATCTTCTCTGTGGCCTCGGCGTCGCAACGGGTGTAGCAGCCTGCACACTTCATTGTGCCCTTTACCTCAAGATAGAACTTAATCTTGGGCTCTGTGCCTGAAGGACGCACGCTCACCTTGGTGTTGTCGTCGCAGAACCACTGGAGCACGTTGCTTGTGGCGGGCATGTCGAGCTTGGTCACGGTGCCGTCGGCTGCCTTCTGCTCGAGGGTCTGATAGTCTTTCCAGAGCACCACCTTGCTGCCGCCGAGCTCTGCGGGAGGATTCTCGCGGAAGCGTGTCATCATGGCCTTGATCTCGTCGGCGCCGCTCTTTCCGGGGCGCACCACGTTGACGGTAAACTCTTTAGAGAAGCCATACTCGAGATAGATGTCCATGAGCAGGTCGTAGAGCGTCTTGCCCTGGTCCTTGGCGTAGGCGCAGATCTCGGCCAGCAGAGAGCATGCCGACACGGCGTCCTTGTCGCGCACGAAATCTTCTGCGAGGAAGCCGTAGCTCTCCTCACCACCGCCGATATATTTCTGCTTACCCTCAGAGAGAGCGATCTCGCGGGCGATCCACTTGAAGCCTGTGTAGCAGTCGCGCATCTCGATGTGCTGCTTCTCGGCGATCTTGCGTATTACCTCGGTGGTCACGATGGTCTTCACGATGAAGTCGGTGGGCTGCATCTTGCCTGTCTTGATGCGGTTGGTGATGATGTAATAGAGGAAGATGAGGCAGGTCTGGTTGCCGTTGATCAGGATCCACTCGCCCTTGTCGTTCTTGCAAGCCATGCCCACGCGGTCGGCGTCGGGGTCGCTGGCCATCACGATGTCGGCATCGAGCTCCTTGGCGTCGCGCAGAGCCAGGGTCAGGGCCTCTCCGTTCTCGGGGTTGGGGCTCTTGACGGTGGGGAAGTCGCCGCTCTTGACCATCTGCTCCTCAACGCAATGAACGTTGTCGAAGCCCCACGCCTTGAGCGAGCGCGGGATCATGGCCATGCCTGTGCCGTGGAGCGGTGTGTAGACGATCTTGAGGTCGTGCTGGCGCTTGATGACCTCGGGATCGATGGAGAGGGTCTTCACCTCTTCGAGGTAGACCTTGTCGATGTCTTCGCCGATGATCTGGATGAGGGCCTTGTTGCCTTCAAACTTCACGTCCTCGATCTGCACCTTGTTAACCTCGTCGATGATGCCTGTGTCGTGGGGAGCGAGCACCTGAGCGCCGTCTTCCCAGTAGGCCTTGTAGCCGTTATACTCGCGCGGGTTGTGAGATGCCGTGATGTTGACACCTGCCTGGCAGCCCAGATGGCGTATGGCGAATGAGCACTCGGGTGTGGGGCGCATGTCGTCGAAGAGGTAGACCTTGATGCCGTTGGCTGAGAAGATGTCGGCCACGGTCTCGGCGAACAGGCGACTGTTGTTGCGGCAGTCGTGGCACACAACAACGGCGATCTCCTCGCGCTGTGCGAAATTTTTCTTCAGATAGTTGGCGAAGCCCTGTGTGGCCATGCCCACGGTGTATATGTTCATGCGGTTGCTGCCGGCACCCATGATGCCGCGCAGACCGCCTGTTCCAAACTCCAGGTCTTTGTAGAAACACTCAATGAGGTCGGTCTTGTCGGCCTTGTCGAGCATTGCCTGCACGTCGGCACGTGTTGACTCGTCGAAAGAAGGTGTGAGCCACTTCTCTGCTTTTGCCACACACTGGGCAATGAGTTCTGCATTATTTTCCATAAGATTATTATTTGTTTAATGTTAATATTAATACCAATGTTAGGTGCAAAGATAATGAGAATAAAAGACAACACAAAGAATTGACGCTACATTTTTTGCGTCATGAAACGAAAATGTTGCTTCTTTTGCCGCTTTTTTATTGCTTCTTTGCCGCTTCTTTAGCGTTTTTGCCGCTTTTTTATCTCAACTCGGGCACGATGGCGAAGAACACGAGATCTTCGGTGCCGTTGTTTGCCATGTAATGGGCGTGGCCTTTGGGGCAATAGTGGACCTGACCCGGGCCCACGGTCTCCACCACGTCGTCATAATGGCATGTTGCCACGCCGCTGAGCACATAGATCACCTCACAGTTGGTCTCATGTGTGTGCAGGCCCGTTGATGCTCCTGCGGGGAGAATGTTTTTCATTATCTTACATGTGTCGTCGCCGAAGGCGCGACAAACGAACAGGCCTTTTCCACCCTTGAAGCCGTCGATGTTGGCGGCAGGAATTTTTGAAAAATCTATTACCATAATATATTTATATGTGTTTTGTTATGAACCACGGTTTTTTGCAGGTTCAGATGTTATTTTCAGTTTCTTTTCGACTTCTTTTTCAGTTCGAGCTTTGGAATTTTCACCTTCGTGCCTTCTGTCACCTCCTTGCCGTTGAGGGCTTCGACATAACACTCCATGCCTTCACCCAGATGGGCGCGGCTGATGGAAGCGAGCGTCTGGCCCCGGCGTGCCACAACGACCTGTGCCACACCTGTTATGCGGTAGGCACCTGTTCTGACGCGCGGGTCGGAATTGTAAGAAGAGGGTTGGGCGGTTGCCTGTCGGGAGCCTTTAGGTTGGGCTGACGGGCCGTGGGCCGCTGCCGACGGTTTGGCGGCAGGAGCAGGGCGGTTGGCAGCAGGTTTTGCGGTTTTAGGTTCTGACGGGGCGTTGGATGAGCCTTGAGGGGCGCTGGCTTGAGGGGCTGCGGCTGACGGGGCGTTGGCAGGTTTAGACAGGGCGCTGCCTTGAGGGGAGCTTGCTTGCGGGGCGGTTGCTTGAGAGGCGTCTGTTGGCGCCGTCTGGTCTTTCGTCGCGGCCAGACTGTCTTGTTCAGGCTCGAAGGCAGACCTTTCCTGAAGCATTATGGGGGTGGGTTCAGAGGCCAGATAAAAGCAGCCTGCTCCTATCGTTGCAAGCAGCATGACGACACACAGGGCGAGCACCCAGAGCCACAGGCGCATGCGGCGCACGCGCTTCGTGAGCACGAAGTTGGCGTTCTTCAGCTTGCGGTTCTCGTTGGTGTAGACGAAGCTTTGCTGCTTCATGTCGAACACCTGCTTGCGCAGGTCGTTGGCTATGGAAAGGGCGTCGCGCAGCTGCTTGTTCCCGGGACCGTCAGCGGCTTGGGAAGAGGCGGTCGAGAGCTGCTTTGACGAGTCGGAAAGGCGCTCCGAGGCCGACGACAGCTTGTCGGACACGTCGCTCAGCTTGCTCGACGCCGACGACAGCTTGTCGGAAGCATCGGTAAGCTTGTCGGCAACGACATGTATCGGGGTTGGGGCTTCTTCTTTAATGGAACCTTCGGCTGGGGCTTTATCTTCGGCTGGGGCTTTATCTTTAATTGAGCCTTCGGCTGAGGTTTCATCTTCGGCTGGGGCTTCATCTTTAATGGAACCGTCAGCTGGAGCTTCATCTTTATCGGAACCTTCAGCTGGGGCTTCATCTTCGGCTGGGGCTTCATCTTCAGCTGGGGCTTCTTCTTTAATGGAACCTTCGGCTGGAGCTTTATCTTCGGCTGGGGCTTCATCTTTAATGGAACCGTCAGCTGGAGCTTCATCTTTATCGGAACCTTCAGCTGGGGCTTCATCTTCGGCTGGGGCTTCATCTTCAGCTGGGGCTTCATCTTCAGCTGGGGCTTCTTCTTCCTCATCGGCTGTTTCTTCCTCCTCAGCAGCCTCATTCTCCTCAGCAGCCTCGTTCTCTTCAGCCGTTTCGTTTTCATCGTTCTCCTCAGCCTCTTCTTCTGCCTCAGGTTTTTCGTCTAAGGAAGAAAATTCGACGCCGTCGTTAAGCACAACCGTCTCAAACTGTGCAAACGGGCTGTTCACGCGGTCGCGGAGAACCACGTCGGGAACAAACGTTATCTTGTTTCGGCTGTCGATGACGATGCGCTCACCCGTGTTCACGTCAACGCTTTCGCGGGCTCCCACGGGTGTGAGCTTGAATGTGCCAAGGCCCTTGACCTTCACAACGCCCTCTTGCTCAACGGCTTTAAGCAAGACGTCAAACATCTGGGCAACAAACCTGTCGGCGTCGGCTTCGGGGAGAGCATAACGCTTGGTCAGCGCTTCGGAAAGAACAGGATACTTGCTGCTCATAGGTCGCCTCCTTTCTTCAGGCGCTGCTTGACCTCGGCAAGGGGCTTGAACACAAGCACCAGTTTGGGGGGCACCATCATCTTCTGCCCCGTGGACGGATTTACAACAATGCGCTCCATGCGGTTTTTCAGTTCGAAAGAACCGAACGACGGCACGGTGACGCTCTCGCCTTCATCGAAGCGCGAAGCCATGGCTTCTATTACGCATCGCACAAGGCGTTGGGTGTTGTCTTGCGAATAGCCGCTACGTTGCGACAGCTCAGCGATAAAGTCTTTATTGTTCATCTGTCATGGGGATTTTTTTTATTGAACTTCTTGCGTGTTCAGGGGTTAAGGGAAAACATTGGGAGGGCCTACTTGTCGGCCAGCTCGGCATAGAGGTCGAACTCGTCGCTGTCTACTATGCGCACGCGGTGGAACGAGCCCACGCGCAAGCGGCGGTCGGCAGCAGGGATGAGCACCTCGGGGTCGACCTCGGGCGAACAGTACTGGGAGCGGGCAATGTAATAGTCGCCCTCCTTGCGGTCTATTATGACCTTCATCTCCGTGCCCACCTTCGCAGCCTCTACCTCGGCAGAGATCTGCTGCTGAACGGCCATGAGGCGGTCCAGACGGTCTTGCTTCACCTCGGCAGGAACGTCGTCTTCATAGTGCTCGGCGCTGTAGGTGCCCTCCTCTTCCGAATAGGCAAAGGCGCCCATGCGCTCGAAGCGTGCCCAGCGCACAAACGACACCAGCTCCTCAAAGTCGGCCTCGGTCTCGCCGGGGAAGCCCACGAGCAGCGTGGTGCGGATGTTGATGCCCGGCACGCGGCGACGGATCTCGGCGATGAGGTCCATGGTCTCTTGCTTGGAGACGTGGCGGTGCATGCGGGTGAGCACGTTGTCGGAGATGTGCTGCAGGGCGATGTCGAGATACTTGCACACGTTGGGACGCGACGCTATGACATCGAGCAGCTCCAGGGGAAACTGGTTGGGGTAGGCATAATGGAGGCGGATCCACTCTACGCCCTTTATGTCGGCCATGTGGTCTATGAGCTCGGCGATGTGGCGCTTGCCGTCGATATCGACGCCATAATAGGTCAGCTCCTGGGCAATGACCTGTATCTCCTTCACGCCTGAGGCCACCAGCTCGCGCACCTCGTCAAGGATCTCGCTCTCGGGACGGCTGACGTGCTTGCCCGTGATGATGGGTATGGCGCAATAGGCGCAACGGCGGTCGCAGCCCTCGCTGATCTTGAGGTAGGCATAATGGCGCGGGGTGGTGAGCACACGACGGCCCTCACACGACGGCGTGATGTTGCTGCCGAGGTCCTTGATGAGGTTCTTGTAGTCGAACTTGCCATAATATTTGTCGACCTGAGGAATCTCCTCCTCAAGCTCCTTGCGGTAACGCTGTGAGAGACAGCCCATGACGAAGAGTTTCTTCAAGCGGCCTTCTTCCTTGGCCTTGGCAAACTCAAGAATGGTGTCTATGCTTTCCTGCTTGGCGTCTTCAATGAAGCCACAGGTGTTTATCACGGCAATCTCGCCCTGAGGACGCTTGGGATCGTGAGCGCAATGGTAGCCCGCGGCCTCAAACTGACGCATAAGGCTCTCGCTGTCGACAAGGTTCTTGGAACAACCCATCGTTATAATATCTACATGACCTGACTTCATTGGTGTTTATCTTTTTTCAATATATCAAAATCTAAATTGTTGTTGTCTTTGCTGGGGTGTTTTGTTTGCAGGGGCGTTGTTGTTTGCAGGGGCGTTGTTGTTTGCCGGGATGTTGAAATGGGGGTTGAAGGGGTGTTGAAAGAGGTGTTAAAGGGGCGTTGCATGGTTTGCGTTGCGAAGCGTTCTGCAAGACCCCTCCTTTTTTATTACTTGTTCTCGAAAAGCGAGTTGACAAACTGCTTCTTGTTGAACAGCTGCAGAGCCTCCATCGACTCGCCCAGACCGATATATTTTACAGGCACCTTGAGCTGGTCGCTGATGCCGATGACCACGCCGCCCTTGGCTGTGCCGTCGAGCTTGGTGATGGCAAGGGAGGTGACGGGCGTTACGGCCGCAAACTGCTTGGCCTGCTCAAAGGCGTTCTGCCCTGTGCTGCCGTCGAGCACAAGCATGACCTCGTCGGGAGCGGTGGGAACGACCTTCTTCATGACGTCCTTGATCTTCTTCAGCTCGTTCATAAGGCCCACCTTGTTGTGAAGGCGGCCAGCCGTGTCGATGAGCACCACGTCGGCGCCGTTGGCCTTGGCAGAGGAGATGGTGTCGAAAGCCACAGACGCAGGGTCGGAACCCATCTGCTGCTTGATCACGGGCACGCCCACACGTTCGCCCCAGATGCAGATCTGCTCCACGGCGGCGGCACGGAAGGTGTCGGCGGCGCCAAGATAGACCTTCTTGCCGGCTTTCTTAAACTGGTATGCGAGCTTTCCAATGGTTGTGGTCTTGCCCACGCCGTTCACGCCGACGACAAGGATGACGTAAGGGGTGTGGTCGGAGGGCAGCTCCCAATCGTCGTTGTCGGTGGTGTTGTTCTCTGAGAGCAACGAAGCGATCTCTTCGCGAAGGATGCGGTTGAGCTCGGAGGTCGACACATACTTGTCGCGGGCAACGCGCTCCTCGATGCGTTTGATGATCTTGAGCGTGGTGTCAACACCCACGTCGGATGTTATGAGCACCTCCTCAAGGTTGTCAAGCACATCGTCGTCGACGGTCGACTTGCCGGCAATGGCACGCGCCAGCTTGTCAAACACGCTGTGTTTCGTCTTCTCAAGACCACCATCAAGTATTTCTTTCTTGTTTTTGTTGAAAAGTCCAAATATTCCCATTGATTGAAATTTTATTTATTGCAAAATTAAGAAATAAAGCTGAAATAGAAAAGCATTTTCCGTAGATTAATGCAGATAAGCCCATAAATAAAGGCAAATTAGAGCATTTTGACTAACCAACAAGCACAATCGGCTCCTTTTATATTTACATTCTCAATATTTTTCACTTTTTCTTGTGAAAAACCCTTGATTTGAGAAACTTTTCGTAAATTTGTACCCAAAGCAACGTTATTATGAGTCCTGTGTTTAGACGCGAAAGCGAATATACTTTCAAAATATACTCCAATGAGGAGGAACGGATGCACATCCATGTGCTCTACAACGGCAAGGAGGCCAAATATTGGCTGGAGCCACAGGTAGAACTTGCCAAGAATACAGGCATTCCTGAGCACAAGTTGAATGAAATTAAGAAAATCGTAGAGAAATATGCAGACAACTTCAAAGAACAATTCCGCCAACACATCGGCAAGCGTATTGATGATTAACGCTCAGGGCATTATGCTCTCTGTGTTGGGTAACGACTATTTCTTGTCATATAACCGCATACCGTGGATGCAGGACGCTCCCATCCGTAGCGTGCTGAACGTACAGATGAGTGGTCCAGAAGCCATAGAATGGCCCGATCTTGACGTGGATCTCGAAATAGACAGCCTTCGCCATCCTGAACGCTATCCGCTTGTCATCAAACGGAGTCAGATGGATTTTGTGGCTGAATAGAGCCGACTGTCTTTTCAGGTTGTATGGGTTAAAGAAAAAAATAAGTTATGTACATTTTTTCAAGCAAGCGTCGCCGTGCTCGATTTTGACGCTTGCGAAAGTTCAATTAATGAATTTAAGACAAGAAGCATTTAACAATAAAGAATCATGAGCACAGAAAACTCTCAACAGATAACGAAAGACAGCGTGGAACAGGCGTTCTGCTTTTTCCATCAGAAATGGCGCGTGTATGAACATTCTACCATGGATTGGCAAAAGGACGATATAGAATATGCCATCTCACAATATGTCGAAGAAATGAACACAGCCCTCTACTCTACCCTCTCGTCCGGAAACAACCATTATCTGCTCACACACGACAGCTTCGCTAAGGATCTGCCTGACGCAATAGACAGGCTGGAGAAAATGATGGAAAATATTTAAAGGTAAAAAGGTAAAAGGGTAAAAAGGTAAAAAAGGGCTGGCGCCGTTGAAGGGAAACGGGGAAGGGGAAAAGGGTGAAATAAAGGAAAAGGGTGAATGGAAACGAAAAATGAAGCCTCAAGCGAGCGTCGCCGCGCTCAACTTTGACGCTATGGCAAGCGACAAAGTAAGAAATATGATTTATGGGAGCAATATGAATGATTTATGGGAGCAATATGAATGATTTATGGGAGCAATATGAATGATTAATAGGAGCAATATGAATGATTAACGGCGTGCAACACAATGTGTTTGCACGCCGTTTTTTTATGATAGAGCACGCCTATTTTATTATCTCGCAAACGGTTTTCAGACCTTTGATCTTTTCGTTCTTTACCTTTGAGAGAAGAGCCTTGACAGCTGATGCGCTGACAGCCACATAAGCGTAACGTTCCTTAACGTCGATCTTGCCTATGAGGGAGCTGTCAAGACCTCCCTTCTTGCAGAGGAAGCCCACAATGTCGCCACGGCTGATCTTGTCTTTCTTGCCCTTGCCTATGTAGATGGTCTTCATGCGGGGAGCAGCAGGAAGAGGAAGGGGCTCGGGGAGCTCTACCTCTGCAGACGGACCGACATACTGAGGCAACGTTTCCTTCGGACCAAGGATGAAGAGAGAGGTGCCTTCGGCTTGCCAACGGGCTGTACGGCCCACACGGTGGATGTAGGCTTCGGGCGTCTCGGGCAGATGGTAATGAACAACATGGGCTATGTTGTCGATGTCAAGACCTCGCGAGGCAAGGTCGGTACACACCATGACGTTGGCTGATCCGTTGGAAAACTTGTAGAGGGCTGCTTCGCGTTGCTTCTGGTCCAAGCCGCCATGGAAGGCGCTCACAACGAAGCCTTTGCCCTCAAGGTAACAGGCTATGCGCTCCACGCTCTCGCGATGGTTAACAAACACGATGGTGCTGTCGGAGGACGTGGTGCAAAGGTAAGCGTAGAGGGTGTCGAGCTTGTCGTTGACAGGGCTGTGAAGAACCTGAAGCTCTATGCGCTGGCGCACGTCGGCGCTGTCTTCAAGATAGTTGACAAGCTCCACGTTCTGCATGTTGACAAAACGGGGTATGCTGTCGGCGTTGGTGGCTGAGAGGAGAATGTGGCGGTTGGCAAACTTGAGCTTGCCCATGACGCTCATCATCTCGCCGCTGAAGCCCATGTCGAGACATTTGTCGAACTCGTCGATCACAACCGTGCGCACCTTCAAGGGCGAGATGTTTTCCTTGTCAAGATGGTCGTTAAGACGGCCTGGGGTGGCGAAGACGATGTGGGGACGCAGGTTGCGCAGCTCACGGTGCTCGTTCATGGCCATGCGACCGCCAAAGGCGGCGTAGCCTCTCACGCCACAACCCATCTGCTGAAGCACCTTGGCCGACTGCAGGGCGAGCTCACGCCCTGGCACGATGACGATGGCCTGGACGTCGTCGACGGCGGGGTTCACGGCGCCGACAAGCGGCAGGAGGTAAGCAAGGGTTTTGCCTGTGCCTGTGGGCGACAGAACGACGATGTCGTGGTTGGTGCGCTCAAAGGCGCTGGCTGTGGCCTTCTGCATGGCGCTGAGCGTGCTTATGCCCAGCTTTCTGTATATCTCTTTATTGTCCATTTTTCTTCTTTATTATTTTTTCTATCTCGTCAAACTCTTTTCCCATGTTCAAATTGAAATAGATGGTGTAAAGGGGTAATCCCCACTTGGCCTGTTCCTCGGGACGCAACTTGCGAAACTGCTGGAGATAAGGCATGGCTCGCTTGTAGAGCTGGCGCTGCTTGGAGCGGTTCTTACGTGCTTCCAGAATGTTGGCATCATATTTTATGGCCTGGTTGTAGAAGGCCAATCCTGCGTTAAGATAGGCATCGGCGAGCGAGTCGTTTCGGGCGATGAGCTTGTCGCACATGTCTATACACGCGTCGTAAGCCTGACTCTCAAGAAGCAAGGAGCTTTTGGCAAGCAGGAACACCGTGTTGGTGCTGTCGGCCTTGAGGGCTTGGTCGCAAAGGGTCATGGCCTGGGAGAGGTTGCCGTGGAGGTTGAAATAGTGGTCAAAGAGGCGGGGAAAATAATACATGCTTGTGGGGAATTTACCGAAGCCCTGCTCCAAGGTCTTGACATAGAGGGCCGTGTCTTTGACCGAACGATAGGTCTCGGCAAGATACTGGTACTTGTTGTTGAGATTGGCCGTGTCTTGAAGGGCGAGATTGAGGTAACGCATGGTCTTGTCGTAGCTGTTGAGCTTGTAGCCGCAGAACAACGACATGTAGGCTGCGTTGTGGGCGTTGGCATCTTTCTCAACGCTTAGGCCGCTCTCGGAAAACAGGGGGCAGGAAAGACACTCAAGGTAGGTGTCGAACATGGTGTAAGCATCGGCATAGGCTTGCTTCTTGACAAAGAACAGACCGCCGGTATAGAGGTTCTTACGATAGTTGAGAAGGAAGGCGGCATGCTTTTTCCTGTATTTGGGGCGCGACTGGCCATGAGAGTTGGGACGCGCGTCTATGCTGTCAAAGGCGGCATAGACCTCAAACATCTTGCGGGCATTGACGAACAGTTGGGTTGTGTCGTACTTGTTCTTCAGATACAGTTGTTCGTTACCATTGTCATACTGCTTTTTCACAGCATCGAAAAGGACATCCCATATTTTTGTGTTCTCACGATTGTTCGAATCGTTGAGAAGTGTTCGCATCATCATTTCCGCTTTGGGCAGATCACGATTGTTCTTAACCATGTCCTTGGCTGAAGAGATGTCTTTCTTTTGCGCAAAACATCCAAGAGCGGCAATGAAGACGGAGATAAACAGAGGGAGAAATCTTTTGAGCATAATAAGGAATAGGAATGAATGGGGTTATACAAAAACAATCTGTATGAAGCAAATTGCATGAAAACAATTCATCTCCCCACATCTTCAACACTCACGCTGAAAACATGGGGAGACGGGTTGTCTAAAGGGGTGTCATGAGCTTACGGTTCTTACTGGTTGACAAGGCCTTTCAGCTCGGCTGTGCGGCTGTCGCTCTCGCCATAGAGAGAATAGTAGCATTGGTAGAGAGGATAAGCCCAGTTGGCCTCGTTACGGTTAGGATCGAGGTCGCGTGCCTTCTCAAGGTAGGTTACCGACTCTTCGAGCAGCTTCTTCTGGGCATCGCCGTCGAGGCTTGCTGCCTTTGCGTTGATGCAGGCGCCGATGTAGGTGCACATGATCGACTTCTTGGGGTCGATCTCGTGGGCCTTCTTGAAATCGGCAATGGCCTCGTCATACTTTCTCTCGTTCATCTCGCTCTGGCCTCTGATGGCGTAAGCGAAGTAGCACTTGGGATCCTCTGCCAGCTTCTCGGCAACGAGCTTGTCCTGCTTGTCTTTCATGCCGAGGTTGCCATACATGCTTGCCAGGTTGGTGAAGATGGCATCGCTCTTGTCTTTTGCATAGAGGGTCTCAAACTGTGAGAGACACTTTACTGAGTCTTCACGGGTTTTCAGGGTCTGCTGCATGAGATACATCTTAAGCTCCAGAGCGTCCTTGTAAGAGGCTGTGTCGTTGAGAGCCACGTCGCAGTAGGCGTTTGCCTTCTCCATGTTCTTGTCCTGGAAAGCATAGATGGCTGCGAAACGGGCTATCTGACCAAGATACTGGTCGGGCATCTTTGCAACGTCGCGGTCGGCGAAGAGCTTGTCGGTAGCGGTCTCTACATAGAGAGAGAAATATTCGGATGCTGCCTTGGTGTCCTGGGCGTTGCCTGCGTCCTGACCTGCATTGATGAGGTTTACACGCAAAGGCCACAGGGTTTCCTGGTTCTTCTTGTGGAACTTGGGAGCGATCTTGCCCTTGGCGTTGGGCATGTTGTCATACTTATCACACTCCATTGCGTCCTTGAGAGCTGTGCAGATGGCCTTGTTGTAACCCACGGTGTCATAGGGCTCTACCTTGCCCTGACCGAGCTGCTGGGCCACAGCGTTGCCGCTGATGGTTGCGCTCTCGTGGTTGATCTTCTCCATAGAGAGCTGCACGAGCTTGTTGTAGGCCTTAGCCTTCGACTCGTTGTCAAGAGAAGCGAGGCTGCTCTGCAAGAGGGTCTGGGCTTCAGAATAGGTTTTTGCTTTTAGGATGGGCTTAACATCCTGAGCAAGGGCCGTTGTGGCAGCTGCTGCCATAAGGGCCATGATCATGAGTTTCTTCATATATCAAAAATTAATAATAAATGTGAATTGTCTGTTATGTGTCAACGGCCTATTATCAGTCGTTGGTGAAGAAATCGGTTCCGGCAAACAGGTCGCCAGGACCATCGTTGTTCTTCTTTTCATCCTTTGAAGCGGCACCTTCATTTGCGTCATCTGTCTCCGTTGCTTCGCCAGCTTGTGCTGTTACGGGAGCTTCAGAAGCCTCGGTGGCCCCGTCGGCCGAAGACGTGGCTGTGTGGTCGCTGTTTATGAGTTCCTGCTTCTCGTTGAAGGTCGACTGGCTGTCTTCCTCTACCGAGGCTTCGAGCTCGCTGCTCATGACCTTGCACACGCTTGCGATGACGTCGTTCTTCTTGGCGAGGTTGATGAGACGAACGCCCTGTGTGGCGCGTCCCATAACACGACACTCGGCTACAGAAAGACGAATGGCGATGCCGCTGCGGTTGATGATCATGAGGTCGTTGTCGTCGGTAACGTTCTTGATGGCTACCAGACGGCCTGTCTTCTCCGTGATGTTGAGGGTCTTCACTCCCTTGCCGCCACGCGCTGTCTTGCGATAGTCTTCAACCTGTGAGCGCTTGCCGTAGCCTTCTTCTGAAACGACCATGACGGTCTCGGTGGCTGCGTCGTTAACGACAATCATGCCGATCACGGCATCGTCGCCATCGTCGAGCTTCATGCCGCGCACACCTGTTGACACACGACCCATGCAACGCACGTCGGTCTCGTTGAAACGAACGGCACGACCGTTGCGGTCGGCAATGATAAGCTCGTTGTGGCCGTTGGTCAGACGCACGTCAACCACCTCGTCGCCATCGGCTATGTTGATGGCTATAACGCCGTTGGCACGCGGACGCGAGTAGGCCTCAAGAGAGGTCTTCTTGACCGTTCCGTTCTTGGTGGCGAACACCACATAGTGGGACTTGACAAACTCTTCATCGTCAAGACCACGGAGGCGCAGAAGGGCGTTGACCGAGTCGTCGCTCTCGATGTTGAGCATGTTCTGTATGGCGCGACCCTTGAAGTTTTTGTCGCCCTCGGGAATCTCGTAACACTTGAGCCAGTAGCAACGACCCTTGCGTGTGAAGAACAGCATGGTCTGATGCATGGTGGCGGGATAGATATACTCGGTAAAGTCTTGTTCGCGTGTGCGTGCGCCCTTGGCTCCCACTCCACCTCTTGCCTGCTCGCGGAACTCGCTCAGCGGCGTGCGCTTGATGTAGCCCAGATGGCTCACCGTTATCACCACGGGGTCGTTGGGATAGAAGTCTTCAGCGTTGAACTCGTGCTCGTAAGGCTTGATCTCGGTACGACGGGCATCGCCATACTTTTCCTTAACCTCCTGAAGCTCATCCTTCATGACCTGCTTGCACAGTTCGGGATCGTCAAGGATTGCCTGCAAATGGGCGATGAGCTTCTCCAGCTCTTCATACTCGTTACGCAACTGGTCCATGCGCAGACCTGTGAGCTGTGCCAGACGCATGTCTACGATGGCCTTCGACTGGAGCTCGTCAAGCTCGAAACGCTTCTCAAGGTTGCGCTGGGCGTCGACGGGGGTCTTGCTGGCTCTAATGATGTGGACCACCTCATCGATATTGTCGCACGCGATGATGAGACCTTGTATGATGTGGGCACGGTCCTGTGCTTTCTTCAGGTCAAACTTGGTGCGGCGGATCACAACATCGTGACGATGCTCTATGAAGTGGGCGATGCAGTCTTTCAGAGAGAGAAGACGCGGACGGCCCTTCACCAAGGCAATGCAGTTGACAGAGAACGAGCTCTGCATGGCTGTCATCTTGTAGAGCTTGTTGAGGATCACGTTGGCGTTGGCATCGCGCTTAACGTCAACCACGATACGCATGCCTTGACGGCCAGACTCGTCGTTAACGTTTGAGATGCCGTCGAGACGTCCTTCCTTTACAAGGTCGGCAATGTTTTCAACGAGCTGCGCCTTGTTTACGCCATAAGGAATCTCGGTAACGACAATCTTGTCGTGGGTGTCGCCACTCTCGATCTCCGACTTGGCACGCAACACAATGCGGCCACGTCCTGTCTCATAAGCATCCTTAACGCCCTGTAGACCATAGATATATGCTCCTGTCGGGAAATCGGGAGCCTTGACAAACTGCATGAGGCCCTCGGTGTCGATGTCAGGATTGTCGATGTAAGCGCAACAGCCATCGATAACCTCCGACAGGTTGTGGGTCGGAATGTTTGTGGCCATACCTACAGCAATGCCGTTTCCGCCATTTACCAAGAGGTTGGGAATGCGGGTAGGCATAACTGAGGGTTCTGCCAGGGTGCCGTCAAAGTTGGGCACCATGTCAACAGTATCTTTCTCAAGGTCGTCCATAATGTGCTCACCCATCTTCGAGAGGCGGCACTCGGTGTAACGCATAGCAGCTGGTGAGTCGCCGTCAACAGAACCGAAGTTGCCGTGACCGTCGACAAGCATGTAACGCATGTTCCAGTCCTGACCCATACGCACAAGCGCACCATAAACAGATCTGTCACCATGGGGGTGATACTTACCCAACACCTCACCTACAACACGCGCACACTTCTTGTAGGGGCTATTGCTTGTGTTGCCGATGCCCAACATACCGAAGAGTATGCGGCGGTGAACAGGCTTGAAACCATCGCGCACATCTGGGAGCGCACGGGCCACAATCACCGACATACTGTAGTTGATGTAAGAGGTCTTCATCTCCTCCTCGATATTGACCTTCAAAATTCGGTCCATATCAAATGTCTGATTTTCGTCCATTAAATGTATTTATGTTTGTTCTTATTTATTCTCGTTTTACAACTTGCTTGTTGTGTGCGTAGCAACACGGCTTTTTCAGACAAAAACAGGCTATAAGGCCATTCTTTTTGCCTCTGACGCGTTCAGCACACTTTATTAGGGTGTAAAATTAAGCATTTTTATCCACACTGGCAAGCCTTGAGGCGTTTGTGTGTGTTATTTTAAGTTAACAAGCAAGATTTGAGTGGAGTATTAAAAAGGGTGTCAAGCAAAAAGCCTTGCTCCTCATCTGTTTGATGTGAAGCAAGGCTTAAACCTTTATATCTCTTGCCACGAAGGCAATAGATGAAAATTGAAATTCAAATTAAGATTACTTCTTGAAGAAATCCTTAACAGCCTCATTGGGAACCATACGCTCGTCAAAAACGTAAGCGCCGGTCTTGGGGCTCTTTACCATCTTAATAACCTTTGTGTATGCGCGACCATCCGTAGATCCTTCATGGAGGGTAGCGACCGCTTTCTTTGCCATAGTGTGTTATTATTTAATCTCCTTGTGAAGAGTCATCTTCTTAAGGATAGGGTTGTATTTCATAAGTTCCATGCGCTCAGGAGTATTCTTGCGGTTCTTGGTTGTCACATAGCGACTTGTTCCGGGAAGACCGCTCTCCTTCATCTCTGTACACTCCAGAATAACCTGTACTCTGTTGCCTTTTGCTTTCTTAGATGCCATCGTTATTACTCTCCTATTACTTTAATGTCCTTCCAGTCTACATAGCCATTAGACACAGCCGACTTAAGAGCAGCGTCAAGACCTACCTTATTGATGAGGCGCAGACCTGCTGCACTAATTTTGAGGCGAATCCAGCAGTCTTCTTCTACATAGAAGAATTTCTTGCTGAACAAGTTCACATCAAAGCTACGCTTTGTGCGGTGCTTTGAATGAGAAACATTGTTTCCAATCTGGGCTTTTTTACCAGTAATCTGACAAATTTTCGACATTTCTATCTAAATTTTTTGTTTTCTTTTTTGATACTTATTCCAAACAGAATGCAAAATTAGTATTTTTTTTCTTTGCAGCAAAACTTTCGCACGTCCAGATGCGTTTTTTAAGTTTTTTTTTCTTTTAAACCGCTCTAAAAGGGCAGAAATAAGAGAAAAACAAAGAAAATCAGCAGTTTAGAACAAAAAACATGCATTTTACATTATGCCATCCTCGCGCAACTTGAGCTGCCATTTCCAGGCTGAGCGAAGCACGTCCTCAAGAGGAGTCTCAGCCTTCCATCCAAGAACCTTGTTGGCCTTGTCTACATTGCCCCACACCTTCTCTATATCGCCTTCGCGACGGGGAGCATATGTCCAGTTAACCTTTACACCTGTAGACTTCTCGAAACCTTCTACAACCTCAAGGGTAGAAACGCCCTTGCCTGTGCCGATATTGAAAATTTCAACCGGTTCGGTTTCCTGGTCAAGCACACGCGCCATGGCCTTAACATGAGCCTTGGCAAGATCTACGACATAGATATAGTCGCGAATGCATGTACCGTCGGGTGTGTTATAGTCGTTTCCAAAAATCTTGAGTTCTTTACGCACGCCTATGGCTGTCTGTGTGACGAAAGGTATGAGGTTCATGGGCACGCCGTTGGGCAACTCGCCAATGAGGGCTGAGGGATGAGCGCCGATGGGGTTAAAATAGCGAAGGATGATCGACTTCACATTTGCTCCACTATGGATGTAGTCGTGAATAATCTCCTCGTTAATCTGCTTGGTGTTGCCATAAGGCGAGAGAGCCTTTTGTATGGGAGCCTCTTCTGTTACGGGTAGATTCTCTTTTGACGGCTGACCGTAAACGGTGCAGCTTGAAGAGAAGATTATTCCTTTGACGCCATAAACAGGCATGAGTTCAAGAAGGTTGACAAGAGAAACGATATTGTTGCGATAGTAGAGCAAAGGCTTCTCTACACTCTCTCCTACTGCCTTGGACGCAGCAAAATGGATGATGCCGTTGATGCCAGGATACTTCTTGAAAACGTTCTCCGTAGCCTCCTTGTCACGAAGGTCGACATTTTCAAAGGCAGGACGCACACCTGTTATCTTTTCTATACCATCAACCACCTCAGCCTTTGAGTTTGAGAGGTTGTCTACGATCACCACATTGTAGCCTGCTTCGATGAGCTCTACGGTGGTATGGGAACCAATGAAGCCCGTACCGCCTGTCACAAGAATTGTCTGTTTCATAATATAATATCAAGTGTTTTTAAATGTTGTCCTTATGATTTGCTTGTTTTCTTTTAGAATTGTGCCTATTGGTTTGTTATTTTTATTGTGTTTATTGACTTTAGAAGCAAACAGAGAGAGTGTATCATTTTAGTCCAAACAAGGTTTTAAGACCAAGATCCACGCCGCTGAAGCCCATAAAAGCCAACGACAACAGACCTGCCGTTACGAGCACTATGCTCACGCCCCTCATGCCCTTAGGCACGTTGACCAGCGACAACTGCTCACGAAGACCGGCAAAGACCACTAACGCCAAGGAGAAACCGACGGCTGTGGAGAAGGCGTAGACGATGCTTTGCATGAGCGTAAAGTTTTTCTGTATTACGAGAATGGCAACGCCAAGAACGGCACAGTTTGTCGTTATCAGAGGAAGGAAGATGCCCAAGGCCTGATACAGCACAGGCGACACTTTCTTCAACACGATCTCCACAATCTGAACCAACGCCGCGATAATAAGCACGAACGCGATGGTCTGAAGATACTCAAGGCCAAAAGGCACGAGAACGGTCTTCTGAACAAGATATGTCACTATGGTGGACAGCGTGAGCACAAAAGCCACAGCCATGCCCATGCCCAAGGCCGTATCTATTTTTTTTGACACGCCTAAGAACGGACAGATTCCAAGAAACTGTGACAGGACGATATTGTTGACGAATATCGCAGATATGAATATGAGTAAAAACTCCATGTCGCTTTATTTTTTTATTTTTTTGTTTGTGTTTCTTCTCGAAAGGATGTCTTATCTTGAAAAAACTATTTCATCTTGTTTACGGCTGCAATAAGATATCCGAGCGTGATAAACGCTCCAGGAGGAAGGATGAAGACAAGGGCGCCATATTGTTCAGGCACAATAGAGAGACCGAGCAAGGTACCTGTGCCAAGAAACTCGCGCAGCATGCCAAGAAGAGTCAAACCAAGGGTAAAACCCAATCCCATGCCAGCGCCGTCGAACAAGCTTGCCACAACTGTGTTCTTGCAAGCAAAGGCTTCTGCACGCCCCAAGATTATACAGTTGACCACTATAAGAGGAATATAGAGACCCAACGATGCATTGACAGAAGGCATCCATGCAGCCAAAGCCATCTGTAAAACGGTAACAAAGGAAGCAATAAGCACCACAAACACAGGTATGCGGACCATGTCGGGCGTTACCTTCTTAATGACAGACACAGCTACATTGGAACAGATGAGCACAAACGTGGTGGCCAAACCCATGGACAAGCCATTCACAGCCGATGTGGTTGTGGCAAGAGTGGGACACATGCCGAGGAGAAGAACAAACGTGGGGTTCTCCTTCAACAGTCCGTTAAGCAATATCTTCAGATTTTTCATCTTTATTTATATTGTATTCTTTTATTTCATTATTATAACATGCCGTTTTTTTGCTTTGCAAGACAAGTTTCTTGCACCAACAAGCCAAGCCTTTAACACAAACAAGCCAAGCCTTATTTATGATGCTTGTGTTTGGGCGATGCGCCTGTTGTTGAATCGACGGCAGGGGCTTTTTCAGCACTATTCTTTTTATAAGCCTCAAATGCCCTGTTTACAGCCTTAAGAAAAGCCCTTGAGGTGATGGTTGAAGCCGTGATGGCATCCACGTCTCCCCCATCGTTTTTTACAGCAAGAGGTTTCTTCTCGCTCATTTCACGCCCGACAATACAGCCTTTCGCATCTTTCTGAAACCATTGGCCAGCCTTTTGACCCAAGCCAGGAGTCTCAGAGGTCTGCAACACCTGATAGCCAAGAATTGTGCCTTTTGTATCGAACCCGACAAGCACCTTCATGTTGCCGCCGAAGCCCATGACGCTGCTCTCTACGGCACATCCCAGCGGCGTTCCTTTGCTATCGGTTGCGTTGTGAACGATATAGGTTGAAATGTCTCCATCATGGTTTATACGCACGGTATCTGTAGACGACACCTTTAGTGAGCCGTCAGCCATGACCAAACCGATAGCGTCGGTAAGGGTCTTCTCCTCCTGCGCCTTTATAGGCCCTTGCGTCATGTTGTTAACCCACGCCAGCAAGCCACCTGCAAACACGGCAACAAGAGTAAGGGCAAGCGCCATGTTTGTGAAAGTAGATTTCAGTTTTTCCATTTTTTCGTTTTTCGTTTACAGTTCTTTATTTCGTAAACCATTTATTTTTATCAACCCTTTGTCCTTAAGCCCTTCGTTCTTAAGCATTCTTTCCGAAACGTTTGGGTTTGACATAGAAGTTGATGAGTGGTGTGAAAGCGTTCATAACAAGAATTGCGAATGACATGCCTTCAGGATAAGCTCCCCAGTTGCGTATAACTATTGTCAGAAAGCCTATTGCCACACCATATATGATCTGTCCGCGAGGGGTCATGGGCGAGGTGACATAGTCGGTTGCCATGAATATTGCACCAAGAAGCAAACCGCCGCTAAGCAACACACCAATAGGGTTCTCATAAGAGGGTGAACACAGATGCAACACACCCGAGAACACAAGCACGGTAGCGATAATGCTCACAGGAATGTGCCACGTTATGATACGTTTCCAAAGCATGTAAGCAAGACCCAACAGCAAAGCCAGAGCGCACACCTCGCCCAAAGCGCCAGCTCCATAGCCAAGGGATGTGTTGCCAAGCAACATCGTCATTTCGTCAGGAAGTTTCTCAAGCACGGAAGGATCGTTGCTCTTTATAGCCCATTTCATAAGACTTAAGGGCGTGGCGCCTGTCGTGGCATCCGTATATTTGAGAAGCTGGCCAGGCACAGGCCATGACGTCATCTGCGCGGGAAAGGACACGAGCAAGAAGCAACGGCCTACAAGTGCAGGATTGAAGAGGTTGCAACCCAGTCCGCCAAACGTCATCTTGCCGACGCCAATAGCTACAAAGGCACCAATAATAATGATCCAGACAGGAAGATTGGACGGAAGATTAAAAGCCAGAAGCACACCTGTAAGAACGGCAGACAGGTCGAGAACCGACTTGCCATCGTTATGGAGAAGCCATTTGCTGATGGCCCACTCGAAAAATACGCATGAAGCCACACTTACGGCACACACTATGACTGCGCCTATACCAAAATAACAGAATGACACCAACAATGCGGGTAGAAGTGCGAACAACACACCACGCATGAGCTTGTTCACGCTATTGTCGGCATGGATGTGTGGTGAAGGAGACACTATGAGTTTTGACATAATATTTTTCTATATTAATAACTGTCGCTCTTATCCTTTTTTGCGACTTTTCATTATTCCTATTACTGTTGCCTTACCTATGCGAATGTTGTCGAGCAACGGGCGGTGTGAGGGACAGGTATATTGGCATGAGCCACACTCTATACAAGCAAATATGTCCTCATTCTCAGCACGTTCCCAATTATGAAGCGAGGAGAGTGTTGCAAGAAGATATGGCTCAAGACCCATCGGACACGCAGCAACACATTTGGCACAACGTATACAAGGCGACGGCTTCTCACGACGAGCCTCATCGTCTGACAGAACGGTAAGACAGTTTGTTCCTTTAACAACAGGGGCTTCCAAAGAAACGAGTGCCTTGCCCATCATCGGACCGCCAGAAAGAACCTTGTTATCACAAGCGGGAAGACCGCCACAGAGGTCAAGAATGTCGGCAGCACTTGTGCCCATACGAACAACAAAGTTGCCTGGCTTCTCTACCCGCTTTCCTGTAACGGTAACATATCTCTCAAAAAGAGGCTTATGCTTCATTACAGCCTCATAGACAGCAAAGGATGTTGCCACATTCTGCACAACCGCTCCCACATTGATGGGTATGGCTGGAGGCATGGGTACCTGACGGCCTGTAACAGCTTCTACGAGTTGCTTCTCACCACCCTGAGGGTAACGCATGGCCAGCGGCACGACCTTTAAGCCTTTGTGACCCGACACTTTCTGTTCCATGAGAGCTATGGCTTCGGGCTTATTGGCCTCTATGGCAATAAAACCTTTTTCCACATTCACGGCTTTCATGAGCAACTCAAGGCCAACAACAATCTCGTCTGCATGCTCAAGCATCAGTCGGTAATCGGACGTTATGTAAGGTTCACATTCTACGCCGTTCAAAATCACACATTCGGCCTTTGCTCCAGGAGGAGGCGTCAGCTTAATGAACGTTGGGAAACCTGCACCACCCATTCCCGTTACACCGGCATCTTTTACACGCTTGACAATCGTCTCGGGTGTAAGCTCGGGATGTTGGTCAAGAGTCTCTAACGTGGAAGAACGGTCAATAGCAGGAAGCCATTCATCACCTTCCACATCAATTATTATGGCTGGCTTACGATAACCGGAGGCATCGGTCACAACATCTACCTTTGACACCACGCCTGACACAGACGAGTGGACAGGGGCTGACACAAAGCCACCAGCCTCGGCCAACATGGTGCCTACCATAACCCTATCGCCTTTCTTAACTACAGGCTTGGCAGGAGCGCCGATGTGCTGCGACAAGGGGAACCACGCCTTCTTGGGCAATGGAGCCTCTTGGGTGGCAATATCGGCTGTGAGCTTACTGTCACACGGATGAATTCCGCCTTTACTGAATGTATGCAGTTTCATATTATTCGTTATCAGTTTTTTCTTTCTTTATTACAGGGAAACCAACGGCCACAATGGCATGGCGCGGACATGCAGCCACACACTTACGACACAAACGACATTTGTCTTGGTCTATATAAGCCACAGCCCCTTCAACGGTTATTGCTCCAAATGGGCACTCACGAGCACACTTGCCACAACCTATGCAAGAGGTATCGCATACCTTCATCGCAGCAGCTCCCTTATCGTGGTTGCTGCACGCCACATAGACACGACGGTCCCTTACGCCCTTGTAGCGCAACTCAATTAGATGTCGAGGACAAGCTTTCACGCAAGAGCCACAACCCACACAAACAGAACTATCGATGGCAGGAATGCCATTTTCGCCTATTTTGATGCCGTTGAAGCTACAGGCAGACACGCAGTCGCCACAACCTAAGCAACCATAGCCACAAGCGCCCTCACTTGTGCCACAGGTGTTCATAACGGCGCATGTGCGCAAGCCATCGTAGCTTACTGCCGATGACAGGTTGCAGCCTTGACAACGAACAACAGCCACACGAGGCTTCTGTTCTGCACCATCAACACCTAAGAGGGCAGAACATTGTTTCATCACTTCAGCTCCTCCTACAGGACATTGGGGAATGTCTTTCTCGCCATTATCTATAGCTTTAACCATAGCCTCTGCCAACGCTTGACAACCAGCGAAGCCACATCCGCCACAATTGGCCTTGGGCAACAGCTCATTAATCTGACCAACACGAGGATCCACTTTCACCGCAAACTTACGCGAACAGACATAAAGAACGGATGAAGCTATAAGGGCTATTATACCCAAAGCTAAAACAGAAACAATTATATAGCTCATAAATCTAAAAATTCATATTATATAATGTCGCTTACCTATGGTTTTCATCTCCCATGTTGCCTATAAAGCAACAGCCTCGGGCATGAAATGGCGCGACATAAGACCTCTAAAAAAATAAAGCAAGGCGTAATAGATTATCACTATAACAATAGCAACGCACGCAACAATGTCTTCTTTTACAGAACACGCAAGACCTATTGCACAAACAGATAGCAACACAAGCAATGGGGCACCATAGCCCATGAAGACAGATGCAAGAGCCTTGCCCCTACTCTCTCTCACGATAACATTGTCGCCGGGGCATAAACTTTGACCATTTCTTACAAGAGCCGTGACCACCAACGTCTTGCCTTCTGCTGAACGGCATTTGTCTGAAATGTCACAAGAAGAGCAAGCCGACATGCAGCCCACCCTCACTTTAACATACACGCCGTCAACAGCAAGAACCGTTCCTGTTCGCGTGATTTGATTAACCATACTCATTTTGATTGCAAAAGTAACATATAATTTTGTTTCTGCAAACAAAAAGTAACACTTTTTATAACCTTCCAAAGGTTACAATATTAACTCAAGCGATGAAAGTACTTCTTTTCAACCGATATGAACACATCATTTTAACCGATACAAGCAAATTATTTTATCTTACGGGCACGCGAATATAGATCAAGAAGCGAGCCACGATGCACACCCATCTTCACAAGCTTATCGAGCTCGTCAAGAGCCTCACCCTTACGCTTGAGCGTAATAAGAAGATCCACATAACTAATATGATAATCGGAATTATCAGGATCGCGTTTTATAGCCTCCTTAAAATCGTAAACGGCAAGATCGCCCATGCCACGCTCCTTCTCAATGCCGGCTCTTGCTGCATAAGCCACGGCGCTGTCAGGATGTTGCTCAACCAAAGCATTTATCTGATCAAAAGCTTCCGTAAAATGGTTGTCGCGTTGGTTTAACAAAGCCAATCCAAGCTGTGCTTGAAAATTGCCTGGTACAACCATCAATATGGCCTCATAGTCGAGACGAGCAAAATTATAGCGTTTGAGTTTTTCATTGGCAAAGGCACGATAATAGCGTGCCGCGAGATTTGACGGGTCGCGGTTTATAACATAGTCATACTCGTTCTTTGCATAGTCCCATTGTCCTAATTGTAGGTTCCATGCAGCCTTTCTCAATCGCAAGTCAATAGAGTCGGTATGATAAGCCAACACCTCTGTGGCAGCCTTAAGGCTGTCACGGAGCTGCTTCTTATCATCCTGCGCCATTGTTCCAAGCGACAGAAAAAGGAAGAAAAAGCAGACACAACGTCGCATTGTCAACTTATTCATCCTATGATAGTTATGTATTTATGTTTATACTGTTTCTTTAATTTTAGAATGTAGCAAAAGTTTCGTACATAATAGAAAGTTCAACAATCAAAAAAACCGTATAAACGTTTATGCTTTCTTGATATAATCAACAATCCAAGCGCCCACTTCCTTTGTGCCGTATGTAGCGCCTCCCTCGACCTGAATTTCAGGTGTGCGAACGTTGGCATCGAGCGAAGCATCAACAGCCTTGCGAATAAGCGCACCCTCTTCGGCCAAACCGAAATGTTCAAGCAACATGGCACCTGACAGGATTTGTGCAAGAGGATTGGCAATGTTCTTGCCAGCAGCCTGAGGCCATGAACCGTGAACAGGCTCAAAGAGAGGAGTGTGCTCGCCAAGAGAGCTTGAAGGCTGTAGACCCATAGAGCCGGTTATACATGAGGTCTCGTCGGTAAGGATGTCGCCAAAGGTATTCTCTGTAACCACAACATCGAAGAAGCGGGGCTCCGTAAGCACGCGCATTGAAGCGTTGTCAATAAACATATAATCGGTTGTAACCTCAGGATATTGTGGCTCCATCTCCTTAGCAATCTGACGCCACAGACGAGAAGAAGCCAACACATTGGCCTTGTCAACAACCGTGAGGTGCTTGTTACGCTTCATAGCAAATTCGAATGCAACCTTCAGGATTCGCTCAATCTCAGGACGTGTGTAGATGTCTGTATCATAAGCTTTGTCGTTGTCTTGATATTTCTCACCAAAATACATTCCGCCCGTAAGCTCACGAATAACAACAAAGTCGGCACCTCTCAACAGTTCGTCTTTAAGAGGCGACTTATGTATAAGACAATCGAAAGTTGCTACAGGACGAACATTGGCAAACAGTCCCAACTTCTTACGCATGGCGAGCAAGCCTTGCTCAGGACGCACCTTGGCTGTTGGATTATTGTCGAAACGAGGATCGCCAACAGCTGCGAAGAACACGGCATCGGCATCCATACAGGTCTTGAAGGTTGCTTCCGGGAAAGGATCTCCAACCTCATCAATGGCATGAGCGCCACAAATGGCCTCGTTGTAAGAAAAATCATGTCCAAATTTTTCTGCCACAGCGTTCAACACGTCTACACCCTGAGCCATGATTTCCGGGCCTATACCGTCACCTGCAAGTACTGCAATATTAAGTTTCATAATTATCTCTATTTTAAAATTTTACATTCTGTCTATTAAAGTTTATGATTCAAGAGATCACTTCTTGTTATTCTCTCCGTTTCCATCCTCAATCATGTTGAGCATTTTAAACGTAGCCTTTATAGCCGACTCCGTTTGGTCAACATCCAGTCCGCGCGTTCGCATAAGCTTATCGCCGTTACGCCAAGTTATGACTGTCTGCACAAGAGCATCGGTACGTCCGCCAGGAGGAATAGTCACATAATAGTTGTCGAGAGTGGGGAACGAGCGGTTAAGCTTATTCTTATATATCTTGCGCAAGGCTTTCACGAAAGCGTCATACTGACCGTCACCCGTACTGTCGTCCTCATACTCCTCACCATTTATATTGACCTTTATGCTTGCAAGCGGCTTAAGTCCGTAGCTCGTTGTGACCATATAGCTAACAAGACGCACCTTGTCTTCAGGTGCCGAATGTTTGAGCACATCGCTAACGATATATGGCAGGTCATCTTGCGTAACAAGCTCTTTCTTGTCGCCAAGCTCGGTAATGCGTTTCGTAACCTTCTTTGTTTGCTCAGGCGTGAGGTTCAGGCCAAGCTCTTCAAGGTTACGCGCGATATTGGCACGTCCGCTATTTTTTCCGAGAGCATACTCGCGCTTACGTCCGAAACGTTCTGGCACAAGGTCATTGCAATAGAGATTGTCCTTGTTGTCGCCATCAGCATGAACGCCAGCCACCTGCGTAAACACATTCTCACCCACGATAGGTTGGTTTGCCGCAATTGCAATGCCACTATAACCTTCAACCAGTCGGCTTATAGAGTTAAGTTGGCTTTCATCAATGCCTGTTTTGGCGTGAAACTGATCTTTCAATATCACCTGGACGCTTGATAGAGGTGCGTTTCCACAACGTTCTCCCAAACCGTTCACGGTAACATGAAGACCCTTGGCACCACAAAGCACAGCCGCCAAAGAGTTGCTCACAGCAAGATCATAATCATTATGAGCATGAAAGTCGAAATGACACTTGGGATAACGCTTTACCATCTTACGCATATATTCCACACATTGCAAGGGGTTCATGATGCCGAGCGTGTCTGGCAGCAAGAAACGTTTTATGCGTGTGTGGCACAACACGTCCATCAGCTGATACACATACTCAACAGAATCGCGCATGCCAGAACTCCAATCCTCAAGATAGAGGTTCACATCAAGTCCTTTCTTCTCCGCATATTCGAGCGAAGCGAGTATGCCTTCAAGATGCTCTTGAGGCGTTTTCTTCAGCTGTTGGGTACAATGCTTGAGTGAACCTTTGGCCAAGAGGTTGATGACACGACCGCCACAGTCGGCAATCCAATCGATCGACTCATGGCCGTCAACGAAACCGAGCACTTCTACCCTATCCAGCTTGCCCACGCTTTCTGCATAACGGCAGATCATACGCACGGCATCTTTCTCTCCTTCCGACACACGCGCCGATGCCACCTCTATGCGGTCAACATTAACCTCACCAAGGAGCTTACGGGCAATCATGAGCTTCTCATGCGGAAGAAAGCTCACGCCGCTCGTCTGTTCGCCGTCGCGTAGTGTGCAGTCCATTATTTCCACATAAGGTTGTGTGAAATGAGGGCGTACTATCTTTTGAGTATTTTCCATTACTTGTTCTTTGCTTCCCAACTCTCTATCTTGTCTTTGTTCTCCAACAGATAGTCGATATCGTCAAGACCGTTCATGAGACAATGCTTCTTGTAGCCATTTATCTCAAAATGTTCGCTCTTGCCTGTAGCTTTGTTTGTAACCGTCTGGTTTGGCAGGTCAACCTCCACCTCTGTCTTATGATCCTTGGCAATACTCTCGAACAGCTCTTCAAGGAACGGTTCCGAAACCACTACCGGCAGAACGAAGTTGTTAAGTTCGTTGTTCTTGTGAATGTCGGCGAAGAAGCTACTTATCACCACGCGGAACCCATATCCAGCAATAGCCCATGCTGCATGCTCACGAGAGGAGCCTGAGCCGAAGTTCTTACCAGCCACAAGAATGACGCCACTATAAGAAGGGTCGTTAAGCACGAAATCTTTTTTAGGTGTTCCGTCAGCATTATAACGCCAGTCGCGGAAAAGGTTATCACCCATGCCTTCCTTGTCTGTGGCTTTAAGGAAACGTGCTGGTATAATCTGGTCTGTATCTACGTTTTCAAGCGGAAGGGGTATACAAGTGCTTGTTATGATATTGAATTTCTGTTTCATCGTTTTTATTAATAATCGTTTTTATTAATTTTACATCAGCTCTCGTGGGTCAGTTATCTTACCTGTTATTGCAGCAGCTGCTGCAACAAACGGACTGGCAAGAATGGTTCGTGAACCAGGACCCTGACGGCCTTCAAAGTTGCGGTTACTTGTACTTACGCTATACTTGCCAGCCGGAATTTTGTCATCGTTCATGGCCAGACATGCAGAGCAGCCCGGCTGTCGAATTGCAAAGCCAGCCTCTTCAAGCACCTTATCCAAACCTTCCTCACGAATTTGCTTGTCTACAGCCCAACTGCCAGGCACGAGCCATGCCACAACATTATCGGCTTTCTTATGTCCTTTCACGATGGAAGCAAAAGCACGGAAATCTTCAATACGGCCATTGGTACAAGCGCCGAGGAACACATAGTCGATAGAGTGGTTCAGCAACTTCTCACCAGGCTCGAAGCCCATGTAGCCAAGACTCTTTACGAACGATGCACGTCCTGCCTCGTCAACGCTCTCTAGTGTAGGTATGTTTTCCGTTATTCCTATTCCCATGCCAGGATTAGTGCCATAGGTAATGCGAGGTTCTATGTCGGCAGCATTAAATGTTAGCTCTTTGTCAAACACAGCATCGTCGCCGCTCTTTAATGTTTTCCAATAAGCAACGGCCTTGTCCCAGTCGTCGCCCTTAGGAGCATACTCGCGACCTTTAATATATTCGAACGTTGTCTCATCAGGAGCGACAAAACCACCACGCGCACCCATCTCTATAGACAGGTTACAAAGAGTAAGACGTCCCTCCATGGACATGTCGCGAACCACGTCGCCAGCATATTCGACAAAATAGCCTGTTGCACCACTTGTGGTCAGCTGTGACATAAGGTAAAGGGCAACATCTTTTGCGCACACGCCTTTTGCCAACTTTCCGTTTATGTTGATACGCATCGATTTAGGCTTCTGCTGAAGAATGCACTCTGATGCCATAACCATCTCTACCTCTGAGGTGCCAATACCGAAAGCCACAGCTCCTACAGCACCATGTGTAGACGTGTGCGAGTCGCCACACACTATGGTCATTCCCGGCAAAGAAAGGCCCTTCTCCGGACCAACCACATGAATAATGCCGTTGTCTTTAGACATCATGCCGTAATGTGTCAGTCCAAACTCTTTACAGTTGGCCTCCAACGTGTCTACCTGATGCTTTGACACAGGATCGGCAATGGGCTTGTCTTGATCGTGTGTAGGTGTGTTATGGTCTGGCATACAGATTATGTGGTCAGGACGGAAACATTTCAGTCCGCGAGCACGCAGACCGGCAAATGCCTGAGGCGATGTGACCTCATGACAATATAACCTGTCAATATATAATTGTGTTGGGCCGTCCTCAACGACCTGTACTACATGTTTATCCCAAATCTTATCAAATAAAGTATTCATTATTATAATGTTATGTATTATTTGTTAAACGTCTTCTTTTAGCTGTCAAAACGTCGTGTTTATTTTTAAAACAATCTATCTGCAGAGCCTTTATTTCACTCTAAACTTGTTTATACAATCAATATAAGCCTCCACAGAAGCCGTCACGATATCGGTATTGGCGCCGAAGCCATAATAAACATTTCCGTCATATTCCACCTGCATGTGAACCTTACCCACATCATCGCTACCCTTAGAAATGGCTTGTATGGTAAACTCCTTTAGAACCATGTGCTTCTGTATAATCTTTTTCAGGGCGTTTATAGCAGCATCGACAGGACCGTTACCCGTTGAAGCCTCTTCAAACTTCTGTCCAGAAATGTCGAGACCTATGCTTGCCACACTCTTCACGCCCATACCTGTTGTCACTTGCAGGAAGTCGAGTTTCACGGCGTGAGCCTCAGCAGTATCAGCTCCGGCAAGAATAAGAATGTCATCGTCGTTAACCTCCTTCTTACGGTCAGCCAACTTGAGGAACTTCTGATAAAGAGCATCAAGCTTCTGCTCGTTGTCTATGTTCACGCCAAGCACATGCAGACGATATTTCAAAGCGGCACGACCCGAACGTGCTGTAAGCACAATTGAGTTGTCATCCAATCCCACATCCTTGGGGTCCATAATCTCGTAAGTCTGAACATTCTTCAACACGCCGTCTTGGTGAATGCCACTCGAATGAGCGAAAGCGTTGCGACCCACAATGGCCTTATTGGCCTGAACAGGCATGTTCATGAGCGAGCTTACCATGCGACTGGTGGGGTATATTTTTGTTGTGTTGATGTTTGTATCGATTCCAAGATTCTTATGACATTTCAGAATCATCGCAATCTCTTCAAGCGAGGTGTTGCCAGCACGTTCTCCAATGCCGTTAATGGTAACCTCCACCTGACGTGCTCCGTTTATCACGCCGCTGAAGGTATTGGCTGTGGCCATACCCAAATCGTTGTGACAATGGGTTGAAATAATGGCCTTGTCAATATTGTCTACATGTTCAACAAGATATTTAATCTTTGCACCATAATCGGCTGGCAGACAATAGCCTGTGGTATCGGGAATATTTACCACGGTTGCCCCTGCCTTGATAACCGCCTGTACAACCTGAGCAAGATACTCATTATCAGTACGACCGGCATCCTCGGCATAAAACTCTACGTCCTCGACATAGCGTTTGGCATATTTCACAGCTGCCACGGCGCGTTCAAGGATCTCTTCGCGAGTGCTGTTAAACTTATATTTGATGTGACTGTCGCTTGTTCCTATACCTGTATGTATGCGCTTGTGCTTGGCATACTTCAACGAATCGGCCGCAACATCAATATCCTTCTCCACGGCACGTGTCAAGGCGCATATCGTTGGCCATGTTACAGCCTTGCTAATCTCTATGACAGAGTTGAAATCACCAGGACTGGAAATGGGAAATCCTGCCTCAATAACATCTACGCCCAACTGCTCCAGTTGTTTGGCCACCTGAATCTTCTCCACGGTGTTGAGCTGACAGCCTGGCACCTGTTCACCATCACGAAGCGTGGTGTCAAAAATAAATAATCTCTCGCTCATTGTCGTTCTATTAATGTTTGTTTTTCTATTTCCTTTATAAAATAACTCTGGTTTTCGCCATTTTTTAATCAACGTTTTGGCGTTTATCCTTTTTAAAACGAGATATGAAAGCTATAACGAAAGAGCCTTTCACACAACACATGGGGAAGTGAGAAAGGCTCTTGCTATATAATCTGCTACGGTTATTTACATACCTCGACACTTCCGGCTCCGTTCTGAAGTCGAATTCGAATAATGATGCTTAGCAAACCGATGAGCAATATTGTATTCATATTTATTGTTTTTTTGATTATTTGATTGCAAAGGTAATAATATTATCGCAACAAACAAAAGAAATTATAACTTTTTTAGCACTATTTCTTACAAATTGCCACTTCATCATTTGTTTTAGACATTCATAAGAACACAAAAATCGCATGTATACCTCTCGCTTTCAACACACTAATGAATGTATCAAGCCAAAAAGAAGCATACATGCGACAACCTAAACATTTTTTTAGAAAAGCGATCCATCCGATCTTATAAAGCGATCCTTCGGGTCTTATAAAGCGGCCCATAGGGTCTTATAAAGCGATCCATCGGGTCTTAAAAGGCGCACCATAGGATCTTAAAAGGCGCACCATAGGGTTTAGAAAGGCATTCCATCAGGCAGAGGCGCCAGATCATCACCATAGGGATCAGGCATAGAGCCGTTCACAGCCGAAGCCCCGAACGGATCATCGTTGGCAGCAGGAGCGCCACCAAGCTTGCTACCGATAAGACCTTCTGGCGGAACATCCTCTCCTGCCCCGTTGTTCTTACGGGGCGTTGGGTCTTGGAAGCGTGTAAACTCGCCACGGAACGTGAGGAGCACATCGCCCACAGCACCCTTACGATGCTTTGCTATAATGATCTGAGCCATGCCGCGAAGGTCATTACCCTTTTCATCCTCAAAGATGTGATAATACTCAGGACGATGAACAAAGAGCACCATATCGGCATCCTGCTCGATGGCTCCCGACTCACGAAGGTCGCTAAGCTGCGGACGCTTTCCTTCAAGACCTTCACGGTTCTCAACCGTACGGTTAAGCTGCGACAGCGCAAGGATAGGGATGTCAAGCTCTTTGGCCAAACCCTTTAGCGACTGCGATATTTTTGACACCTCCTCCTGTCGGCTTCCAAACTTCATGCCGTTGGCGTTCATGAGCTGAAGATAGTCGATCATCAAGATCTTTACACCTTTTTCCTTAACAAGACGGCGTGCCTTCGTTCGAAGCTCAAAGATAGAAAGACCGGGCGTGTCGTCTATATATAAAGGTGCACCCTGAAGGTTGCCTATGCGTTTGTCCAGACGGTCCCACTCGTCGGGCGTGAGCTGACCGTTAAGCATCTTGTTACCCGGAATCTCACACACATTACTTATAAGGCGGTTCACCAGCTGCACATTGTTCATCTCAAGCGAGAAGAACGCTATGGGCACATGATAGTCGACGGCTATGTTCTTTGCAAGCGACAGAGCAAACGAGGTCTTACCCATGGCAGGACGTCCGGCTATGATGACAAGGTCCGAACTCTGCCATCCGCTCGTCTTCTCGTCAAGCTTCACATAACCTGTCGGAACACCCGTCAATCCGCCGTCGTTGGCAGACGCTTTCTGCAGAATCTCCACAGCCTTGGCAATCACGGGGTCCACCTGAACATAGTCTTTCTTCATGTTGCGCTGAGACAACTCGAAGAGGCTACCCTCAGCTTCCTGCATAAGTTCCTCCACGTCAACCGTATCGTCAAACGCCTTCGTCTCTATGACGCTGGCAAAAGAGATGAGCTGCCGGGCAAGAAATTTTTGTGCAAGAATGCGGGCATGATACTCTATGTTAGCCGAAGAAGCCACGTTAGAGCTTAGTTCCACAATATATGCGGCACCTCCTACCGAGTCGAGCGTTCCCTCACGCTTCAGCTCGTCTGTAACAGTCATAATGTCTACAGGATGCTCGTTTACGTTAAGCGTCTGTATGGCTGTAAAAATTTTCTGATGACGTGGTTCGTAGAAGGTCTCAGGACGTATGATCTCAGAAATTATAGAGAACGCATCTTTATCAATCATCAGGGCACCAAGAACAACGCGCTCAAAGTCGAGGGCTTGAGGTTGAAGATGTCCGTAGGTGTTGTCAATAGGTGTTGGGGCCTTATGTCGTGTATTCGTTTTGTTATCTGCCATTTTTTATTCCATTTGTCTTTATTCCCGTTTTCCACGTTTTTATTAAAATACATTTTTTAGATATGTTCTTTTATAAAAACAGATTTTCAAAAACAGAAATTAATGTCATTTCATTGCCTCTAATGCTTCATCAAGCTTTCGCACACCTTCCTCCGTGCATATACCTCTTACATAAAGAAGGGTCAGGTTGTGCAAGATATAGCCGAGCTTAAACTCACGATACATCTGCGTGCGCATTACATATTCCATTGACGAGTCGCAGATACGCCCAAAAATATCATAGTCAACATCATCACGGAAGCAGCCCTCGTTCACGCCACGCTTGAAAAACAGCTTCTGCTTCAGGCGGCGGTCCTTGTGCTTCTGCTCAAAAAAAGCAAGCACACTCGGGTAGCGATGAAGTTCCTCAAAATAAAGCGGATTGATGTTTGCCGATTGCTTGATCTGCAGATTGTAAAACTCGATGATTGTTTCTATAACATTATGTTCGTCGCTTTCAACAAACCGTGTCATGTAAGCGTCAATATCTTCCTCATACATCTTCATTCCTTCAAGAAGAAGCGTCTCCTTGTTAGAATAGATTTCATAGAGTGTACGCTTCGAGATGCCAAGCCTGCTTGCTATGTCGTCCATCTTCACGGCTCTGACACCATGCTTGCGAAACTCTTCCATGGAAGCGGCGAGAATGCGCTCACGAAGCTCTTTGCGATATGCTGTAGGACTGTTATTTTTTTGCATAATAATTTCTTTTGCTCACAAAGTTACAAAAAAAATGTAAAACCTGTGATTTTTCGAAAGTTTTTATTAATTTTGTCGTACTTTTAGCATCCCGAAAGCAACAGGAAAGCAATATCGCTCAACAAGACATCCCGCAATAACATTTTTACATCCCACAAAAAACAACTGAAATTAAAAACTCTTTATAATAAAAGAACGCTATGGTCAAAATTACAAAAGAGGCCGCCCTGGAGTATCATAACAACGGGCGTCCTGGAAAAATTGAAGTAAAACCGACAAAACCCTACCACACGCAGACCGACCTCAGCCTGGCCTATTCGCCTGGTGTGGCCTATCCGTGTCTGGAGATTCAGGAAAATCCTGACTCTGTTTACAAGTACACAGACAAGGGCAACTTGGTAGCTGTCATCTCTAACGGCACAGCCGTGTTGGGATTGGGCGACATCGGCGCAATGAGCGGCAAGCCAGTAATGGAAGGCAAGGGTCTGTTGTTCAAGATCTACGGCGGCATCGACGTGTTCGACATCGAGGTGGCCGAGAAAGACCCCGAGAAGTTCTGCGAGGCCGTGGAGAAGATTGCGCCCACATTCGGCGGCATCAACCTTGAGGACATCAAGGCTCCCGAGTGTTTCTACATCGAGGAGCGCTTGAAGAAGAACCTCGACATCCCCGTCATGCACGACGACCAGCACGGCACAGCCATCATTTCTGCTGCCGGTCTGAAGAACGCTCTTGAGGTGGCTGGCAAGAACATCGCCGATGTCAAGATTGTGGTCAATGGTGCTGGAGCAGCTGCCATTAGCTGCACCAAGCTATATGTAGCATTGGGAGCAAAGGTAGAGAACATCGTGATGCTCGACTCGAAGGGCGTCATCACCTCCGACCGTGAGAACCTCACACCACAGAAGAAACTCTTCGCTACCGACCGCCGCGACGTCCACACCCTCAAGGAGGCCGTTGTCGGAGCCGACGTGTTTGTAGGCCTCTCCAAGGGCAACGTTCTGTCACAAGACATGATACGCTCCATGGCCGACAGCCCCATCGTCTTCGCCCTCGCCAACCCCGTGCCTGAAATCAGCTACGAGGATGCCATGGCAAGCCGTCCCGACGTGCTCATGTCTACAGGCCGAAGCGACTATCCCAACCAGATCAACAACGTGATCGGATTCCCCTACATCTTCCGCGGAGCTCTCGACGTTCACGCCAAAGCCATTAACGAGGAGATGAAGATGGCTGCCGTCCATGCCATCGCCGATCTGGCCAAGCAGCCTGTACCCGATGTCGTGAACGATGTTTATCATGTCAACAACCTCACCTTCGGTCCTAAATATTTCATTCCGAAACCCGTCGACCCACGCCTCATAACAGAGGTGAGCGCAGCCGTGGCAAAGGCAGCCATAAAGAGCGGCGTGGCAAGAAAGACCATTACCGACTGGGATGCCTACAAGAAGAGCCTCATGGAGCTGCTCGGACAGGAGTCGAAGCTCACACGCAAGCTCCACGACACGGCTCGTCTGCACCCGCAACGCGTAGTGTTTGCCGAGGGAGGACACCCGACCATGATGAAGGCTGCCGTCCAGGCCAAGACCGAGGGCATCTGCCAGCCCATCCTGCTCGGCAACCCCGACCGTCTGAACCGTCTGGCCCAGCGCCTGAAGCTCGACCTCTCCGACATAGAGATCATCGACATGCGTGCAGACCAGGAGCAGGGCCGTCGTGCCACATACGCCAAGCACCTCGCAAAGAAGCGTGCCCGTCAGGGCTACAACTTCGAGGAGGCTTATGACAAGATGTACGAACGCAACTATTTCGGAATGATGATGGTTGAGACAGGCGAGGCCGATGCCTTCATAACGGGTCTCTACACCAAATATTCAAACACCATCAAGGTGGCAAAAGAGGTGGTGGGCATTCGTCCCGAATACAAGACCTTCGCTACGATGCACATCCTCAACACAAAGAAGGGAACCTTCTATATCGCCGACACGCTCATAAACCGTCACCCCGACGAGAACGTGCTGATGGACGTTGCCAAGCTGTCGGCCCACACCGTACAGTTCTTCAACGAGGAGCCACACATCGCCATGATCAGCTACTCCAACTTCGGTACCGACGAGGTGGGCTCGCCAATGAAGGTTCACCTGGCTGTTGAAGAAATGCAGAAGCAGTATCCTTACCTCGCCATCGATGGTGAGATGCAGGTCAACTTCGCCCTTAACAAGGAGCTACGCGACGACAAGTATCCGTTCTCACGCCTCAAGGGTCTTGATGTCAACACACTCGTGTTCCCCAACATGAGCAGCGCCAACAGCAGCTACAAGCTGCTCCAGGCCCTTGACCCCGACGCCGAGATCATTGGCCCGATCCAGATGGGTCTGAACAAGCCTATCCACTTTACCGACTTCGAGAGCTCGGTTCGCGACATCGTCAACGTTACAGCTGTTGCCGTGATCGACGCCTACGTTGATAAGGTGAAGAAGAACGCCGACAACTAATAAAAGATAAAGGAGAAGGCAACTGCTACACACATTATATATATATGTATGTGGTTCAGTTGCCTTCTTTTTTAAAAAACATAGACCTATAAAAACTTTTATTATGATCACTTTCCCTTGCGCCAAAATTAACCTCGGTCTTAACGTCATCAACAAACGGCCCGACGGCTACCACAACATAGAAACCATTTTCTACCCCATCCCCCTTAACGACGCCTTGGAGATAAAACTCATGGACGACAGATTTCCTTCAAAACAAAACTGCGACTTGAAGGTTACGGGCAAAGGCGTCGACTGTAACGAGGAAGACAACATTGTTGTAAAAGCATACAATCTGCTGAGCAAAGATTTTGTCTTACCACGCATACACGCTCATCTTTACAAGAACATACCGTCACAAGCCGGACTGGGTGGCGGCTCCTCCGATGCCGCTTTCATGATCAGACTGCTCGACGAGCGCTTCCGCCTGAACATCGGAAACGCGGAGATGGAACGCTACGCCGCCATGCTGGGAGCCGACTGCGCTTTCTTCATAACAGCCGAACCGTCATTTGCCACAGGCATAGGCGAGGTGCTCTCGCCTGCCGACTCGCCCCATGGCAACCTCAACGGCTATCATCTGGTTGTGGTAAAGGACGATGTGGCTGTGTCTACAAAAGAGGCTTACGCCCAGATCACGCCAGCCAAGCCACAAGTGTGTTGCAAAGATATCGTGAAGATGCCTATCGACAAATGGAAGGACCTTCTCACCAACGACTTTGAAAAACCTGCCTTCAAAGCCCATCCTGTGCTTGCCGAGATCAAGCAGAAGCTCTACGCCTTGGGAGCAGCCTATGCCCAGATGAGCGGAAGCGGAAGCGCCATGTTCGGCATTTTCAAGAACAAGCCCATCATACCTGAAGGCACATTCGGAAAGGCTGATGTTTATGTCATGCAGCTTTAAAAAACAAAAAAACAATGGACAACAAAAACGAACTGTTTCCTCTCGTCAATGAAGACGGACAGGTTCTTGGAAGCATCACAAGAGGCAAAGCCCACGACGGCAGCAAGCTGTTGCACCCCGTTGTGCATCTGCATCTCTTCAACTCTCATGGCCAGCTTTACCTGCAAAAGCGTCCCGGATGGAAGGACATTCAGCCAGGCAAATGGGATACTGCCTGTGGCGGACACATCGACTATGGCGAGACCGTAGAGGCAGCCCTTTCACGCGAGGTGCGCGAGGAGCTTGGCGTAACATCGTTCAAGCCTCTGTTTATAAAGAAATATGTGTTTGAGAGTGCCCGCGAACGTGAGCTTGTTCATGTTCACACCACCACCTACGACGGCCCCGTCGCACCATCACAAAACGAGCTCGACGGCGGACGCTTCTGGTCACGCGAGGAGATTGCGGCAAACATCGGAAAGAACGTTTTCACGCCCAACTTTGAGAGCGAATACACGAAAGTGGTGCTTCCATGGCTTGAAGCCACCTGTAAAGATACAACATTTTAAGCAATATGGACATAAAGAAAATAATAAACCCATGGATAGGAATGGAGGGCTACAACTGCATTGGCTGCTCCCCTGACAACCCGTTCGGCCTGCACCTCTGCTTCTACGAGGATGGCGACGACATCGTTACAACATGGAAGCCATCGCCCCTCTATCAAGGATGGCTCAACACGCTTCATGGCGGCATACAGGCCCTGCTGCTGGACGAGGTGTGCGGATGGGTTGTAACACGCAAGTTGCAGACGGCTGGCGTGACGTCAAAGATGGAGACACGCTACAAACGCCCCGTCTCGACAAACGACACGGAGCTTACCGTGAGAGCGCACATAAGAGAGCAAAGACGCAACATCGTCATCATAGATGCCACCCTATCCAGCTCTAACGGCGTTGTGTGTACAGAAGCCACCTGCACCTATTTTGCGTTACCACGCGAGAAGGCAGAGAAAGACATGCACTTTGTGGCTTGCAAAACAGAAGGAGAAGAGTGAGTGGTTACCAATGAGAGATAACCAAATAACCAAATAACCAAACAACCAAACAAACAAACAAGCAAGCAAACAAGCAATAAATAGAAAAAGTGTTCGCTAAAACAAACCTTAGCGAACACTTTTTTTATCTTTTATTTCAAAGCCTCTTAATCTTCCATCAACTTGCGGTAGCGGCCCTTCTTTATGTCCTCATTACCAAGGCGTCGTGCCTTGTTAATCTCATAATCAGAGTAGCTACCCTCGAAGAAGAACACCTCGCCATTGCCCTCAAAGGCAAGGATGTGCGTACAGATACGGTCAAGGAACCAACGGTCGTGGCTGATCACAACAGCACAGCCGGCAAAGCCCTCAAGACCCTCCTCCAAAGCACGCAGGGTGTTGACATCGATGTCGTTGGTCGGCTCGTCGAGCAACAGCACGTTGCCCTCCTGCTTCAGAGCAAGAGCCAGCTGCAAGCGGTTACGCTCACCACCCGACAGGGTGCCACAGAGCTTGCTCTGGTCCGTGCCGGCAAAGTTGAAGCGTGAGATGTAGGCACGGGCGTTGACATCGCGTCCACCCATGCGTATGGTCTCGTTGCCCTGGCTTACCGTTTCATAAACCGACTTCTCGGGATCAATATCCTTATGCTGCTGGTCCACATAGGCCAGCTTCACGGTCTCGCCCACCTCGAAGGTTCCGCCATCGGCCTGTTCCAAGCCCATGATCATGCGAAAGAGCGTGGTCTTGCCTGCGCCGTTAGGACCGATCACGCCCACAATGCCGTTAGGCGGCAACATGAAGTTGAGGTCGTTGAAGAGCACCTTCTCGCCAAAAGCCTTCTTCACATGCTGAGCCTCGATGACCTTGTTGCCAAGGCGCGGACCGTTAGGAATGAAGATCTCAAGCTTCTCCTCGCGCTCCTTCTGCTCCTGTCCGAGCATCTGCTCATAAGCGTTAAGACGGGCCTTACCCTTAGCCTGACGGGCCTTGGGAGCCATGTGTGCCCATTCGAGCTCTCGCTCCAACGCCTTACGACGCTTCGAGGCCTGCTTCTCCTCCTGCATCATGCGCTTGGTTTTCTGGTCAAGCCATGACGAGTAGTTGCCGTGCCATGGAATGCCCTCACCGCGGTCGAGCTCAAGGATCCACTCGCTCACATCGTCAAGGAAGTAGCGGTCGTGGGTCACGGCAATAACCGTTCCCTCATACTGCTGCAAGTGCTGCTCCAACCAGTCAATGCTCTCTGCATCAAGGTGGTTCGTAGGCTCGTCAAGCAGGAGCACATCAGGCTTCTGAAGGAGCAAACGGCAGAGGGCCACACGTCGGCGCTCACCTCCCGAGAGATTTGTCACAGGCCAGTCGCCCGGTGGACAACGCAGGGCAGCCATGGCGCGGTCAAGCTTCGAGTCCATGTTCCAGGCATCGGTAGCGTCAATAATGTCCTGCACCTCAGCCTGACGTTGCATGAGCTTGTCCATCTTGTCGGCATCGCTATAATACTCCTCCAAGCCAAACTTGAGGTTTATATCCTCATATTCCTTTAGAGCATCATAAGCCTTCTGCACACCCTCCATCACGTTCTCCTTCACCGTCTTGTTCTCGTCAAGAGGCGGGTCCTGGGGCAGATAGCCCACGCTATAGCCTGGGCTCCAAACCACCTCACCTTGTGTGGGTTGCTCTAAGCCAGCAATAATTTTCATCAAGGTCGACTTACCTGCTCCGTTCAGACCTATAATGCCAATCTTAGCACCATAGAAGAACGAGAGATAGATGTCCTTCAATATCTGCTTTCGGTTTTGGGGAATGATCTTCGACACTCCCACCATCGAGAAGATAATTTTCTTGTCGTCTACTGTTGCCATTTTTTAAAAATTGGTGTTGTTAATAGTTTAGGCAGTAAAATTACAAAAAAAATCTGACATTTTCGCCCCTTTTCTCAAATAAACACAAAAAACATTATCTTAACACTTTCATTTTTTCTACATTCCGTTTTTTTACTTTTCATCATTTTTCGGGTCTAAACAAATAGACAGTTCCCGTTAAGCCCGATGGGCAGCACGATCCTTTACAATTTCTGTTTTCAACAAGTCAAAGACCACTTTTGCCCGCATCAGCTTTCCCCTCACCCACATGTGCAAAAATACGGATTCGGGAAATGTTGCTTATGGTTTTCTATACGATTCGATACGCAACAGCGGAAGTCTTAACTTATTTTAAAACAGTTGACATATTTATACATAACGTGAAAAGATATTGGGCAAGATGCGACGGTTTCTTTGCAACTGTCACCAGCAACTGGGTAAACCGACAGCACGTCATCGGAGCGGGCTAAACACAACATTTCAAGCAAGCCAAAACGTCACTTATGGAGCGTAAGAACGTCATAAAAGGAGCATAAGCAAGCCATAAAAGGAGCATAAGCAAGCCATAGAAGGAGCATAAGCAAGCTCTGAAAGGAGCATAAGCAAGCCATAGAAGGAGCATAAGCAAGCCATAGAAAGAGCGACAGCAAGCTCTGAAAGGAGCATAAGCAAGCCCTGAAAGGAGCGATAGCGCGTCGTTGAAGGAGCGTAAAGGCAAGCACGCCGCTTCTAACGGGTCTTTATCTTGACATTATCTGTTAGCGTCAGCATCAGGTTCTGCTGCAATGTCGCTTTCTTCTCCCGGCAGCACATACCGTCTTAACTTGTGGTCTTCGACAAAGATGTGGTTGATGGTGAAGACGAGCGACTGAAGTGTAGCCTCCCTTACCTTTGGCTTCAGTTGACATTCCCATACCGTGATACAATGCCACCCCATGCTGGCAAGGCGTTTCTGCTCCTCCTTGTCCCTGCTTCTGTTGCGTTCAATCTTCGCTTGCCAGAAGGCGGTCCTGCTCTTTGGCATGACAAAAAGTTTGCAGCCTTCATGGCCGTGCCAAAAACAGCCGTTGACGAAGATAACCGTGCGATACTTGCGCATCACGATGTCCGGATGTCCCGGCAGCCGCGGGTGGTTCACCCTATACCGGAACCCGTGCGCAAACAGATAGCGGCGCACCAACATTTCGGGTTTGGTTGCCTTGCTGTGTATGGATGCCATGCAGCGGCTTCGCTGCTCCTTTGTCATCTTGTCCATTGTTCTGCTTTCGATTAATGTTGCGCATTTCATAAAAATGCGCCGAGGACAAAGTTACGGATATTTTCTGTAAAGAGATTTACTTTTAGAAGGAAAAAAGCTTTGTCATTTGATTTTTTATAGCGCCAACTTGCTTGAAACCGCTTCCAAACAAGATTTCGTTGCAACTGTTAAGATGTACAGATGTGAGCAGTTGCAGCATCAAAATGTGTTGAAACGAAAAGATTGAGCGTGGTTTGAGGATGCATAAGGGTAAGAAATGCACAATTATGAGCTTTTATACAATGCTTAAAAATGGATGAAGCGTTTGTCGCCAACGCTGCAACTCGCTAGGTATAAGCCTTTTAGAGGGAAGCAACAGACAGTAAAAGCGTTTCAGTTTCAGTTGTTTCAGTTGATTTTTAAGGAGTACAGCATTCTACTCTCTTTATGTAATATATTGATTATTAATTAGTTATAAATAATATAAAGAGGATATGAAACATAACTGACCCTTAAAAAATGAACTGAAACTGAAACAATTGAAACGCTTTGACAAACCAAGATGTTTCATTATCGCCTCTCAAGCAAGCGTCGCATGCCATGAAGAGGCTTGGATGCTTCCAAAAAGAAGACAGAATGTGTAGATAAAAAGGATTGAATATGTAGAAAAAAGGGGTTGAAAACATGTAAAAGGGGTTAGAAAGCACGCAAAAGGGGTTAGAAGATATAAAATGTGCTCCATTTAGATGTGTTGCATGTGCAGCAAAATATAATGGAACAAAGGACTTTTGCAAGGTTTTTGACCGTTACAAGAGCAAAATAGAGGGAAAAAGGTGGGAAAAAACCTGTGTTTTGCAGCTTTACAAGGGTGTTTTTTGATGTTTTGTCCTTTCTCATTCGCTGCCTCAAACCCGTAAAGTGTTGATAATAAACCTTTTAGAGAGAAGCAAGCAACCCTTCGGTTCCAATTCCAGTTATTCCAATTATTTTTTTTGTATTTCCATTATCTTATATTTATATATATATTATATATATAATATATTAATAATCAATAAGTTATAAAGCTCTTAAAAAGAGGGTTCGCATTTGAAATGCCATTTTTTTTAATTGGAATAACTGGAATTGGAACCACTGGATGGAATAACTGGAATTGGAATAACAGGAATTGGAACAGGAACATCTGAAACAGAAGGGTGTCTTTTCGTTAAGCCATAAGAGCAGAACCGAGCTTGCTCAGAATCTGCCATCGCGAGAAAAGGTGCTATAAAACAGAACGACAGGTAACATTAAAAAAAACGTCAGGTTTGTTACCTGACGTTCTGTTTCAAGATTGATGAATAGAAGCCCAATGGTTCTTCACTCAAAGGCCAGTTTGTCAAGACGTGTGCGCAGCTGCTCAGCTTCCGACTTTCTGATGCTTAAGGTTATCTGACATGTGTTGTCAAACGTTTGCGACACGATTCGTGGCTTCATCTCCTTCACAATGCGCATGACGTCGTTCATCATGACGTAAGGAAAGTTGAACACCACCTCTTCCTCCACCTGGCAGGTTACGGTCTCTGCATGGTCTATGGCGTCGGCAACAGCCGTTTTATAGGCCACGAGCAAGCCGCTGGTGCCGAGCTTCACTCCGCCAAAATAGCGCACCACGATGATGAGGATGTTGGTAAGCTCGTTCTTCACGATCTGTCCGAGAATGGGTTTGCCTGCCGTGCTGCTGGGCTCGCCGTCGTCGTTGGTGCGGAAGAGGCTGCTGTCGGCTCCGAGCATGAAGGCATAGCACACATGCCTGGCGTCGTAGAAGCGCTTGCGATAGGTCTGCACGATGTCTTTAACCTGTTCTTCGGTTTCAACATGATGTGCGAAGGCGTAAAACTTGCTGCGCTTCTCGCTATAGAAGCCTTCAGCTGGGGTTGATGTTATGGTCTTGTATTCGTCAATGATTTCCATTTATCAAACATTAAAAAAACTGATTTGTTGCAGGAGCGTGATGAGGCCCTAAGACAGCTTGTGGATAACCAGTCCGGAGCGCAGCTTAGGCTCAAACCATGTTGCCTTGGGCGGCATGATCTTTCCGCTGTCAGCAATGTCCATGATCTGCTTCATGGTCACAGGATAGAGAGCCAGGGCAGCCCTCATCTCGCCGCTGTCGACACGTTGTTTGAGCTCAGAGAGGCCTCTGAGACCGCCCACAAAGTCGATGCGCTTGCTTGAGCGCAGGTCGCCGATGTTGAGGATCTGGTCAAGAATGAGACGGCTTGAGATGTCTACATCGAGCACGCCTATGGGGTCCTTGTCGTCGTAGGTGCCAGGCTTGGCATCGAGGCTGAACCAATGGCCGTCGAGATAGAGCGAGAAGTTGTGAAGGCGTGACGGGCGGTAGATGTCGGTTCCCTTGTCTTCCACCACAAAATGTTCGGATAGCTTGTCAAGAAACTGCTCCGAGGTCAAGCCGTTAAGGTCTTTCACCACGCGGTTATAGTCGAGCACGGTGAGCTGGGAAGCCTGGAAGCAAACGGCCATGAAATAGTTATATTCCTCCTGTCCCGTGTGGTTGGGATCGGCCTTTGCCTTCTCCGCTCCCACGAGAGCTGCGGCAGCGCTGCGATGGTGGCCGTCGGCGATGTAGAGGGCAGGCATCTGCGCAAACTGTCGGGTTATGAGGTCTATGTCGTCTTTCTTGTCAACGACCCACAGCTGGTGGCGGAAGTGGTCGATGGGGGCCACAAAATCGTATGTAGCTTTGGTTGCAGCATAACGGGTTATCAGGCTGTCCAGCACGTCGTTATCGGGATAGGCAAGAAACACGGGCTCTATGTTGGCGTCACACACGCGCACATGCTTCATGCGATCCTCTTCCTTGTCCTTGCGTGTGAGCTCATGCTTCTTGATCACGCCGTTAAGATAGTCGTTCACATAAGCTCCCACCACAAGCCCATACTGCGTCTTGCCGTTCATGGTCTGCGCGTAGATGTAGTAGTGGTCCTCCTCGTCTTGCTTGAGCCATCCACGCTCTTGGAACAACTTAAAGTTGGCTGTGGCCTGTTCATAGACCTTCTGCTCATACTCGCTTGTGCCAGGTTCAAAATCGATCTCGGGCTTTGTTATGTGGTACAGGCTCTTCTCGTTGTCGCCAGCCTCTGCCCTGGCCTCTTCGCTGTCGAGCACGTCGTAGGGACGACATTCTATCTCTTCCACCAGCTCTTGTGGCGGTCTTATTCCGCGGAATGGTTTAATTGTTGCCATGATTTATCTTCTTTTAGTTATCGGTTATTTGTTGTTTTAGCTCTAAAGCTATTGTCTGTTTGCTCGGCTTTGCCGTTTGCAGCAACAACTTCAGAACCTGCAAAAATTCAATATAAGCAGGTCGTTAAAACAAAAGCAAGGCAATGGCTAACAGACTCTCTACCCACGAAGAAGAAAAGCCGGTTGGCAATTGCCTTGATTGTTTGTGCTAAGAAACAGCTCCCCACGCTAAAGAGAGAGAGCGTTTCTTGCTTTGTTGCTTGTTTTTTTGCTTATTTGTTGACCTGATATTTTGTGCAGCCACTCTCAAAGAAGGCGTTGATCTGCTTTGCAGCAGCTATGCCGGCGTTGGTGTTGGCCTCGGCTGTCTGTGCGCCCATCTTCTTGGGAGTGGAGAAATAGCGTCCCTCAAACTGTGCAAACTCGGCATCGGCATCGGGCTTGATGTCGGTAACGAAGCGCAGGTCGGCACGCTCGGCCATGAGCTTTATGAGCTCGGGCTCGTTGATGACCTCCTTACGCGCCGTGTTGATGAGTATGCCGCCCTTTTCAAGCTTGTTGACAAGGGCATAGTTGATGCTCTGCTTGGTCTCGGGTGTGGCAGGGATGTGGAGCGACACGATGTCACATTTCTCAAACAGCTCCTCCTGCGAGTTGACAGCATGAACGCCAGCCTCCTCTATGGCAGCCTTGGGGCAGAAGGCATCGTAGGCATAGACCTCCATGCCGAAGCCTTTGGCTATGCGTGCCACGTTGCGGCCCACGTTGCCGAAGGCGAGGATGCCGAGGCGCTTGCCCTTGAGCTCTGTGCCTGCCTTGCCGTTATAGAAGTTGCGCACGGTGAAGACGAGCAGGCCAAACACCAGCTCTGCCACGGCGTTAGAGTTCTGGCCGGGAGTGTTCTCCACAACCACGCCCTTCTGCTTGGCATAGGCCGTGTCGATGCTGTCGTAGCCAGCACCTGCACGCACCACGATCTTAAGCTGCTTGGCAGCATCAAGCACCTCGGGTGTGACCTTGTCTGAGCGCACGATCATGGCGTCAGCATCGGCCACGGCAGCCTTAAGGTCTGCCACATCTGTATATTTCTCCAAGAGCACGAGCTTGTGGCCTGCTCCTTCTATTTCTTTCTTTATGCCTTCTACTGCTTCTGCAGCAAACGGCTTTTCTGTCGCTACAAGAATGTTCATTTTTGATTTTTGAATTTTGAATTTTGAATTGTTGCGCCTGATGGCGCAATTTTGAGTTTTGAATTTTGAATTTTGAATTATCGGCTTTCAGCCGATTTTGATTTTTTGAATTTTGAATTATTGCACAAAAGCAATTTTTATTTTACACTCGGCTCGTAGAGACACAGGCCTAAGCAAGAATTATTGCGGCTTTGCCTCAATTATGGATTAATCAATTCTTTATTTGGAAAATCAAAAATTGATAATTCAAAATTGATAATTCAAAATTGATAATTCAAAATTGATAATCCAAAATTGATAATCCAAAAATTGATAATTCAAAAATTGATAATTCAAAAATTGATAATTCAAAATCGGCTGAAAGCCGATAATTCAAAAATCAAAACTCAAAACTCAAAATTCTCAATGCTTTGCTTCAAACTCTTTCATGCAGTCAACCAACGCCTGCACGCCCTCAAGCGGCTGAGCATTGTAGCAGCTGGCACGGAAGCCGCCAACAGAGCGGTGGCCCTTGATGCCGACCATGCCCTTGGATGTGGCAAACTCGAAGAAAGGCTTCTCAAGCTCAGCATACTCGTCGTTCATGACGAAGCAGATGTTCATGACAGAACGGTCTTCCTCCTTAACGGTTCCGCGGAACAGCTTGTTGCGGTCGATCTCGCCGTAGAGCAGCTCTGCACGCTCCTTTGCAAGCTTGTCCATGGCTTCAACGCCACCCTTGGCCTTCAGCCAACGCAGGGTCTCAAGAGCCGAGTAGATGGGCACCACGGGAGGAGTGTTGAACATAGAGCCCTTCTCCACATGTGTGCGATAGTCGAGCATGGTAGGAATCTGGCGAGGAGCCTTGCCCAGAGCGTCGTTCTTCACGATAGCGAGGGTCACACCGGCCATGGCGAGGTTCTTCTGGGCACCAGCATAGATGCAGTCGTATTTTGACACGTCCACAGGGCGGCTGAAGATGTCGGACGACATGTCGGCAATAAGACGCACGGGTACGTCAAGATCTTTGCGGATCTCGGTACCATAGATCGTGTTGTTGGTTGTGATGTGCAGATAGTCGGCATCGGCAGGAACGTCCCATCCCTTAGGAATGAACGTGTAGTTGGCATCGGCAGACGAAGCCACCTCAACCACATCGCCAAAGAGCTTTGCCTCCTTCATGGCCTTCTTTGCCCATGTGCCTGTGTTGAGATATGCGGCCTTCTTTATAAGGAAGTTGAAAGGCACCATACAGAACTCCAACGAGGCTCCACCTCCAAGAAACAGCACGGAGTAGCCCTCAGGAATGTTGAGGATCTCCTTGATGAGCGACTCTGCTTCGTCGACAACAGGCTGGAAATCTTTGGAACGATGACTGATCTCAGCGAGTGACAGTCCGGTACCATTGAAATCTAAAATCTGTTTCGCAGTATTCTCAATCACCTCTCTTGGAAGGATTGACGGACCTGCATTAAAGTTGTACTTTTTCATCTGTATGTATTTTTTTGATTAATACTCTATTTCTATTTTCAGTTTTTATACGTTTTTCAGTTACGGTAAAATATGTCGTAGGACATGTTTTCTACTTTTCGTAAGATTGTAGATGCGAAATTACACCTTTTATTTGAAACACACAAATAAAAAGACAATAATTTACTATCTAAGGAAAAATAATTACATTTTGACATTTTCAAAGAAAACGTTTTCACATGTTTTTGGTGGTGTTTCCGTGCATTACACCTTATTTTATAAGACGATGAGTTCTTGCTTTGGCAAGCAATTTCTAAGAATTAAAATTTCTCTTCGTGTTTGCTTTTCATCATTCTTTGTTGTATCTTTGCATAAGATAAGCTGCACCTCGGCATAATATTCAAGCAAGCTTGATATTCTGCTCTCGGTTTGCATTATCTTTGCATAAGATAAGCTGCACCTCGGCATAATATTCAAGCAAGCTTGATATTCTGCTCTCGGTTTGCATTATCTTTGCAACACTTTGCGCAACATGCGAGCAAAAACAAGAACAAGATGGAAGAAAAAGACATAAAAAAAGCGAGCGAAGATATGGTCATAAAGCCTATAGCCCACTTCCACTCGCCTCTAAAGACCAAGTTTGGCGTGCCCAAACAGAGCGGACTGGCATCGTCCCTAAAGGGGTTCATAACGTTCACAAAAGAGTGGCGCGACCCCGAAGCGCTTCGTGGTATCGACGGTTTCAGCTACCTGTGGCTCATTTGGAGCTTCTCTGCCTACCCCCACAAAGCCACGGGCACAACCGTGCGTCCTCCTGTGCTTGGCGGCAACAAGCGCATGGGCATCTGGGCCACGCGCTCTCCTTTCCGTCCCAACAACCTGGGGCTGTCGTCGGTAAAGATCGAGAGTATAGACCTTGAGGCTGCGACAGGCCCTGTGATCCGTGTGAGCGGCGCCGACCTCATGGACGGCACCCCCATTTACGACATCAAGCCTTATGTGCCTTATGCCGACGCTCACCCTGAGGCCGAGAGCGGTTTCACAGGCGCTGAGAAGATCAAGCGGCTAAAGGTTGTCATGCCGCAGGAGCGGCGCAACGAGCTTGGTGCAGACCTGAGCGAGGCGCTTGAAGAGGTGCTGGCGCTTGACCCGAGACCACAATATCATAATGACAGCAACCGCGTGTATGGTCTCAAGTTTGAGCGCCACGACGTGAAGTTTATGGTTAAAGGAGACAAGATAATTGTTTTGTAAACAACAGCTTACAAAAAAAATAAAGACAAGAAGATTAACCTTGTCAGACAATTGCTGGTCGCAAGGCTAATCTACTTGTCCGCTCGGCTTGCCGCTTGCCTAAGCAAGAACTTGTCCGCTCGACTTGCCGCTTGCCTAAGCAAGAACTAGCCGACTAGTTTTTGAAGCTATGTACAGGAGCCGGTATTCGGCCCACACGGTTCACAAAAGCTTCGCAAGAGAAGCGGTTTACAGGCATGATGGGAGCATGGCCAAGAAGGCCTCCAAAATCGACATTATCGCCGACCTTCATGCCGACAGCAGGAATCACGCGCACGGCTGTGGTCTTCTGGTTGATCATGCCAATGGCAGCCTCGTCGGCAATAATGCCCGAGATGGTAGTGGCAGGCGTGTCGCCGGGGATGGCAATCATGTCAAGGCCCACGGAGCACACACAGGTCATGGCTTCAAGCTTCTCTATGGTCAGAGCGCCAGCCTCTACAGCATCAATCATGCCCTGATCCTCGCTCACGGGGATGAACGCGCCACTCAGTCCGCCGACATAAGACGAGGCCATGATGCCGCCCTTCTTTACCTGGTCGTTGAGCAAGGCAAGAGCAGCTGTTGTGCCTGGAGCGCCGGGGTGCTCAAGACCGATCTCCTTCAAGATGTCGGCCACGCTATCGCCTACGGCAGGTGTGGGAGCCAGCGAGAGGTCTATGATGCCAAACGGTATGCCCAGACGGCTTGACGCCTCCTTAGCCACGAGCTGTCCGACACGGGTGATCTTAAACGCCGTGCGCTTGATGGTTTCGCAGAGCACCTCGAAGCTCTCGCCACGAACGCTCTCAAGAGCATATTTCACCACGCCAGGACCGCTCACGCCAACGCTTATAACAGCATCGGCCTCGCTCACGCCGTGGAAAGCGCCGGCCATGAACGGATTGTCGTCGGGAGCGTTACACAGCACCACCAGCTTGGCACAGCCTATAGATGCACGTTCCTTGGTAGCTTCAGCCGTCTGCTTCACGATCTCACCCATGAGCTTCACGGCGTCCATGTTGATGCCCGTCTTCGTTGAGCCCACGTTGATGGAGCTGCAAATAAAGTCGGTCTCAGCCAAAGCCTTAGGAATGGAGCGTATGAGGAGCTCATCGCTCTTGCTCATGCCTTTCGACACCACGGCCGAGTAGCCGCCGAGAAAGTTCACGCCCACGGTCTTGGCAGCACGGTCGAGCGCCTTTGCCACCTTCACATAGTCGTCGGGAGTTTTGCAAGCAGAACCTCCAACCAGCGAGATGGGGGTTATGGCTATGCGCTTGTTGACGATGGGAATGCCAAACTCGCGCGAGATGTCTTCTCCCGTCTTCACCAGGTCTTTGGCCAGACGGCAGATCTTGTCATAGATGTTTTGACAGAGAACGTCGAGGTTGGAGTCGGCACAATCGAGCAGGTTTATGCCCATGGTTATTGTGCGCACGTCCAGGTTTTCCTTCTCTATCATTTTGTTGGTTTCGAAAACCTCGTATATGTTAATCATAATGATTCTGTCTGATTATGTAAAATGGAAGGTCCTTAAAGTTAGATGCGATGCATCATGTCAAAAATCTCCTCGCGTTGACATTTCACCTGCACGCCAATCTCCTTGCCGATCTGCTCCAGCTCATTGGCCACAACCTCAAACGGCTTCTCCATCTTTGTCATGTCAACGATCATCATCATGTTGAAAAAGTCTTGAACGATGGTCTGAGAGATGTCCAGAATGTTGACATGGCTTTCAGCGAGGTAAGCACACACTTTTGCAATGATACCAACAGTATCCTTGCCTACTACTGTAATAATGGTTTTATTCATATATGCTAACAATATAATAATTTTCTGTTTTTGCCCTATCGGCCAAACAAATGCTTGTGTTGGCGTGCTTGCTCAAGTGGTCATAGACCTTAACACCTTATTAATATATGGTATGAGAACCGTGTGAGAGCTCCTTGTTTTTTAATAAAATGTGAAGACGGAAAGCTAAAGAGTCGCCAAAAACAGCCGATTTGTCTGTTTTTATTGTGCAAAAGTAGCTTAATATTCACAATTAACAAAACAAAATGCAAAAAATCTTACAAGAAGAGACTACATAAAGAAAAAAAATCAAAAAACATTGCGTAAGAAAAAAAATAATATATACCTTTGTATAATCTAAAAAAATCGCGTGAGCTACATGAGACAACTAAAAATAAGCAAATCGTTTACCAACCGCGAGAGCGACGCTCTCGACAAGTACCTACAAGACATCGGGCACGAGGAACTTCTTTCGCTCGATGAAGAGGTTGAATTGGCCCAACGCATAAAGGAGGGCGACAACAAAGCGCTTGAAAAGCTCACACGCGCAAACCTGAGGTTTGTTGTGTCGGTTGCCAAACAGTATCAGAACCAAGGGCTCAGCTTGCCAGACCTCATCAACGAGGGCAACATAGGATTGATCAAAGCAGCGAAGAAGTTTGACGAAACACGCGGCTTCAAGTTCATATCCTACGCCGTGTGGTGGATAAGACAAAGCATCATGCAAGCCATTGCTGAGCAAGGACGACCCGTGCGCCTGCCGCTCAACCAGGTGGGGTCGGTAAACAAGATAAACAAGGCGCTGAGCAAATTTGAACAAGAGCACGAACGACGCCCGAGCATCGACGAGATAGCATCGAGCACAGACCTGCCACAGGAAAAGGTGGAGGAAGCGATAAAGGCCAACACGCGCCAGGTGTCGATGGACGCGCCGTTTAAAGAGGGCGAAGAGAACAGCCTGATAGACGTGCTCTCAAGCGACGAGACCCCTTCAACCGATGCCGAGCTGCTCAAGCAGTCGCTTCGCGAGGAGATGTCGATGGCGCTGAACGTGCTCAACGAGCGCGAACGCAACGTCATCATGGCGTTCTACGGCATAGGCCAACCCGAGATGTCGATGGACGAAATAGGCAAACGCTATGGGCTCACACGCGAGCGTGTAAGACAGATCAGAGAGAGGGCGTTGCGCCGTCTGCGTCAGAACACGCACAACAAGCTGTTGAAATCGTATCTCGGCAAGTAAGGAAAATAAGATTATTTATATAACAACTTTAAAAGCACATGATTTTAAAAAAATTACTCCTTGTCCTTGTTGCCTTCCTCATGGTTGGAAGCGTGGCCAAGGCAGCAGATAAGACAAAGCAGGTTTATGTATATGGCATGGCCATCTCGTTTAACGACTCTACCGTTTATATGACAGACATACAGACGCTCGATTCGGCTGCCGTGAGAAGCAAGACGGGATTCCTCTACGGACGCGACAACTACTCTTATCAGCTGCGCGACTACCTGAAGAGCAAGGGCTTTCAAACACCCACTTGCGAGACAACCTTCTCGGTTAAAAAGAAAGACATCGAGAAAAAGTTTATTGCCGCAAAGAAACGTTACGGCAACGGCAAATACACGCTCAAACACATCACACCAAACGAGTTCCAATATACGGTCATAACGCTCGATGTGGACGACGAAAAGCCCATGACAAAGGAGGAGCGTAAGGCCATGAAGGTTCAGGCCAAGGAAGCGAAAGCCAAGGCTAAAGCCGAAGCTAAAGCAAAAGCCGAGGAGCGTAAGACCCTGAAAAAAGAGCTGAAAGACAAGAAGAAGGGCCCGAAGCCTGAGGGACAAAGACCTGAATAAGGAAAAAGAAACGAAGAAAACAGAAAAAAAATATGACCATGCACTCAGAGAAATCATACAAATACTCAATTGCAGATTTCAACATTGGCATATCGTTCAGCAAAGATGGAATCAACGACAAAAACTTGATTCCATCTTTTCGCGTTTTTGAACAAGACGCCCCAAACGGCGACCTGCTCTTCTCCCTTCATGTCGATGACAGCCTAAAACCAATAGCCAAGGAACGACGGGAGAGAATTCGCGAGTTTGACACAGGCAACGGCAAAACCGTCGTTGACAGAATTGACGACGGAGGATACCAATATATCATTAAAGATATCATGGGGCGCAGCTGCTGCTTGCTACAGGCCGACAAGGAGTTTAAACATTGCTTTTGTGCGCTCAACGGCAACTATAACATGCGCAGCTTCGGACTGAACAACGCGCTCATGCTTATCTTTGCCTTTAACGGATGCCGCCGACAGACCTTGCTTATACACGCCTCGCTCGTGAGACACAACGGCAAGGGCTACGCTTTTATCGCGAAAAGCGGAACGGGCAAGAGCACGCAGGTGAGCATGTGGTTGAGACATATACCCCATTGCGACTTGATGAACGACGACAACCCCATTGTGCGAATGATAGACGGCAAGGCGTTCATTTATGGCAGCCCGTGGAGCGGCAAAACACCTTGTTACCGTAACGTGAAGGCTCCGCTTGGCGCCATTACGCGAATAAACCGCGCCACAACAAACAGGGTGGAACAGCTGAAACCTGTAGAGGCGTTTGCGTCGGTTCTGCCTTCGTGCTCATCGATGAAATGGGACGAGGACATTTTCAACGCCATCTGCAACACGGTAACAAAAATAATAGAGACAACGGGCATTTATGTGCTCCATTGTCTGCCAAACAGGGAGGCTGCCGAGGTGTGTGCTGCCGCCATCGTGCCAGGCTTCAAGCTTGAGCCAAACGCCAACAAGCCTTACACAAAGCCCGAAACGACGGAGCAGGAGCCAGGGTCGTTTCCTGTGTTATGTGCCGAGGTGAAGGAGGTTCTGTTTCAGAACGCACAGTTCTTGCCCGAGGTTGTGAAACTGCTCGACGAGGGCCACACCGTGACGCTAAGGCTGAAAGGCTACAGCATGAGACCGTTCCTTGAAAACGGACGCGACAAGGCGCTCCTTATAAAGGCCACAACCATACGCAAAGGCGACGCCGTGCTGGCTGAGGTATCGAAAGGGGTGTTTGTGCTTCATCGCATCGTGAAGATTAAAGGCGACGACGTGACCCTTCGCGGCGATGGCAACCTGGGCGTGGAGAGATGTAAAAAAAGCGATGTGAAGGGCTTTGTTATCGGCTTCTACCGCAAGGGACGAACGACCATTGACAAGACAAACCACCCGAAATGGCTCATCTACTCGTTTGTGTGGACCTCGCTCCTACCCTTACGCCGCTATTTGCTCGCCTTTTATCGCAGAATATGGTTGAAAATTTTCCCAAACAAAATAAATAACTAATATGAAAGCAAAGAAAGGTTTTAAACTTAGAGATGTGTGCGGCGAAAAGATTATCGTTGCCGAAGGCAAGGAGAATATCGATTTCAGCAACATTATAAGCATGAACGAGACAGCTGCCTATCTATGGGAACAGCTCTACGGCAAAGAGTTTTCTGTAGACAACATGGCCGACCTGCTAACAGAACAATATGACATAGATAGGGAAAGTGCCCTTGCCGACTGCCATGAGCTCGCAAAGCAATGGAAAGAGGCGGGAATAACGGAATGAGGCAGGAGCCAAAGGATCAGAAATAAAAGCTTGGAAAAACGACCTCAAACGTTTTAACATCGACAAAGAAACAAGGCCTGTTGCAAACATTATCAGCAACAGGCCTTGTTTTATATAAGCTTGCTTTCAAAACAGTTTATTGGCTATCTTTCAAAAAGCCAGATGACACATATTAAAAAATCTATTGAATCTATTGGTTCTCATTTCAAAACCAACAGGTTGCTCTTAAAAAGACTTTTTCACTCCTTACGGTTCCATATATTGATAATCTTGCGCCTTATAACCACCGTGTTAACCAAGGTCACAAAGAGGAAGAGCAGAAGACCAAGAAGGACGGTCGGGAGAAACGACGGCTCGGAGAAGTCGGGCAAGAGAAGCGTCAGTACATCCATATAACAGCTACGGGCCACAAGCACAAGAACCACCACAAGGACAAGCACACAGAAATTGAGGCCTGTGGCAAGCAACTGGTAGGGACGCGACACACTTGACGGACTGTAACCTATGAGCAGAAGGTTCTCAAGCTTGTAAGAGTTTTTCTGAACCAAAAGATAGATGCTCAGCATGAGGATGTAGAAACTTAAGGCTGAGATGGTAAGACCAATAACAACAACGATGAAGACCATGAGACGCAAGAAAGAGGTCATCTTCTCGGCGTTAGCATCGTTGTTTTCGGCCTCATAACCCTTGCTGTCAAGATACTTTGAAAACTGTCCGTCGGCAGGATTGTTTACATCCATAATGAGACGTGTGGGCTCATCGGGAGCATCGGGAGCGTAACGGCTGTTGCTCCATTTCATAAATGCTTCGGGCACAAGAATGGAACTGATGCGGTTGGAGAAACCTATTACACGCCCCTTGAAACGATCATGAAGACCATTGCCGTTGATGAAGATATTGAAGTCGATCATGCTTACCAAACCGTCAGAAAGCTTTGGTAGCGAGTGAGATTGTGCGAACCCAAAATTATACATCGTGAGATATGAACGAGGCAAGATTATGGGAACCGTAGTGTCGCCATCACGATAATGCCAATCGGCGCTGGACACAACGACAAAGCGGTCGGGCACACTCTCAAAGAACAGTTCCGAGTTAAGAATGTTGACGCCGTTAACGCTCATCGTGGCGTCAACCTTATAACCTGTGGAGATGAAACGACCTGCCGACCGGACAAAGGGCTGAGAGGTAAGGTCGTCGATCTCGCTGTTGCTGAACGTGTTTGACCGTCCCGACATGGTGGTGGCCATGCCTATTTTCTTGCTTACGATAACATAGTCGGCCTTCATGAAGCTGTCGTTCTGGGTGAACACAGGCAGCACGTCACGATAAAACTGATAGCCAAAGAGCACGATGAACATGCCCAACAGATTGGCAAAAAAGAAACCTACAAACTGCGGCACGCTAACATGCTGCCGCAACAACTTCCATACAAGGCTCATAGCTTAAATGTTTTTTCATAGTCCAACTTCATGTGCTTGCCGATGCTGGTAACGATAACGCCGGCTCCCTGACGATGGGCTTCGCACATCATTATGTCGGCCATGATGGCGGCGTTGTCGTCGTCAAGATGGCTTATAGGCTCGTCAACGACAACAAAGTCGAAAGGTTGTGCCAACGCTCTTATCATCGCCACACGTTGCTGCTGACCAAACGACATGTGGCCAATCTTTGCATCGAGCTTGTCGGCAACGCCAAGACGTTCAAACCACTCTTTCAACACGCTCTCTTTCTGAAAGCCTGTCAGATTGTTCTTTATGGCAACGTTCTCCCAAGCCGTGAGCTCGGGAAACAAGCGCAACTCTTGAAACAGATAGCTGATGTGAGCACGGCGCAGGTCGACCCATTGGTCCACAGACAGGGTTTTGGCGCAGGTCGTGTCAAAGAGCACGCTACCGTCATAGTCGTGACGATAGCCCACGATGTAGCTGCAGAACGTGCTCTTGCCCTTGCCACTATCAGCTTCCACGAGGTAGAGATGGCCCTTGCTGAAGCTTATGTCTTTGCCCCACACCTCAGAACAAAGGTCTGTACGACCAGAGAAGACATGAGGCATAACAGCCTGAAAACTAATCTTTTCCATTTTTTAAATAAAAAGAGTTATTTTTAAAAGGTCCATAAACGGATCTATGTTTTATGTGCTTCTGAAGAGCTGTTTATGAGTTTTATTTAGACCCTTTATTTAAGCCCTTTATTTGCTTTGAATTTTGCTCTTCATTTGCTTTTAAGCCCATTTTATTGCTATGCCTATGAGCATTCCTACAGCCACACCCCACTCGCTGGCGAGAAAGAACGTGCTGATGGCTGTGCCACGGCGGCAATGGTCGCTACGGGTGATGAGCATGAGCTGGGAACGAGCGCCAACCATGCCCACTCCTCCACCAAGCAAACAAGGGGTAAAATAGCCTGGAAGCATGCCGCTGGGCGAACAAAAGACCGACATGGCTGAGAGGATGAAGAAGAACGCCACAAAGAGGTCGGTCCAACCGTGGTTTAACGTGCCCATGAAACGCTCGGTTAGCAAAGCCCACAAGAAGCCTACCATGACAAGAGTAAAGAAAGCCACAGAACTTACCATGGTCAGCACATAACCATAACAGGCGAAGCTGAGGGCGGTAAAGAGGAACAGATGCCACTCGCCACCAAGCATGAACCGGTCAAACGACATGTGGGGAACATCGTCTTCGGGGGTCTTGAACGGGAAGCGCACAAGACGAACCAAAACGGCAGACGCGAAACCTGCCAAGGCAGCCCACAGGCACACATCGGCGGCGCTGGTGTGACGGAACAGAACGATGGCGGTCAACGGACCTAACGCGATACCTAAACGGGCGAGCCAAGCAGCAGAGTGGTTGGCGCGTGTGCGATAAACCGACTCGGTCTTGTCTACGATCAAGGTGCCGAACAGCACGATGGCAGCAAGACCATAACAGGCGGCTGTGAAAAAGCGCAAAACCTCTATGACCAAGGGAATGGCCCATTGCGGATTCTTCAGCACGAGCCATGAAGCAGCCACACAAAGGGTGTAGCCCTCGATAGCATGCACGCAAACCAACCCACGACGATAACGCTGGGTGAGCCAGTTGCAGAACGGACCGAAGGCAAACAATCCGAGGGCGTAAGTGACGGCACATAGCAACTGTTCTTGACAGATGACCGCGCTTGAAGCCATGCGGGCTCCTATGTGCAAAGGCAGAAGGGCCATGAGCATGTAAGCCGAAAGAGTGAGCAAGAAGCCCGCCAAGGCTAACATAACGAAACCGCTGTACCACAGATTGTTATGAATGGGTGTCTCTGTGTTAAATTTTACTGTCATTAATGGTGTCTTTAATGAAACATTGGAGCAAGAGGCTCCTTAGTAGCTTTCTGCTTCGTTAGGGAACGCCGTGCTCTTAACATCGTCAACATAACGGCCAACGGCGTTGGTCATGACATCCCACAAGTCGGCATACTGACGTAAGAACTTGGGCTTAAAGCCCTTAGACATGCCCATCATGTCGGCATAGACAAGAACCTGACCATCGGTTCCGTTGCCTGCACCAATGCCAATGGTGGGACAGCTCACACGACGGCTAACCTCGGCTGCAAGAGCTGCGGGCACCTTCTCAAGGACGATGGCAAAACAGCCGGCCTTGTCGAGCGCCTCGGCATCGGAGATGAGCTTGGCTGCCTCTGTCTCACCCTTTGCACGAAGACCGTAACCACCAAACTTATGTACGCTTTGAGGCGTGAGACCTAAATGGCCGCACACGGGGATGCCGGCAGCAAGAATGCCCTCAACGGCGGGCAAGATCTCTACACCGCCTTCGAGCTTCAAGGCATCGACACCTGTTTCTTTCATTATCTTTACCGCGTTGCGCACGGCCTCTTCTTTGCTTACCTGATAGCTGCCAAAGGGCATGTCGCACAACACGAGAGCGTGGTCTACAGCACGGGCAACGGCACGAGCATGATAAATGATCTGGTCAACGGTTATTGGCAAGGTGTCGGCGTTGCCTGCCATGACATTGCTGGCAGAATCGCCAATAAGAATACTGTCTACGCCGCCAGCATCTATTATGCGAGCTGTGGTGTAATCGTAGGCTGTAAGCATTGTTATCTTCTCGCCACGTTGCTTGAAATCAAGAAAGCGTGTGGCTGTCACCTTCTTTATGTCTGTACTTAAATATGTTGCCATTTTTCTTCTGTTTGTCGCGCACATCATTACGATGATGCTTGACGTTTGTTGAGTTTTTAGATTTGTATCTTTATTATTATAAGTGTCTTTTTAAGAAAAGCCTGCTGTTTCTTTAGCAAAAAGAGGTTCAGACCTCAATCTCAAGTCCATCGTAAGCCAAGCCCACGTTTCTTGGAAGTTTGGTCTGTGCTTCTGTCTCTAAACCAATATCATGATTAAAATGAATTAACCATGTTTGCTCCGCTCCAACCTTATGGGCGAAAGCCACGGCATCGGCAACCAACTGGTGCGAATGGTGAGGCTTTTCAAAGCGCAAGGCGTTGACAACGAGCGTACGCACACCTTTAAGATAATGGAGCTCGTCTTCTGACATGCTCTTCATGTCGGTTATATAAGCAAAAACGCGACCTATGCGGAAACCCAAGATGGGAAGTTTGCCATGAAGAACGTTTATCGGCAAGACCTCTATGTCGCCAACAGAAAACGGCCTGTGGGCATGAATAGGGTTGAGCGACAGGCTTGGGACGCCAGGATAAAGCTTTAGCTTGAGCCACGGCAGGCTCTTCTCTATCCTTTGCATGAGACCATGGGGAAAGCAGTAAGGCATGCATTGGCGCACATGACGCAAGGTCTTGCAATCGCCATAAAGGGGTATGGTGCCAAAACGACAATAAGGCCGAAGGTCGTCTATTCCACCAACATGATCATAGTGCATGTGTGTAAGCAACACGCCATCGATGCGTCGGAAAGGCAACGGCATTAGTTGTTGGCGTATGTCAGGACCACAATCGATGAGCAGACGTGTTGTATCGGTCTCCACCAAAGCGGCGCAACGCAAGCGGCTGTCATGAGGGTTCGTGCTGCGACACACCTTGCATGAGCATCCTAACGTAGGTACGCCACATGAGGTTCCCGTACCAAGGAATGTTATCTTCATCTGTATGTTTTTATTTTCTTTTTAAGGCTCTCCCAAAAATCCACAAAATCTTTAAGAGATTATCACATAGAAAGCTGTATCAGCTTCCAATGACCTCCCTTACATTTAAATGTCAACTCGGTTTCCAAGCCATTAGCAATGCCGCGCATCACAAAAATCTTACGGTTACTCTCCGCATATTTCTGACCGTAAAGGATATTATATATAAGTCGGCCAGGCAATTCGGGAGCAAACGAAGGCCATTGCTCAGGGGTGAGGAAACCTGTCATGGTGTTAAACTCGTCATCGGGATCAGGACCTGAAAACTGGAGCGGGTCATTAATGCTCTTTACCTGAAAAGCAGAATCGGCAACAAACGCCTTATAAAACTTAAGGAACGAAGAGTTGTTGCTCGCTTTCAAACGATCGACATTCAAACTAGTAAGCTTCCATTGCCCCTGAAGACGGTTGAAGACATATTGCTTTAAGATGTTGGTGTTAAGATATATTTTCTCAACAACAACATGATTGATGGTCGTATCCTTGACTATGGACATTTGACGCTTACTGTCAAAAATCAACGTGTAATAGTCTTGCGTCATAAAGAAACGCTCCATGCGCCACGATTTTTTCGTCATTTCCGACTTCTTGCCAAACTTCGTTACGGACAAAGGAAACTGTATGCGCGAATATTGCAACTTGCGATTGGCGGCAAAATTGAAAATGAAATCGTCAAACAGCTCATCGGCTGTCTTGGGCATGGGCGACTCGGTAATGATTGTTGCCATGGTGTCGACAACAGCCATGCTGTCTGAATCGGTGGTGGCAACAGAGTCGACAGCTGCAGGTTTCTTATCGCTACAACCTACAGATGAAAAACAAAATATGCTAGCGATTATGGCCAGCACAATAAGGAAAGCACCTTTTTTCATAACTAATTATTATTACCCTGTAATAACGGGTCTGTTATCTCTCAATTTCTTCGATGCAAAATTACAACTTTATTTCTATATAATGACCTTTTAACACAAAAATAAATCGGCAATCCATCCTTTGAGTCTCTTTTAAGCCTTTATCTTTGGCAAAGCCCATTTTTATATTTGACAAAGTCCATTTTTAAGCCAAACCATAGCTTTTTTATTTTGATATATTTCCTTGTTTGCATTAAAAATGTTAACTTTGCATCGGTAAAAACAGATAAACAGATTATGATATTAGACAAGATAGATAAACTTCTTAAGGAAGTGAGCACTCTCTCGGCAAAAAACGCTGAAGAGATTGAACAACTACGACTGAAGTATCTCAGCAAGAAAGGCGAAATCTCTGCCCTTATGGCAGACTTCCGTGAGGTGTCTGCAGACCAAAAAAAGGCTGTAGGCATGAAGATTAATGAGCTCAAACAGATGGCTATTGCCAAGATCAACGAGCTGAAAGAGCAACATGAGACCGACGACGACTTGAACGTGGACCTCGACCTCACACGCTCAGCCTACCCCATTGCTCTTGGCACACGCCACCCGTTGACCATCGTGCGCAACCAGATTATTGACATCTTCCAGCGTATGGGATTCACGTTGGCTGAAGGTCCTGAGATTGACGATGACCTGCATGTGTTTACAAAGCTCAACTTTGCTGCAGACCATCCCGCACGCGACATGCAGGACACCTTCTTCGTAGAGACAAACCCCAACGATGTGACAAAGAACATCATTCTGCGTTCGCACACCAGCAACGACCAGAGCAGAATTATGGAGAAGCAACAGCCACCAATACGTGTCATTTGCCCCGGACGTGTGTTCCGTAACGAGGCAATTTCTGCACGCGCCCATTGCTTCTTCCATCAGCTCGAAGGTCTGTATGTTGACAAAAACGTGTCGTTCACAGACCTTAAGCAGGTGCTCTTGACCTTCGCACGCGAGCTCTTTGGTCCTGACACAAAGATTCGTCTGCGCCCGAGCTACTTCCCCTTCACAGAGCCTAGCGCCGAGATGGACATCTCTTGCCACATCTGTGGTGGCGAGGGTTGTGCTTTCTGTAAGCATACAGGTTGGGTTGAAATTCTCGGTTGCGGAATGGTTGACCCCAATGTGCTCGAGGCGTGCGGCATAGACAGCAAGGTGTACACAGGCTACGCCTTCGGTCTTGGTGTGGAGCGTATCACGAACCTTAAATATCGTGTTGCTGACCTCCGCATGTTCTCAGAGAACGATTCACGCTTCTTGCGCGAGTTTGAAAGCGCAAACTAAAAGGCTTGAAAGAAGATTTGCAAGTTTGTTCTGTTTTTCAAGACAACATTTAAAGACAAAATATAAAGACAACTCTTGGATAACTTTTGTGTTTATCCAAGAGTTGTCTTTTGTGTTTTATAACAGGCAGATTTTTATCTGCTTTTTTTATTCCGCAACCTTTTCTTTACATTTTAAAAAGCGATAAAAACAATATAACAATTATTATATTGTGACTAAAAAAACTGTCAGCTTCCACATGGAAAAATCCATAGCAGAAACTGACAGCCTTGTTTTAAAAAGTCTTGTTTATAAAGCCTTGATTAAAAAGCTTCATTTATAACTAACAGCCGAGAGGTCTCAACTATTTGCTTTCATTAATACTCACCCCAAGCCTTGATGCCAATATCCTCAAGCTTCGTTGTACAGAAGGCGTAGATGAACGCACTTGCGAGACGGGCATTGGTGAGAAGAGGCACGTTAAGGTCGATAGAGGCGCGACGGATCTTGTAGCCGTTGCTAAGCTCAGAACTTGTGAGGTTCTTCGGGATGTTGACAACCATATCGATGGTATGGTCGTGCAACAGATCGAGAGCCTTGGGCTCATCACCCTCCTCTGATGGCCAGAGCACATGGGTGTTCTCGATGCCGTTCTCTGTAAGGAACTTGCTTGTACCGCCTGTTGCATAAAGTTTGTAACCATTGTCAATGAGCATCTTTGCAGCATCAAGCATTTCAACCTTTTGCTTGGCACCACCTGTAGAAAGAAGAATGTTCTTTTTCGGTATGCGATAGCCTACAGAGAGCATGCTCTTGAGCAAGGCTGTGTTTGTATCGTCACCCAAGCAACCTACCTCGCCTGTAGAACTCATGTCTACGCCAAGCACAGGGTCGGCCTTCTGTAAACGGTTGAACGAGAACTGCGAAGCCTTGATGCCAACATAGTCGAGATCGAACAGGTTCTTGTTGGGCTTTTCTACGGGCAGACCGAGCATTACGCGTGTGGCAAGCTCGATAAGGTTGATCTTCAGCACCTTGCTCACGAACGGGAACGAACGCGAAGCACGGAGGTTACACTCGATAACGAGGATATCGTTGTCGCGGGCCATAAACTGAATGTTGAACGGGCCGTTGATATGAAGCTCCTTGGCAATTTGACGGCCTACACGCTTACAACGGCGAACGGTCTCAACATACAGTTTTTGAGGCGGGAACTGGATGGTGGCATCACCTGAGTGGACACCAGCGAACTCGATGTGTTCAGAAATGGCGTAAGCAATAACCTCTCCATTCTTTGCAACAGCATCCATCTCAATCTCCTTGGCGTGCTCGATAAACTTGCTCACAACAACAGGATGGTCCTCGCTAACGTTGGCAGCCAACTGGAGGAAGCGTTTCAGCTCATCCTCGTTAGAGCAAACGTTCATGGCTGCACCTGAGAGAACGTAGGACGGGCGCACAAGAACGGGGAAGCCTACACGCTCTATAAAGCGGTCGATATCTTCCATGCTTGTAAGTGCGCTCCACTCGGGCTGGTTGATGCCGTTGTTGGTAAGCATCTGAGAGAACTTGGCACGGTCCTCGGCGTTGTCGATGTCCTGAGCCTTGGTACCAAGGATAGGTACATGCTGCTCATCGAGAAGCACAGCAAGGTTGTTAGGAATCTGACCACCTGTAGAAACAATCACACCATGAGGTGTCTCAAGGTCGATGATGTCCATAACGCGCTCGAAGGTGAGCTCATCGAAATAGAGACGGTCGCACATGTCGTAATCGGTTGACACGGTCTCGGGGTTATAGTTTATCATAACCGAACGGAAACCCTCCTTGCGGATGGTGTTGAGAGCTTGAACACCACACCAGTCGAACTCTACAGATGAGCCGATGCGGTAAGCTCCTGAACCGAGCACGATAATTGAACGCTTGTCGTTCTCATACTTTATATCGCTATTTACGCCAGCATAAGTGACGTACAGATAGTTGGTCTGTGCAGGATACTCGGCAGCCAAGGTATCGATCTGCTTAACAACAGGCAGGATGCCATAATTCTTACGACGTGAACGCACAACAAGCGATGCCTTACGCATAGACTTAAGCTCGTCTTCAAGACCAACGGCACGCGCAATCTGGAAATCGGTAAAGCCGTAAACCTTGGCTGTGCGGAGGAGATCCTTGTCGAGGGTGTTGATGTTGCATTTCTTCATCTCCTCATCGATGTCGATGATATGCTGTAACTTCTCAAGGAACCACTTGTCGATCTTGGTAAGTTCGTGAATCTGGTCTACAGTATAGCCTTTATGCATGGCCTTGGAGATTACGAACACACGCTTGTCTGTAGGCTCGCGAAGAGCAGCATCGATATCCTCAATCTCAAGTTCCTTATTCTCAACAAAGCCGTGCATGCCCTGGCCAATCATGCGAAGACCCTTCTGAATGGCCTCCTCAAAATTGCGGCCAATGGCCATAACCTCACCTACCGACTTCATTGAAGAACCGAGTTCTTTGTCTACACCACGGAACTTTGAAAGGTCCCAACGTGGTATTTTGCAGACAACATAGTCAAGTGCAGGCTCGAAGAAGGCGCTTGTGGTCTTGGTTACTGAGTTTTTCAGCTCAAACAAACCGTAACCCATGCCGAGTTTAGCTGCAACAAAGGCGAGAGGATAGCCTGTAGCCTTAGAAGCAAGAGCAGAAGAACGGCTCAGACGAGCATTTACCTCGATAACACGATAGTCTTCCGACTGTGGGTCAAAAGCATACTGAACGTTACACTCACCCACGATACCGATATGACGGATAATCTTAATGGCAAGGGCACGAAGTTTATGATATTCTGAGTTGGTAAGAGTCTGTGAAGGAGCAATAACAATTGACTCGCCGGTATGGATGCCCAGAGGGTCAAAGTTCTCCATGTTACATACTGTAATACAATTGTCGTAACGGTCGCGAACAACCTCATACTCAATCTCTTTCCAACCTTTGAGACTCTTCTCTACCAACACCTGGGGAGAGAAAGAGAATGCCTTCTCGGCGAGCTTGTTAAGCTCCTCCTCGTTGTCGGCAAAGCCTGAGCCAAGACCTCCAAGTGCGTATGCAGCACGGATGATAACAGGATAACCCAAATCAGCAGCAGCCTTACGGGTTTGCTCTATAGTCTCACACGCCTCGCTCTTTATGGTCTTGACATTAATCTCGTCAAGCTTCTGAACAAAGAGCTCACGGTCCTCGGTATCCATTATGGCTTGAACGGGAGTTCCAAGCACCTTAACATTATATTTCTCAAGAATGCCCTGGCGGTAGAGTTCAACGCCACAGTTGAGCGCTGTCTGTCCGCCAAACGACAACAATATGCCGTCTGGACGCTCTTTCTTTATTACCTCCTCAACAAAGTAAGGCTGTACAGGAAGGAAATAGATCTGATCAGCTACGCCCTCTGAGGTCTGCACGGTTGCGATGTTTGGGTTTATAAGAACTGTTTTAACACCTTCCTCGCGCAACGCCTTCAACGCCTGTGAACCAGAATAGTCGAACTCGCCCGCTTCACCTATCTTTAAGGCTCCCGAACCGAGCAACAACACTTTCTTTATATTTTCGTCTTTCATTTATTCTAATGCTTTATTTTATTAATGTTTAATGAGGCAAAGCCTATTTATATCAAACATTTCACTCCCCCACTTTTTTGATTCATCAGATATTTATCTTCTCATCAGATATTTATTGATCTTCAGAAATCAAATCTTATCGATACGAATCAATCTTATCGCCAAAAATCAATCTTATATAAAAAACATATCTTCAAATATGATATTCATCTATCTTCTAAGACGATATTCTTATAATAAAATTGCATAGTGGAGGCGAAGCTTTTTTACTTTTTAAGGCAATCTACAAACTTGTCAAACATAAACTCTGTGTCGACAGGTCCTGAACATGCCTCAGGATGGAACTGGCTTGAGAACCAAGGCTTGCTTTTGTGACGGATACCCTCGTTAGAACCATCATTCATGTTTACAAACATCTCTTCCCAATCGGCATCTAAGGTCTTGGCATCTACAGCATATCCATGGTTTTGGCTTGTAACGAAGCACTTTTCTGTACCAACAAGACGAACGGGCTGGTTATGAGAACGATGACCATACTTCAGCTTGTAGATAGAAGCTCCAGCAGCCTTGGCAAGCAACTGGTTACCCATACAGATACCACAAATTGGCTTATCGCTCTTGCTCATCTGCTTGCGAATGATCTTTACAGCATCCTCACACATGTCGGGATCGCCAGGACCGTTGGCAAGGAAAAGTCCATCAAACTCCATGTCAGTATAATCGTAGTTCCAAGGCACACGGATAACCTCAACACCACGATTGATGAGACAACGAATGATGTTGGCCTTTACGCCACAATCGACGAGAACCACTTTCTTGTCTGCACCCTCGTTGTAACGAATAATCTCCTTGCAGCTCACAAGGTCAACAAAATTTACTCCCTCATATTCAGCTTGAGGAATGTTGTTGGGTTCATCATCAAACAAGATTTTTCCCATCATAACACCATGCTCACGCAACACCTTTGTGAGCTCACGAGTGTCGATGCCAGTAATTCCTGGCACTTTCTCACGTTTGAGCCACTCGGCAAGAGTTTCAACAGCGTTCCAATGACTGCATTGCTCACTATAGTCGGCTACAATGATAGCAGATGCATAAATCTTGTCACTCTCCATAAACGTAGGAAGGCCGTTAGCCTCAAACGTGAAAGGAGGAACGCCATAGTTGCCCACAAGCGGATAAGTTAGTGTCATCAACTGTCCTGCATAAGAGGGATCGGTAAGCGATTCGGGATAGCCCATCATGGCTGTATTGAACACCACCTCGCCAGCAACGGGGGCTTCATAGCCAAATGACTTTCCGTGGAACTTTGTTCCGTCTTCTAAAACTAAAGTTACGTTTCTCATTTTATGATATTCGGAATTACTTATTTCTTTTTAATGCATGATATTTTATGTGGTATGAACCGTTATGGTTAAACCTGTCACACATTTTTGGGTTGCTTATTTACTTTGATACACTTTTTCAATATAGTTTACAAATGCCTGATTACAGAGTCGAGTGCCACCAGGCGTAGGATACTTACCAGTAAAGTACCAGTCGCCTTTGTGGTTAGGTATTGCAGTATGCAAGCCGTCAATCGACTGATACACAAGTTCCACCGGCGTTGTCATACCTTCAGGACGAAGCATCTCAACAATTTTTGCGTTTATCTCTTCAATCGTGAAAGGCTTATAGATGGCACGCACACAATTGGTCATCTGCTCAGCAGGCTTTTGCAGCTCGGTCTTACATGCTCGATACACCTCGTCCACGACATTGAGAAGGTTGCGTTCCTTCAGTAGCTCCATTGTAGCTCGGAACACACAGAACTCTTCCAAACGAGGCATGTCTATACCATAATAGTCGGGGTAACGAATCTGTGGAGCGCTACTAACTATAACTATCTTGCGTGGGTGTAGACGGTCAAGCATTCGAAGAATACTTTCCTTCAACGTCGTGCCACGCACAATGCTGTCGTCTATTACAACAAGGTTGTCGACATGTGGTTCTATGCATTCATAAGAAACATCGTACACATGTGAGGCGAGGTCGTTGCGCGAGTTGCCTTCAGTAATGAAGGTACGAAGTTTGATATCCTTCCACGCCACTTTCTCTGATCTTACATAGTTGTCAAGAATGTCATGAAGCTCCTGTTCTGTAGGAATGTGTCCAAGAGCTTGAATTTTCTTTACTTTCTGCTCGTTATAATACTTTTTAAATCCTCTCAGCAAGCCATAAAAGGCCACCTCTGCTGTGTTGGGAATGAACGAGAACACGGTATGCTGAACATCGCCGTCAATAGCTTTAAGCACAGGCTCTCTAAGCTGCTCACCAAGAAGCTTTCGCTCATCATATATGTCACGATCACTACCACGGCTGAAATAGATTCGCTCAAAAGAGCAAGCAGAATCGCCACGCTGATCAAGCACCTTTTCAACACTAAACTCGCCATTGCGCTTTACAAACATGGCGTGACCAGGTTGAAGTTCTTTAATGTCTTCCACCTCGAGATCAAATGTGGTCTGAAGCACAGGACGCTCACTTGCCAAGGCAACGATTTCATCGTTCTTGTAATAAAACGCCGGGCGGATGCCCCATGGGTCACGTAAGGAGAACATCTCACCACTACCTGTGAGACCACAAACCACATAACCACCATCAAAGTCGTCCATTGTTGTCTTGAGCACATTGCTCATCAACACATTATCGTTTATATAATCAGTAATGTCGGTTCCTTCCAGCCCCTTGGCCTTTGCGTCGACGAAGTTGCGTTCCACCTCTCTGTCAAGACGATGACCCATATATTCGAGCATTATATAGCTGTCGCTATAAATTCGTGGGCATTGGCCTTGAGCCTTTAGCTTGTCAAAGATTCCCTCTATGTTAGTCATATTGAAATTGCCACACAAACAGAGGTTCTTTGCCTGCCAGTTGTTACGACGCAAGAAAGGATGAACATATGACAATCCCGACTTGCCTGTAGTGGAATAACGCAGATGACCCATATACAACTCACCAGCGAACGGCAGACTGTGTTTTGCGAAAGAAGCATCTGACAGTTCATCGTGCGATAAGTCGATATAATTTTTCTGCACGGTGCCAAAAATCTTTGTTATGGCATCTTTTCCTTCAGCACGTTCACGGAACATATATTCATGCCCTGGTCGATAATCGAGTTTCACACAAGCCAAGCCTGCGCCTTCCTGTCCACGATTATGCTGCTTCTCCATCATAAGATACAGCTTGTTGAGACCATACATCCATGTCCCATATTTTTCCTGATAATACTCAAGCGGTTTGAGCAATCTGATCATCGCTACGCCGCATTCATGCTTCAAAGGTTCCACTTTACAATCCTGAATTTAAAAATTTAAACTGGCCATTACAGACCTTTTTTCCTATTTAAAGGCGCGTATTACACGCCAACAATCTCGTCTGCTTATATAAAGAAAGCGTTAAGCAACAAGCCCAACGCTTTACATTTATAATAATAGATACTTATCTAAGGATATTAACGACAAGAGAGGCCACCGACGTAATGATGCCGATAACCGAGAACCAAAGAGTGGTAGACTGACCAATGGCTGAGTTTTTAGCCTTGGTGCTGTTAGGTTCTACATAAACCACATCGTTCTGCTGAAGATAATAGTAAGGTGAATTGATAATGTTGGCATCATTCAGATTCAAACGATGCTGCGTCTTCTGACCAGTAGCATCCTCACGAATGAGAAGAACATTATCACGTTTACCGTAAATGCTGAGATCGCCGGCAGAGGCGATGGCTTCAAGCACACTCATCTTCTCTGTGGCAACAGGAACAACACCTGGACTATTCACCTCGCCAATGACGGTAACGTGATAGCTAGACATACGAACAGTAATTACCGGATTCTCTGTCTTTGAGAGATATGGGAGTATGCTTTCTCTAATTTTATCTTCACACTGGCTCTTTGTCAAACCAGCAACTTGGATACGTCCTACAACAGGAAACTGAATATTTCCGTCATTATCAACGAGGTAAGTTTGAAGAGAGCCTCCGCCTCCACTAAGACTTCCACCGTTAGTCAAGGTGCTTTGCACCGTTAGGTTGAACGGGATAGCCACCTGAGGGTCTGTTGTGTTTACTGTGATTGTAAGAAGATCCTTAGGCATAATCTTCGCGTCATAAAGACCACGCGACTTTGCAAGGTTAACGGTATCTACATTTTGAAAATACGCAACCTTCTTTGCGCTACCACAACTTCCCAACAACACTACCAATGTCATGAGAAAAAACGGAAAAATCAATTTTTTCATAAATACTATTATGAGAGTTTATATTAAAACCTTGAAAATAAAAACTTTAGCCCTTTAAAATAATAGAGCACAGTTTATCAAATGCAAAGTTATCACATTTTTTTCAAATCAACAACTTTTTAATCGACAAAAACTACAATTATTATAAGTAAATAAATGACAAGCAAAAATGGGGCGAGATAAAAGCGTTAATGACGCGCAATCTTATGCATTTTACTGCAAAACGGAACCATTAAGAGGAAGACAAAAGACAACATGAAGGAAGACAAAGACAACTGAGACGAACAAAAAATGTGCTCTGAAAGAACAAACCTCGCTATAATGTAGCAATACATGTTTACACTTTCGAGGGTGGAAAGTACGTATTTTTTATAAGTGATTGAGAATGAGATAAGTTTTTATCTCATAA
>OCRP01000156.1_pt1 | contig 82686 bp, 68 predicted proteins | sample 1538871 | NCBI WGS metagenome assembly OCRP01 (sample SAMN04571731, study PRJEB22368) | human gut metagenome | biome: human gut; material: stool | host: Homo sapiens | place: Luxembourg | collected 2012-09-20 | reverse complement strand
CCGCCGTATTAAGTATTTCGGCAGCGGTACGCAGAAGGCCGAAGAACAGCTGCAGCAGCTGCCGGAGGTGCGGGTTTTGCGCATGGATCAGGATTCTACCGTGGCGAAGTTTGCGCATGCCGATATTTTGCGGCGCTTTGCCGACGGTGCGGCCAATGTTTTGATAGGTACGCAGATGGTGGCGAAGGGACATGATATTCCCAATGTAACGCTGGTGGGAGTGCTGGCGGCGGACAGCACACTGCATCTGCCAGATTATAGAGCGTCGGAGCGCGCTTTTTCGCTGCTGACGCAGGCAGCGGGGCGTGCGGGACGCGGTGACCGGCCGGGACATGTAATCTTCCAAACCTATGATCCGGATAACCAGATTCTGCAGCTGGCGGTGACGCAGGATTACGACACCTTTGCCAAGCGCGAGCTGCAGGAGCGCCAAAATTATTTTTATCCGCCGTTCGCCCAGATGCTTAAGCTGCAGGTGGTGGACAAGGATGAGGGAGCAGGACTGGCATTGGCGCAGCAGGTTGTCTTTTATCTGCAGAGCTTGAAGCTGCAGGGTAAGCTGGAGGATTTGCTGATTGCAGGACCGTTCCCCTCGCTGGTGGCAAAAGCGTATGATCTGTACCGCTTCAATGTGCTGCTGAAGGCGCAGGACCTGCGTGAGACCAAGGAAGCGCTGCTGAACAGCGAGTTTAAGGAAAAGCCGAACCTGTACTTTAATGTTGATCCTGTAAGTGTAATTTAAAGTGATAAATGATTGTATAAAAACAGAGTTTGTGTTACAATATAGAAAATTTAACACTGCTAATGCCGGTAGAGTGTTGCAAAAAATCTGCCGGTGTCAGTAAATTGATTAATGGGAGTAATTGTTTATGAGCATGCAGATGGAATTTATCAAGGTGCTGCCTTCACCGCAGGCCTTAATGGAGGATTATCCGGTAAGTAAGGCTTCAAAGCTGCTGAAGCTGCAGCGTGACGAGGCTATAAAGAATATTTTTACAGGCAAGGATGACCGCTTTTTGCTGGTTATCGGTCCTTGCTCCAGCGATAACGAGGACGCTGTGCTGGACTATGTTTATCGTCTGGCCAGGCTGCAGGAAAAGGTACAGGATAAAATTTTTATCGTACCGCGTCTGTACACCAACAAGCCGCGTACTATCGGCGTAGGCTATAAGGGTATGCTGCACCAGCCTTCTCCCGAGGGTGAGGAGGATATGCTGGGCGGTATTATCGCCATCCGCAAAATGAACGTGCGCGTGGTAGAAGAAACCGGTCTGACCGGTGCGGAGGAAATTCTCTATCCTGAGGTTTTCCGCTATCTGTCCGATTTGCTGAGCTACGCTGCAGTCGGCGCACGCTCCAGCGAGGATCAGCTGCACCGTATGATTGCCAGCGGCGTAGGCATTCCCGTTGGCATGAAGAATCCTACCAGCGGCGATTTGTCCGTTATGCTCAACAGCGTGGCGGCGGCGCAGCATGAGCAGGAGTTCCTGTTCCGTGGCTGGGAGGTGCGCACCAAGGGCAACCCGCTGGCGCATTCTATTTTGCGCGGTTATGTTGACCCCATCGGCAACAGCTTCCCCAACTACCATTATGAGGTGCTGAAAATCGTTATTGATATGTACGCAGAACGTCAGCTGCAGAATCCGGCAATTATTGTGGATACCAACCACGCCAACTCCGGCAAAAAATATCTGGAGCAAATCCGCATTGCCAAGGATATCGTGCATTCCCGTAAGCTGAACGCGGACATCAACAGAATCGTCAAGGGCCTGATGATTGAAAGCTATATCGAGGACGGTGCTCAGGGTGTGCATGACGGCGTCTACGGCAAATCTATTACCGACCCCTGCCTGGGCTGGGAAAAAACGGAAAGACTGCTGCTTGACCTGGCGGAAGAATTGTAAACTGATAAGTATGAGCTGCTGCAGCGAAGGCTGCAGCAGCTTTTTTTGCATGCAAAAAAACCGCCTGCTTTAGCGGGCGGCCTCTAAATTTTCTTAGCTATTAAAATGTTTCCAGCAGCTTGTAGCCACGACCGATGAGGAAGGTGGCAGTTTCCGGCTCGTTGGTTTTGAAAACTACTACTGGTTTAACATTGTCGCGGTTAAAGGAAATGTACAGATAGGAAATGTCGATGTTGGCACCGTGAATAGCGGAAAGAATTCCGTCCAGATAACCCGGAGTATCGTTCATCTCTACGGCAATAACCTTGTCCTGACGGCATTGGTAGCCTTCTGCCTTCAGCACCTCGATAGCAGTTTCTGCCTTGTCCACAATCAGGCGTACAATGCCGAATTCCGCACTGTCATTGGCCAGCATGGTGTAAATATTGATATTGGCTTTAGCGAGAATGGTAGTGATTTTGAACAAACCACCCTCGTTGTTTTCGGTGAATAAAGAAACCTGGTTCAGCATATGTAAAAATCCTCCCTAAATTATCATAAAGCGGGCTGTACTGTTGTCAGTTTTTGCTTGCTTAATAAAAGATTATAGCACAAACTTTGATGAGAAGAAAGAGGCTTTTGTAAAGTTATCTTTGCCTGACGCAAGCTATTGTGATGTGAAAGAGGACAAAAATAATATTTAGCTTTGATTTGAACGCAGAAAAACAGCTTTGATTTGTGATAAATATAATGCTTGCTGAGTCTTTTATTCTTTAATTTTTACGTGGTTATTGAGTTTAGGTTAAAACGAACAAAGATTACAAATTGCTTGATTTTTCTTGTAAAAGTGTTATAATATTGTTGATAACATATGAGCAAGCTTTGAAATGTTGCTCATATAAATAAGCGGAGGTTGATAGTATGGGTATGAAGAAATTATTAGCAGTTTTATTCTCGGCTTTACTGCTTGTAGGCGTTGCAGGCTGCAGCGGCAACAATGCGCAACAGGGCGCGGTGACACAAAAGGTTATGAACGCCAAAACTAAGCAGGATTTTGAGCCTGTAACAGAAATTAAGGAGGGACGCAAAAATGTCTATGCCGTACTCAAGGTTATGAAGGGTAACTATTGGGAAGAGGTTATCCGTGGCATTAAGGACGGCGCAGCTAAGGCTGACGTTAACGTTTATGTCGGCGGCGTTATGAAAGACGGCGACTGGGAGCTGCAGCGCGATATGGTCAAGGAGCTTCCCGGCAAAAAAGCAGATGCAGTAATTCTTGCTCCGGCGGACAGCTCCAATATGACGGCAAGTGCGAAAACTCTGCGCGAGCAGAAGCTGCCGGTTTTCCTGGTTGATACCGCATTGAGCAGCAATGATTACGATGCAGCCTTCCTCACCAACAACCTGGAAGCCGGTGCCGAGGTTTGCCAACAGATGGTGGAGCAGATGAAGGCTAACGGTGTGAAGGAATCCGAGGAAGCAACAGTTCTGGTGCATGTCAGCACCTTGGCCAGCACTACGATTGCCGACCGCTTGAACAGCATTATGGCAAACTGGGGTAAATTTGCTCCTGCAAGCTGGAAAATCGAACATGATTATATTATTAACTACGGTGATGATGCAGGCGCAGTTAAGCTGGTTGCCGAAAAAATCAAAAATACTCATAATGTTAAAGGCATTATTGCCTGCAACAACGGCTCCACCAATGCGACCGTGGAGGCTGTAATGGCTGCAGGCCGTAAGGATATTGCCGTTACCGGCTTTGACCTTGGCAAAAAGACTGTGCTGGGCCTGGAGGATAAGAACTATAGTATCGCTGTTGCCGTACAGAATCAGTACAAAATGGGCTACGAGGCTGTGATGGCTGCAGCTGCAGCAGCAAAAGATGGCAGCAAGCCGGCACAGAAGCTGGTGAATACCGGTATCAGTATGGCAGATAAAAATAATTATAAAAAATAGATAACAAAAAAGCTTAAGAGCCTTCTGCTTCTGACGGAAAATCCGCCTGACGCAGAAGGCTTTTGCTGTTTGGGCATAAATATATGAGGAAGCCTGCACAGAGAATTTGTTTTTTTCTGTAGTAATGTGTTATAATGAACTATTGGAATAGCTACAAGGAGGAACAAAAATGGCTAAGTTAAAAATAGTGATTGCTGGCGCTCCGGTGCTGCGTGAGGTGGCTCAACCGGTAGAGCGTATAGATAAAAAATTACAGCGTCTGCTGCGTGATATGGCAGAAACAATGTATGCGGCCGACGGCGTAGGCCTGGCAGCACCGCAGGTGGGTGTAAGCAAGCGCGTAGTAGTTATTGACGTAGGCGATGGCTTGTATGAGCTGATTAACCCTGAAATCGTTAAGCGTGAGGGCAAGGTACTGGGCAGCGAAGGCTGTCTTTCCGTGCCTGATTACGAAGGCGAGGTAGAACGCTCCGAATATGTGGAATGCGAATTCACCGACAAAACCGGTCAACGCATGCTGCTTTCCGCAAGCGGTCTGCTGGCTATCTGCATTCAGCATGAGCTGGACCATCTGGACGGCATTCTGTTCATCGACAAGGCTAAAACCATTTCGCCTAAGCAGAAGGAAAATCCCGAGGATGCTGTAAGATAAATCCTGAGCGGGATGTGAAAAAAAGATATACGGAGGAAAACAAATGCGTATAGTATTTATGGGAACACCGGATTTCGCAGTCGGCAGCCTGCAGGCGCTGTGCGAAAGCGGTAAGCATGAAATTCTGGCGGTAGTAACTCAGCCGGACCGTCCGAAGGGACGCGGCAACAAGCTGCTGCAGACACCTGTTAAGGAATATGCGCTGGCGCAGGGATTGACTGTTTACCAGCCGCAAAAGGTAAAAACCCCTGAATTTGTTGAGCTGCTGCACGAATTGCAGCCGGAGCTGATTGTAGTAGCTGCCTTCGGTCAGTTCTTGAGCAAGGAAATTCTGGAGCTGCCGAAATACGGCTGCATCAACGTACACGCTTCGCTGCTGCCGAAGTATCGCGGTGCAGCGCCGATTCAGTACGCCATCATTAAGGGCGAAAAGGAATCGGGCGTAACGATTATGCAGATGGATATCGGCATGGATACCGGCGCAATGCTGGATAAGGTAGTGGTGCCTATTGCTGAAAACACCACGATGGGCGAGCTGCATGACGCTCTGCGTGAGCAGGGTGCGGCGTTGCTGCTGCAGGTTATCGACAAAATTGCGACAGGTACTGCCGTGGCTGAGCCGCAGGATGATGCGCAGGCTACCTATGCGACACTTCTCGACCGCAGCATGGAGCATATCGACTGGAGCAAAACGGCGCAGGAGGTACACAACCTCATCCGTGGCTTCAACCCTGCACCCAGCACCTTTACCAAGCTGCCGAACGGCAAGAGCCTGAAAATCTGGGGCAGCAAAATGACTGACAAAAGCAGCGCTGCTGCTGCCGGTACTGTTATCGCAACCGGCAAGCACAGCTTCTTTGTTGCTTGCGGTGAGGGCGTACTGGAAATCACCGAGGTACAGCCCGAATCCAAAAAACGTATGCCGGCGCAGGTTTTCCTGAACGGCCGCGGTGTACAGGAGGGCGACCTGCTTGCCTGAAGCAGGCTGTGAATTGAAGGAGTAATCTTTTAATGAACGAAGATAGTGTATTTAAACCTAAAAAACGTATATTTATGGCTTTGACTTCTATCAGCGCCGTATTAGGTGCGTTGATGTTTTATGTGGTCTGGAAGGTAACATTTCCGGGTCTTTATGAAATCAGCCGTTTTCTGCCGATAGTCTTCGGCTTTTTTGGCGTGCTTATCGTGCTGGCAATGCTCAGCGGCGTGCTGGGAATCGTCATGGCGCTGTTGGGAATACCGGTGCTCAAAATTTTGTATTTTTGGGCGTGGAAGGCGATTAATATTCTCTTCCCCTTTGCGGTAGTGCTGGGACGCTTGTTCAATATTCCCCATGACCGCATTGAGCAGTCCTTTATCGAGGTCAACAATAATCTGGTGCTGCAGCATAAGGTGAAGGTGCCTGCCAACCGAATTATGATTTTAACACCGCATTGTATCCAGCTGGATACCTGCGTGCATAAGATAACCCGTAACGTAGAGAACTGCCGTCAGTGCGGACGCTGCAGCGTAGGCGCCATGCTGGGGCTGGCGCATAAGTACGGCTGCCATTTTGCCGTGGCTACAGGCGGTACGCTGGCAAGGCAGATGGTGAAGCAGGCAAGGCCGAAGGCTATTGTGGCCGTGGCCTGCGAGCGTGACCTGACCAGCGGCATTCAGGACGTGTTCCCGCTGCCGGTGTTGGGCGTTTTAAACGAGCGTCCCTTTGGTCCCTGCTTTAATACGCGGGTAGATATTGATAAGCTGGAAGCAGCAATTTTAACATTTATGGAAGATGATGAGGAAGAAACAAAGCATGCGGAAGGAACAAAAAGCAATTTATCCTGAGAGCGCCCGCGGAGCAGCGGCGCTTTTGGTGCGTATGGTGCTGGAGGACGGCGCTTATACGAATATAGCGTTGAACCAGTATCTGCGTGGCAGCAGACTGAGCGACCTTGACAGAAGGCTGGCAACAGAGCTGGTATACGGCACGGTGAAGGCCAGCGGTACGCTGGACTGGTATCTGGCTCAGTGCGTCAGCCGTCCGCTGGATAAGGTGGCCGGTGATATTCTGGCGATACTGCGCATCAGCACCTACCAGCTGTTGTATATGACGCGTATTCCTGCGTCGGCGGCAGTAAACGAGGCTGTAAAGCTGGCACGCTCGGTGAGCCATGAGGGCAGCGCCAAGTTCGTCAACGGCGTTCTGCGCGGTCTGCTGCGTAAGCAGGAGGCAGGTGCGTTCGTCCTGCCCGATGCCGAAAAACAGGATGCCGATTATCTGTCGCTAAAGTATTACCATCCGCGCTGGCTGGTGAAGCGCTGGCTGGGACCGTGGGGACGCGGCGGCACCGAACGCCTGCTGGCGTTTGATAATACGGCTGCGCCGGTGTGCCTGCGTACCAATACGCTGGTGACTACGCGCGACAAGCTGTTGGCGGATTTGACGGAAATGGGTGCGCAGGTGCGTGCTTCCGCATGGAGTCCCTACGGCATTGTGGCAGAGCATCTGCCGTCGCTGCATACACTTTTGGCAGCACTGCCGCAGCATTTTTATATTCAGGACGAAAGCTCTATGCTGGTAGCGCCGGTGCTAGCGCCGCAGCCCGGAATGCGCGTGCTGGATATGTGCAGCGCTCCCGGCGGCAAGGCAACGCACGTGGCACAGCTTATGCAGGATGAGGGCGAGGTTATCGCCTGCGACATCCACGAGCACAAGCTGGAGCTGATTGCCGAAAACGCTGCCCGTTTGGGGATGAAGAGCGTCAAAGCACTGCAGAACGATGCTCTGCAGCTGCGCAGCGAATGGCTGGGAGCGTTTGACAGAGTTTTGGTTGATGCACCCTGCTCCGGCCTGGGTGTGCTGCGCCGCCGTGCGGAAGCACGCTGGCGCAAGCAGCGTAAGGACTTGAAGCTGTTCCCGCCGCTGCAGCTGGCAATTTTAAAGAATGCCGCACAGTATGTGAAGGACGGAGGCACTCTGGTGTACAGCACCTGTACGATTGAGCAGAGTGAAAACCATTATCTGGTGGAAGAGTTTTTAACGCAGCATCCCGAATGGCAGCGTGTGGAGTTTACGCATCCGCTGACGGGTGAGCAGGTACAGGAGCTGCAGCTTCTGCCGCAGAATGACGGCATTGACGGCTTTTATATCTGCAAGCTGATGAAAAAGCAGTAATATAGAGGTAAGAGAATGCAAGATATTTTTGCTTTACCAATAGAAGAATTACAAGAATTATTTGTGGCGGCAGGCCTGAAAAAGTTCCGTGCCAAGCAGGTATTTCAATGGCTGTACCAAAAGTCGGTCTTTGATTTTGCCGTTATGCACAATCTGAGCAAGGCCGATATTGCCGTGCTGCAGGAAAAATTTACCGTGCTGCCGCGCAGTCTGAAAATTTTGCGTGAGCAGAATTCCTCCGACGGCATGACGAGCAAGCTGCTTTTGGGCTTGCCTGACGGCAATTCGGTAGAAACTGTTCTGATGCACCATGATTACGGCTACAGCGTGTGCGTTTCCAGCCAGGTCGGCTGCAATATGCACTGCGCCTTCTGCGCCAGCGGCCTGAAGGGCGCTGTACGCAACCTGACGGCAGCAGAAATCGTGGCGCAGGTTTACCTGTTCAACGAGCGCCTGCGTGAGCAGGGAGCAATGGTGAGCAGAGTGGTGGTTATGGGCAGCGGTGAACCGATGCTGAACTTTGACAGCGTTTTGCAGGCGCTTGATTTTCTGCATCGTGAGGACACCTGCAACATGAGCTACCGTAATATGACGCTTTCCACCTGCGGCATCATTCCGGGCATCAAGCGTCTGGAGGAGCAGGGCAAGCCGATTAATCTGGCAATTTCACTGCACGCGGTAAAAAGCGAGCTGCGTACGGCGCTGATGCCTGTCAACAAGGGCTATCCTTTCGTGGATGTGCTGACTGCTGCCGAAAGCTACAGCAAAGCCAGCGGCAGGCAGATAACATATGAATATATTCTTTTGAAGGGAAAAAATGACAGTCCGCAGGACGCGGAGCTTTTGAGCAATTACCTGCGTTATAAGCAGGCATCTGTTAATCTGATACCGGCTAACCCGGTACCGGAGCAGGGCTTTGAGCGTCCGTCCAAGGCGGCAGTAGAACGCTTTTTGCGCATCCTGCAGAAAAACAGGATTAACGCTACCGTTCGTAAGGAGATGGGCAAGGATATTGATGCAGCCTGCGGTCAGCTGCGGGCTAAATTTGCCAAAGAACAGGAGCAAAAATAATGCAGGTAATCAGCAGAACCCATGTGGGCCTGGTCAGAGAAAATAATGAAGATGCGCTGCTGGTGCGCGAGCCGTATCTTTTTGCTGTAGCAGATGGTATGGGTGGCTATGCGGCAGGCGAAATCGCCAGCAGGTCTACTATCAAAGCCTTTGAGGCTGCAACACACAGCCTGCGCCATGAGCAGGAGGAACAGAATATCCGTAAGGTTATGCTGGAGGCCTTTGATAAGGCCAATACACATGTCTTTAAAATGGCAGTAAGCAACGAAAGCTATTCCGGTATGGGAACAACGATGACGGCGCTTTATCTGCCGGGCGACGGCCACGGCTACTGCTGCCATGTAGGTGACAGCAGACTGTATCTGTTCCGCGACGGCAAGCTGGAGCAGCTGACACATGACCATACTTTGGTAGCAGATTTGCTTGAGCAGGGAAAAATCACGGAGGAGGAAGCCTTTGTACATCCGCAGCGCCATATTTTGCTGCAAGCACTGGGGGTAGAGGAAACAGTGCAGGCTGACTTCTTCAGCTTCAGCCTGCAGGAGTGTGACAGACTGCTGCTTTGCAGTGATGGACTGTCGGATATGTTGCGGGTTGCTGAAATCAGGCAGCTTATAGGCTGCAGTGATTTGGAGCAGGCGGCGGATAAGCTGCTGGAGCAAAGCCTGGACAACGGCGGACGCGATAATGTGTCCCTGATTCTGATTGATTTAACTACGCAGGGGGAGGAAAGCTGTAATGGATAAAAATGGCAAGACCATCTTGAACGGACGCTATGAGATTATTCGTCCGATTGGCTATGGCGGTATGGCCGAAGTCTTTTTGGCCCACGACCAGCTTTTAGACCGTAATGTGGCTGTAAAAATGCTGCGCGACCAGTTCTTGGAGGATAACGAGCTGCTGGAGCAGTTCCGTAGAGAAGCAAAATCTGCAGCCAGACTGGTGCATCCGTATATCATCAATATTTATGATGTTGTGTCGGAAGGCAACAATCAGTATATAGTTATGGAATATGTTGACGGTGTGACGCTGAAGGAATACATGCAGGAGCACAAGCTGAGCCTGAACACGGTATTGGAAATTGCTGTGCGCCTTGCAGATGCACTGCAGCATGCACATAGCCATAATATTATCCACTGTGACATCAAGCCGCAGAACATTCTCATTGATAAAAATATGAATCCGAAAATCGCTGATTTCGGTATCGCCAAAATGGTCACCAACCAGACAATGGTTTATTCCAAATCGGTGATGGGTTCAGTGCATTATATTTCGCCGGAGCAGGCCTGCGGCGGTAAGATTACTGCCAGCAGCGATGTCTATTCCTTGGGCATAGTGCTCTTCGAAATGCTTACGGGTGAGGTTCCTTACGTTGGTACAACGGCTGTTTCTGTTGCTATGATGCATGTAGAAAAGCCTGTGCCGCAGCTGAAGGACTACATGGATAATGTTCCCGAGGGCATGCAGGAGATTATAAACAAGGCGCTGGCGAAGCGCTGTGAGGACAGATATGCTAACGCCGGACAGATGCGACGCGATTTGCTGAACCTGAAGATGAAGCTCTTCCCGTTCAGCAGCGAGGACTATCATCAGGAGCTGGGCGCGGTGAAGTCCAACGGCAATGTTGTCGATAGCCCTGATGACGGTGCTACGGTAATTATGAAGCCGGTGCGCAGTGAGCTGCCGCCGAAGCAGGTAACTCCGGCTGTAACACAAGAGCCGGAAAAAATTCAGGAAAAGCAGGAAGCAATGCCTTCCGAAAAAGCAGGGGATGAAAAACCGGTGGTTAAGAAAAAGCTGAATTATACCAAACTGATAGTAATGATTACTGCTGCGGTAGTAGCAATTTCACTGGTAGCGCACTTTATCTTCAACCGCAATCTGGCGGAGATTGAGGTGCCTAATGTTACCAATATGACGGTAGTAGAAGCACAGAAGCTGCTGGAGGAAAAGCAGTTTAAGGTAGAGCTGGAGGAAAAATACGGCGATCCTGATAAGTTCAAGTCTGGTACTGTTATGGAGCAGTCTCCGAAGGCCGGAGAAAAACGTAAGCAGGGCAGCCTTATTATCCTGACCATCTGTAAGGGTGCGGAGCTGAAGGCTGTGCCTGATGTTACGGGCATGTCGCTGTCGAAGGCGGAGCAGCAGCTGGCGGATGCAGGCTTTAAGGTCGGCAAGGTGACGCGCAAGCACGTGGATGGTGAGAAAGTCGGTGCCGTTCTCAGCCAGTCGCCTAAGGGACTGGACAAGGCTCCAAAGGGAACAGGTATCGACCTGGTAATTAACGAAGGCGACAAGCCGGTTCCGAATATTATCGGCAAATCAATTGATGAAGCTAAGGGCATGCTGGAGCAGGCAGGCCTGAAGCTGGGCGAAATCAAAAAGGTTCAGGATGCCAGTGCCAAGAAGAATGTTGTTTTGGCCTGCAACCCGGGTGTAGGCAGTAACCTTAACGATGGCGCGGCTGTAGCGATTACGGTGGCTGCCGGCGGCGAGAAGAAGAGCGCCTACGTTGACTTTGTCGTACCGAGCGGCAAGCCTGCCAACGTACGCATTGTGCTGATTGATGACAACGGCACGGCAACACTGTACAGCGGTACACAAAACGGCAGCGTGCGTCTGCGTCAGAAGGTGGAATATGCAGGCAATGCCAAGGTCCAGTTCATCTGTGACGGCAAGCTCATTTCTGAAAGGAATCTGTAAGCATGGCAGAGCTGCAGGGCAGAGTCCTGAAAAATTATAATGGCTATTATTATCTTAAGGTAGAAGGCGAAAGCGAGCCTTATACCTGCAAGGTAAAGGGAAAAATGAAGAAGAACCGTTTTTCGCTGGCAACTGGCGATATCGCCGGCTTTGAGGTAAGCAGCAGCGAAAAGCGCGAGGGGATGATTACCGGCGTGCTGCCGCGCAGAAACTTTCTGCCGCGGCCTACGCTGGCTAACCTGGATTTATTTGTGGCAGCCTTTGCCTGTGCTGCGCCGGACTTCAGCTTTCTGCTGGCAGATAAGCTGCTGGCGCTGGCAGAGCTGGCAAAAATTCCTGCGATATTGGTGCTCAATAAAGAGGATAACGCTCCTGTGGGCCTGATTGAACGGGTGAGGGCAGTTTATGAGCCTATCGGCTACGAGGTTTATACTCTGTCGGCACAGAACGGTACCGGCGTGGAGGCTCTGCGAGAGCGACTGCGTGGTAAAATCTGTGCCTTTGGCGGACCTTCGGGCGTAGGCAAATCTTCTACAATTAACGCTATAGACAGCAGTGTGGACCTGCGCACGGGCGAGGTAAGCGAAAAAATCGGTCGCGGCAAGCATACTACACGCTATGCGCAGCTGTTGCCGTTTGATGAAGGCTACATTGCGGATACACCGGGCTTCGGCAACCTGCTGCTGGAGGGACTGACCGCCGAAATGGTGCTGGCCTCCTTCCGCGAGTTTGCCGATTATGAGGCAGGCTGCAGGTTCTGTCCCTGTACGCATACGCACGAGCCTGTCTGCGGTGTAAAGGATGCTGTGGCTGCAGGAAGGATTTCTGCTAGCCGTTATGAATCATATTTGACAATGTTAGCAGAGGTAAAACTACTGCAAGAGAAAGAGGGAAGAAAATGATGATTAAAGTTGCTCCATCAATTTTATCTGCTGATTTTGCATATCTGGCGGACGAAATCAAAAAAATTGAAGCTGCTGGTGCTGACTGGGTGCACATCGATGTTATGGACGGCCAGTTTGTACCTAACCTGACCTTCGGTGCTCCTGTAGTGAAAAAAATCCGTAAGGTAACCGACCTGTTTTTTGACTGCCATCTGATGGTAGAAAATCCGGAAAAATACATTGCCGACTTCAAGGCTGCCGGTGCCGACCAGATTGTTGTACACGTTGAAACCACCAAGCATCTGCACCGCTGCATCCAGCAGATTAAGGCTGAGGGCATGAAGGCCGGCGTTGCGCTGAACCCTGCTACCAGCCTGAGTACGGTAGAAGAAATTCTGCCTTACGTTGACATGGTACTGCTGATGACCGTAAACCCCGGCTTCGGTGGCCAAAGCTTTATTGAAGGCGTAGTGCTGAAGATTGAGCGCCTGCATGCGATGATTACCGAGCGAGGCCTGAACGTAGATATTCAGGTTGACGGCGGCGTTAACGCCGAAACCTCCAAGCTGGTGAAGGCTGCCGGTGCCAACGTATTGGTAGCAGGCTCCTATGTTTATGGCGCTGAGGATACTGCTGCTGCTATTGCCAGCCTGAAATAGTATTCAGTGATTAGTGAACAGTAAATAGTGTTCGGAGAATAAGAAAAACCGTCCTTTCACGTTATCTGCATAATCGCAGACTGGAAAGGACGGTTTTGTTTTTAGCGTTATTTTTTTTCGGAATCGTTGGCTTTTTGCCAAATGTACCACACTGCGAGCGAGCGCCAGGGACGCCAGCTTTCTGTTAGTGTATTGATTTTGCCGCGTTTAGGAATTTCGCTCAGATTGAGCATTTTTTGCAGCTCTTTTTTGAAGATGAAGTCGGCGCTGGGAACAACGTCCGTGCGGCACAGAGCCAGCAGCAGAAACATTTCAATGGTCCATTGACCGAGACCGCGGATTTGCATCAGCTGTTTGGTAATCTGGCTGTCGGTCATTTCGTCGAACTTGTCGAAATTGACGCTGCCATTGATGACTGCTTCAGCAAAGCTGCGCACGTAATCTATTTTTTGCTTTACAAGACCGATTTCGAGCAGAGCATCAATCGGGGTTGCCAGTACTGCCTGCGGTGTAATGGGATTGCCGGTGAGTGCTTCCAGCTTTTTCATCAGCTCCTGGCTGACATTTGGCGGCAGCTGTTGGGCAATTATACCGGTTAATAATGTAGTAAAATAAACCTCTTTAGATTTGGGGGTTAACGGACATGGCGAATAACGTGTAACTAATGGGGCGAGCTCTGGAACGTTTTCACGCAGATAGCGGTCACCAATAGACCAATCTGGGGCTTGGCACATAAGCATCCTCCTTTATGTTTACTTTATTACAATATTATAATACGAAATTGACGCTTAGACAAACGAAAAAAATGCGAAATAATAGCAATAAAAGACGTTTTCTATGAACGAAGCCGTTCAGAAATGTTTTTTTCTTTGAATCATGAAGAAAAATAAAAGCAGACGACAAGACAGATTAATATTTGCACTTTTTTCTGTAAAGCTGTATAATTAATCTGGTTGACAATCTATATTTGTAATTAAAATGTAAGGAGACGATGAAATGTCTGAAGTCAGAGTAAGATTTGCTCCCAGTCCTACTGGGTATTTACATATTGGTGGTGCGCGTACTGCGCTGTTTAACTGGCTGTTTGCCCGCAAAATGGGCGGCAAGCTGATTCTGCGTATTGAGGATACCGATATTGAACGTCTGAAAGAGGATTCCGTAAGCCAAATCCTTACCAGCCTGAAATGGTTGGGCATCAACTGGGATGAAGGCCCGGAGGCCGGCGGCGAATACGGTCCTTACTATCAGTCCGAGCGCTTTGATATTTACAAAAAATATGCTCAGCAGCTGCTGGACGAAGGCAAAGCATACTACTGCTTCTGCACTACCGAGGATCTGGCTGCACAACGCGAAAAACAACGCGCTGCTAAGCAACCGTTCCGCTATGCACGTACCTGCCGCGATATTCCGGCAGAGGAGGCTAAAGCACGCATCGCTGCAGGCGAACCGTATTCCATCCGTATCAAGATTCCTGCCGAGGGCAGCATCACCGTGCATGATCTGATTCATGGCGAAGTTACCTTTAACATGGACCAGTTCGATGATTTCGTAATTGTAAAATCCAACGGTATTCCTACCTATAACTTCGCTGTTTGTGTCGATGACCATCTGATGGGCATGACTCACGTACTGCGCGCCGAGGAGCATCTTTCCAACACTCCGAAGCAGCTGCTGGTTTACGAAGCACTGGGCTGGGAGCCGCCTAAGTTCGGTCATATGCCGATGATTCTGGCTATGGACCGTTCCAAGCTGAGCAAACGCCACGGTGCAACCTCCGTTGAAGAATTCCGCAGCCAAGGCTACCTGCCGGAAGCTATCATCAACTATCTGACTCTGCTTGGCTGGGGCCCCGGCGATGAACGCGAAATCTTCACTCTGGAAGAAACCGTTAAGCTGTTTGAGCTGGAGCAGATGAGCAAAAAGGCTGCTATTTATGACACCAAAAAGCTCACCTGGATGAACGGCCAATATCTGTCCGAGCTGCCGCTGGAAAAAATTCTGCCGGATGCTAAGCCTTTCTTCGTTAAAGACGGCCTGGTAACCGAAGAATGGTTCAACGATGCTGCCAACGAAGCATACTTTGAAAAGCTCGTAGACGTTGTTCGTGTACGCGTTAAAACTCTGCAGGAGGTTGCCGATGCTTCCACCTACTTCTTCAAGGATGTTGAAGAATATGATGAAAAGGGTGTAGCTAAACACTTCAAGGCAGAAAATATTCCTGTACTGGAGCAATGTATTGCAGCAATTAAGGCTGATGATGTATATGATCTGGCTTCTACCGAAGCAGCTTATAACAAAATTGCTGCCGACAATGGTCTGGCTCTGGGCAAGGTTATCCATCCGACTCGTCTGGCTCTGACCGGACGCACTGTAAGCCCCGGCATGTTTGACGTTATGGTTCTGTTGGGCAAGGAAAGAACTCTGGCACGTCTGAAAAAGGCTGTTGAGTTCATTAAAAGTTTATGATTGTAAAATAGCGATTGGCGGCTTGTTTTAGCGCGATTGCTTTAATTAAGCAGGAGGGCTTTCTTCCTGCTTAATTTTTACCAAGAGGTTCAAGGCTTGGGCAATGTTTTTGGAAAGGAGCTGCAGGCTATGAAAATCCTGTTGACAACATTATTGTGCTTATGTTTATCTCTGCCGGTGCTGGCAGACCAGCAGACAACGGTGCTTACCGAACAGACCTCTGTCGGCAAGGCAACGGCAACGCTGCCTTATATCGACGGCAGTAATTCCGCTGAGCTGGAAAAACAGGCCAACGCTATGGTGCGCGATGCTGCAGCTAAGCTGGTCAAGGAGGTAGGCGGTCAGGGCAGTGTAACCTATAAGGTGATGCTGAACCGTCCGAGTCTGGTGAGCCTGCTGCTGGAGGCAGACAATGGCGGACGCAAGGCATATGCCGGACTGAATCTTGATTTGACCACCGGCAAGGAGTTCGAGGTTACGGATTTCTTTGTCGATAATGATAACGTAAAGGCTGCTTTGGGCAATTATGATAATGTGCTCTTCGGAGAAGAGGGCTTGTTTGTGCGCAGCAAAAAAAATGCTGCCTACAGCAGCTTTGTGCCCTACAGGGATGTAGTTACCTCTCTGCGCATCGGCGAAGCGGGACGCTTGCTGCAATTGGCAAAAATTACCGATAAGGCTGCAGGAAAAACACTGCGTCTGCCTGCAAGCGGACTGATGGCGCTGAAGCTGGACAGCAATCCTTCCACCGGCTACGGCTGGCAATTTGCCTGCAGCTCACCGGCAGTAAGCAAGGTAGGCAGCTCGTTTACCATTCCGCGCGGTGATGAGGAAAGAATGGGTGCGCCCGGCGTTGAAATTCTGGTGCTGGCGGTTACCAAGCCCGGTACCTATAATATCCGCATGGATTATAAGCGCTCTTGGGAAAAAATGAGCCTGCAAAGCTTTAACTTTACCGTTATCGCAGAATAAGCTAGAGGATGTGTTTATGGAAAAAGCATCAGTTTCTGTAAAAATATATAATAGTACCTATGCATTAACGACCTCTGCTTCCGAAGAACAGGTGCTGAAAATTGCAGCAGAGGTAGACAGAAGAATGCAGGAGCTGGCAGAAAGCAAAAAGCTGCTGCAGACAGATAAAATCGCCATCTGGACGGCGCTTGACCTGGCTGCAGACAGACTGGAGCTGCAGGAAAAATGCGTTGCTCTGAAACAGGAAATGCAGCAGCAATCCGTTGCAGCGGAGCAGAAAATGCAGGAAAAATGCGCTGCGATGGAGCAGGAGCTGCAGCAAAAATGCGCAGCAGCAGAACAGAAAATGCAGGAAAAATATGCTGCGCTCGAGCAGGAAATGCAGCAAAGAAATGCTGTGCTGGCAGAAGAGCTGCAAAGCCTGCAGGCCAGATATGACAGACTGCTGGCAGCAGTGCGTGAAAGGTAGATAACATATGGAAAAGAAAACAATAGAACTGCTTGCTCCCGCAGGCAGCTGGGAAGCATTGGAGGCAGCGGTAAACGCCGGCGCCGATGCTGTATATATGGGCGGTAAAGCCTTTGGCGCACGTGCCTATGCCAGCAATTTTGATGAAGAGAAAATGGCGAAGGCGGTGTATTTTGCGCATATGCACCATGTGCGCCTGTATATTACCGTCAATACTTTGGTTGATGACAGCGAGCTGGAGGCTTTATCCGCTTACCTGCTGTTTTTGAATAACATAGGCGTAGACGGACTCATTGTGCAGGATTTGGGCGTTATCCGCCTGGCGAAAAAAATTGTGCCGGAGCTGCCGTTGCATGCCAGCACGCAGATGAGCATTACCAACAGCAGCGGTGTAGACTTCGCTATGGGCGCAGGCATGGAGCGCAGCGTATTGGCGCGCGAGCTGAGCCTGAAGGAAATCGGTGCCGCCTGCAGCCGCGGCAGTGAGATTGAAACCTTTATTCACGGTGCTTTATGCGTATGCTACAGCGGTCAATGCCTGATGAGCAGTCTTATCGGCGGCCGCAGCGGCAACCGTGGACGCTGTGCCCAGCCTTGCCGTTTGCCGTATAAGCTGCTCAACGCGAAGGATGAGGACATGCTGCATGGCAAGGACGCTGGCCAGTATCTGCTGAGCCCCAAAGATATGAATACCTTGAGCATTTTGCCGCAGCTGATTGACGCAGGTGTTGTATCCTACAAAATAGAAGGACGCATGAAGCGTCCGGAATATGTTGCGGTAGTAGTAGATGCTTACCGCCGTGCGATTGACAGCTATCTTGCCGGTGACTACAATGTACCGGAGGAGGATTTGGCGAATATCGAGCAAATCTTCAATCGTGACTTTACCACCGCTTATCTGGAGCGTCGTCCCGGATGCACGATGATGAGCGACCGCCGTCCCAACAACCGCGGCGTGCTTATCGGCCGTGTAGCGAAGCTGGACAAAAACCGTAATAAGGCAGTTATCAAGCTGGATAAGGAGCTGCATCTGGGCGACGGACTGGAATTCTGGGTAAGCGTCGGCGGACGTGTGGGCACCACCGTTACGGATATGCTGTGCAGTGGCAATAGTGTGCAGAGCGCTGCTCCCGGCCAGCAGGTAACGATTGATGTGCCTAACGGAGTACGTTTGAATGACCGCGTTTTCCGTACTCTCGACAGCAGACTGATGAGCTATGCGCAGCAGTTCTTCGGACCGGACGCTAAAAAGCGTATTCCGGTAGATGCCGTAGTTACTGCGCGTCTGGGCGAGCCTATGACTGTTACTCTGACGGATGATGATGGCAACGTCGGCTACGGCGAAACCGATTTTATCGTAGAGGCAGCACGCAAGCGTGCGCTGGATGAGGCGGGCGTGCGCAAGCAGCTGGACCGCCTCGGTACGACTGAATATTTCCTGAACAGCCTGATCTTTGAGCATGATGAAAATGTTATGGTGCCGATGAGCGAAATGAACGAAGCACGCCGTATGGCATGCGAGGCACTGGATGCAGCGCGTCTGAATGCCTTCGCTCCGGCGCGCACAGCGGTGCACAGCTTCAGCGAGCAATTAGTGCCACAGGCACATAAGGCTAAACAGCATGAATCCGTTCTGGTAGTGCATTGCGACAGCGTTGAGAAGGTCAATGCTGCGTTGCAGGCAGGTGCTGAACGCATTCTCTTTGGCGGTGACTGCTTCAATCATCAGCTGCCGTCAGAGGCGGATTATACTAAGGCTGCCAAGCTTGTGCGCAAGGCAGGCCGTCAGCTGGCCTTTGCTACTCCGCGTATCATCAAGGAAGCACAGCTGGCATATTTCGATATGCTCTTCACTCTGTGGGAAGAGCTGCAGCCTGATTTTGTTTATATCAACAACAACGGCTTGTGGCCATTGGCGAAGAAGCATGCTGCGCTCAATTTGGTAGCAGACATGTCTTTGAACATCTTCAACAGTCAGACACTGCAGTTCTGGCAGGAGCAGGGCGCTGCAGGCGCAGTGCTCAGCCCCGAGCTGACTATGGCGCAGGTAGAGCATCTGGTGAGCGTCAGTCCGCTGCCGTTGGAGTGCATGATTCAGGGACACTTGGAAATGATGGTTTCCGAATACTGTGTAGGCGGCAGCTTCTTGGGTGCGTTGGATAAGGGTGCCTGCAAGTTTAACTGTGCAGAGCCTTTGTTCCTGGGTGACCGCAAGGATGCACGCTTCCCGATTGTTACGGACCAGTTCTGCCGCATGCATATTCTGAATGCGCATGAGCTTTCGATGACTGCCAATGTGCAGCATATGGCGGAAGCAGGCGTGGCTGCGCTGAGAATTGACGGCCGTGATTACGATGCGGCGCGTCTGGGCGAACTTGTGGCACTGTACCGCAAGATTCTCGGCGGTGCGGTGGAGGCACCGGAAAATATGCCGGGTACTACAAGAGGCCACTATTTCAGAGGCGTAATGTAAAAGCAAATGTCAGCTTGATAGGCTGAAGGAATTGAATAAGTCAAGGCTCCTGTCAGCAATCGCCGGCGGGGGCCTTTTGTCACATGTACAATTTGCTTGTCTAAGCATTTTTATATGCTTAATTATAAAATCAGAGATGCTTTTCAGGCTATAGCAATCATATGCATCAGAAAAATTTGCCTGCATCTTTCCGTTCCTGCCTGATTTATGATATAATACTAAAGTTATAGAGAAAAAAGACCATACGGTCAGAAGATAAATTTTAGAGGAAAAGAGGAATGTGAAATGACAAATGGATTTGCAGCCTTAAAGGTTTGTGCCCACACCGTAGAGCAGCTTCAGAAAATGGGCATCAAAAAGCCGATGCCGGTACAGGAGCAGGCTATCCCGGCGCTGTTTGCCGGACGTGACGTAATCGCCCGTGCGCAGACAGGTACAGGCAAGACACTGGCGTTCTTGGTGCCGCTGGCGGAAAAAATCGACATTGCCAAAAGCTATGTGCAAGCATTGGTAATTACACCGACACGCGAGCTGGCACAGCAGATTGCCACCGAAATGAAAAAAATCCTGGGCGAAAGCGATATTAAGGTGCTGGCTGTTACTGGCGGACGTGATTTTGAAACGCAAAAATATAAGCTTGAGGGACGCAGTCATGTGCTTATCGGTACTCCCGGTCGTCTGCTGGACCATATCCGCAAGGGTAATACCGACCTTGGTGGTGTACGCTATCTGGTACTGGACGAGGTAGACGAAATGCTGCAGCAGGGCTTTATGGATGAAGCACTTGAGCTGATTGCTATGACTGCACCGGAGCACCAGACGATGCTTTGCTCCGCAACACTTTCGGAAGAAGTGCGCAAGCTGGGACGCAAGCTGACGAAAAACTGCGCGCTGATTGATATCAATCCTGACCAAGCTACCGTTGAAAAAATCAAGCAAATTTGCCTGAAAACAACCGACGAATATAAGAACAAGGCTGTGGCAGCACTCATTGACCGCCTGAATCCTTATCTGATGATTGTCTTCTGCATGAGCAAGGAGCGTACTAAGGAGCTGGGCGACTGGCTGGGTATGCAGGGCTATAATGTTGACGTGCTGCATGGCGAAATGTCTCCTGCCAAACGCAAAACTGTTATGAAGGCCTTCCGTGATGCTAAGATTCAGATTCTTGTTGCCAGCGACCTGGCTGCCCGCGGATTGGACGTTGAAGGTGTAACCCATGTGGTGAACTATGATATTCCGCATGATGTTGACTGGTATGTTCACCGCATCGGCCGTACCGGACGTGCAGGCAATGAGGGCGAAGCAATTACGCTTTATACTGCCGACGAGGTTAAATGGCTGCGTAATATTGAAAATAAGCTGGGCATTCTTATGGAACGCCAAAACCTGGAGGGCGGTGTTGTGGCACGTCGCGTTGCTGTGGCTGCCAAAAAGAAAAAGCCCGCAGGACCTAAGCGCGGACGCAATGCTGTTGCTGATAAGCGCAAGGCTCCTAAAACAGGCAGCAACCGCCGTCAGGGTGTGAAAAAAAAGTAAGTTCGTTCTGTATTACTTGCAAAAGCTAGTATTTTGTGATATATTGAACATAGAAAGACAACCGCCCACAGAGGTGGGTTGCCTAAAGTTAATGGTTTAGAAAAATCCGCTCCGCTAACCGGCAAAGTTTTGGGGCGGTTTTTCTATGCACGCATTATTTACAAAACAGAAAAATAAAGGTCAGTAATGCCAAAATGAACATTCCAAAAGCCATTAGGTCCTGAAAAGTGAAATGCTTCATAGACATCACCTCCATTCTATTTAAGAATGGGGCAACGCCACCCTGCAACACGGTTGTCTTCTGTTTGTGAGTATAGCATATAAACAAACTTTTAGCAACATCTCTTTTTGTTTTTAGTATTTATTGTCTGTTGCTCTTGACAAACAGCGCTGTATTTTATATACTAACAGTTAAGCTAAGAAGAAGAGTAGTAATCTGCAACCACAGCGAGCCGTGACAGTGCAAGGCGGCAAAGGCGGATGAAGGCGCTTTGGAGCTGTAAAAGTATATTGATTGAGGCGGGCTGCAGTTCTTGCAGTCAAGCAGGGTGGAACCGCGGAGTCTGAGCTGTATGCACTCCGTCCCTGTAACATTTAAGTTACGGGGACGCGGGTGCTTTTTTGTTTTTCTGACAAAGCTGCCATTGCCGTCTTTGTAACAAATATAGGAGGTAAAACATGGATTTTCAGACAATTATTTTGAAGCTGCAAAAATTCTGGGCAGGCCAAAACTGCATTATGGCACAGCCCTATGACATCGAAAAAGGCGCAGGCACAATGAACCCGTCTACCTTTTTACGCGTACTCGGACCTGAGCCCTGGCGTGTGGCTTATGTAGAGCCTTCCCGCCGCCCGGCAGACGGCCGTTACGGTGATAACCCGAACCGTCTGTTCCAGCATCATCAGTTCCAGGTTATCGTAAAGCCCTCTCCGGAAAACATTCAGGAGCTGTACCTGCAGAGCCTGGCTGAGCTCGGCATTCATCAGGAGGAGCATGATATCCGCTTTGTAGAGGATAACTGGGAATCCCCGACTCTGGGCGCTTGGGGCCTTGGCTGGGAGGTTTGGCTGGATGGTATGGAAATCACCCAGTTCACCTACTTCCAACAGGTAGGCAGCATTGACGTTAAGCCTGTAACCGTTGAAATCACGTACGGTCTGGAGCGTCTGGCTATGTACATCCAGGGTGTAGAAAACGTATTCGATATCCAATGGGTTGGCGACATCACCTACGGTGACGTGTTCCACACCAACGAGGTAGAGCAATCCTTCTACAACTTCCAGGTAGCAGACACCGCGCTGCTGTTTGACCTGTTCGACAAATATGAAGCAGAAGCTAAGCGTGTTATCGAGCTTGGTTATATCCGTCCTGCTTATGACTACGTTCTGAAATGCTCCCATGCATTCAACCTGCTGGATTCCCGCGGAGCAATCAGCGTAAGTGAACGTACTGCCTACATCGGCCGTGTACGTGCGATGGCCCGCCTGTGTGCAAAGGCTTATGTAGCACAACGTGAAGAAATGGGCTTCCCGCTGCTCAAGAAAGGGGAGAAATAATAATGGAAAAATTACTTTTTGAAATCGGTACAGAAGAGATTCCTGCGAAATTTATGCCTGCCATTCTGGCACAATTAAAGGATTTGGCAGAAAAGAAAATGACTGAGCTGCGCATTCCCTTCGAAGCAGTTAAAACCTATGGCACTCCCCGTCGTATGACCTTCATTGCCAGCGGTGTTGCCGAGGCTCAGGAGGACAGCACTGTTGAGGCTAAAGGTCCTTCCGCAAAAATCGCTTTCGTAAGCGGCGCTCCTTCCAAAGCAGCTATCGGCTTTGCTCGCGGACAAGGCGTTGACGTAAAAGAGCTCGTTGTTCGTGATGAATATGTATATGCTGTTAAGCATCTGGCAGGACAACCGGTTAAGGATTTGCTGCCGGGCCTGCTGAGTGATATCCTCACCAGCCTGAACTTCCCGAAAAACATGCGTTGGGCAGATCATGAATTCAAATTCGTCCGTCCGATTCGTTGGCTGGTTGCACTGTTCGGCGAAGAAGTTATCCCTGTTGAAATTACCGGCGTAAAATCCGGCAAATTCAGCCGCGGTCACCGCTTCCTGCGTCCTTCCGCACTGGATAACGCTAAAGCTCATGAGTCCATCGGCGATGCTGCCAAGGCTTTGTTCGACACCGTAAAGAGCAAGGCTAAGAACGCTGTAGCTTCCGCTGCTATCGGCACCATCGGCGCTGTAGAAATCCCTGATGCTGATTCCTATGAAAAGGTTATGTATGACAACTATGTAATGGTTGACCAGGACGCTCGCCGTGAGCTGATTCGTCAACAGGTTACCGACCTGGCAATTGCCGAAGGCGGTCATGCAGAAATCAACGAGGACCTGCTGGAGGAAGTAAACTATCTGGTAGAATGGCCGACTGCTCTGTGCGGCAAATTCGAAGAGAAATTCCTCACCCTGCCGAAGGAATGCATCATCACCCCGATGCGTGAGCATCAACGTTACTTCCCGGTACTGGCAGAGGATGGCTCCCTGCTGAACAAGTTCATCACCGTCCGCAACGGTGGCAAGGAGCATCTGGAAATTGTTGCTCACGGTAATGAGCGCGTACTGCGTGCACGTCTGAGCGACGCTGAATTCTTCTTCAACGAGGATAGAAAACAAACTTTGGCTGACCGTCTGGAAAAACTCAAAACTGTTTCCTTCCAGGAAGGCCTGGGTAATATGAACGATAAGAGCAAACGTCTGGTACAGGCTGTTGATATGCTGGCTATGGCTATCAATGCCAAGGTTGATAAAGAAAAACTGGAGCGCACCGCTCTGCTGTGCAAATGCGACCTGGTAACCGGCATGGTTATCGAATTCACCGAGCTGCAGGGCGTTATGGGCCGCGAATATGCTAAGCTCGACGGTGAAGCTCCTGAGGTTGCACTGGGTATTTACGAGCATTATCTGCCGCGCTTTGCCGGTGACGAGCTGCCGACTACCGATATCGGCCGTCTTACAGGTATTGCCGACAAGCTGGACAACATCTGCGCTACCTTCAGCCGCGGTCTGGCTCCGACCGGCTCTCAGGATCCGTATGCACTGCGCCGCCAGGCTCTGGGCATCATCAACATTCTTCTGGACGGCAACTACCATGTATCCCTGTACAAGGTTATCGCCGGTGCTCTGTACCTGCTGAACATCCCGGCAGAGGACACCAAAAAGCTCGTACCGCAAATTGCTGAGTTCATGAAACAGCGCCTGCGCAATATGCTGATGGATCAGGGCATCCGTTATGACGTAGTTGACGCAGTTCTGGCTGACCAGATGAACGACGATTTCACCGATCTTGTTGCCCGTGCTAAGGCTTTGAACAGTTTTGTTGCTTCCGCAGAGGCTCCGGCACTGATTCAGGCTGCAACCCGTGTTGCTAACCTGTGCAAGAAGATTGAAGAGGAATCCGCTATCAACCCGCAGCTCTTTGCAGTTGAAGCTGAAGGCGCTCTGCACAATGCTGCTATGGCAGCCAGCAAGGAAGTGCTGGTTGCAGCAACCAAGTATGACTATGCTGCAGTTATGGCTGAAGCAGTTAAGCTGGTTGACCCGATCAACAAATTCTTCGAAGACGTTATGGTTATGGACGAGGACGTTCGCGTGAAGAACAACCGTCTGGCACTCTTGGCAGCAGTTAAGGATATTACCCATGCTGTAGGTGACCTGAGCGTTATCGTACAATGATAAAAGCTAAGGAGATTAGTCTAATGGAACAATTTAATGCAGAAGCAAAAGCACTTGTAGAAATGCAGAACGAATACGTTTTGCTCACCAGCAAAAACCCCAGCGAAATGTGCCATGATGATTTCATCCGCGCAGAAGAGCTGAACGTACAGATTAAGGACGCAACCAAGGTTATGGCTGCGTTGGCAATCGAATTTGCCGGCTACAAAAAAGACGAAAAAGGCCTGTGGGTAGAAAAATAATTCTCCCGCTGTGCTTTTTGAACAGCCTTTGGGGCTTAAGACCATAGGCCTCGTGTGATTGTTTTTGTAATTTAACCGGTCTCGGATATGCTATTACATATAGCTGTCGGAGGCCGGTTTTATTTTTGGCTTGAAATAAAAATAAGTGCCGGAGCTCCTGACCTGAAATTGAATCAGATCAAGACTCGAGCACTTATTAGAGCAACGTTTTGTTAGTGTAAGGCTTTAGCTGTTACAGCTTTGCTGCCCACAGCCCGTGCAGGTTGCAATATGCATATGCAGCGAGTGGAGCTGCATCACCGGCAAGAGCAAAAACAGCCTCCGGCTTGTCACCGGGCTTTAAGATATAGCGCTGACCGCCATGAGTTGTCTGCAGATAAATCCATTGGATGTAGTGCTTTTCAATCATGGGATGCTCCACGCTGCCTACAGCTACACGAACCGTGCTGCCGTCAACTGTAATAACCGGCACATGCTTTTCCTGCGCTGCGTCCTCGGTGTTGGCAACAAGCTCCTGCATGGGCTTACCGCAGCAGACAAGCTCACCGCCGCCGTCCTGAATCAGGCCGACAATATTACCGCAAATACTGCATTTCAAAAATTTTACTGTCATTGTGCATCGCTCCTTTCGCAAAATAAAACCTTTATAGACCCGGAAACTCAATGTCCCTAACTTAATTATAGCTTATGTTATATGCAAAGTATATAGCTTTACAGAAAATGTTGCACACTTCTCACAATTACAGGAAAGATGCAAAGTGATATTTTGGCGTTATGTAGGCTGCAGAATTGATGTAAAGCATTATCTTAGCGTGCTGCTGTTTCTTTGCAGGCTGTTTTTGTGATATAATTAGATATATATACAATAAAATCGAAAAGGTCAGGTGGAAATATATGAAGCAGATAATTCCTGTAAAACAGGGTGATAATATTACGTTAACTGTCAATGGTCTTGGCAGCAACGGCGAGGGCGTTGGCAAGTATGAAGGCTTTACAGTCTTTGTCAAAGGCGCGCTGCCGGAGGAAGAGGTGCGCGTAACTATTACGCTGGTGAAGAAAAGCTATGCAGTTGGTGCGCTGGAGGAGATTGTCAAAGCATCTGCCGAGCGTGTGGAGCCTGCGTGCCCGGTGTACAAGGAATGCGGTGGCTGCCAGCTGCAGCATTTGAGCTATAAGGGACAGCTGGCGTGCAAGCGTCAGCAGGTGCAGGATGCACTTACCAGAATCGGACATCTTAATTTAGAAGCATTGCCGGTGTTGGGGGCGGCGGAGCCGTGGAGCTACCGCAACAAGATGCAGTTCCCGGCGGCAGCGGACGCCGAAGGCGTGCTGCAGATAGGCTGCTATGCGACGGCAACGCACAGCGTTGTAGATACGGATGCCTGCATGATTTCCAAAGAGGCGAACAATGCGATTATGAAAACGGTACGCACCTGGATGCAGCATTATAACATCAGCGCTTATGACGAAAAGACAGGTAAGGGACTCGTGCGCCATATTATGGGACGCGTGGGCGTGCACAGCGGCGAGGTGATGGCGGTTATCATTACCTCCGGCTATGACATTCCGCATCGCGGCGTGCTTATTGAATGGCTGAAACGCCATGTTCCGGGACTTGTGAGCGTGGTGCAGAACATCAACAAAAAGCAGACGAACGTGGTCATGGGCAGCAAGACGCGCGTGCTGTACGGAGCGGAATCGATTAAGGACAGCTTGGGCAGCCTTAGCTTTCATATTTCCGCACAGGCCTTCTTCCAGGTGAACAGCGAGCAGGCTGAAAAGCTGTATAACAAGGCGCTGGAGTTTGCGGCGCTGAGCGGTAAGGAAACCGTAGTGGATGTTTACTGTGGTACCGGTACAATCTCCCTGTATCTTGCGCGCCACGCCAAACAGGTTTATGGTATCGAAATTGTGGCGCCTGCGATTGAAAATGCCAAGAAAAATGCAGAAGAAAATAAATGCGCTAATGCGGAATTTATCTGCGGTGATGCTGCGGTAGAGTTGCCGAAGCTGCTGGCCGGCGGCGTGCGTCCTGACGTTGTGGTGGTGGATCCTCCGCGTGCGGGCTGCGAGCAGAAGGTGCTGGCGGCGATTGCCGAGGTGCAGCCTGAGCGCGTTGTCTATGTGTCCTGCAATCCTGCGTCCCTGGCGCGTGATTTGGCGTTTATGGAGCAGCATGGGTATAAGGCGATTGTGGCGCAGCCGGTGGATATGTTCCCGATGACGAGCCATGTGGAGTCAGTAGTATTGATGACTAAGGTACAGAAGTAAATATAAAAAAGTCCTAAAATAAAGCATTTTCGGGTATTCGATAACTTCATGCGAGTTGTACGGATGCCCGATTTTTACTTTGTAGGAACATAATAAGTGCAGAAATCCGAGGGTTGAGTTGACAAGATGATTTTGTGGGGGCGAGTTGACTGATTGGATAAAATAAAGCCAGCGATTCATATTGAATATTGGGGAGCATTACGCTATAATAATTATACAATTTGTTCCCCAAAGGAGGAAATGCTATGGCAGTACAATATCAAGATATACAGGAATTACTAAGAAGTCGAGCTGACCTTCATGTAAGACTGAATCTGATGCCTTATGATGGGACACCTGAAATCAAAGAGCGTGGAGATGGAAAATATCTCTATGTCAGAAAGCGTGTGGCAGGTAAACAGACATCTACTTATGTAGGCGCATATACAGAAGAATTATATAATCTGCTTCTTCGTAACGCGAGAGAAGCCAGAGAAATCAGAAAAGAACTTCGTGGTATAGAAAAGCAGCTTGCTGCCGCCGGATATTCGGAAGATGAACTTTCTTCTGATGTGATAAACAATATTGCATTTGCACGAGCAAATATGAAAATGAATATCTATGATCAGGCTGTTTTGGAGGGTGTTGCTACATCATTCCCACAGACAGAAGAAATCATAGAAAACGGAAAAGTATCTGGTATGACAGCTACTGATGTTCAAAAGATTTTGAACTTAAAACACGCATGGGAGTTTATCCTCGACCGTGATGTGGTTGCCAGTCTTTCCGACTACTATATGCTCAGTCACATTGCAAGGCTTGTTAATGAAGGTTTCTTTGCCGAGGGTGGCCGTATTCGGGGCGTGCCAGTCACGATTGGTGGTTCATCCTATGTTCCGCCGTTGCCTAATGAGTTGGAAGTAAAAGACAGAATCCGCGAGATTGCCGAAGAAAATGATGAGGCTATCAATGTTGCTATCAAACTGTGTTTGTATTGTATGAAAACGCAAGTATTCCTGGATGGTAATAAACGAGCATCTGTAATTTTCGCAAATCATTATCTGATTGCACACGGTGGAGGTTTTCTGGTAATTCCCGAAAAGGAAGTGCCGCAGTTCAAGCAGTTGCTTGTAAAATATTATGAGGGTGAAGATATTTCTGTTATCGCCACTTTCATGAAAGAACGCTGTTGGAAAACTATGTAAATCAAATAAGAATCCTATCTTGGGGAGCATATTCTGTTATTTGTGATGAAATTTGCTCCCCATATTAGGGTTGACGGATTGAAAGAGGGTTTAATGCCTGTCACAGCACACATTCTTATGACGCAAGGAAGATGTAGTGAAGATGCCGATAAGTATTTTATTTCACATATTTCAGATGATGCGGTAATGAAGTGTAATGAAATAATTAGAACCAATGCTAATGAGTTTGTAATTCATTTTGACATGCTTCAGTTAAGTGAAAGTACGTAGATATATTCACGCAAACGGCTCAAACACGAAAAAGACTATGGAATTGTTCCCATAACGGCAAAACAGCCAAGAAATTCAGCCTATCGTATAGTTTCATGTGGAGTGCGTTACCCTGCTCACCAGGAGCTGAGCGACGTGGTGAGCAGCTGGTGCGCACCATGTGTTAGCCGTCCAGGAATGCGAGCGAGAGCGAAGCAAGATTGGGGACGGCGAACCGCTGAAACTGTAGTGATCTTAAACCGCATGAATACGGCATTTTAAGGGTTTTGCAAGGGTGAAAAACTGCAATTTGTGGCCCTCATGTGGCCGAAAATTTTAAACGGCCACAATTTAATAGCAAAAAATAAAGCGTTCAGACAACAGTAATTTGCTGTCTGGGCGCTTTTTGAATTTAATATAGATAATTATTGTAGCTTTAATGTTGTAAAATAAATCTGATTTACACTCTTTATTTTTCAAAGGTTCCTTTGACAAGCGCTTCGCCTGCTGCCACCATGATTTGGCCTTTGGCGATTACGGTATCTACGTCATAGGTGTCACTGTAAATAATCAGGTCGGCATCACTGTCAGGATGCAGGCAGCCCTTTTGCGGATACAAGCCGTTGGCCTGCGCAGGATTGCTGCTGACAACCTTTGCCACAACCTCCGTGGGAACGCCTGCAAGCAGAGCAGCCTTAACCTCCTCCTGGAAGGAATCCGGCGAAACGGCAAGCTGCTTTTGGCTGCCGTCGGGAAGCGTTACGCTCATGCAGCCGTTAGCATCTGAGCTCATGGTGACTCTGTCCAGTGGCACGCCTTCTTCATAAAGAATCTTGATAGCGTCACTGGGCTTGACGCAGGCAGGGAAGCCATCCTGCTCCCTGATGCCGGAGGTGATATCCACATAACCGCCTAAGCGGGCAAACTCCTTGGCCTGTTCAAAAAGATGAAAGGCGCGGTTGACGTGGGTAGGAATAAAATGACGGGCGGGGATTTCTGTTTCCTTGACAATTGCCAGCAGAACATCCATGCCACGCTTGCCTACGCCCATGTGGAACTGCACAACACCGGCTTTGCCGGAAAGCATGCCGCCAAGGCGAGCCTGTGTAAGCACCTTTTCCAGCTCCTCGCGTGTAGGCTGCGAGCTTCTGTGGTCGGATAAGGCAACCTCGCCGATGCCAAGGCATTCGTTAATCAGGATGATGTCGCGGCGCACATCACCGGTCATGTTATGCAGGGGGATTTCGTAGGAGCCGGTGACCATGTACGCGGTGATGCCTTCATGCGTCAGGCCTCTGGCCTTCGCCAGCAGGCTTTCGTTGTGTCTGGAGGTGCCGTCTGTACCCAAAACGCCTACTACGGTTGTAATGCCAACCTTCGTCAGCTCGCTGAGGTTGATTTCCGGCGTGCGGCTGTAGGGACCGGATTCACCGCCGCCGCCGATGATGTGTACGTGCTGGTCAACATAACCGGGGACTACCTTGCGATTTTGGGCGTCAAGGATTTGGCAGTCTAAGCCTTGCGGTGCTGCAAGCTGTTGGCCTATTTTGGCGATTTTGTCATTGATGATCAGGAGGTCGACAATTCCGAGTGGTTGCGGAGCGTAGACGTCCGCGTTTTTAATGAGTAAGCATTTCATGTGAGGATTCTCCTTTTCTGAAAAATTATTTATGCTTTAATTATACACTGAATTGTTGAAAATGGTATATGAGAAAAGGAAGCTTTATGGAATTTAATGGTATCATATAGCTAATAAATAGCTGAAACGCTTGCGGAATCCTGATAACGTATAAGAATCCAATAATTATTTTATAAAATCCCCACGCGCCCTACCCGAATTCACACATTCGGGTGGGGCGCTTTGCTTATTTTCACGCTACAATATAATCAGGAAAACAACTGCCCGTAACGCAGATGGCAGGAATAGGAGTGATTAATATGCAAAAGAAATTATTCTTAAGCGCAGCGCTTGGTCTGGCAATGTTTGCCAACACTGCCTTTGCCGAGGTTAATACAGATTATTTGGCCAACGAGCTCAGGTCTTATCCCGGATGGCCGCTGGAGGTATATTGCAACGCAACTGATGTTAATGTCAGAACACAGCCTAACACCGATTGTGATGTTATCACCATGCTGCAAAGGGGAGATAAATTTTATGTAAGCAGAGTTGTGGATGTAGTAAACAGTGAATACAAATGGCTTCTTGGTACTACTGAAAAGGGCCATGTTGGTTTTATGGCAAGCAAATATCTTGATACAACACCGCAAGCTGCCAGCGCAGCAGCACGCTTTAACGCTGCCCTCGAAGCAGATTGGATTATGGATCCGGATATTTTTGCTTCAGGTGCCTATTACCCGGGGCCTGTGGAGCAGAATACGGATGATACTATCTCCTATGCCGATAAGAAGCTGCAGGTCGGACCGCGCTTGTTCTATATAGATTCGTCAAAAAACAGAGTTAGTGAGGTGAAAATCAATAAGCTTCATGGCATGATGGCAGGCTATGCTGTCGGCCAGCTGCTTAATACTGACAGCCAGATTCGTTTGGACGGTTACCTGAAAATGAACGGCTGGGAGTATGATTATATGAGCAGAGGCCGTTCTGATACGCATTATATGATCGGCTGGTTGAAATATGCCTATAACGCAAGAGGGCAAAAATTCCGGCACAAGAGCTTTTATGTGAAATTGGATTCTAAAGAGGTGATTTCGGAAATTATTTACTGCGAGCATGACGTTCATTAAGCAAAGTAAAGGACAAAGCAATTTTTGCTAAAGCATCTTTTGACAGGAGGTGGCGTAATGAAGCGGAAGCTGTTTAAGAGCATGTGTCTGGCAATGCTTCTGGTGGCGTTTGCCGGCTACGGTGCGAAGGAAAATACCGTATTACCGCAGATGAATTTGCCTAAGGCGGAGGCCGCTGCCAAAGCTGTACCATCCTACGAGCAGGAATATACGAATGTTGTAGACAGCGTTTATGAATTTATCTCTGACGGTACGAGTGATAACCTGCCGGAGCAGGGAAGAACAGGCATCTGCGAGGTGCGGGATTTCGCCAGCCGGGAGGCTGCCCTGCAGCAGCTTGGCTACACGCTGCAGGATATCAGCGGCGACGGTGTTCCGGAGCTGCTTATCGGTTGGATTAGCCAAAAACGCGGCGCGGGGCATTACGGTAAGGAGATTTATGCGATTTACACCTTTGCGGACGACAGAGTGAAATACGTTGCGGAGGGCTGGAGCCGCAGCAGCCTGCAGCTTATGGCAAATGACAATCTGGTGACACGAGGCGGCACCGGCATTTCGCATCAGGTGCTTGCTGTTGAGCATTTGCAGCCTGACGGCAGCCTTGGATGCTATGAGCTTTATTTTACCTGGCCAAAGGATGACGGCCTTGGCGTTTACCGTAACATGAACTGCAGAAGTGAGGCAGATGCTGCGCAGGAAACAGATATGACTGTGGAAGAGTTCAATGAAATGAGGTCTGAATATGCTAATAACAGTGTTGAAATTGAATATTTGCCGTTGAAGGGCTTCAAAAAGCAGGGCTTTAAGGGTCTGATGAGGCAGTATCTTTCTGCAGGAGGGTGAATAGAAGCGCTGATGTGCAGAGTCTGAGATAATTATGGCAGTCGGAATTTAACCGGCTGCCGTTTTTTTGAGGTGAAATAAACAGCGATATATAGTATAATATACATAACTGTAACTGATATACGCTTATACCGGCTTTATATCAAATATTTTTATGAGGTGAATTAATAATGAGCAATGAATTAACCGGACGTAATGTAGGAAAAACCTGTCGCGTACACTATAAAGGTACCTTTAATGACGGCAAGCAATTTGATTCTTCTTATGACCGCGGCGAGCCGTTGGAATTTGTTTGCGGCGCAGGCCAGATGATCAAAGGCTTTGATGCAGCTGTTGCAGACCTGGAGGTCGGCGCTGAGGTTGACATCCATCTGCTGCCGGCAGAAGCATATGGCGAGGCTGACCCGAAGGCTATCTTCACCATGCAGATTGCCCAGCTGCCTGGTTCCGAAAACCTGACCGTTGGCCAGAGAGTTTACCTGCAGAACCAATTTGGTCAGCCCGTACCTGTACTGGTAACCGAAAAGGATGATACCAATATCACCTTTGATGCTAACCATGAAATGGCCGGTAAGGAACTGAACTTCCATATTGAGCTGGTAGAGGTAAAATAAAGCTTCAGTCTTGTTTGCGATAAAATATTACTTGCTCTTATAGTCTATGGAACTTGCTATATGAATATGTTATAATAACTTATGTACAATAGCATATTATAGGTACAACTAATATTTGGGAGTGTATATTTTGGATTATAAAATTGTTATGCCCAGTGGTATTGTTTTTGACTTCAGCAACATGGTTGGAGCGGGCAGACTGCAAGCGCAGGAAGTGGAGCAGGCACTGCAGCAGCAGGGAGCCGCAGCCGAAAAGGCTGTGTGCGAGCTGCGCCGTACCGGTTTTTCCAAGAATCATTTATCTAAGGATGGCACGCCGGAGCATGTTTACTTTCCACGCATGCCATATATTGCTGACGGCAACCCCAATACGGAGCAGTCGATTATTAAGCTGATGCGCTACAGCAAGCATCTGCGCAGTAAAGATGTCGTAATCTTTTTGGGCGTTGGCGGCTCCTACCTGGGCAACAAGGTGCTGTTTGATGCCTTTGGCGGTTATCATTGGAATACCAGTGCAACACTGCGCCAAGGCCAGCCCTGCATTTATTTTTCCGGCAACAATCTTGACCCGGTGGACTGCAATTCACTGCTGTTCAAGATGCGCCGTATGGCTGGAGTAAGTGCGCAAGAAGGCAAGAAGCTAAAGATTATGCTGGTGCCGATTTCTAAATCCGGTACTACGCTGGAAACAATTTCTGCCTTTACGTATTTCTATGCTAATCTGTCTCAAAACGCAGATATCGACCTTGACTGCACGGTAGTTACTGATTTAAAGGCTCCGGTGGAAAATGCGCCGCTTTTGCAGCTGGCGGAAAAATTTGGCTGGGAGCGCTTTGACATCAAAGAGGGCATTGGCGGACGCTTCTGCATTATGACTGACCCGGGACTCGTAACGATGGCTGCCTTGGGCGGTGATATTGAGGAGTTTTTGCGCGGTGCGCGTGATATGGATATCTATTGCCAGCAGGCGGAGCTTGCGGAGAACCCGGCGCTGCTCAATGCTTTACTGAAATTCATGGCCTATGAGCGAGGACGCGATATTGAAGTGTTCATGCCGTACAGCATGCGCCTGAAATCGTTGAGCGAATGGTATGTGCAGCTGCTGGCGGAATCGCTTGGCAAGCGCTGCAATCGTGAGGGTGAAACTGTTTACTACGGCAGAACGCCGATTGTTGCTGTCGGCACAACGGATATGCATGCACAGACACAGCAGCATCAGGATGGCCGTCTGAATAAGGTGGTGCAGTTCCTGGAGGTTGCCAATCCTGAGGTTGAGGCAGTTTTGCATAATCCCTTTGCCGATGTACCGTTCTTCGATAAATACGAGGGCTTGGATATGGCGAAGGCGCTCAAGGCAGCGCTGAATGCCAATGAAGCGGCACTGACGGGTGATAACCGTTACAATGCGCGCTTTACGCTGCCGAAGCTGAATGAGTATTATCTTGGCCAACTGATGTACTTTTTGATGCTGACGATTGCCTACGAGGGCGAGCTGGCGGATGTGGATGCATTTGACCAGCCCGGCGTTGAGGTATATAAGAAATTAATGAAGGCTCAACTGTAAATTTTAAAAGAAAAAAATTAGACGCTGTGTGCTTGAAAAAGCACGCAACGTCTTTTTGCTTTGTATTGAATTCACCGTTTGCCTGTAAACAGCAGCTTTGCCGTACTGCATTTAGCAAATATCTTTGTCAGCAGGATGCTGAGGGCCAGCGAGCCGAGCACCAGCAGCACGTAGGACAGGGCTACCTTTTTGACGGTCATGATGATGCCGAAATGGTTATAGGCGCTGCTGAGCCAGTCCAAGAGCAGCGGATGCACAAAGTAGATGAGCATAGAGTAGGCGGAGAGAATGCTGATGGCTTTGTAGAGAAGGCTAGCGAGGGAACCCCTCTCAGTCACCTTGCGGTGACAGCTCCCCGACGCTAAGACCCAGCTTGTCGTGAGCTTGCGCGGCGACAAGCTGTTGGTCGTGCTAATGTCGCTTGCGACGACAAGGGGAGCCTCTGTATGCGATGCTGCTTGAGGGATAGATTGCAGTGCATTGGGAGCCTCTGTATGCGATGCTGCTTGAGGGATAGATTGCAGTGCATTGGGAGCCTCTGTATGTGCTTTTGCCTGCGCTCTGCGCTCCAGCCAATCCAGTGCCAGGCAGAAGAAGAGCAGCGAGCCTACGGTGTAGCAGAGTCCCTGCGGGCTGAGCTGGTGATAGGTGTTGGCCAGATCAATCAGCGTATAGCCTTTGACCGTAACTGCCTCGTAACAGCTTTGTACGTCCCAGGCAACGCTGGCAGCAAAAATCAGGCAGACCATGGCGCTGTATTTGCGCAGGAGGGCAATGAATTTTTCCCAATAGCAGGCTGCCAGGCCGCCGCTTATAAAAATAAGCAGATAATGCAAGGGGAGATAGTTGAGGCGATAATCAAAGAAATTTTTAGCCAAGACGCTCCAACCCGCTGTGTTCAAGCCTGGATGCGTTGTCCACCAGTTGAAAGCAAGCTGGAAAATGAATAAAAGCACTAGCATAAACTGTATACTTTGATGTATAATTATACGCAGAAGCCGGCGCCAGAGCGGATAGCTTGCATAAAACCACAGCAGGATGACCATAAAATACAAATGGTAGCAGCCCAGGCCGAAGAATAAAACATAGGCCACATGCAGCGGATTCCAGCTGACGAAGCCTGGTGGCAGAATCAGCCAGAAGTAGAGCATGTAAAAAAGCGACCAGCTGAGATAGGGCAGGCCTGCTCCCCGCAAACGCTTCTTCATAAAGTCGATATAGTTCAGCCGGCTGCCGCTTAAAAGGCCTTTATCCGTACAGGCAAGGCCGTAGCCGGAGATAAAGAAAAAGGAGGGGACACTGTAACGGCTTAAAATCTCCAGTAATAAGTAAAGAGTAAAGTTGTTGGGGGCAAGTGCCAGGCTGCCGATATGAATACCGATGACGCCCAGCATGCAGATGCCACGCAGATTATCTATAATGGTGTTTCGCATAAGTACCTCGCTAAATTTTAGTCTTCTTTATTATACTATAAGTAAAAAATTCCTGCCAAGATTTTACCTCGAAATATTTGACGTATTCTTCATTAAGGTGTAAAATATATACAATCAATTTGCACCTTTAAATTGGTCCTGTGAGACTGCAAGGTATAAGTTATTATGAAACCTAAGGCCTTTTTGCACCATCATGGGATGAGAAGGCCTTTTATTATGCAATTTTATTATAAAAAACAGGAGGTAAAGCTAATGGCTAAATCAAATGTATCTCTGGGTGGCAGAGATATACTGGATCTGGAAAGCCTCAGCGTTGAGGAAATCGAGCTGGTTTTGAAAACAGCTGAGGAAATGAAGAAGATTATGAAGAGGGATATCAAAAAGGTGCCCTCACTGCGCGGTAAATCTATCATCAATCTGTTCTATGAGCCCAGTACACGTACCCGTACATCTTTCGAGCTGGCAGGCAAATATCTGGGTGCCGATGTAGTAAACATCACTACATCCTCTTCCAGTGTTGTCAAAGGTGAATGCCTGCGCGACACCATCCTGACTGTACAATCCATGGCTTGTGATGCGATTGTTATGCGTCACCCCATTGAAGGCGCTGCAGCTTATGCTGCTAAGGTTGCAGACCCTGTAATCATCAACGCCGGCGATGGCGCGCACGCACATCCTTCTCAAGGCTTCCTGGATATGTTTACTATCCGTGAGCAGGGCAAAAACCTGAAGGGCTTGAAAATGGCAATTATCGGCGATATTCTCTACAGCCGTGTTGCCCGCACCAATATTGCTGCCTGGACCAAAATGGGCGCTGATGTACACGTTGCAGGTCCTATGACTCTGCTGCCGCATGACATCGCTTCTCTTGGCGTTACCGTACACAAACGCGTTGAAGAAGCAATCGAAGGCGCTGACGTAATTGATATCCTGCGTATTCAGCTGGAGCGTCAGCAAAAGGGCCTGTTCCCGTCTCCGCGTGAATATGCACGTATCTTCGGTATTAACGAAAACCGCCTGAAGCTGGCTAAGCCTGACGTAACCGTGCTGCATCCCGGCCCGATGAACCGTGGTCTGGAAATCTCCTGGGAGGTTGGTTACTGCGATAACGCCGCAATCCGTACTGAGGTACAAAACGGCGTAGCTGTACGTATGGCACTCTTATTCTTGACTTTGACAGGAGGTAAACACATTGAAAACATTGATTAAAAACGGCAGGGTAGTAGACCCCAGCCAAAAATTAGATGCTGTAATGGATATCCTCGTTGAGGATGGCAAAATTAAAGCTTTGGGCAAGGATATTGCCGAAGCAGCTGACGAGGTTTTTGATGCAACCGGCCTCGTAGTAACTCCCGGTCTGATTGACGTACACACTCATATGCGTGAGCCCGGCCTGGAAGCTAAAGAAGATATTATCAGCGGTACCAAGGCTGCTGCTGCCGGCGGTGTAACTACCGTTGCCTGCATGCCTAATACCAAGCCTGTTATCGATACCTCCATCGTAGTAAGCGGTATTAAAGAACGCGCTCGCGAGGAAAGCTACGCTAACGTTGAAGTTATCGGCGCAATCAGCAAGGGCGAAAAGGGCGAAGAGCTGGCAGAGATGGGCGACATGGCAGAAAAAGGCGCTATGGGCTTCTCCGATGACGGCCACTATGTAAAGAGCTCCCGTCTGATGGTGCTGGCTGCCAAATATGTAACTGCTTTCGACAAGCCTTTGCTGTGCCATGCGATTGATCCTGAGCTGGATTCCGAAGGCTACATGCATGAAGGCGCTGTTTCTGCACGTATCGGCGTACCGGGCGTACCGGCAATCAGCGAAGATATCGCTGTTGCACGTGACTGCATCATCGCTGAATACACCGGCGCACATGTACATATCTGCCACGTTGCCTCCAAGGGTGCAATCGACATCATCCGCCAGGCTAAAAAACGCGGCGTAAATGTTACCAGCGAAGTAACCGTACATCATCTGACTCTGACTGATGAGGCTTGCGCAGATTATAATTCCGCAACCCGCCGCTGCGCAGTGCAGACCACGTACAGGCTATGCGTGAGGCTGTTCTGGACGGCACTGTTGATGCAATCGTTACCGACCACTCCCCGCATGCTCCGGAAGAAAAGGATGTTGAATTCCGTTATGCTCCGAACGGCTTCTGCGGTCTGGAAACCTCTCTGGCAGTAATGCTGACTGACTTATATCACACCCACGTATTCGACCTGAATACTATTATCAGCAAAATGAGCTGCGAGCCTGCTAAGCTGTTCAAGCTGGCCGGCGGTACTTTGAAAGAGGGCAGCGTTGCTGATATCACTATTATGGACTTAAATAAAGAATGGACTGTTGACAGCTCCAAATTCTATACCCGCGGCAAATTCACCCCGTACGAAGGCAAGGCTTGCACCGGTAAGGCTGTTGCCACTATGCTGCACGGTAATTTTGTAATGAGGGATGGTGTAGTATGCACGAAAAAGTAAGAAAAGGAAAATTAGTTTTAGAAGACGGCAGCGTTTTTGAAGGCACTCTGTATGGCGGCAAACGCAATGCTGTAGGTGAGGTTGTATTCACCACCGGCATGAGCGGTTACCAGGAGACCTTGACCGACCCGTCCTTCTGCGGTCAGATTGTAGTAATGACCTATCCGCTGGTAGGCAACTATGGCTGCAACCCGCTGTTCACCCAAGGCAAGAAATGCTTCTTCCAGGGCTTTGTTATCGGTGAGCTGTGCGATTGCCCCAGCAACTGGCGCAATGAGCAGAGCCTGGAGGATTTTCTGATTGAACAGGATATTCCGACCTTAGCAGGTGTAGATACACGTGCTATCACCCGTAAAATCCGTAATCACGGCGTACTGCAGGGCGTAATCGTTCCGGCAGAAATGCCTGAGGAGGAAGTACAGAAGCTGCTGGCTTTACCGGCAGTACACAACCAGGTTGAGGAGGTTACCACTCCCGAGGTTTACACCATGGGTGAGGGCAAGCTGCATGTAGCTGTTATGGACTTCGGTATTAAACGCAATATCCTGAAATCCATTGAAGCCTTTGGCTGTCGCCTGACAGTATTCCCTGCTTCCGCTACTGCAGAAGAGGTGCTGGCATGTGATCCGGACGGTATCTTCCTGTCCAACGGCCCCGGCGACCCGAAGGATTTGCCTGAGGTTATTGAAAACATTAAGAAATTAATCGGCAAGAAACCGATTTTCGGTATCTGCCTCGGTCATCAGCTCATGGCTTTGGCTAACGGCGCTGATACCTATAAAATGAAATTCGGCCATCGCGGTATTAACCAACCGGTAAAATACCTGGCAACCGGCCGCATCTACATCAGCGCCCAAAACCACGGCTATGCTGTAGATGAAAAATCTCTGGAAGGCAAGGGCATCAACATCAGCCACATTTCCATGAACGACGGTACTATCGAAGGCTTGGAATACACCAAGCATCCTACCTTTACCGTTCAATATCATCCGGAAGCCTGCCCTGGCCCTGGTGATCATGATTATTTGTTTAAACATTTTGTTGATATGATGGAGGGTCGTTAATTATGCCGAAGCTTAAAGATATTAAAAAGGTTCTCGTTATCGGCTCCGGCCCTATTATTATCGGTCAGGCAGCAGAGTTTGACTATGCAGGCACCCAGGCTTGCCGTGCTCTGAAGGAAGAAGGCCTGGAGGTTGTACTGATTAACAGTAACCCTGCAACCATTATGACTGATGTGCATGTGGCTGACCGCGTATATGTTGAACCTATCAGCGTTGAATTCATTGAAAAAATTATCAAACGTGAGCATCCTGATTCCCTGTTGGCAACACTTGGCGGTCAGGTTGGCCTGAACATGGCTATGAAACTGGAAGAGCAAGGCATTCTGAGCAAATACAACGTTCGTCTGCTGGGCACTCAGATCAGCGCTATCAAACGTGGTGAAGACCGCGAAATGTTCAAGGAAACTATGGAGAAAATCCATCAGCCGATTCCTGAAAGCACTATCGTAGAAACCATTGAAGCTGCTTGCGACTTCGGTAAGGAAATCGGCTATCCGCTGATTGTCCGTCCTGCGTATACCCTCGGCGGTACCGGCGGCGGCATTGCTGAAAACGAGGAAGAGCTGATTGATATCGTGCAAAAGGGCTTGGGCTACAGCCCCATCGGCCAATGCCTGATTGAACGCAGCATCGCCGGCTGGAAGGAAATTGAATACGAAGTAATCCGCGACGCTGCTGACAACTGCATTACCGTCTGCTCCATGGAAAACCTGGATCCTGTTGGCGTACACACCGGTGACTCCATCGTTGTGGCTCCAGCACAGACTCTGAGCGATAAAGAAGTACAGCTGCTGCGTCAGGCTTCTATCGATATCGTGCGTGAGCTGGGCGTAGTTGGTGGCTGTAACGTACAGCTGGCTCTCGACCCGTACTCCGAAAACTACTATGTAATCGAAGTTAACCCGCGTGTAAGCCGTTCTTCCGCACTGGCTTCCAAAGCTACCGGTTATCCGATTGCTAAGGTTACCAGCAAAATTGCTGTCGGCTACAACCTGGACGAAATCGAAAACGCTGTTACAAAAAAGACTAAGGCTTGCTTCGAGCCTACCATTGACTATATCGTACTGAAATTCCCGCGTTGGCCGTTCGATAAATTCGTAACCGCTGACCGCACCCTGGGAACTCAGATGAAGGCTACCGGTGAGGTTATGGCAATTGAGCGCAGCTTTGAAGCTTCTATGCTGAAAGCAGTTCGCTGCCTGGAAATCGGCCTCAATCATCTGGAAATGCCTGAGCTGAAGGCTTTGAGCGATGAAGAAATTCATGACCGCATCAAACGCATTGATGACGAGCGCTGCTTCGTTGTTGCTGAGGCTATCCGCCGCGGTATTACTCTGGAAGAGATTCACGATATCACTAAGATTGACCTGTGGTTCCTTTCCAAAATCCAAAACATCATTAAAATGGAAAAAGCTCTGGAAACTCACGAGCTGACTCCGAGCCTGCTGCGTAAGGCTAAGAGAATGGGCTTTGCCGATGCTGTTATCGGTAAACGCGTAGGCAAGACTGAGTTTGAAATCCGCGATATGCGTAAGGCTAACGGCATTCTGCCGACCTACAAAATGGTTGATACCTGCGCTGCGGAATTTGAAGCTGCAACCCCGTACTACTATTCCTGCTACGAAACCGAGGATGAGGTTGAAGTAAGCGACAGAAAGAGAGTAGTTGTACTCGGCTCCGGTCCTATCCGTATCGGTCAGGGCGTAGAATTTGACTACTGCTCCGTACACTGCGTATGGGCGTTGAAGGAAATGGGCTATGAAACCATTATCATCAACAACAACCCGGAAACCGTTTCCACTGACTTCGATATTTCCGATAAACTGTACTTTGAGCCGCTGACTGTTGAGGATGTTCTCAACGTTATCGACAAAGAAAAACCGGAAGGCGTTATCGTTCAATTCGGTGGCCAGACTGCTATTAATCTGGCAGGTCCGCTTTCCCGCGCAGGCGTGAAGATTCTGGGCTCCTCCGTTGACAGCATCGACCGCGCTGAGGACCGTGAACGCTTCGACGAGCTGCTGACAAGCTGCAATATCCCGCGTCCGCAGGGCCACACCGTATTCGATACCGAGGGTGCGCTGGTTGCTGCCCACAATGTTGGCTATCCGACTATGGTTCGTCCTTCCTACGTACTGGGCGGCCGTGCTATGGAAATCGTTTATAACGATGACGAGCTGCGCAACTACATGACCTACGCTGTTAAGGCTTCTCACGAGCATCCGGTACTGGTTGACCATTACCTGCAGGGCACTGAGGTAGAGGTTGACGCTATCTGCGACGGCAAGGAAGTATTAATCCCCGGCATCATGGAACACGTTGAACGTGCAGGCGTACACAGCGGTGACTCCATCGCCGTATATCCGCCGCGCAGCCTGAGCGAGAGTGTTATTCGCACCATTATCGAATACACCAATAAAATGGCTCTGGGTCTGGAAGTTAAGGGCATGATTAACATTCAGTACATCGTTCGTGACGAGCATGTATATGTAATAGAGGTTAACCCGCGTTCCTCCAGAACCGTACCGTTCCTGAGCAAGATTACCGGCATCTCCATGGTAGACGTTGCTACCAGATGCGCAATGGGCATGAGCCTCAAAGAGCAGGGACTGCAAGCAGGCCTGCGCTTCTTCCCGGACTACTATGCTGTTAAAGCTCCTGTATTCAGCTTCAATAAGATGAGCAACGTAGATATCACCCTTGGACCTGAAATGAAATCCACCGGTGAGGTTATGGCCTGCGACTACCAGTACAGCCGTGCGCTGTATAAGGCCTGCATTGCTTCCGGTATCAATGTACCGCACGAGGGTGCAATTCTGATTACCGTTGCTGATATGGATAAGCCTGAGGCAGTTGCTATTGCCCGCGGCTTTGAAGAGCTGGGCTACACCGTTATCGCAACCGGCGGGACTGCGGAATATCTGCAGCAATACGGTGTAACTGTTGAGGTTGCTACCAAAGTAAGCGAAGGTCATCCGAACCTGATTGATGATATCAAGAGCGGCCGCATCGGCATGGTTATCAACACCACCAACCACGGTCGTGACGCTGAACGTGACGGCTTCAAGATCCGCCGTTCTACCGTAGAGCATGCAATTGCCTGCCTGACCTCTATGGATACTGCACGCGAGCTGCTGAACGTTATGAGCGCAATGCGTCGTCGCAGCGTTGTACGCGTTACCGCTCTGCAGGACCTGACCTGGGAGGATTGATTATGTCTAAAACTATTGCGAGTGCCAAGGTAATTGGTCAACGAGTTTTAAATAGTACGACAAAATTAATAAATGTTTATGCACCGGAAATCGCTGCCGAGGCTGTCCCCGGACAGTTCGTCAACGTGAAGGTGTGCAAGAATACTGCTCCGCTGCTGCGCCGTCCCTTCGGCGTAGCAGGAGTTAACAAGGCTGAGGGCAGCATCACCATGATTTACCGTATCATTGGTGAAGCAACCCATATTCTGGCTGACGTTTGCAGCGGCGACGAGCTGAGCATCGTCGGTCCGCTGGGACACGGCTTTGATATGAGTGCCAAGAAACCGCTGCTGGTTGGCGGTGGTCTGGGTTTGGCTCCGCTGCTGTTTTTGGCAGAGGGCTTCGGTGAGGGCAATACCGATATCCTGATGGGCGGCCGCAGTGCCGAGGAATTGTTCTGGACCAAGCTTTATGAAAGCCTCAGCAAAAATATTTACCTGACCACCGATGACGGCAGTGTCGGCACTAAGGGTACCGTAATGGCTCTGCTGCCACAGCTGTTGCAAGAGGGTGGCTATGACTGCGTATACGTTTGCGGTCCTGTACCGATGATGCGCGCAGTTGCCAATGCCTGCTTAGAAGCCGGCGTAAAATGTCAGGTATCTCTGGAAAAATATATGGCCTGCGGTCTGGGTGCGTGCCTGTCCTGTGCCTGCGAAGGCATCGGCAAGCGCATCAAGGTCTGCAAGGACGGTCCGGTATTCTGGGCAGAGGAGGTAGGAGAATGGTAAAAGCATTGTATGATGGCCGTCTGGCAGTTGATATTGCCGGACTGAAAATGGCTACTCCTGTTACTACCGGCTCCGGCACCTTTGGCTTTGGCCTGGAATTTACCGATTTTCTCGACCTGGAAAAGGTTGGCGCCGTTACTGTAAAGGGTACATCTCTGGAGCCTGCAGCAGGCAATAAGGGCCAGCGTGCGGTAGAAACCCCGTCCGGTATGCTGAACTGCATCGGTCTGGAAAACCCCGGCAGCGAGTACTTCTTGGAGCACACTCTGCCTGAGCTGAAAAAATACAACGTACCTGTGATTGTCAACATCTACGGCCACACTCCCGAGGAATACGGCGCTGTTGCCAAAAAGCTGGATGTAGACGGTGTTGATGCAGTAGAAATCAACATCTCCTGTCCGAACGTCAAAGAGGGCGGCATTGTTTTCGGCACTGTGCCGGAGGCAGCTGCTGAAGTTGTACGTGCGGTTAAGGCCAACACCGGCAAAATGGTTATCGCCAAGCTTTCTCCGAACGTAACTGATATTGTGGTGATGGCGAAGGCTGTAGAAGCAGCAGGTGCGGATGCAATTTCCATGATTAACACGCTGCTCGGTACCAAGATTGATATTGAGCGTCAGCGTCCTGTGCTCGGCAACGTAACCGGTGGCCTCAGCGGTCCTGCTGTACGTCCGGTAGCAGTGCGCCTGGTTTATCAGGTAGCACAGGCTGTGCATATCCCCATCATCGGCATGGGCGGCATTATGTGTGCCGAGGATGCAATTGAGTTCATGCTGGCAGGCGCAAGTGCGGTAGCAGTTGGCACCGCAAACTTTGTACAGCCTGATATCGCTGAAACCATTGCTCATGGTATGCTGGCATATCTGGACAGACATAACGCGCAGAATATTTCCGAAATTGTCGGCTTGGCATTACCTGAAGGTAAAAAAAGCATGCCGTTGTATAACGACGCTGAATAACGACGATTTATAACGTTATTCTCCGGCGTTCTGAAAAAAATATATTTGATAGGGAGATTTTCTCATGCAACATGATGATAGATTAATAGTCGCACTCGACTTTCCTACCTTGGAGCAGGCTAAGGCTTGCGTTGTCGAATTGGGTGACGCAGTAAGCTACTACAAGGTTGGCATGGAGCTTTATTATGCAGTAGGCAGCGAAATTATTCGCTTCTTGAAGGAACAGGGCAAGCATGTTTTCCTGGACCTCAAGCTGCAGGATATTCCTAACACTGTTGCTCATGCACTTACCGTACTCAGCGATTTGGGGGCAGACATGATGAACGTTCATGCTGTCGGCGGCAAAAAGATGATGGCCGAAGCTGTTAAGGCTGTGCATGAGGCTGCTGAGGCAGCTGGTCGTCCGGCACCGAAGCTGATTGCTGTAACCATTCTTACCAGCATGGATGATGAACAGTTTGCTGATTTAAATTATAAAAATACCATTGCCGAGCAAGTTATCAGCCTGGCTAAGCTGGCGAAGGAAGCAGGCATGGACGGCGTTGTTGCTTCTCCTAAGGAAGCTGCGGCTATCCGTGAGGCTTGTGGCCCCGAGTTCCTGATTGTTACCCCGGGCGTGCGTCCTGCGGGCAGCTCTCTGGATGACCAGAAGCGCGTAGCAACACCGGCAGGCGCTCTGCAAAACGGCAGCAGTCACATCGTAGTAGGCAGACCTATTACTAAGGCTGAAGTAAGACAGGCAGCAGCATTGGCAATTGTAGAAGAGATTAAAGGAGTGTAAGCAAATGGCAGTTTTAGAAGAAAAAGATGTTATGAAAATGCTCGAGGAAACCGAAGCAGTTCTCCATGGTCACTTTTTGCTGACCAGCGGTCTGCATAGCCCTATGTATGTTGAAAAATTCAACGTACTGCAGCATCCTAAATATACCGAGCGCCTGTGCCAGGAAATCGCACGTCGTTATGAAAACGACAATGTTGAACTGGTAGTTGGCCCGATGACCGGCGGTATCCTGCTGGCTCACGAGGTTGGCAAGGCTCTTGGCACCCGTGCTATCTTCACCGAGCGTGAAAACGGCAAAATGACTCTGCGTCGTGGCTTCCAAATTCCGGCAGGCACCCGCGTACTGGTTGTTGAAGACATCGTAACCACCGGCGGCAGCGTTAAAGAGGTTATGGAAGTAGTTAAAGAGCATGGCGGCGAGCTTGTAGGCGTTGGCCTGCTGGTTGACCGCAGCGGCGGCAAGGTAGACTTCGGCGTTCGCACCGAGGCTCTGCTGCACCTGAACGTAGAAACCTTTGATCCGGCAACCTGCCCGCTGTGCGCTAAAGGCATACCGTTCACCAAACGTGGCAGAACTGGTAAATGAGCTCCAATTTGTCACGAGCTTTGCGAAGTGAGAAATAGTTGAGCGCGCTATCCTCGCTTGCGACCGAATAGGGAGCAAGAAAGAGGACAAGTAAGCTCTGACGAAAATCTTTGCGAAGTGAGAAATTGTTGGCCGCGCTATCCTCGCTTGCGACCGAACAGGGAGCAAGAAAGAGGATAAATGAGACACCCGATTTGTCGCGAGTGTAACGAAGCGAGAAATCGAAAAGGTGGAATTATCCTCGAAGAGGACAAGTAAGCTAATCTAACCTAAATTTCACAGGCACCTGTTTATCAGCAAATGATAGGCAGGTGCTTTTCCCTTACATCCCAAAGCTTTCCCTTAAAATTACCATATTTTTAAGGGAAAAACTTATAACTTCTTTCCTCTTGACAAAAACTGAAAAATCAGATAATATATATTCGTAAGATTTTTGCACGCCTGCCTGGAGTACGGTCGTCGCAGCGTCATTGAGAACGCCTTATGTATTATTGAGTAGTACATAGGGCGTTTTTTGTTAAGAAGGGAGCTAAAGTAATGCAAACAACCGAAGTAGGTCAAAACAGCGAAATCAAGCAGGTCATCGGCAGCCTTTGCATGATGAACAACAGGTTTATGAATTTTATGCTAGATGACAACAAAAAAGCAGCGCAGGTTTTCTTGCGCGTTATCCTGGGAGATGATAAAATTAAGGTGAGAAATGTCAGGATACAGAGCTTTATCCAAAACATCTACGGACATTCTTCTCAACTGGATATTTTAGCGCAGGATAGCAAAGGACGTTATTTTAACGTAGAGGTGCAGAGAAGCGATGAAGGCGCACCTGCAAGACGCGCCAGATTTTACAGCAGTATCCTTGATACACACTTCCTGCAGCCTGGTAAGCTTTACGAAGAACTGCCGGATACTTACGTAATTTTTATTACAGAAAACGATGTCTTGCACGATAATTTGCCACTGTATAATATCAGGCGCAGAATCGATGAAAATGCGAAATGCTTTGAAGATGGTTCGCGCATTATCTATGTCAACAGCCAGCGTCGAGATAATACAGCGCTTGGTAAACTGATGCAGGATTTATATTGTACAGAGCCAAAGAATCTGCATTATCATGAATTTGCCGAGCGCATGGAGTTTTTGAAATACAGCAAGGAGGGCGAAGAAAAAATGACTGATGTAATTGAAGAATATGCTGCAAGAAAGGCCGAAGCATTAGCGAAAGAAGCAGTGAAAGAAGCAGCGAAAAAAGCTGAAGAAAAAGAGCAGGCAAACAGAATAGAGCTTGCCCAAGGCTTACTGGCTGACGGTATGAGTATCGAGTTCACCGTCCGTCACTCTAAGCTTACAGAAGCAGAGGTACGCGAATTGGCTTCCAAGCTGTCTGCGTAAGCTAAAAGGGTATTACCGCAAAAACAAAAATACAGTAAGTACAGGCACCTGTTTATCAGCAAATGATAGGCAGGTGTTTTTTGCGCATTTTTTGCTATTTAACATGCTCTTAACATCGGCATAATACTTCCTTAACAATGATATATTATACTAGCATCATAAACCACGAACCCTACTGATAAGGCGCAGAACTTATCGGAAATAAATTTTTTGACGATGGTTGAAGGAGGAAATATATTATGAAATTGAAAAAAGTCGCATGTTTAGGTCTGGCAGCTATGGTAGCACTCGGTGCTTTGGGCTGCGGCAGTGATAACAAGGCTGCTGATAACAAAGCAGGCAGCAAGGTTACCGGCAGTGTAACCGGCAGCGGTTCTTCCGCACTTTTGCCGCTGGCAAAGGATGCAGCAAGCAAATTTAAAGCTCTGAACCCGGATGTTTCCATCACCCTTAACGGTGGCGGCAGCGGCACCGGTCTGAAACAGGTTGCAGACGGCAGCGTTAACATCGGTAACTCTGACGTACCGGCAGAAAGCAAATTGAAACCCGAAGTTGCCAAAGGACTTGTAGACCACAAGGTTTGCGTAGTTACCATGGCTCCAGTTATTAACAAGGACCTGGCAGCTAAGGTGAAAAGCTTGACCAAGGCTCAGCTGACCGACATCTTCACTGCTAAGGTAACCAACTGGAAACAGGTTGGCGGTCCGGATGAACCTATCGTTCTGATTACCCGTCCTGCTACCAGCGGTACCCGCGCTCTCTTCCAGGAGTTCGCTTTGGGCGGTGCTAAAGAAGCAACCAACAAATCTCTGGAAACTGATGACTCCGGCACTCTGCTGCAAAGCGTAAAGGATAACAAAGGCGCTATCGGTTATGTTGCTCTGTCCTACCTCGTAAATAACAAAGACGTTGCAACCGTAGCAATCGACGGTGTAGAGCCTACTCTGGACAATACTTACAACGGCAAATATCCTGTATGGGGTTATGAGCATATGTATACTAAAGGTGAAGCTGTCGGCGCTGTAAAAGCATTCCTGGACTTCATCCTTTCTGCTGATTATGGCAAGGAAATTGAAAAACAGGGTTATGGTGTTACTGCTAAAATGCAGGTAAAGAGATAACATCGGACTTCGGCTAAGGCGCATCTGCGTCGCGACGACTCCTAGGAGTACGAATATGTACGCCGTCGTCGTCGTCGCATAGCATCTGCATCCTTATCCTGTGTCCGGGGACTTCGGCTAAGGACGCATCTGCGTCAATCCCAAAAACAATTATTATGCTTCCATCTAAACGAGAAGCAGGAAGACAGCATACGCCAAGAAATGCGTCTTACCGGTCTTCTCATCCCCTTTAGAATAAATATCAAGGCTGTGCCGGGCAGGAGCTGGTAAGTTATCAGCTGCGAGCCTCTGCATAGCCTTTAGCTTTGAAAAGACAAATATATTCACGAGTTACATCAGAGGAGAATAGTTTATGCAACAGGTTACAACAAATGCTTATAGGCAGGATGCGTTGTGGCGCTACATTATTACCGGCTGCGGCCTGGCGCTCATTGTTCTGACGCTGTCTATCGGCACTTTCCTGTGCTACAAGGGCGTAGGCACATTTACTACCTACAACCACAGTATTGCAGAGTTTCTTTTTTCAGCAGATTGGGAGCCGAGTGACAGCGCTGAGGGCGGCGGCAAGGTTGGTGCAGCCATCTTTATCTTCGGTTCTGTTATTACCTGCGCGTTGGCGCTGGCGATTGCTACACCGTTCAGCTTGGCAACCGCAATTTTTATGACGGAGATTTCGCCGGAGCTGGGCAAGCGCTTTGTCCAACCGGCTGTGGAAATTTTTGTAGGCATTCCTTCCGTAGTTTACGGCTGGATCGGTCTGACAATTTTGGTACCGCTTATTAAAAACATTTTTAACCTGCGCTTCGGCTTTTCCGTATTAGCGGCAGGTATTGTGTTGGCGGTGATGATTTTCCCGACTATCACCAGTCTGGCTGCAGATGCGTTGCGCAGCATCCCTAAAAGCTACCGCGCTGCTTCCTATGGTTTGGGCGCAACGCGTTGGCAGACTATTGCCAAGGTGGTAGTGCCTGCGGCAGTTACCGGCCTGATGACGGCAGTTATCCTGGGCCTGGCGCGTGCCTTCGGCGAAGCGCTGGCTGTAGCAATGGTTATCGGCAAGATGCGTGCCTTTCCGACATCGCTGCTTGCTCCGACCAACAATCTGACGGCGGCGATTGCGGCGGATATGGGCGGTGCAATGGAGGGCAGTGAATACAACATTGCTTTGTGGACGATGGCGCTGCTGCTGTTTATCATCTCCCTTGCCTGCATCTTTGCCATCCACTTTTTAACTGCTAAAGGAGGGAAGCAGGCATGAATGACAGTATAGCGCGTGCAAAGTTTATTGATAAGCTGATGACAGCTGTGTTTTATTGCGTAGCAGGTTTCTTTATCCTGCTATTGGTAGCCTTTGCCCTGTACGTTATCATTAACGGCTTCAAGGATTTCAGCTGGAGCCTGATATCCTTTGAGGGCAGCGGCATCGGTAATTTGTTCTTCAATACTATTTATCTGGTTTTCCTGTCGCTGTTGGTGAGCGTTCCTCTGGGTGTCGCTGCCGGCATTTATATGGCGGAATACGCTAAGCAGGGCAAGTTCACCAAGTTCCTGCGCATGTGTATCGAAACGATGTCTTCACTGCCGTCTATCGTTGTCGGCCTGTTCGGTTACCTGGTATTTATCGTAATGACTGGCTCACAGTGGAACCTGTTCAGCGGTGCGCTGGCAGTTTCTATCCTCAGTATTCCGCTGATTATGACGGTCACAGAGGATGCCTTCAAATCGCTGCCGCAGGGCTATAAGCGCGGTAGCCTGGCCATGGGCGCAACTCTGTGGCAGACTATTTACAAGGTGCTGCTGCCTGCGTGCCTGCCGCGTATTATGACCGGCGTTATCCTGGCTGCAGGCCGTGGCTTCGGTGAAGCGGCAGCTCTCTTGTATACCGCAGGCATGAGCACCGATATCAACTGGAACAGCTGGAACCTGCTGTCTCCGTCCTGCCCGCTGAACCTCTTCCGTCCCGGTGAAACGCTGGCACTGCATATCTGGGCATCGCGTACCGAGGCGCTGGCAGCTAATGCGGCGCAGATGGCCAACCTTTCTTCAGCAATATTAATGCTGCTTGTGCTGTCCTTTAGCTTGGGCGCACGTTACCTGAGCACTTATTTAGACACAAAAACCGGAGGTAGCAGAAAATGACGAATGATAATGCTGCAACTAAATTATTAGTGCAGGACCTGGATTTGTATTATGGCAAATTCCAGGCGTTGAAAAAAATAAATCTTGATATTAAGGAAAAGGAAATTACCGCACTTATCGGCCCTTCCGGCTGCGGCAAATCCACCTTTTTGAAAACACTGAACAGAATGAACGACCTGGAAGAGGGCGTGCGCATTGAAGGCAGCATTGCACTGTATGGCAAGGATATTTTTGCGGAGATTGACCCCATCAGCCTGCGTCACCGCGTTGGTATGGTCTTTCAGCAGCCTAACCCCTTCCCGAAAAGCATTTATGATAACGTTGCTTACGGTCCGCGTATCCATGGCGTGACGAAAAAGAGCGAGCTGGACGAGATTGTAGAGCGCAGTCTGCTTCAGGCTGCCATCTGGGACGAGCTGAAGGACAGACTGAATAAGAGTGCGCTGGGCCTTAGCGGTGGCCAGCAGCAGCGCCTATGCATTGCACGTACCCTGGCCGTGCAGCCGGAGGTTATCCTCATGGACGAGCCTACCAGTGCGCTGGACCCGATTTCTACGATGAAGATTGAGGATTTGGCATTGGAGCTGAAGAAGGATTACACCATCGTTATTGTTACGCATAATATGCAGCAGGCTGCACGTATTTCTGACAAAACAGCCTTCTTCCTTTTGGGCGAGCTGATTGAGTTCAACGAAACGAAGCAGCTGTTTGCTAATCCGTCTAATCCTAAGACAGAAGAGTATATTACCGGCAGATTCGGTTGATGCAAGGAGAGGCGTGTAAATGCGATACTGAAAGGCTCTCCTAGGGGACAAAGTAAGGTATACTGTAGAAATGCTAATAAGTGCAGTTCCATCTCAGTCGCCCTGTGGGCGCCAGCTCCCCCCAAAGGGGAGCCTCTCATGTATCGCTGCTTACTTTGAATTTAAATTTGTTGAGAAAGGAACAATAAAATGACACGTAACAAATTCAACGAGGAGCTGAAGCAACTGCTCAACAGTGTGCGCGTGATGGGCGTAAATCTGGAGGATACACTGGATAAGGTTATCGCCAACCTGGAGCAGAAGGATGCAGCCTTGGCACAGCAGATAATCAGCGATGATGATAATTTTGACAACAGCGAGGTCAATATCGAAAAGCAATGCCTGGAGCTGGTGCTGACACAAACTCCGGTAGCAACCGACTGGCGCGAAATTGCCAGTTGCCTGAAGCTGGTGGGCGATATGGAGCGCATTGCCGACCATTGCAGTGATATCAGCCAATATACCTTGAAGCTGATTGAAAAGGATCCTGTGCCGCTGCCGGATAATTTTATGGCTATGCTGCAGGTTATGCGCCAGATGGTGTACGACAGCATCAGCGCCATCAGCGAAAATGATTTGGAGCTGGCCAATAAGGTTATTGCTACCGATGATAAGGTAGACAATTACTTTGCCGAAATGCGTCAGCATCTGACCACTGTAATGCAGCAAAAACCGCAATACGTACCCCAATATGTTGACTATCTGATGATTGCCAAATATGCGGAGCGCATTGCCGACCATTCCACGAATATCGCTCAATGGGTAATGTTTGTGGTAAAGAACGAACTGAAAAACTGAGCTTTGCATGCCAATCACGGCCTCCGCAGCAATGCGGGGTTTTTTTCTTTATTTCAGTAGTTGTCATAGCATTGGCAGCAGGCATCACTTTGCAGACTTGTTTTCTATATTCGTTGATTTGTGTTATAATAAAGTGTTAGAGTATTTACGTTCCGGACAGCTTCGTAAAATATTGCAGGCTGTGGCTGTCACGATTCAGAAACTAAGATTTTAGAGCAAATTCAGGAGGGACGCAATGCATATTGATAGACGATTAGAAACTATTGCCAACTTGGTGCCGCAGGGCTGCGTGCTGGCAGACATCGGTACAGACCACGCGTATTTGCCGGTGTGGCTGCTGGAAAAGCAAAGAATTTCCCGGGCAATTGCCGGTGATATTGCCGCAGGCCCTTGCCAGGCTGCGCGCACTACCGTGGCACAGTTTGGCCAGCATGAGCATGTAGATGTTCGTCAGGGCAGCGGCCTGAAGGTGCTGAGCCCCGGTGAAGCAGACTGCATTGCTATTGCCGGTATGGGTGCTTCTACCATTATCAGCATTCTGGAGGACGATATGGAGTTAGCGCAGAGCGCAGAGCTTTTGGTGCTGCAGCCTATGGCCGGTGCCGCATCTCTGCGTGCGTGGCTGTGCAGCCACGGCTGGCAGCTGGCTGCCGAGGAGCTGGTGGATGACGCTCCGCATTTTTATGAGATTATCGCCGCTAAGCGCGGCTCTGCGCCTGCTTACAGTGCAGCAGAGTGCGTTGTAGGACCGCTGCTGCTCGCACAGAAGCATCCGCTGCTGGGTAAACAGCTGGAACGCCAGCTTGCTAGTTGCAGACAGCTGCTGGAGAACATGGGACGTAGCGAGCGCGCACGCGCGAGCGAAAAGTATAAGGAAATCGAAGCGTTGAAAGCAGAACTGGAGGTGCTGCAAAATGGCAAGCGTAGTGACAGTAAATGATATCATCAACCTGCTGGAGGAGATGGCGCCGCCGGAGCTGGCAGAATCCTGGGACAATGTCGGCTTGATGCTGGGCAGGCGCGATAAGCCTGTACGCAGGCTGCTTTTGGCGCTGGATATGACACAGGAAACTGTGACGCAGGCCTTGGCGAAGAAGGCTGATATGCTGATTACGCATCATCCGGCAATTTTTCACAAGCTGGGCAATGTGACGGACGCTGACTGGCAGCAGGAGCTTTTGCTGCAGCTGGCAGAAAACGGTGTTGCCGTTTACAGCGCGCATACGAACCTGGACTGCGTAGCGAATGGTGTCAACAGCGTGCTTGCCAAAAGATTGCGTTTGCTGGAGCCTGACGTACTGGATACAGTAAGCGGACTGGGACGCATTGGCGAGCTGGAAAAGCCGGTTAAACTGCAGGATTTTGCACTCTTTATCAAAAAGGCTTTGCAGGCTGATTATCTTACCATAGGCGATGCGGGACGCAAGGTTCGCCGGGTGGCCGTCTGTGGCGGTGCAGGTGCCGATTTGATCGGGCTGGCGTTGGCGCAGGGGGCGGACACGCTGGTGACGGGTGATGTGAAGTATCACGAGGCACAGCAGGCTGTCTTCAGCGGTCTGAACATTATCGATGCAGGCCATCAGCCGACGGAGCTGCCGGTACTGGACGATTTGGCTGACAGATTATCGTTGCGCTTTACGGAAAAGCATTGGGACGTGGCAATTCAGGTAGCACGCGAAACACTGCTGCTGAAGCATATATAGAAAACAGGTGATGAAAAAATGATTAAGGATTTTAAGGCCGGCACTAAGGTATGCCAGGCAGTTTTAGTAAGAGTACAGAAGGTTGGTAATTCCTCTAACGGCGGCGTATTTGCCCGTGGTATGCTGGAGGATAACAGCGGACGCATTGCTTTTATCTGCTTTGATGCAGTGCTGGTAGACAAGCTGCGTGAGCTGGAGGGCCCGACAGCCTTTATGATGGGCGGTAACGTTGACATCAACAAATTCAATAACGATATGACGCTGCAGGTTATAATCCAGCGTCTGGAAAACCTGCTGCCGCAGGACGATATCAGCAATCTGCTGCCACATGGTGATTTTGATGTAGAGGCTTATAAAACTAAGCTGACAAATTATATCAAGGCAGTGCGTACTCCGGGACTGCGCATGCTGCTGGAGACTATCTTCAGCGGTGCAACCTATGAGCGCTTTGTGACTAATCCCGCAGGCATGCGCATGCATCACGCTTATCTGGGCGGTCTGCTGCAGCATTCTGTGGATGTTACCAGTCTGGCAGTGGCCTTGGCCGAGCAGATTGAGGGCGTAGACAAGGACCTTGTTATTGCCGGCGCTCTGTTGCATGACATTGGCAAAATCCGTGAGATTTCTGCGGAAATAGGCTTTCCTTATACCAGTGAAGGCCGTTTGCTCGGACACATTACCATGAGCTGCATGATGGTGCAGGAGGCAGCGGCTAAGCTGCGTCTGCCTGCGTCCCGTCTGGAGCAGCTGCAGCACATTCTGCTGGCGCACCATGGCGATAACGAAAAGGGTTCGCCGGTAGCCTGCGCTACGCGTGAAGCCTTTGTGGTGCATTACGCTGACGAAATCAACGCTGTAATGAACCAGTTTGATGTGCATGAGGGCAAGAGTGCCTGGGAGTTCAACCGTATGCTGGGACGCAATATCCTGGTAGATAAGCTGTGAGCAGCAAAATAATACGCCAGACAGCGTTGAAGCTGCACGGTCTGACGATAAACTTACAGTTTAAGCTGGTCAAAAATATTACGCTGCGTATCAAAGAGAATGGCGGCATCTTTCTTACTGCTCCTGTAGGGATGAGCATAAGCGAGGTACAGCAATTTCTGGAGAGCAAGGAGCAGTGGCTGCGCCAAAAGCTGCAGCTGGTGCTGCAGGTGCAGCAAAAGCAGGAGAAGAAGTACAGCATGGGCGAGCTTCCCTTTGACGGGCAGCATGTGTGGCTGTGGGGCAAGCGTTTGCCGGCGCGCTTTTTGCTAAGCGGCAAAAAGCACGGTACCTATGAGGTGGAGGCTGAAGCTGTCTGCTTTTATTATCGCAGCGAGCTGAGTGAGGAAGCCCGATGTGCTTTTGTGGAATTCTTCTATAAGCAGGAAGTGGTCAACAGGGGGGCGCTGCTGATGGCAGTCTGGGCAAAGAAAATGGGCGTGCAGCCCACTGGTCTCAAGGTGCATCGCATGAAAACGCGCTGGGGCTCCTGCAACGTGCGCACAGGCGGCATCAATCTAAATACGCTGCTGGCCTGCTGGCCGCAGGAGTGTCTGGAATATATTGTGGTGCATGAGCTGGCGCATTTACAGGAGGCTAATCATTCACCACGCTTCCATGCGATTGTCGAACGCTATCTGCCAGAGTGGCGTGAGCGCAAAAAGCTTCTGGAGGACTTTAAGCCTGTTTTGTAGTCGCTTCAAGCATAAGGTATAAGCATTTTCTGTGATAAATAATGCATTTTGCTTTGCATTGATGATAAAAACAGTATATATATGTAAATCTTTTGTGAAAGCATACTAAGAAAGCAAGTATTTGTGCTATAATTATAGTAACATCTTGTAGGACTTTGTCATTTGTTGTGATAAATAAATGACATGAGTCAGTTTGAAGGCAGGAGTGATGATTATGGCAAAACAGAAAATATTAATTGCTGATGATGAGGCGCAGATTCGCGAGATTTTGCGCATATATTTTGAGAAGGAAGGCTTTGAGGTTATTGAAGCTGAAGATGGTGCTGCCGCAATTTTGAAGGTGCAGTCCGAAAAGCCGGATATTTTGCTGCTGGATATTATGATGCCCGTCCTCGATGGCATTGAGGTTTGCAAGCAGGTACGCAAGATGTCGGACCTGCCCATTATCATGGTTACCGCTAAGGACGATGATGATGACCGTATTGCCGGTCTGGAAATCGGCGCTGATGACTATATTACCAAGCCGTTTAATTCGCGTGAGGTTGTGGCCCGCGTGAAGGCTGTGCTGCGTCGTGCAGGCACCCAGGAGAAGAAGGGCGAGGTATCGCGCATCACTTATCCTGGCTTGATTATCGATATGGACCAATATCAGGTAACTGCCTTTGGCAATAAAATGACCTTTACAACTAAGGAAATGGAGCTTTTGTGGTGCCTGGCATCTAACCCTGGCAAGGCCTTTAGCCGTAACCAGCTGCTGGAAACCATCTGGGGCTATTCCTATTACGGTGATACCCGTACTGTTGATACGCACATCAAACGCATCAGACAGAAATTGAACATTCCGCCTGATTCCAAATGGGATATTACAACTATCTGGGGTGTAGGCTATAAATTCGAGCTAAAGGACGAATAACCTATGAAAAAATCCCTAAGCACACGCTTGATGTATAGTTTTATGACTATCATAATTATCGTCGTTGTGGGGATTACAGCAGGCATATCGTACCTGATTGCTGACTACTTTTTCCAGATTAAGGAGCAGGAGCTGGCGGAAAAGGGAGATGAGATGGGGGAAACGATTGAAGCCTTCATCCGTCTGCAGGACCGTGATATGCTTAACCGTTATATTTTAGCTGTAGATAAGCTGGTTGGCGCACGCATCTGGCTGTTTGATGATAATTACGAGCTTTTGGCGGCCTCTAATTATGAAAATGTAAAGGAGACCGGGGAAGATTCTTCGCTGAAGTATTTTCTCAAGTACGGCGCACCCTCGCGGCAGGAGCTGCAGGAGAGCGTCAGAAAACTTGATCAGGATATAAAGAGCAGTAAATTATCGTATCGCATTAAGGTGATACTGAATGATGTTTATGCCGGGAAGTCCTTCAAATCGCAGATTTATCATCCGTATTACAAGGAGCAGGTGATCCTTGTTGGTGTTCCGTATACCTTTGGTAACGGGCACACAGGCGCTATTTTGATGATTGAGCCCTTGAGCGGTTTCGAAAAATTCTTGCGAAATGTTTACATTTATATTATGATTGTAGGTATCGTTGCCATTATTTTCAGTTTGTTTCTGGTTAAGCGCCTCTCAGGTCTCATTATCCGGCCGGTGCTGGATATGAAGGACAATGCGCAGGCGATGGCTTCGGGAGATTATTCCCACAGGCTGGAGGTGCATGGTGATGATGAAATTGCCGAGCTGGGGAATGCGCTCAATTCTTTAGGCAAGGATTTGGGTGATTACATTGCCAAGATGGAGCGGACGGAAAAAATCCGCCGTGATTTTGTGGCTAATGTATCGCATGAGCTGCGGACACCGATTACGATTATCCGTGGCTACAATGAGGCAATCTGTGACGGTATGGTAACGGATCCTGATCTGATTCAGCGTTACCGTGGCCTGATAAATGAAGAAACAGTCCGTCTGGAGCGCATGGTACGCGAGCTGCTGGATATCAGCAGGCTGGAGTCCAGCGACCCGCTGACTGTAAGCAACATGGATGAGCTGCCGCTGGCCGGTATCATCCGTAATGTCGCCGAAAAATTATCGGTGCGCTGCGTGAAGAATAATGTTACGATTAGTGTTCATGCCGACGATAATATCAAAATTTTGGGCGATGGAGACCAAATGGTACAGTTAATTATGATTTTGTGCGATAATGCCTTGAAATATTCGCCAGAAAATGGTACTGTATCAGTAGGTGCGAATAAGCTTGAAGATGGCAGCGTGCTTGTAACAGTTGCTGACCAGGGCAAGGGCATCCCGGAGGAGGATATTCCATTTATCTGGGAACGCTTCTACAAGGTGGAAAAATCGCATTGCCGCATTGTTCCGGGAACGGGACTGGGGCTTGCTATTGCCAAAGAAATTATTCGCGTACACGGCGCCAGTGCCGAGGTTATCAGCAAATGTGGTTCTGGTACCACGTTTGAAATAAAATTTCCAAAGGATAAGGTAGTATGATTTTAAAGTATGTTTGCCCCGATTACAGAGTAAAAAGTTTATTTGACATTTCCGCAAAATGGCTGAAGCGCAATGGCTACACCAAAATTGTTGTTGATATTGACAATACCCTGCTGCCGCGCGACAAGAACCTGGTTGGCCCACGTGCTATGACCTGGATTCGTCAGCTGCATCAGATGGGTATCAATGTTGCATTGATTTCCAATAATGGTGGTGACCGCATTAAGGGTATCACCCGTCAGACTGGTCTTGGCACCATTATGCGTGCCGCTAAGCCTTTGCCGATGGCTTACAAGCAGATTACTAAAGCTATGGGCGGCGGTAAGATTCTTTTTATCGGTGATCAGCTGTTGACCGACGTTTTAGGCGCTAAGGTTGCCGGTCATCCTGTAGTCTTTGTTGAATCCTTAGGCGGTAAGGAGCATTTCATTACCCGTTGCACCCGCAAGCTGGAGAAATTCTTCCTTGGTCGTCTGAACAGCAATAATATGATGCCTAAGGAGCGCGTATTATGAAAATAGCCCTGCTGCAGCTGGAGGTTCTGGAAAAGAATAAGGCGGCCAATGTGGCCCATGGTCTGCAGCTGGCAGCGGATGCTGCCAAGGAGCATGATTTACTGGTGCTGCCCGAGGTGTGGACAACAGGCTATAGCCTGGGACACCTGGAGCAGGATGCTGAACCGCAGGCTTCACCTGTGCTGGCGCAGCTTGCGGAGCTGGCGCGCAGCGAGCAGTGTGCAATCCTCGCGGGCTCGGTACCGATGCGTCATGCTGACGGCAAGGTTTATAACACCTCTGCGGCTATTAATAAGAATGGTGAAATTGTTAATCTCTATGATAAGGTGCATCTTTTTGGCCTTTTTAATGAGGAAAATTTCTTTGCTCCCGGCAATAATTTCAATGCCTTTACATTAGATGGTCTGTGCTGCGGCTCGACTATCTGTTACGATTTGCGTTTCCCCGAGCTTTTCCGTCATCTGGCCCTGCAGGGGGCACAGCTCATTTTCTGCCCGGCTGAGTGGCCGGAGGCGCGTGGAGATATCTGGCGCTTGCTGGCGCAGGCACGTGCTGCGGAAAACCACACCTTTGTGGTGGCAGTTAATTGTGCGGGCAGCTTTAAGGGGGCGCCGTTTTACGGTCATTCGATGGTTGTTGCGCCCAGCGGCAGGATTCTTGCTGAGGCAGGGATGCAGGAGGAGATTGTTTCCTGCGAAATCGATCTGGCAGATGTTGCGAGGGTACGCAGCAGGCTTAATGCTTTAGCTGATGTACGCAAGGAGCTGATTCAATAGTGAATTATCGAAATTTGCTGGCCGGCCTGGCGGCCGGTCTGCTTTTCTATGCCCAGACAGGAGCGGAGCTTGCTCTGGCTTCCGTGCCTAAGGATGCGCCGAAGGATATCAAATATATTCTTGGCTTTTACTATGGCAACGGCGAAAATATTCTTATCCGTGAGAATAACGGCCGTCTGGAGCTGTTGTACCGCACTGCATTGGAGGACAAGTCCTTTGCTGCGGCTAATCTTTATCCGCTCAGCAAGGTGCATTTTGATTCCTACACTTTGCAGGAATCAGGACCGATGAGCAATACCGAAGCAGGTGTCCGCTTTGAGCGTGATCCTGATGGCTACGGTATTTCCTGCCGCGTCGGCGGTAATACCTACAGCCGTTATTTTTTAGGTACGACTGCGGGCGAAAGGGCGAAGCCCTTCCGTCTGGAGGAGCGCAGTGCCGAGGATTGGACCAAGCTGCGTGCGGAGGCTGCCAAGGCAGCCGTTCCTGCTGCTTTGGCAGCAGGTGAGCAGGCGCAGCTGGTTGATGCTGCTTCTGTTGCCGGTGTGAAGGTTAATTCTGTCTACGCAGGCAGTGATAACCTGTTTGGTGCGCCGCTTTACAGTACGCCGAAGCTTTTTGTTGCTAAGGATGCTGCAGCTGCTTTGGGCAGGGTGCAGCAGCGTCTGGCACCTTACGGCTACGGCCTGGTGCTGTGGGATGCGTATCGCCCCTGGTCGGTGAGTAAGCTGGCTAATCTGGCTTTGCCTGAGGGCAAGAAGGATATGCTGGAGGATCCGGAGGTTAAGGGAAGCGTGCATAATACTGGTAATGCTGTTGATGTGGGCTTGTATAGCCTTGATAGCGGCGAGGAGCTGGATATGGGCTGCGGCTTTGATGAGCCGTCGCTGCGCCAGTACGCCAGCTATGCTGGCGGTACGTCGCGCGAGCGTTATTTGCGCAGCCTGCTGCGTGAGGAGATGGAGCTGCAGGGGTTCAAGGGGATTGAGATGGAGTGGTGGCATTTTGAATACGGCGACTGCTCTAAGTTTGCCCATTTGAATGTAGCTAATTAGTGTTTAGTAATTAGTGATTAGTAGTAGCGTCGCAAGCGGTATACCGTTCCGCTCAGAGAAATTTTCCGTCAATCGCTTGCTGGGTTAAGTTTTCCTGAGAGGTTTGCAGAAGCGAGTCGACGGACGCAAATTTCGTGTGGAAGCAAGACGAAATACCGCAAAACTCGCGCTAAGCTAACAGATTCTTCTGTATGAGTTAAGCGTAGCGCTCAAACAGTTGCGGCATTTCTGTGCTTCCAGACACTCATTTACTAAAATTTATATTCGCTGCACGGCATACCGCTTGCTTGCGTTAGTGTGCAGTAGTGCTTGTGTTTGGTAAGCTGGTGATGAGTAATAGCGTCGCAAGCGATATACCGTTCCGCTCAGAGAAATTTTCCGTCAATCGCTTGATGAGATAAGTTTTCCTGAGAGGTTTGCAGAAGCGAGTTGACGGACGCAAATTTCGTGTGGAAGCAAGACGAAACGTGCGGCGCCGATCTTGTTCGAGGGTAACCTTTAGGGTTCGGTTGCCTTGTTTCTGTGCTTCCAGACACTCATTTGCTAAAATTTATATTCGCTGCACGGCATATCACTTGCTTGCATTGGCGTGATATCTAACAGTATAACCCGCGTATGTGGTTGGTTCTTTTTTCTATCTTTGTTTTTCTTACGTTAGTGTAAAAATATATCATTAGTGAGGTGTTTAATTATGAACGTTTATGATAATGCAAATGAATTGGCTAAGGCTATGCGCGAGAGCCATGAGTACAAAAAACTGAAGGAAGCTGCTGTTGTTCTGGAGAAGGATCCGGATGCTAAAAAAATGGTTAACGAGTATCTGATGGTTGCTCAGGAGGTTGAGTTTGCTAAGCATCAGGGTAAGACTCCCGACCAGGCTTCTGTTGATAAAATGCAGAAGCTGCAGGGCATTTTAAATCTGAATGCAGATGCAGTTCAATATTTGAACGCTCTGATTCGTTTCCAGATGATGCTGATGGATGTTACTAATACGATTCAGGACGTTGTTAAAGAGGCAATGGGAGATAAATAATGACGTTGCAGGAGATTTTCGCAGGCTGTACTGCTAAGCCTTTGCTGGCAGAGGAGCCGATGGCGAAGCATACATCTTTCCGCATTGGCGGTCCTGCTGACCTGATGGCTATGCCGCAGAGCGAGCAGGAGCTGCAGCAGCTGCTGCAGCGTGCCTGTGAGGCGAAGGTGCCGGTTACGCTGATTGGTAACGGTTCTAATCTGCTGGTGCGCGATAAGGGCATCCGTGGCCTGGTTATCAAGCTGGGCAATATGCTGAATGATATTGCTGTTGACGATTGCACGTTGACCTTTGGCAGTGGTGTTTCCTTGGCTGCTGCTTCCCGCAAGGCTGCAGAGCTGGGCCTGAGTGGCATGGAATTTGCTGTAGGCATTCCCGGCAGCATAGGTGGTGCTGTTTATATGAACGCCGGTGCTTATGATGGCGAGATGGCCAAGGTTGTTACCAGTGTGCGCGTGATGGAGCTTGACGGCACAATCAGCGAGCTGCCTGCTGCAGCTCTTGATTTCGGTTATCGCCATACAGCGCTGCAGGGCAGCGGTAAAATTGTTACTGCGGTAACCGTGCGCCTGATTGCAGGTGATAAGCAGGCTATTGCCGATAAAATGGCAGATTTCAGTAACCGCCGTATCACTAAGCAGCCGTTGGAGCTGCCCAGTGCAGGCAGTATGTTCAAGCGTCCTCCCGGATATTTCGCCGGTACACTTATCGACCAGACAGGTCTTAAAGGCTACACTGTCGGCGGTGCGCAGGTTTCTGAAAAGCATGCAGGTTTTGTAGTGAACATTGGCGGAGCAACGGCGGCAGATGTGCTGCAGCTTATCTGCGATGTGCAGGATAAGGTGTTTGCGGCGCATGGTGTGCATCTTGAACCGGAAGTGTTGGTTCTCGGCGAGGAATAAAATACTGGAGAGCTCCAATAAGACGCCATCTGCGTCGTCAGGGCTCCTAGGAGTATAAGGGAATACGCCGTCGTCGCCCTTCCTCGTATCTGGCATCTTCTTGGCGCTCTCTAAAGGAAGCAGTGTAAGACGCCTCTGCGTCGACAGAACTTTTAGGAGTATAATGGTATACGCCGTCATCGCCCTTCCTTGCATCCAGTATCTTCTTAACAATCTCTGCTTGTGAGAAGGGTTGAGCACACTAATTTTTTACAGGAGAAGAGAATTTTGGAGCAGCAACTTTTAACAGAGCAGGAAATTCACGAGCTTGGCTTGCAGGCTCTCGTTCCCTGGCTGGAAAGTCATAATTTTAAAATTGACTATATGCAGACTGATATGAATACTGTACCGCATATTTTTGCCCTAAGCGGTAAAATCCTGACGGTTATCATCGCAGCGACATCAATGTACCCGCATAAGGGCGTTGTCGGTGAAGCAGATAAGGCTTATGCTATGCGTGTAGCAACACAGCTTGGTGCTCTTTGTGCTACCGCTTCTATCGGTCTGGTAAATGTAGATGGTTTGCCTGACGATAAAAAGCTCATGGGTACGCCTATGCGCAACGGTCATTATAAGGCAGACTTTAGTGGGCTGGAATACATTCACTATACCGATAATGCACTGTGAGGTGACGTTATGGACTTGTTAACAGTTAATCAGGAGAAATGCTTGCGTTGCGGCATTTGCGTAGAATGCTGTCCTTCCTGCATTCTTTCTATGGGTGAAAACGGACCGGAATGCAATTTTGACCGGGGTTGCATGAGCTGCGGCCAGTGCGTTGCTATCTGCCCTGTAGGAGCGTTGGATAATAAATATACGCCGCTGGCGGAGCAGCGTCCGGTGACGATGCCGTTGCCGACGCCTGAGGTTGCTTATGAATTTTTGCGCATGCGCCGCAGTGTGCGCAACTTTAAGCCGCAGACACCGACGGATGAGGAAATTACCCGTATGCTGGACGTGGCACGCTATGCGCCGACTGCCGGCAATTCACAGGGCTTGTATTATATCGTTATCCGCGATAAGGAGCAGATTCGTGCGATTGCCGATGCTGTTGCCAACTGGATGGAGGACGAGGTTGCGGCAGGCACCGAAAATAAACGCTATTTTCAGGTGGTGCTGCGCGCTTACCGTGAGCGTGGACAGGATATTATCGCCCGTAATGCACCCTGCCTGATTTTTGCGTTGGCACGCCGTCTGAATATTACCGGTGTGAGCAATGCAGAGCAAAGCTGGGCCTACGCAGAGCTGTTTGCTCCGACCATTGGCCTGGGTACGACAATTGCCGGCTTTATTCAATCCTGCGGTATTGCAGGCTATCAGCCGCTGTTGGATTTGATCGCGGTGCCGCCGAAGCACAAAATTGTAGGCACACTGATGGTTGGCTATCCTAAATATAAATATCAGCGGATGCCTGAAAGACAGCATCTGAAGGTTGATTTCCGTTAGTTTATTTAAGCATGAACTATTGCCGTGGTTCATGCTTTTTGTTTTGCATTTTATCTGAGAAAGGATTCTTGATTACACAGAGTGCGGTCTGCAATTTATTGTAGCGGATGCCTCTATGTGGTATAATATATAAGATTGAGTAAAGTATAGTATACCTAAATTTATTGAATTTTATGATGAAGAATGAGCATGAGGTGTAATAATGTCAGAAGCAGTTTTGAGTGTTAATCATTTATCTATAGGCTATGGCAGCCGCTGTGTTATCAGCGACGCCAGCTTTACTATCGGCAAGGGTGAGCTTGTCGGTATAATCGGCTGTAATGGTGCCGGCAAGAGTACTCTCTTGAAAACAATCCGCGGTATGCTGCCGAAGCAGAGCGGTGAGGTTTTGTTCTTTGATAAGCCGATGGAGGAATATACCGACAGAGAGCTGGCGCGTGAGGTTGCGTATCTGCAGCAGCAGGTAGAGGTAGGCTTTGGTTATACAGGACAGGATATTGTTATGGCGGGCCGTTATCCTTACCTGAAATGGTGGGAGCGTGAAAGCGAGGACGATAAGCGTCTGGCGCTGGACTGCATGGAATATACCGGTACGCGTGAGCTGGCAGAAAAGCCGGTGACAGAGGTTTCCGGCGGTCAGAAGCAGCGTATTCTGCTGGCGAAGGTTTTGGCGCAGCAGACTCCTGTGCTGTTCCTTGACGAGCCTACTACCGGTCTGGACATGGTTTATCAGGAGGAGATTTTCCGTTTTGCGCGTGAGCTGGCGCTGATGGGCAAGACGGTGCTGATGGTCGTACATGAGCTGAATCTGGCAGCCAAATACTGCAGCCGTATCCTGCTTTTGGGCGAGGGAAAGCTGTTGGCAGACGATACTCCGGAGCGCGTATTTACGGAAGCTTTGCTGAGCAGAGCATATGCGGCTGATATTGCCGTAAGCCGCAATCCGGTGAATAATAATCTGGAGATTACAACGCGTGTAGATGAGGCAAGTAAAGAAAAGGATGCAGCGTTACTGAAAAAGATTTGCTGCGAATAGGTGAAGTATGAGAATCTTATATATTCTGCTGGTGCTGCTGTGCCTCGCACAGCAGGCATTTGCGGGTGTGAAGCTGGAGGCAGTGTATCCCTACAATCTGGATAAGAGTGCTGCGCATGTAGTACATGGCGGCAGTACAATGCCTTTGTTTATCAATATTACCGGCTTTGATGTACCGCATGAGCAGCCGGCGCATTTGCGTGTCATTTTACCGGAAGGCTTTAAGGCGCTTGCCAATGACAAATGGCGTTTGGGAAGCGCTGACGGCCGCCAGACGGCGGAGGCTGATTGGGTGCTGCCGGCAGATTTCGGACAGAGCTTTGATTTGTTGTACATTCAGCCGCAGGCAGACCTTGCACGTGGTGCAAAGCAGCTGACGGTGGAGGTCAGCGGTGACGGCTGGCATGAGCGCAAGGAGCTGAGCTTTGGTTATGAGCCGGCGGCGGCAGCAGCGGTAGCTGCGGAACCGACGCAGGGGAAGAAGCTGGACCGCAGCAAGTTTAACTGGTATATCCAGAGTGTTACTTTGCCGGTAGATAATTTGGGCAACAAGGACGACCGCGCGGCAGAAGGCGTGGTTTTTATCCGTGATACTACGCTCGAAGGCTTCCGTAACCGCATGACGGGAGACGGCGCGACGAACTGGTCGGCAGTGTTTAACCATCCTGCGACTTTTCTGGTGCTGGATATGCGCAATCCGCAGCGCGATGTGCGCCTGCTGAAATTTAAGGCGGAGCTGATTGATAAAAAGACAGGTAAGGTTATGCCCGGTCTTTGTACCGCCGGCAAAAACAATGAGGATTCCGAGCATGGCTGGGCCGGTGATACCGGAAGCGTCAACGAAACTACGGCGCTGATTTCGCTGGACGGCAAGAAAACTCAGGCCTTTATCATTCCGTTATACGTAGATTATTTTACAGTGTTGGAGGGCGACTACAGCCTGCGTGTGACCGTAAGCGGCAACGGACAGGAAAAGGTGCAGGAGGTACCGCTGACAATTGCCAAAAAGCATAATCTTGGTTTGCTGGCAGTAGGCTTTTCCTTTATCTGCCTGCTGGCTGTGCTGACCTTTAGCTACAAGCTGAAGGGCTGCATTTACCGCATCGGTGCGCGTGGTGCTATTACGGTGGCACTCTTTGCGGCGCTGGCCTTTGGCGGTATCACACTGCCGACAACGCTTATCGGTGATTTGCTGCATGTATTCTTAGGTCCTTTCTCCGGCTTGGTGACAGGCATTCTGAGCGGTATGCTGCTGTATTTGCTGGTAGTGGCGCTGCTGGTGCTCTTCCGCGCGCCGGGCGTACTGACGCTGATGTATTTTGTCAAATATATGCTTGCCGGTCTGATGTTCGGGCATTTTACGCCTCTCGGACTTTTGAGCATGTGTGTAAACGTAGCAATTCTGGAAACGCTGCTGTATCTTTCCGGCTTCTACCGCAAAGCGGTGCTGGGCAAGGGCTATATGCTGTTCATCTGCCTGCTGATGGGCGTGGGCGATGCGCTTGTCACCTTCGTCAATATGGAGCAGATGATGTTCTTCTACCGTCTGTATTACGCAGATTGGTATCTGGCGCTGTATATGCTGGTCAACGGTCTTTTATACAGCAGCATCGGCGCGTGGCTGGGTGCTAAGACGGGCAGCAAGCTGCAGCAGGTTATGGGGGAATAGAGATGCTGAAAATAGACAATTTATCTTATCGCTATCCATCAAGGAAGCAGTTTACCTTAAAGAATATCAACCTGACGCTGGCGGACGGGGAAATGCTGCTTTTGGCAGGACGCAGCGGCTGCGGCAAGTCGACGCTGATTAAGGCTATCAGCGGCCTGTTGGGCAGCGAGGAGCGCGGCGAGCTGCAGGGAGCAATTTATCTGCAGGGCGAGGATATCAGCAAATGGCCGCCGGAAAAAACAGGTCAGCTAGTAGGCACTGTGTACCAGTCACCTGACGACCAGCTTTTTGCGATGACGGTGGCCGATGAAGTAGGCTTTGCATTGGAAAACCAGGGCGAGGAGCCTGAGGTTATCGCACGCAAGGTGAGCGAAACGCTGGAGCTGGTAGGCTTGGGCGGCTTTGAAAATTACAGCATTCACAAGCTGAGCGGCGGTCAGAGGCAGCGCTTGGCATTGGCTTCGATCCTCGTTACCAGGCCGGGACTTTTGATTTTAGACGAGCCTGTCAGCCAGATGAATCCGCAGGGCGTGCAGAGCTTTATGCAGCTTTTGGTGCGCCTCAACCGCGAGGCCGGCATTGCTATTTTGATGATTGAGCATCGTGTGAACGAGCTTTGCAAATATTTTTCGCGTCTGGCTGTAATGCAGGACGGACGTATTGTTTATGATGGTCTTGTTGCCGATGCCTGGAAGGCGATGACAGGGCGCACGGATTTGGGCTTGCGTGAACCGCAGACGGTGAAGCTGTGCCGCGCACTGCAGCTTTCGGAGCTAACAACAGACCAGAACAGAATTGTGCAGATGCTGCATAGCGAATGCGAGCCTGCAGCTGCTGCTGCGCAGGCACAGCCTGCAGAGCAGCAGCCTCTTCTCGAAGCGCGCGACTTGTATTACACCTATCCCGGCAGTAAGGAGCCGACGCTGAAGAAGCTGCAGTTTAAGCTTTATCAGGGGCAGATTACAGCTATTATGGGCTTCAACGGCGCCGGCAAGAGCACGCTGATGAACCTTTTGGGCGGACTGACACAAACGCAGCAGGGAAGCATGCTGCTGGCAGGACAGCCTGTAGACAAGCAGCTGGGCAAAATCGGCTATCTGCGGCAGGAGCCTGACCTGATGCTTTTGGCAGACACAGTACGCGAGGAGCTGTGCTGGAAGAACCACACGATTACGCAGGAGGAGCTGCAGCTGCTTCTGAAGCATATGAATCTGGAGGAATATGCCGATGATTTTCCGTTGGCGCTGAGCAAGGGACAGCGCTTACGCGTTGTTTTGGGAGCAATGCTGGCGAAGAAGCCTGCGCTGCTGCTTTTGGACGAGCCTACGACAGGACAGGACGAACAGAGTCTGGCGGAAATCCGCCGTCTGCTTTTGGCTTATAAGGAGCAGGGGGGCAGCATCTTTATATGCACGCATGATATGGAGCTGGCGGCGCAGGTTGCTGACCGTGTTATTGTATTGTGTGCGGGGCAGATTATTGCCGACGGCACGACAGAAGAGGTTTTGAGCAATAAGAAGCTGGTGGAGGCCGGCGGTCTGACACCGTCAGCGCTGCTGCCGGTGTGCGAGCAGGCGGGGCTTCCTCCCTGCATCACGGTAGAGGGGGTGAAGCGCTATGTCCGTAAGACAGCTGTGGGAAGGCACTGATGCTGCCGGTTGGGCACAGAAGCTCAACGGGCGTACTAAGCTGCTGTTCCTCTTCCTCTTTGCTATTCTGATGATTACCGTGGATAATCCGCGGACACTCTTTATTTTATTTACGTTTACCTTAATACTGCATCTGGCAGCAAAAACTTCTATCTACAAATGGAAGGTGATGGCGATTTTGCTGCTCTTGGGCCTGTGGGGCTCCATGTTCAGCCAGGCGCTGTTTTTTGCGCAGACACCGCGCACACCGCTTTTCGTGCTGATTGCTCCGGAGGCAGGCTTCATCGGCCAGCTTACGGGCGGACTTTTCATCTATCGCGAGGGCATTCTGTACGGTGCGGTTCAGGGCTTGCGCAGCGCCAGCATGCTGGCACTGGGACTTTTGGTCTGCTGGACGAGTGACCCGCGACAGCTGCTGCAGGCCTTGCTGGCCTGGAGACTGCCGCCGCAAATGGCGTTCATGCTGGTGACGGCAATTCGCTTTTTGCCGGTACTGGCAGCAGAAACAGGCGAGGTTATCACAGCGCTGCAGCTGCGCAGTGACAGCCAGAGCGGACGCACTGCCGTTCTGCGTCATTTGCCGTATATCGCCAAGCCACTTTTGGCGCGCTGCCTGAGGCGTGCGCAGACGCTGGCGCTTTCGGTTGTAAGCCGCGGCTTTTTCGCAGGCGGTGCCGCAAAGCGACACCAACAGTGGGATGCACGTGAAAAGGCAAGCTGCCTACTGTTGTTTGCAGTAGTGATAGCTGTTGTCGGCAGTAAAATTATTTACCTGCTGTCGGAACAGGGCTTCTACTTTGGCGTTTTCCGCCAAATCTATGATTGGACGGTGCTGTATCTATGAATAAGCTTAAAGGCTGGCTGGCACTTGTGCTGCTGCTGCTTTCCTGGTGTGCACTGTACTGGATTACCGGCAGCAGAACGCCATGGAACCAGTTTCATGTTAATAACGACGGCTCCGGCGTGAGCGTCTATCTGGGTGATATCCCGACGCAGAATTATGACCGCATGGGCTTTACGAAGGCGGTGGTGCGCTACGCCGCTGAGGAAGAAGGCTGGATTGTCGGAACGGAGCGCGGCGAGCTCTTCCTCTTCGACAACGAGGGACGCCAGAAATGGAAGCGCTCCCTGGGCGTCGGCAAGCTGATTGCACTGTGCCTTACGCCTGACGGTAAGCTGGCGATAGTAGGTGAGCAGAGCGCGGAGGGCAGGCTTTACGCCGTTGATGTGCACACAGGCGATATCCGCTGGCAGTATAAGAGTGCTGATTTCGTCGGCTCCGATGCTTCGCAGCGCTCCTATCCTTCAGTGGTGCATATAGCAGTCGATAAGGAAAACAACGTCTATGCCAACGCTTACCGCTTTTTGATGCGCAAGGACGGCAGCAGAGGCTATAATGCCAAAATGCTGGCGGTTAACGAGGAGGGCAGGCTGCTGTGGCAGTTTCCCAAGAATGAGGTTATCGACAGCTGGATAAACTGGTGCGATGTCAATGATAACAACGGCAGAGCTGTTTTTTCTACTTCGGCCTACGATTTCCGCGAGGACATGAAGTATAAGGATACAATGTATTTCCTCGATAAAAGGACAGGCGAGCTGCTCAATTCGACGCATGTACCGCCGATTCCGCCCTTTGATAACACAGTTATGCGCGGGAGCCCCAACTACAGCGCGGATGGCAAATATCTGGCAGCAGCGGCCAGTGACGGACGCGGCATGCTGTTTGATGAGGCAGGTAAAATCCTGTGGACACGTTCCATTTCCAAGCCGCAGCAGGTTGACGGCGCTTATGTCAACGCCAGCGGCCGCGACGGCTTTGTAACACCCTACGGCGTACTCTTTACCACGATTAACACCTTTAACCGTGAAAACTGGCAGCTGCCGACGCCTGTAGAGCATCCGAGCAATAACAGTATTTTTGTATTTAATACAGACGGTACCTTCCGCTATCAGTATATGGCAGACGGTACGATGGAGGAGATAGCCTTCGCCGGCAGGCTGGCGGCCTGCGCGGTGGGACGCAACGTGCGCACGCACAATTACAAGGCACATGGGGCGCTGGTGCTGGATCTGGAAACAGGCGAAAGGTACAGCTATTTTCCGACCGAAGGACCTTGTCAGGCAATTGGCATCTCGCCGGACGGACAGTGGCTGGCAGGCGTGGAAGCGCCGGCGCTGACTACGGATGGCAAGATTATCGGTGCTTACCGTTTACATATCTGGAAAAATAACGCAGGAGGAGCAAGGTAAATGTTAGAAAAAATAATTCATTATTATAAGCCCTATAAGCTGATTTTGCTTTTGGTGCTGATGGGCTCATGCTTCTCGGCCTTAATGGAGCTGCTGTTCCCTTATATCGTAAGGCAGATGCTTAATGTTCAGATTCCTCAAAAGAATATTGACGAGCTGCTTTACTGGGCTGGGATACTTTTAGCCTTATATGTTGTAAACTTTGGTCTGCTTTTTTCTATCAACTATTATGGTCATGTGATGAGTTCCGGCATTGAGAACGATATGCGTCGCGATTTGTTCGGACATATGGAAAAAATGTCCTTCCGCTTTTTTGATAATGCCCGTACAGGACAGCTGCTGTCGCGCATTACAAGCGATATCGTGGAAATCAGCGAGCTGACATTTAAGGGACCTAATGACCTTCTTGTCTGCACTATCAGTATGCTGGGTACTATTTTCATGATGCTGTATCTGAATCCGTATCTTGGCTCTATTATCGGTGCTATGCTGATTATTAAGGCGGTGCATTCTGTTTTCGTCAACCGCAAAATGAAGAGTGCCTTCCGCCGCAGTCGTGCAAAATCCGGTGAGGTTTCGGCACAGGCAGAGGAGGCGCTGAGCGGTATCCGCCTGGTAAAGGCCTTTGCTAATGAACAGCTGGAGCTGGAGCGCTTTATGCGCAAGAGTAATGAGCTTTTGCGTGTGCGTACCGAATCATTTGCGATACTTTCATATTTTTCGGGAACTATTACCTTTTTTACCAACGCAACCAATCTGGTAGTTTTGGTTTGCGGTGGTATGATGGTTGCCAATGACCAGCTGGCGCTCAGCGATTTTGTTGCCTTCTTCCTTTATGTTAATATCTTTATGAAGCCTGTTTTCCGTCTGCTGATGTTTACGGAAATGTACCAGCGCGGTATGGCCGGCTATCATCGCTTTAATGAGATGATGCAGCATAAGGTGGAGATTGACGATGCACCTGATGCGATTGCCACAGGTGAGATTAAGGGCCGCATTACCTTTGAGAATGTAACCTTTGGCTATCTGCAGGATAAGCCCGTGCTGAAGCATTTTGATCTGGACATTGCTCCCGGTGAAAAGGTGGCCTTTGTGGGTGCTACGGGTGCAGGCAAGACAACGCTGGCAAGCCTGCTGCTGCGCTTTTACGAGCCTACGCAGGGCAGAGTACTGCTTGACGGCGTGGATATCAGAAAGTATAAACAGAGCTACTTGCGCAACCATGTAGGCCTGGTGCAGCAGGATGTTTTCCTCTTCAGCGATTCGGTAAACTTTAATATTGCTTACGGCAAGATTAAGGCGAGCGAGCAGGAGATTGAACAGGCTGCCAAGCTGGCGGCGGCAGACGACTTTATCAGCGCGCTGCCGGAGGGCTACGAAACCAAGGTGGGTGAGCGCGGCGTGAAGCTGAGCGGCGGCCAAAAGCAGCGTATTGCTATTGCCCGTGCCTTCCTGAAGAATCCGCCGGTGATGGTGTTTGACGAAGCGACGAGTGCGCTGGATACCAAAACGGAAAAGCAGATTCAGAAGTCACTGGATAAGCTGGCTGAAAGCCGCACTACGCTGATTATCGCACATCGTCTGTCGACGATTATCAACGCTGATAGAATTGTGGTGCTGCATAACGGTGAAATTGCGGAAATCGGCACACACAAGGAGCTTATGGCTTTTGATGGCATTTATAAACGCCTTTATGAGCTGGATGAACAGGATTAAGGGTGTTTTTCACTTCAAAAAATACATAACTTGATGCTTATGGTTGCAGTATACGATGATATAGCTTTGTGCTATAATGCTGTATAGAGGATTAGTCAAAACGGAGGAGGTAATGGAAATGGGCTTATTTCTTAATCCTGATAACAGAGCCTTTAAAACGGCGATAGATTCGGAAATTTACGTTGATAAAACCGGGCTCATAGAATTTACCAACAAGGTTTTGGGGACGCAGCAGGCTTTTATTTGTAACAGTCGCCCACGCCGTTTTGGTAAATCAATTACAGCCAATATGCTGGCTGCCTATTATAGCAAGGGCTGTGAGTCGCAGGAGCTTTTTGCCGGACTGGCTATCGAAAAAAGTCCTGCGTATCAAAAGCAGCTCAATAAATATGATGTTATCCATTTTGATGTGCAATGGTGCTGCAAGGAAGCAGGAAGTGCCGAAAAAACGGTTGCCTTTATTTCGCAGGTGCTTATGGAGGAGCTGCGTGAGGCCTATGGTGAATATATACCGGAAAAGGTGGCTAAGGTTTCCACTGCTTTAGCTTATATCAGCGATGCAACCGGTAATCGTTTTGTAATTATTGTTGATGAATGGGATGTGTTGATTCGCGACGAGAGCACGAATAAAATTGCGCAGGAAGAGTATATTGATTTTCTGCGCAGTCTGTTCAAGGGTATTGAGCCGACACGCTATATAGCTTTAGCCTTTATGACAGGTATTCTGCCGATAAAAAAATTCAAAACGCAGTCTGCGTTGAACAACTTTGATGAATATACCATGCTTGATTCTGGCGTTCTTGCTCCATATATTGGCTTTACGGAGAGAGAGGTGCGCGTCTTGTGTGAAAAATATCACAAGGATTTTGCGGAGGTAAAGCGCTGGTATGATGGTTATCAGCTCGGCGGCTATCATGTGTATAACCCTAGAGCTGTGGTAGGCGTAATGCTGCGGGGAACCTTTCAGAGCTATTGGTCACAGACGGGTACGTATGAATCCATCATTCCGTTAATTAATATGAATTTTGATGGCCTGAAAACGGATATTGTCACCATGCTTTCCGGTGATGCTGTTTTGGTGCGTACTAATTCATATCAAAATGATATGGTGACTTTTAAGAATAAGCATGATGTTATGACGTCGCTGATTCATTTGGGATATTTGGCGTATGAGCAGCAGGAGCAAAAGGCTTATATACCTAACGAAGAGGTTCGCAGTGAATTTGTTAATGCTTTAGAGGAAACAGCCTGGGATGAATTTGCTGATTTTCAGAGGCTGTCACGCGAGGTGTTAAATGCTACGCTTGACATGGATGCAGATGCTGTGGCTTCTATGATCGAAAAGGTGCATATGGAATATACATCTGCGATTCAGTATAACGATGAAAATTCACTGAGCAGCGTTTTGACCGTAGCATATCTATGCGCTATGCAGTATTATTTCAAGCCTGTACGCGAAATGCCGTTAGGTCGCGGTTTTGCTGATTTTGTATTTATTCCTAAGCAATATTATGCTCATATCTATCCTGCTTTGCTGGTGGAGCTGAAGTGGAATAAAAATGCAGATACTGCTATGAAGCAGATGAAGGAAAAGAAGTATCCGGTAAGCTTACAAAATTTTGCTGATGAAATTTTATTGGTTGGTATTAATTACGATAAGAAAACCAAGGAGCACACCTGTAGTATTGAAAAATTTATTGGCGGAAGCAATAGAATAACCAAATAAGCTGATGTATAATGCTGTAGCTACAGATAACGGCTGCAGCATTATTTGTTTGCTGAAATAGTGGATATAATATGGTTAATTGCTCCGTTTTTTATGCTTACAGGACGCTTCTGACCCTTTGCGCTTATTGACATTCACAGGCAAAAATTATATAATTTTTTTATATGCAATCTTTGTTTGCTGCGGCATTTTCCGCAGTAATGCAGTATTATTTTTCGAAGGAGCGAATGAACTACTATGAAATACATGACTGGTAACGAAATCCGCGAAAAGTTTTTGAAATTTTTCCAAGATAGAGGCCACCTTATGCTTCCGAGTGCTTCCCTGATTCCTCAGGATGATCCGACTCTGCTGATTATCGGTGCTGGTATGGCACCCTTTAAGCCGTTTTTCACCGGCAAAATGAAACCGCCTGCTACCCGCATCACCACCTGCCAAAAATGCGTGCGTACCGGTGATATTGAAAACGTTGGCCGCACTGCGCGCCACCATACCTATTTTGAAATGCTGGGCAACTTCTCCTTTGGCGATTACTTCAAAAAAGAGGTTATCCCCTGGAGCTGGGAGTTCCTGACCAAGGAGCTTGGCCTGCCTGCTGATAAGCTGTACATCACCATCCACACTGAGGATGACGAGGCTTTTGATATCTGGCACAATGTTGTAGGTGTTCCTGAAGACCACATTGTACGCCTGGCAGATAACTGGTGGGAGATTGGCAGCGGTCCGTGCGGCCCTGACTCCGAAATCCACATCGACCTCGGCCCGGAACGTGGCTGCGGAAAACCGACCTGCGGCCCCGGCTGTGACTGCGACCGCTTCCTGGAAATCTGGAACCTGGTATTCACCCAGTTCAACCAGATGCCGGATGGCACCTACCCGCCGCTGAAAAACAAGAATATTGATACCGGTGCAGGTCTGGAGCGTCTGGCAAGTGTTGTTCAAGGCAAGCCGTCCAACTTTGAAACTGACCTGATTTTCCCGATTATTGAATATGCAGCTAAGATTGCTAATGTTGAATATGGCAAGGACAAGGCTACCGACGTTTCCCTGAAGGTTATCGCTGACCATGTACGCAGCATGACCTTTATGATCGGCGATGGCATTCTGCCGTCCAATGAAGGCCGTGGCTATGTACTGCGCCGCATCCTGCGCCGTGCTATCCGTCACGCTCGTCTGCTGGGCATCAACGAGATGTTCCTGACCGGTGCCGTTGACGTTGTTATCGGCATGTTCGGTCACGCTTACCCCAACCTGGTAGAGAAGGCTGACTTCATCAAAAAGGTTGTGGAAATGGAAGAAACCAGCTTCCTGCGCACTCTGAAGCAGGGCTGCGAGCTGCTGAATGATGAGATTGAAAAGCTGAAGGCTGAAAACAAAACCGTGCTCGACGGTGCAACTGCCTTCAAGCTGAACGATACCTTTGGCTTCCCCTGGGAACTGACTGAAGAAATCCTAGAAGAAGCAGGCATGACTATGGATAAAGAAGGCTTCGACGCTGCGCTGGAGGTTCAGCGTAAAATGGCGCGTGAAGCACGCAACGATAAAGAAGGCCGTCCGGTTGTTTATAACACCAGCGGCATCAATGTTGCTGAGCTGAAGGTTGACGAAGCTGCAACCGAAGCTAAGATTGTGAAGATGTATCCTGCGCATGACGCACAGCCGATTGAAAACGCTGCTGACGGCACTGATGTTGCTGTTATCTGCGACGTTACCGCTTTCCATGCTGAGGGCGGCGGCCAGCTGGGCGATATCGGTACTATTACCGCTCCGACCGGCGTTATCGCTGTAAATGTTACCAAGAAGCTGCCTGACGGCGCTGTTATTATGATCGGTTCCGTAACCGAAGGCACTGTTGCTGTAGGCGACGCTGTTACCTTTGCTGTGGACAAGGCACGCAAGATGGATATTGCGCGTAACCATACCGCAACCCATCTGCTGCATGCTGCTCTGAAACAGGTTCTGGGTGCCCATGTTAACCAGGCCGGCAGCTATGTCGGTCCGGACCGTCTGCGTTTTGACTTCTCCCACTTCTCTCAGGTTACCGCTGAGGAGCTGAAGAAAGTAGAGGCTATTGTCAACGAGCAGGTTCTGGCTGGCAAGGCTGTTAATATTGAAGAGCTGCCGATTGAGGAAGCTAAGAAGAAGGGTGCTACCGCTCTCTTCGGCGAAAAATACGGCAATATTGTTCGCGTTGTTACTGTTCCGGACTTCTCTATGGAGTTCTGCGGCGGCAGCCATGTAAGCAATACCGCACAAATCGGTATGTTCAAAATCGTTAGCGAAGGCTCCAGCGGTGCAGGCGTGCGCCGTATAGAGGCTGTTACCGGTCATGGTGCTGTGGCTCATGTCAATGCTACCGAGGAAATGGTAAACGGTCTGGCTGCTGAGCTGAAATGCCGCTCCTGCGACGTTCCGACTCGTCTGGAGGCTCTGCAATGTGAGCTGAAGGCAGCACAGAAGAAGGCTGAAGAGCTGGCTGCAGAAATTGCTAAGGCTCAGGTAAGCAATGTTGCTGACCAGATTAAGGATGCTAACGGCGTTCCTGTTCTGGTACAGAAGGTTAATGCTGACAGCGTTGACGCTCTGCGTAACCTGGGTGACCAGATGCGTGATAAGGTTGGCGGCGTTGTTGTGCTGGCTGCTGTTATGGGCGAGAAGGTAAGCATTCTGACCATGGCTACTAAAGATGCTGTTGCTAAAGGCGTACATGCGGGCAATATCGTTAAGGCTGTTGCTAAGCTGTGCGGCGGTGGCGGCGGCGGTCGTCCGGATATGGCACAGGCTGGTGCTAAGGACGTTGCTAAGGTTGACGAAGCACTTGCAGCTGCTTTTGATATCGTTGCTGCTATGGTGAAATAAGCTTAGCGCTGAATTTTACGTATAAAAATAAACTGACGATGCAATTTTGCTTCGTCAGTTTTTTTGGTGTTTATGTAATTATGATGCTTTCAAGCTGTCCGTTAATAGCTTGCTGACAGATGAGCTGTCAGCAGAAGCTATGTTTAGCGTAGCGGATAAGCTGTAAAAAAAAGGTTAGCGCTTAGAAGTCGAAGCGTGCGCCGATGCGCCAGGACCAGTCCTTGCTGAAGCCGCTGCCGCCAGCGCGTTCAGCGTCCATAAAGAGGTGGCTGGCGTGGCCAGCCTTGAGGTCAAAGCCCAGTCCGTATTCCCACCAGCTGCCGTTGCTGTCGCCGCTGCAGAAGGCGCTGGCATCACCCTGGTAGAAGGCAGCGCTGACGCTGTCGCCAAGCTCGGTGTTGTAGCGCACCTTGGCATAAACCTGGCTTTGGTCGCCGAGTTTTTGGCCAACGTCCACGCCCATGCTGAGGATAGCGCTGTTCAGATGGTCACTTGCTACATGCACGCCGTTGGAGGTGGTGAAGGCTTTATTGTACAAGCGTCCCAGCGTCAGATGGGCGTTGGGTGTTACAAAGAGACCGCGGTCATTTTCCAGGCGGCAGCCATATTCCGCACTTGCCTGCAGGCCGTGGCTTTTGGCGCTGCCATTGACGCGAAGTCGTTGTCATAGGAGCTGTAGCGGAGAACATAGTCAGCATAGGAGCCGGATTGGGAGGTGTGCGTGTGATAGGCAGTGAGGGCGCCGCCGCGGATGTCACTGCGACCACCGGCAACCTGCAGCGCGTCGCTGACCTGATATCCGTTCATGCTGCTGCTGCCTTTGATGTAGGTGAAGGCGAGGCCGCTGAAGTCACGTGTTTTTTTAGCGTCTGCCGTAGTCAGCTGCTCGTCCGAATTATGCTTGAAGTCGTAGCCGATGGTGTAGGTTTTGACCTTGGCATCGCTGCCGAAAATACCGCTGCCGCTGATGGAAGAATTGCTCATCCTGGTCCACACGCCTGCACGCTCTTCGTCAAAGCAGGTAATGCCCAGGCGCTTGGTGAGACGCTCGCTTTGGTCACGCCACAGGTAGTAGCTCATATTGTGGGCCTTGATGGTGCCAGCCTCGGCGCGAGTGGGACCTTGGGTAGAAGGTGTGGGGTTGGTATTCTTCGTCAGATACCAGTCGGTTTTATAACCTTCAGTAGTACTTTCCTTGCTGTTTAAGGCGTAGATGTTCCAGGTGAGGTTGTCGTCGGAGGCAGCCTTGAAGTCGCCGTTTTCATTGACTACGCTCACCAGTATGGTATCTTTAGCGTTGCCAGTCAGGGAAGTTGCGCCGTTCACCTCGTTGAGGTACAGGCAATGCGTGCCGCTGTGGTTATTGATGAACAGCTTGTCGGCAGTAGAACCGTCGGTGCTCGTCTTGCTGTCATCGTAATCCATTTTGATGGTGCCGCTGCCGCTAAGATTGCTGATTTTGAGCTTTTGGAAGTTGTTGTCAAGCGTGCTGCTGCCAGCCATAGCTACAGTTGTCGCTTCATTGCGCTGCGTGAGGTCAATGCTGCTGCTACCAGCCATTTCTACGTTTGCAACTTCACTGTCTGCCGTTACATTCCAGGTAGCGTCCTTCATCTTGAGGTTGGTGCCTTTGGTTGAAAAGCTGGTGTCACTGAAGCTGAAGTTTTCAGCAGTGGAGGCTGCGTCTAAAATTGCACCGGTCAGCGTGGAGCGGCCAGCATGTCTGCCGGTAGCGTTACCATTTTGGCCTGCAGCGCTGCCATCGCCCAGGGAAAGATGCACCTCGTTACCGTTGTTGGTGTAGATGTCGCCGGTAATGTTGACCAGCGCGGTGGTGTTATCCTTGTTGATGCTGATGGAATTGCCTGCTGCAGCATCCGGATTGGCATTGATAACAATGTTGCCGTTGATGGTAAGCTTGTTAGCGGCATTAACGACAATGTCACCGGCATTGACGGACGTGTCGCCATATTCGGAGGGGTTGAGGAGTCCGCCGCTGCCAATTGCAACCTTGGCGTTCTCATTATCAACTACTTGGGCATTATTGAGGCAGTTGGTGTTGTTGATGGTCAGGTCCTTGCCTTCGATGGTTACGGTAGCACCGGCGCCAGCGACTACTGTGGCATATTTGCTGTTGATGGTGGCGGTGTCGGCATTTACGTAGATCAATGCTTTGTTGTAGGCATTGATGGCGTTCGTGTTGGCGTTGAATTCGGCATTTTCAGCATAGACATTGATTTTCGATTGATACAGCTTGTAGTATTTAGCCGTTTCGTCGTTCGGGATGGTGTCGCTGTATCTGCCATAATATTCATAGCGGTTGTCATTACTATACTCGATAAATCTTTGATCCTCGTAGATGTGGGAATCACTGTACAGGTTCATGTTGGCTCCAGCGTCTTTTACGAAGGTGAGCTGCTTGATTTTTTTATCAGCGCTGCCAAGGTTGATGGTGGCGCCTGGATCACTGTAAACGGCGGAAGCAGTTCGACCGCTGGTAGCGGCAGCGATAGTGAGGGTATCACTTTTAATGTTGATTACCGGCAGGGGATAATCGGTTTCCAAGGAGCCATCATGCCAAGTATAGATATTATTTGCATCGCCTGCAGAAGCAAGGATAGCGCGCCCGGCGGAGGTAATTGTTGTGTTTTTAGCGTTGATATCAACAAGGCTGCCATAGCCGCAGTAGATGGTATTGTACCCACCACTTGCAAGTGTAAGATTGTCTATGCCTTGAAGGTCTATCTTGCCTAGAATTTGGCTACAGATGGCAGTATTGGTAGCGGAGATGTCAACGGTTGTGATGTCGCTAAAGTGAATACCACCGTTATTTTCCGGGTGAGTCCAGTGGGGACCACGGTTATTGCCGAAGTTAGCTAGCAGACCGTAGGCGCCGTTGGTGATTTGCAAAGTGTTCAGGTTTTTGACTGTCATGTCATGGTCATGATAGGACCAAATATCACCTTTGAATGTAAGATCTATGTTTTTGGTTGCACCGGCTACAGTATATGTATTTGTATTATCGCTTTCCAATGATATTCTGCCATTGGAACTGATATTTTTGTTTTCATTCAAAGTAACGTTGTTTACGGTTACTTTGAAGTCGCCGCTTTTATAATAAGTGTCTGTCTTTGTCCAGGTAGTGTCGGAATCATTGGCCAGGTCATTCCAATCGATGTAGCCTTCATCTGCGTACACTTCTCCTGCGAAGGATGAAGATAAAATGGTCAGTCCGACAGCAAAAGCCAGCAGGCTTTTGCTCCGTTGATGTAAATAATTCTTCATACTGTTTGTATTCCCCCCTCCTAATTTTCATAAATACACTAATAAAGTCATGGTAAGTTTGCCCTAATAAATTCACTTACTTTAGTTACTTAATTCGCTTGATTAATAGAATACAAGGCTTGATTGTTAATAGCAAGTAAAATTTTTGTAAAATATTTATGAGTTAAAGGCTATGAACGCAGTGCTGTTTTGTAGTATTTGCTATATTTAATAGTGAACAGGTAAAGTTTTTATTATATACATAAGGGAATCGCAGGTACAGCGAAGGTGGCGACCAATATTTTTACTATGTATTTTTTGACAAGCAATCCATTTTGTGATAAATTCATATTAGCAGAAGTTTTTATTATGAACGGGGTGTTGACCTCGCGTGTGTATATATAAAGGAGGTTTTTATTATGGCAGAAGATTTTGTTGGCGTTAGCGGTTCTTTGAATGAAAGCTTTGTGGGCGCAAGCAATGATAAGCTGTTTGAGGTGCCGTTTGAGGCTCTTGAGGTGCGCATGGCTAAGGAAAAACCGCAGGTTATGCCAGGGCTGACGGCTTTGAAGAAGGCGATGTCTGAGCCTGCGTTTGAGCGTCTGATCAATTCGCTGCTGAATATTAACCTGGGCGAGGATGCACTTTTGCTTGTCGCTGGTGATGAGCGCGTGCGCACGGAGCTGATTGGCAAGTATTTGCCGGTGCTGAAGGCGGCGTTCAATGTGAGCAGTGTGCGTGTTGTTGGCGGCGCGCGTAACGGCTTGGATGCTTATTGAGGGTGTTGGGGTGGATGCCCATGCCTTTGTAGTGTGAATTAAGAAAGAATGTAGTGAGGCTATGTGATTGATTTTTGCCCCCGATACCATGTGCACGGTATTGGGGGTGTTTTTGTTATGCAGCCAGCAGTATAAAAAAGGCGTGCAGAATTATATCGACAGAGGAAATGGTCGCAGGCGCTAAAAGATGTTATAATAATAATATAGGAAGAAGCAAAGAAAGGGGAATTCTCATGCAACAGACAAGACTGCCGCTTCCTGTCGGCACTACTGACTTCAAAAGAATCTGCCGTGAAAACTATTATGTCGACAAGACGTTGCTTATAAAGGACCTGCTTGATGAAAAGGTGAGCAACATTCTTTTTACGCGTCCGAGGCGTTTTGGCAAGACCTTGAACATGGATATGCTCCGTACTTTCTTTGAGAAAACAGATGTAGATACCAGCAGCTATTTCAAGGATAAAGCAATCTGGCAGCAGGGCGAAAGCTATAGGCAGCAGCAAGGGCAATATCCTGTTATCTTTTTGTCGTTGAAGGATATAAAGGCGCAGGATTGGGAAACAGCATATGAACTGTTGAAAATGATTATCAGATCCGAGTATTCAAGACACATGGAATTGCAGGCTGGTAATGAGATATCTCAACAAGACAAGGATTTTTACGAAAAAATAGTCAATAAAAATGCTAATAAAGCAGATTATATGCTCAGCCTGCAGATTCTCAGCAGAATGCTTTATCAGTATTACAAAAAGGCTCCTGTGATAATCATTGACGAGTACGATACTCCTATCCAGGAGGGCTTCGTCAATAATTACTATAATGAAGCTATTGAGTTTATCAGAAATTTCTTTTCGGCTGCCTTGAAGGATAATCCCTATATAACTATGAGCATTATGACGGGTATCCTGCGTGTCGCTAAAGAAAGTATCTTCAGCGGGTTGAATAATATCCGCGTTGATTCTGTACTTGATGATACTTTTAGTGCTTATTTTGGCTTTACTGAGGGTGAGGTCAAGATTATAACACAGTATTATAATGTAACTGAAAAGCTGGCAGAAATCAAAAGCTGGTATGATGGCTATAGGTTCGGCAGCACTGAAATCTATAATCCGTGGTCGGTGATTAATTATATAACAAGCAGCTGTAAGGCTATCCCGTATTGGAGCCAGACTTCGGAGAATACTATTATTCATGAAATACTGAAGAAGTACAATGAAGCAACTTACAGGAATCTTCATGAATTGCTTAAAGAAAACGGGCAGGTAAGCTCTGTAATCAAAACGAATATTATTTATCCTGAGCTTAAGGGGCCTCAGACAGATATTCTTGGTTTTCTTCTGATGACGGGTTACCTGAAAGCAACGGAAATGATACTTAACGAAGACGGAGAGCATTTATGTCGGCTTAATATTCCCAATAGGGAGATACGTACAATCTACCGTAAGGAGATTATTAGTTTGCTGATAGCGGAAGTCGGTGATATGACGGTAACGGATTTAAGAGACGCTTTATTAAATAAGGATAGTGCTGTCATCAAAGAGACGCTGGGAAGATTTATGATGCAGACAATCAGCTATTATGACGGGCTTAGGGAAAGCTATTATCATGGTCTGATGCTGGGACTTATAACTATATTTGAATATACTCACTTTATCCGTTCGAATCGAGAGAGTGGAGCTGGCAGATATGATATTCAGCTTATTCCTAAAAACGCAGGTATGCCGGGAATTATTATTGAAATAAAAGCAGGTGAAGCAAAGGACGATGATTGTGCTTTGAGCAAGCTGGCGCAAGCTGCGTTCGACCAGATTGAAGAAAAGGAGTATGATACTGAGTTGCGTTCATTGGGCGTAAGTGTTATACACAAATACGGTATTGCGTTTGCCAATAAGAGGGTTGAGTTGAAAACGAATTAGATATTAGACTTTACAGCAAAAAGGCCGCCTGCAAGGGCGGCTTTTGGTATGTAGTCTTGCTAAGTTGTTCCAAGCACTCAGCTGCTATGCATGCACCCCCCTTTAGTCGCTATCGCGACAGTTCCCCCGAGGGGGAACCAAGAATGTGCTAATGAAGTTTATCGAAAAGCTATTAGTCTTGCCTGCCCCTTGGGGAAGGTGCCGAGCGAAGCGAGGCGGAAAGGGGAAGCAAAGGCATCGCAATTGATACATCGCGTTGCAACCCTTCCGTCTGTTCGCAAAGCTCGCAGCTACCTTCCCTTTCAGGGAAGATATATCAGACCTGCGGAAGGCTAATCTTCAGAAAT
>OCRP01000154.1_pt1 | contig 83238 bp, 80 predicted proteins | sample 1538871 | NCBI WGS metagenome assembly OCRP01 (sample SAMN04571731, study PRJEB22368) | human gut metagenome | biome: human gut; material: stool | host: Homo sapiens | place: Luxembourg | collected 2012-09-20 | reverse complement strand
AATATTTGTGAGACTACCAACTTTTTTATGAACTATTCTTATCCCGAACTGGGGTAGATTATTTATCTACCTTTGCCAATATATAACTTACTTTGCCAATATATAACTTAAAACAAAAAAAATAAACGCATGAAAAAGAAACGAATAGAAAACCTGATAGTCACCTTAATAGCTGTTTTCATCAGCCTACCAACCTATGCTGACGATAACGCAAACACGAGCAATGTCTATAAGCTCGTTACAAAAGAGTCAGAATTGACTGCTGACGGAACATTGTTTATTATCGCTAATAAAGACAGCAAAAAGGCTTTATGCAAGAACTTTTATACTTTGAATAAGAGCCATGACAATTTGGTTGAAATGCAACCTTATGGTGATTTCTTTATAATAAACGAGAAGATAGCAACTTTTAAGTTGGAAATTGTCGGTAAAGACGATGATAAGAAATACCTATTTCAATTGGAACCATACAAAGACAGTTACGGTAATAGTGGTTACCTTTCATGTCTTGCTAATAATTATAAACTTTCTTTACAAGGTAAATCAAATTCTTATATATATGTAAAAAAAATAGACAATGAAGGAAAAGCCTATCTTAGAAGACAAAGCCCTGCCGCGAATCTAGGTATTGACAGTAAAAATAAGATTATATTTGATAAATATTATAATAAATATGTCTATATCTACAAACAGCTCCCCCTATCCATCACCCCATCTCTCACTTTAGAAACCTCCAAGTCGTTATCAGAGACCGTTAAAGACAAAGACATAACGGGTAAGGTCATTCCAAGCATCAAAATTGACAGATCATTTGATGCCGATGGCGGTTGGTACTCTATCTGCTTGCCATTTTCGTTGACAGAAGACGACATAAATAAACAGTTTAAGGGTGCTGAGTTTCAAGATTTTAATGGGGTAGAACAGCAAGACAAGACAATAAATCTGAAGTTTAAAAAGGTCACCACGACAAAAGCAGGCAAGCCTTATCTCATAAAGCCAATAAAAGACATCACAGCTGCCGACTTGACGTTCAACAACAAGCTGATAGAGCAGACAACCCCTGTCGATGTAAACCATAAGCTTTGCTCTGATGCCAACAAAACATTCACGTTCAAAGGCGTGTTTTCGCCTTTTACCGCCAATTCGGAAGAGCTGGCTGACAAAAACATAAAGTTCTTAAGTGGCGAAAAGGGATTGGATCTTGTGAGCCCCAACGACACAGGCACCATGAAATGTTATAGAGCCTATTTCGTATTTCCCGGTAAAAAGGGCATCGTTGAGACTGAAGCAAAGATAACCAACCATGATGAAGCCACAGCCGTGCAACCCGTTAAAAGACAGGAAGCTGAAACAGAACATGTGGTATTCTCCATCTCTGGACAAAAAGTGGCTAAGGTTAAAAACGCATCTCAGCTGCCTAAAGGGGTATATATCATTAACAAGAAACGGATTATGGTAAAATAGGCTGGCTTATAAGCTTTTAAAGAACAAAGCCGCAAAACAAACATATCATCAAAAAGCAAGGAACAAAACATTAAATGAAAACCTTTAACACCAAAAACCTTATGTCGAAGAAATATATTACACCTAAAATAATGGTGAAGAGAATAGACTCTCTTCATCTCATGGCCGGTTCACCAGGGGAGAACGAAGTAAAACTGGAAATGGATGGAGGAATAACGGGGCCTACATTGAAAAACAAGGAAGAATCGTATGACAATATGCGCTCAAAGAAATATGATTTATGGGAGCAATATGAATGATTTATGGGAGCAATATGAATGATTAATGTGGGCATTATGAATGATTAACGGCGTGCAACACAAAGTGTTTGCACGCCCTGACTTCGTCACTCAAAAAAGATGTATTTTATAACTGGTTGATAAACAATATTTTGTATTTTTCCTGACTTCGCCAGGAAAAAGGGCTGGCGCCGTTGAAGGGAAAAGGGAAAAGGGAAAAGGGTTAAATAAAGGAAAAGGGTGAATGGAAACGAAAAATGAAGCCTCAAGCGAGCGTCGCCACGCTCAACTTTGTCGCTTGACGTCGTCGCGCTCGATTTTGACGCTATGGCAAGCGAAAAAGTCGAGCGTGGCGACGGTAAGCGCAAAGCGCCTAAGAGCCTACGGAGCGCAAGAATGTTAAAAAACAAGCGTAAAGCGCGATGTAAAACGAGCCTTTGCGCAAGCTCCTCTATTTACTTCTGCAGATCGAAGCCCACACGCACACCATCATAGTTTTTGCTGATGTTGCCGATGGCGCACACGGTCTCGTTGGTGCTCATTGAGGCCATGGTCTGGATGATGGTCAAGATCTTCTTCGACTCGAAGAGGATGCCGATGCCATCGGCATTGCGCTTGGCATAAGCCGTGAAGTTGAGAAGCAGACCCTGAAGCTTGATCTGGGCTGTGCTCTCGTCGTAAGTGTAGTTGCCGTTCATGCTCTTGCCGTCGATCTTTGCGGCAAACGTGCCGTCGGCATTAAACGTGATGTAGGTGTTGGAAGAGTTGAAGCCCAGCTTCGAATAGTGTGAAGCAAGCTTCTCCTTGATCTGCGCTGCCGCAACCTCGCCGCCAGCCTTTGCCAACGTGTTGTGGCTGGTGAAAGCGCAACCCGGACCTTTATACTTCCATGTTCCCACAAGGCTCTTCTGCGACAGCTTGTCGATGCCCAGCACGCTCGTGATGACGTTGCCTAAGGTTTCGCCATTGGCGGCTGCTCCGATGATGCTTCCCAGCACGCTTCCGCCGTTGGAGGCGCTGGAGGCGCTGGCAGAAGAATTGGAAGACGAGGCCGACGATGAGCCTGTGTTTGTTCCCACACCACCACAACTTGTAACAAGAAGCACGGCCATAGCCACGCCAACAAATGATTTCTTCATCTTTTCTCTCTTTTAGTTTTGTTTTTAAAATTAAGATTCAACGTTATTGTCTTTTATCTGTCAGGAACCAGATTTCTACAATCTGTTCTTTTTGACTCAAAAAAGGCAATATGGTTTAAAATCTGTCCCAAAAAAACTTATTCATCCCCTACTGTTTTAAGGGAAAAACTTGCCATTTCATGAACAATTGAGCCACTTCATGAATAATTGAGCCACTTCATGAACAAGACAATGAGCGACAAGCACACAAACGCGTGTCTTGCCGCTCATCGCTGTTCTTGAAATATGTGACTGCGGGAAGCTTAGTTGTTGACGCTACCTCCCACGATGTCAAGCAGTTCGTTCGTAATAGCCTGCTGGCGTCCCTTGTTATACTGCAAGTTGAGCTCACGAAGCAGCTCGTCGGCATTATCGGTGGCCGTCTGCATGGCAACCATTCGTGCCGCGTGCTCGCTGGCGTTGCTGTCGAGCAAGGCCGTGTAGACCATCAGGTTGAGCTCCTGCGGAATGAGCTTGCCCAGCACGGTAGCGAGGTCGGGCTCCACGATAAAGTTGTCGTTGAGCGGCTTTACCGCCTCTTCCTTCTTCCCGCCGTTCTGCTCACGGTGCTTGCGCACATACTCTTGAGCCTTCTCAGAGGTAAGGGTCGACGTGAGGTCGCGCTCGTCGTCAGACATGAAGTCGTCGGCAACGTCGATGGGAAGGAACACACGGCGTTGCAGAATCTGCGAGCCGGCACTCTTGAAGTGGTGATAGATAAGCTCCACCTTGTCAATCTCTCCTGCCATAAACTTGCGGCACAACTCCTCGGAAATGTTCTGACAACCTTGGGGGTTGGGCTTGTCGGCAAGCTCGGTGAAATTGCCGGCAACAGGCAGTCCAAGTTTCGTCACTTTCTCTGCCACCTTCCTTCCTACAGGATAGACAAGGATGTCGCTGGCGCCTTGAGCCTTATACTCCGCGACAGTCTGCTCCATCAGTTTGATCACGTTGTTGTTGAAACCGCCGCACAGACTGCTGTTGCTCGTGAACACCACCAACGCCACACGCTTCACATCGGCGTGGGGAACGTTGAGAGGGGTGCGCACATCGGGCATGGCTGCAAGGAACGATTTCAAGATGTGCTCCAGACTTTTCTCGTAGGGCAGCATGTTGCTGATGAGCGTCTGGGCGTGATGCAGTTTTGACGAAGCCACCATCTTCATGGCACTCGTGATCTTGCGCGTGCTGTTGACGGAGACAATTCGGTCTTTTGTTTCTTTAAGTGACGGCATAAGCTATTACTTTTTATACTGTCCTGCAATGTCGGCCATCGTGTCTGAGATGACCTTTATGGCAGAATCGTCAATCTTACCGGAAGCGAGGGTGTCGATAACGTCCTTATGGGCAGAACGCATCTTGTCGAGGAACGTTGCCTGACACTCGATAACCTTCTCTACGGGAACGTTGCGCATGAGGCCGTGGACACCGCAATAGAGGATGGCAATCTGCTCGCCTACAGGCATAGGTGTGTACTGAGGCTGGATGAGCAGCTGGTTGTTCTTGCGGCCACGGTCGATGGTCATGGCGGTAACGGCATCCATGTCGCTTGAGAACTTGGAGAAGGCCTCAAGCTCACGATACTGGGCCATGTCGATCTTCAGCGTGCCGGCCACCTTCTTCATGCTCTTGATCTGGGCCGAACCACCCACACGGCTTACCGAGATGCCCACGTTGATGGCGGGACGGAAGCCCTGGTTGAACAGGTCGGTCTCAAGGTAGATCTGACCGTCGGTGATGGAGATCACGTTGGTAGGAATGTAAGCCGACACGTCGCCTGCCTGGGTCTCGATGATTGGCAGAGCCGTGAGCGAACCGCCGCCCTTGACATGCCCTTTCATACACTCGGGCAGGTCGTTCATCTGCTCGGCAACCTCCTGCTGGTCGTTGATGCGCGCGGCACGCTCCAACAGACGGCTGTGGAGGTAGAACACGTCGCCAGGGTAGGCCTCGCGTCCTGACGGACGACGAAGGATCAGAGACACCTCACGATAAGCTACGGCCTGTTTTGACAGGTCGTCATAGACCACAAGGGCAGAGAAGCCGCGGTCGCGGAAATATTCGCCAATGGCGGCACCGGCAAACGGCGCATAATATTGCATGGCGGCGGGATCGGCTGCCGTGGCGCTTACGATGATGGTGTAAGGCAGGGCACCGTGCTCCTTGAGGTTCTCGACAAGGGCGGCAACGGTTGACGCCTTCTGGCCGATGGCCACATAGATGCAATAGACAGGCTTGCCTGCCTCATAGAAACTCTTCTGGTTGATGATGGTGTCGATGGCGATGGCGGTCTTGCCCGTCTGGCGGTCGCCGATGATGAGCTCACGCTGGCCACGGCCGATAGGAATCATCGAGTCGACAGCCTTCAGACCCGTCTGCAACGGCTCCTTCACAGGCTGACGATAGATAACGCCCGGCGCCTTGCGGTCAAGAGGCATCTCAAACGAACCGGTGAGGTCGATCTCGCCCTTGCCGTCGATGGCCTCGCCAAGAGGGTTGATGACACGTCCCAACATGTTGTCGTTGACGCGTATGCTGGCAATGCGCTTGGTGCGCTTCACCATCATGCCCTCTTTAATGCCCGACGTTGAACCAAGAAGCACACAACCCACGTTGTCCTCCTCAAGGTTCATCACGATGGCCATCGTTCCGTTCTCAAACTCAAGAAGCTCATTGGCCTCAGCGTTGCGCAAGCCGTAGATGCGGGCAACACCGTCGCTCACCTGGAGAACGGTGCCCACCTCGTCAAACTGGGCCTTGCCGCTGATGCCGTTAAGCTGTTCGAGAAGAACCGCTGACACTTCGCTTGGTTTAATTTTATCTGACATAAAATCTTGATTTTTGTTTTTAAAGGCGAGAGGAGACCAGGGAAAGAAGGCCCCGCTCACGCCTGTTTCTTAAACTACTTAAGTTTTGACAAGATGGCGCTGAGCTGCGTCTTTATGCTCGCATCCATGCGGTAGGTGTCATACTCGAGAACGAAGCCGCCAATGATGTCGGGATCGACCTCTGACACAAACTCTACCTTGCTGCCGCTTGTCTTACTTCCTACTAACTGCCTCAGACGAGCCTCTACCTGTTGTGAAGGCTGCGAAGCGGTCACCAGTCTTGCTTTGATCAAGTTGTTCTGCTTCCTGTAAAGAGTGATAAACGAGTTGGCGATGAACTGCATGATGTTCTCACGGCCCTCGTCGAGCACCAAGCCTATGAACCGCTTTGTGAGCTCGCACGACGTGCTGCCCGTGGCAGACGTCAGCAAGTCGCCCTTCTGGCTTTTCGAAAGCATCGGATTGTCTATGGTAGCTTTCAAAGCAGGCACCTCAGCATAGCTTGCTGCCAGCACCTGCATGTCGGCATAAACCTTGTCGGAGTTTTTGGCTTCGACACTTGCCTTGAAAAGGGCGCGTGCATAACGTACCGATATTAATCCTAAATCCATAGTGCTTAAACTTTATTTATCGTTAGAAGAAACAACTTCATCCAGCATGCGGTCTATATAATCCATCTGTGCCTGATCGGTTCCCAGCTTCTGGCGAAGAACCTTCTCTGACACTTCCACACTCAAACGGGCTACCTCGCCGCGAATCTCGCTGATGGCGGCCTGCTTCTGGCTCTCGATCTCGGCCTTGGCCTCAGAGATGATGCGGGCGCTCTCTTCGCGGGCTTTCGCCTGGGCGGTCTCCACTATTGAGTCGCGCGTGGCGGCTGCCTCCTTAAGAATGACAGCCTGCTTGTCGCGTGCTTCCTGTAGAATGGATTCGCTCTCCTGCTTGATATTCTCAAGGCGGGTTGACGCCTCGTGGGCCTTGCGCAAGCTTTCATCGATATAATTCTTGCGCTTTTCCACCATGCCGATGATGGCGGGAAATCCAAATTTGGCCAGCACAAAGAACACCACTAAGAATGCGCCAAGCATCCAGAGGAGCAAACCTGGGTCAGGAGTCAATATTGATGGTAACGTACTGAAATCCATTCGCGTTAATTTACAAACAACGTTTCTTGTATATTCTTGTCGCAACCGACGTGCTTACTTGATAAGGAAGGCACATGCAACGATAGCGAACAGAGCACAACCCTCAACGAAGGCGGCTGTAAGAATCATGTTTGTCTGAATCTTGCCAGAAGCCTCAGGCTGACGTGCGATAGCGTCCATTGCGCTGCCACCAATCTTACCAATACCTAAACCAGCACCAATTGTTGCAATACCTGCTCCGAGACCGCAGCCCAGCTGTGCCAGACCTTCAGCAGCCAAAAGTGATGAAATGATCATAATTCTTAATTTTTTAAAAGTTGTTATTTTATTGTTTGTTTTTTTATTTGTTTTTGGGGTGTCTTTTTAACGCGGCTTTATAAAGGCGTCTTTTAAAGGCGTCTTTTGGGGCGTCGTGGGGAGAGACCTGTGTGGGGTTTATTCGGCCTCTTCCTCCTTGTGTGCGAGGCCGATGAACACGGCGCTCAGCAACGTGAAGACGTAAGCCTGGATGAAAGCCACCAGAACCTCAAGACAGTTCATGAAAAGCATCATGATGACGCTGATGAAGTTGAGACCCATACCGTAGCCCACGCCCATAGACCAGCCGAGGAAGATCACACAAGTGAAGCTCAGGATGATCGCGTGGCCTGCCATCATGTTGGCAAAGAGACGGACCATAAGGGCAAACGGCTTGGTGAACACGCCGAAGAACTCGATCACAGGCATGAGAGGCACAGGGTAGGCCTTGAGGAAGAGTGGCACATTAGGCCAGAAAATATCCTTCCAGTACTCCTTGTTGCCGAAGAGGTTTATGGCCACCATCGAGCAGAAAGCCAGGAAGAACGTGATGTTGATGTTTCCTGTTACGTTGGCACCACCGGGGAAGATAGGAAGCAAGCCTAACAGGTTGGTGGTGAAGATAAAGAAGAACACCGTAAGGAGGTATGGAGCGTAGGGCTTGAAATGTTTCTCGCCGATAGAGGCTTTCACAACATCGTCGTAGATTGCCATCACAAGCATCTCCATCATGCCCACAAAACCGCTTGGGGCAGCGCTCTTCTCGTCGCGCTTCTTGTACCATTTGGCACATGACAGGAAGACAACGATAAGAACGATCACCACAATCCAGATTTGCGCCACCGTCTTGGTGAAGCTCAGGTCTAAAGGACGCTCGGTCGTTCCGTCGGCCATGCGCTCATAAATTTTTCCGTGATGCTGCTCATCGAAGAAAAAGTTGTGGGGCAGGCTCCCGGCCGTGCAGACCGTCCATTGTCCTGTTTCTGAGCTACGAACAATTATGGGGAGGGGAATGCTCATACTCATGCCGCCGAACGTGGCGATGTGCCACTCGTAAGAGTCGGACAAGTGTTCGAGCACAATCTCCGGTATGTCGAGCTTCTCTCCCCCACCCTTTTCTTGGGCACCTGCAGCCAGAGGCAACAGGGCAAAGAGCAAAAGGAGGAACAATGACCTTAATTGTTTCATTTCTAATAATGTTTATTTACTTATCACACTTAGCGTGAGGATTTTCATTCTCACTATGAGAACTGGAAACACGCGCAAAGAAGAGCGAGTGGTGCGTGAGCACAACAAGATAGAAGAGCATGAACACAACACAATAGGGACCCATCGCGTCGCGTCCTACAGCTGCCCAGCAGCCCACCATCGTGAAGATGGCGAGAAGCATGCGGAAGCCCGACACAGCCGTGAAGAACGTGGGCAAGCTGTCGTTGTGTTTCTCAGCAACCCATCTCCAAAGAAAAATGTCGGCTCCCTCAACAACCAGGGAGAAGACCACGCTAACCGCCAACGGCGACGCAAGGTCGGCCTCGCACAGGTTGAACGCTTTGGCACAGACAACGAGAGCCGTCGTGAGCGCCACAGCAATGAGCGTCTGCAAAGCGTATCTTGTAACAAGTCGGTTTCTGTCTGTCATGTCATTAGAACTCGACACAAATGGTGACTATGTTTTTCTGCACTTCCACGAATCCGCTTGCTATCTGAACCTCGTGTAGCCCTCCGTTGTCGAAGAAAGAAACGGCGCCGGGCTCGAGCGAAGAGATGATGGGCGCATGGTTGGGCAGTATCTCAAACTGTCCGTTTGTGCCGGGCACCACAACACGCTCTACCTGTCCGCGGAATTCGACCTTCGCGGGAGAGACGATCTTTAAATCCAAACTCATAAGCACTACCTTTCTTTTTATGCGTTAGCCTTGGCAGCCTCAAGCAGCTTCTTGCCCTTGGCCTTGGCGTCTTCAATGGTTCCCACATTGAGGAAGGCCTGCTCGGGCAGGTCGTCAACCTCGCCGTCAAGAATGGCGTTGAAGCCCTTGATGGTTTCCTCGATGGGCACCATGACACCTGGCAGACCTGTAAACTGTTCTGCAACGGCAAACGGCTGAGAGAGGAAGCGCTGCACACGACGTGCACGGTTCACGGTCAGCTTGTCCTCGTCGGAGAGCTCGTCCATGCCAAGGATGGCGATGATGTCCTGAAGCTCCTTGTAACGCTGCAAAATCTCCTTGACACGCTGTGCACACTGGTAATGCTCCTTTCCTACGATCAGAGGATCGAGGATGCGCGATGTTGAACCAAGAGGGTCAACGGCAGGATAGATACCAAGCTCCGCGATCTTACGGCTGAGCTCTGTGGTGGCATCGAGGTGTGTAAAGGTTGTGGCAGGGGCAGGGTCGGTGAGGTCGTCGGCAGGCACATAAACGGCCTGTACCGAGGTGATTGAACCGTTCTTGGTAGAGGTGATTCGCTCCTGCATCTGGCCCATCTCGCTGGCAAGCGTAGGCTGATAGCCCACGGCTGAAGGCATACGGCCCAACAGAGCCGACACCTCAGAACCGGCCTGGGTGAAACGGAAGATGTTGTCGATGAAGAACATGATGTCGGCAGCCTCGCCGTTCACGCCGCCATGGTCACGAAACTCCTCGGCAACGGTAAGACCTGAGAGCGCAACAGAAGCACGCGCGCCTGGAGGCTCGTTCATCTGGCCGTAGACAAGGGTGGCCTGACTCTTCTTCAGTTCTTCGGGGTCGACAAGCGAGAGGTCCCACTTGCCTTCCTCCATGGCTTTCTTGAATTTCTCGCCGTAACGTATTACGCCGCTCTCGAGCATGTCGCGGATGAGGTCATTGCCCTCACGGGTGCGCTCGCCTACGCCGGCAAACACAGAGTAGCCGTTGTGGCCTTTCGCGATATTGTTGATAAGCTCCATGATGAGCACGGTCTTGCCCACACCGGCTCCACCGAACAGACCGATCTTGCCACCCTTCATGTAGGGCTCAAGAAGGTCAATGACCTTGATGCCTGTTGCAAGCATCTCTTTGTGGGTTGAGAGATCCTCAAACTTGGGAGCCTCGCGGTGGATTGGATAAGCGCCCTGCATGTCGAGCTCTTTCATGCCATCAATAGGTTGTCCGATAACGTTCATCATACGGCCCTTGATCTGCTCACCTGCGGGCATGGTGATCGGACTGCCGGTCTGCATCACCTCCAGTCCGCGCTGCAAGCCATCGGTGTTATCCATAGCCACACAACGCACGGTGTCCTCGCCGATGTGCTGTTGGACCTCAATGATGAGTTCCTTGCCATCGGGGCGGGCGATCTTAAGAGCATCATGAATCTTTGGCAGAACCTTCTCAGCGTTCTGGCCTGCGGTGTCAAAATAGACATCAATTACAGGACCGATAATCTGGGAGATTCGCCCATTAATTTGTGCCATATAGTTATGTTTAGAATTATTTTTTTTCGAATGCAAAAGTAACAAAAATCATCTATCTGCCAAAAATTGAAGGATAAATAAAGTTTAAAACTTCGCAAATCGAACAATTGTCAATACCTTTCGGAAACCGAATTAGATGCTCAGCTCGTCAAGAACCTTGATCAGCTTGCGGTCAAACGGCTTGTCGCTGCGGATAGCTTCGCTCAGGGGAACGTAGACAATCTCGTTGTTGCGGACGCCGATCATGACGTTGCGCTGGCCCTGCTGAATGGCCTCAATGGCGCCGACGCCGGTGCGCGATGCCAAGATGCGGTCATGGGCGCTGGGACGGCCGCCGCGCTGCAAGTGGCCGAGGATAGACACGCGCACATCATACTGAGGGAACTCGTTCTTCACACGCTCAGCATAATACATGGCGCCACACTTGGGGCTCTCCGACACGATGACGATACAACTCTTCTTCGACTTACGGATGCCGCGCTCCATGAATCGTGCCAACTGGTCGACATCTGTTGAGTCTTCAGGGATGATGGCAGCCTCAGCACCGCTGGCGATGGCGCTGTTCTGGGCCAAGAAGCCTGCGTCGCGACCCATCACCTCTATAAAGAAGATGCGCTCATGGCTCTGAGCCGTGTCACGGATGCGGTCAACACACTCGACGATGGTGTTCATGGTGGTGTCGTAGCCGATGGTCGAGTCGGTGCCGTAAAGGTCGTTGTCGATTGTGCCAGGCAAGCCGATGCAGCAGATGTCATACATCTTTGCAAACTCCATCGCGCCTGTCAGCGAGCCGTTACCGCCTATAACGACAAGAGCGTCGATGCCTTGAGCCTGGATCTGCTCATAAGCCTTCGCCTTCCCCTCGTCTGTCATAAACTCCTTTGAACGGGCTGTCTTCAAGATTGTACCTCCAGACATGATAATGCCGCTGACATTCTCGGTGGTGAAATCTTCAATCTCACCATTTATCAGACCGTCATATCCGCGATAAATACCTTTAATGTTATAGCCGTTGCAAATGCCGGCACGTGTCACGGCACGGATGGCCGCATTCATACCAGGAGCGTCGCCGCCAGAGGTAAGCACACCAATAGTCTTAATTCTTGCCATAAGTTTATCAGTTGTATGTTATAATAGTTTCATTTATCTTCTACAATATTATAATCATGACCTTGGGGTATGAGTATTTTGCTCACGACATGATCAAATGAGCCCTTTATAATTGAATGTTTTTGGGGAGGCTCGGTCTGGTTGAAATATAAGCTTTTCTTGGGGATGTAAACTTGGGGTGCGAACTTGGGGATGTAAACTTGGGGTGAGAACTTGGGGCGCAAGATCAAGGGGCGTTTTTCATTGTTTATCTGCAACAACATCAAAGAGCATGAGGGGTCAGTTTGTCGGGGCAAACATTTCAGAATGTCACAACGACCCAGAACACAGCCATGCCTGCAACAGCTCCTACCATACATTTCCATCCAATGTTGCGGAAGAACCAACCTACCCGCACACGTTCCATCTTCATGAAAGCCAAACCGCTCATGGAACCGATGCACAACACGCCGCCACCTGCTGCGGAAGCGAAAGCGGAGAGTTTCCAATAGACGTCGTCGGGCACGCAGGCAAACATGTCGCGCATGGAGATCATGGTCATGGAGGCAAGGAAATTGTCGAGCACGGAGCTGACAACACCTGTGAGCACTCCTGCAACCCACACGTCGGCAGGACCAATGTGCACGGCGCCGCTAAGCTTGTCGAGCACTCCCGTTTCCTTTACCACGGCGAGAGCCAATATTGTGCCCATCACGAACAGCATCATCTGAATGACGCCATACTGCAACACGCGGGGCGTGCGACGATGGATCATCTCATCGGTAATGAGCTTGCGGTTCACAACCTCGTTTACGATCCACAGAACAGAGAGCACACAGAGAGCGCCCAGGAAAGGGCTAAGCTTCGTTATGTTATGGAACGTGGGGATGAACCACAGTCCGCCTATGCCGACAACAAGCATGAGCACACGTTGCCAGATGTTCAGATTGGTATCGTCACCACGGTAAGGCAAGACCACACGCTCGGTTGCCACAACAGAGGGCAAGCTGCGTCCTATCCACCATGTGGGCAAAGCCCATGCAACGAGGCAGGGCAACAACAGGGTCATGGAAAAATTGGTGGCCGTGACGAAACCGTTGTTCCACAACACAAGACCGGTAGGGTCGCCAATGACGGTCAGAGCGCCGCCACAGTTGGCTGCAAGCACGATCGCGCTGCCAAAGATGAGCCGGTGGCGGTGGGTCACGACAAGCTGCCGCATCATCGTCAGCATCATCACGGTTGAGGTGAGGTTGTCAAGATTGGCTGAAATGATGAACGTTATGACAGCCATTGTCCAAAGCATGCGTCTGCTGTTGCGTGTCCGCATCAAGCGAAGCAGAAAATCGAAGCAGCCGTTGTTCTGCAGAATCTCTACTATAGACATGGTGGCGAGCAAGAAAAGAACTATCTCTGCCGCCCTGCCCACATATTTTAAAAAGATGTTCTGTGCTATAAATTGTTTCACAGCCACACTTGAGGATGTGGCTCCTTGAAGAAAGTTGAAATATTCGACACGATGCTCTTTCAGAACAAAGTCGGAACCATAACAAATATACAACACCCACCCTACAGTGCCAATAAATATTGCCACTGCAGCCTTGTTAATGTTGGTCAACTTCTCTGTAGCTATGAGAAAGTAACCCAAGAGCACGATGGATATAATGATAAACGCCATACTTTCTTCTAATACGACGGCAAAGTTAACAATTATTATTTAATAGCCAAATTTTGTATAAAGAAAAATTCAATGGTTTAACTGAATTTATACAGTTATCATCGGCGTTTGCTATCTACAGTTATCGTTTCTTTATCTTAAAGAGCCCTTCATTTTTTAAGTTCCTTTATTTCTACAGATCCTTTATTTCTACAGATCCTATCATTCGTCTCCCCGTCTGCGTTTGTTCATCTTTTTCAATTTCCGTTTGATGTCGTCAATGAAAGAGGTCTTTCTGTCAAGCACATTAAGCGACATAGCAGAGCTTGATATTATGAGGAACAGGCCCAAGCTTCGATAAAGGCTTCCATCGACAAATGGAAGCACTAAAGAAGCGAGAACCAAAGGGAGCTGAAGGGCTATGTTTTTGACGAGAGAGGAAGAGCAACGATAGTTATACTTAAAACGCATGTAGCTGAACGACACGCACACCTCTACAGCGGCGGCAAGCGTAAGGCCAACGCCAGCACCCAAAAGCGAGTAAGTGTTATAGCCCACAACAACAAACGCCAGCATCATCAGGCTGTTTATGCCTTCGAGAAAGCAGAAGGAGCGCGAATGGCCTTTAGCCAACGAAATGTATTCTACAGGAAGATACAGTCCGCGGAAAAACATTGACACGGCAGCAACCTGTATCATGGGAAGCACAGGCATGAACTTGCCACTGAAGAGGAGGGGCAACATCACGGGAGCCATAAAGACAAAGCAAACGGTCAACGGCGATATGAGCAAAACCGACACCTCGGCCTGACGGTTCACCACGTCGTTCATGTTGCGGCCGTTGGTCAAGCAAGCGGCCGAGAGACGAGGAAAATAGTCGGTCTCCATGGCTGAAAACACCATGCCGGCATAGGTTACCACAAGCATGTAAGCAGCATTGTAGAACCCCACGACTGCCTCTGAGCCTACATAGTTGAGATAGGAACGGACCGCATATTCGGCTCCGCTGCACATGAAACCAGCTAACACGAAGGCCATGCCAACGCGAACCGTGCCAACGCCTTGCCGCAACACATCTCTTTTAAAAGACAGCCGCAACGGATAAGCCCTGTAAGAGGGAACAAGAACAGCGAGCATCTGGGCCAGGCACACCAACACAAGCGACGGGACGACGGCTCTGAAACCATAAAACCAATAAAGAGGGACAGACACCACGAGAGCCGACAACACACTGTAAAAGCTGGATATGGCAAGGGCTTTCATGCGCCGCGTGGCTTTTAAAACGGCGGTCTCGCCAGAGGTTATGGCCATCATGCCGACCATGGGCGAGAGAAGAAGGAAATGTAAGGTGTGGCTGCCCCACGAGTAAGCCAAGCTGTCAAAGACCTTACACAGAAGAGCACACAACAAGGTGCCGACAAGGGCGGCTACAACGCTCCAAGAACGTATGACCTTGACAAGACGCTCAACCTCACCATCGTCGCCAGCACTATAAGCGTCGGATATTTCACGCACGCCGCTCATTCCCAGACCAAGACCTGTCGAGTCGCTGACCAACTTTACAGACGACTGATACAGAGCCACCAAGCCCATGCCCAACGGACCAAGCAACAGAGCGGTCAGCTTGTTGCGCACCAGTCCGACGAGTATGTTCATTGTCTGAATGCCACCAAAGAGTCCGGTATATTTGATTATCTGGCGGTAGTGTAATTCTGTAGATTTATCGTCTGTCATACTTGTTAAAACGCGACACTTGCGTTTTTATTGTGTGACACAAGGGGCAATAGAGAAACAATAAGGATACAAACATTAAAAAAGGAATTGACAATGAGGGCTGAAATTCAAAAAAAACATAATTGACAACACTTTCTTGTCAGAAAACGACAAAAAACTGTATCTTTGCATTTACATAACAAAAAAGAACCAAACAAACTTCATAAATGGCAAAGAAGCACAATCACAAAACAATAATACCCCTTTTAACAATTATCATCATCATCGTTGCTGTCGCAGCATCGGTATGGCGTTGCTCTTGCAGTTGCACGCCCGAAGAAGAGAAGAAAGAAGAACGCACGGTCCCTCACATCAACGACTCGATAAGCAACCTCAGGAGCGAATGTGAGATGAGCCATGAGTTCGACTCTATAATGGAGCGTTACCTCAAACGCTGGGAGATCAACGGCGCACAGCTGGCCATCTCACGAGGCGACTCGCTCATCTACACACACGGCTACGGATGGGCAGACAAAGAGAGAGGGGTGCAGATGGAGCCAAGCATGATCATGCGCATTGCCTCGGTATCGAAGCTCGTGACAGCCATCGGCGTGATGCGTCTCTGCGAGATGGGAAAGCTGCGCCTCTCGGAACATGTGTTCGGTGCTCAGGGCGTGCTCAACGACACGGCCTACACCAACAGGATAAAAGACAAGCGCATTTTTGACATCACCATCGAGCAGCTGCTGCGCCATCGCGCCGGCTTCAACAACTATGCCGGAGACCCCATGTTCTCGACACGTTACATCATGATGCAGAACCATCTCACCACGCCTCCCGACAACACCACCTTATTAAAGATTGTGCTCAAGCGACGTTTGGGTTACACGCCAGGCACATCGTCTTGCTACTCGAACTTCGGCTACACGCTTCTGTCCATGATCATAGCACGCCGTTCAGGAATGTCGTATGAACAGTTTATCCAAAAAAACGTGTTGCAGCCTGCGGGATGTTTCGACTTCCACATTGCAGGCAACTATTACGCCGACCGACGACAGAACGAGACAAAATATTATATGCACCAGGGCTCCACACCTGTTTATGAATATAACAACAGCGGAAGACAGGTGGAGAAATGTTACGGCGAGAACGACATCCCCCGACTGTTGGGAGCAGGAGCATGGTGCGCTTCGGCAGCCGAACTGTGCCGCCTCATCGCAGCTGTAGACCTGCATCCCGGCAAGCCCGACATTCTGTCGAAACAGAGCATACTGGCCATGACCACCGAGGCTGTAGACCACGGGTTCTCGCTTGGCTGGAACTTCACGCCCAAGAACCGGCCATGGACGCGAACGGGCACGCTGTCAGGCACCAGCGCCTTGGTCATAAGATATCCCGACAACCAATGCTGGGTGCTCCTGACAAACACAAGCACATGGAAGGGACACGCTTTCTCTGACGACACCAAAGCCCTGTTTGAAAAGTTGCGCAAGAAATTTGGCGGAAGGATGCCCAAAAGAGACTTGTTCGTTTAAAGGCTTACGCCTGCCTTGCAATGTCATGAGCACGCAAAACAGACATTAAACAACAGGTTTGTAAAACTGAAGCAACACGCTGATTAACAGATATGTAAAAACACAAACAAGCAACATAAACAAACGCCGTTAATAAACACCGTTAATAAGCGCCATAAACAAACACCGTTTAAAAAACATTAAAACCAAATTTTAATTGATATGAAAAAATTTATTCTTCTAATCTCTGCTCTCCTTGCTGTAGGCTCAGCATCGGCACAGGAGGCACTCAGCGACATCAAAAAAGACATTCATGTCTCTGCAAGCAACCTGCTGGCCTACCCCGGCCCGCACAAGAAGCTCACACCGGCACCCAAAGGCTACAAGCCGTTCTACATCTCACACTACGGACGACACGGCTCGCGCTACCTCTGCGACCAGAACGACTATGATTATCCTTACAACATTCTTAAGCGTGCCGACTCGCTTGGAAAGCTCACACCAACAGGTCAGGAGACGCTTAAAAAGATAGAGATGCTCCGCAACGAGGCATACAAGCGCATTGGCGAACTCACACAGCTGGGAGCAGAGCAGCACCAACAGATAGGAACCCGCATGTATGAGCGATTCCCAGAGGTGTTTGCAGGAAAAACACATATCGACGCAAAGAGCACACCTGTTATACGGTGCATCTTCTCAATGGAGAATGCTCTTCAGGCCTTGCTTAAGAAGAATCCGCAGATAACAATCACTCAGGACGCGAGCGAGCACGACATGTACTACATGAACCACAACGACCGCGAAGTGAACATTTACAGTTGGCCAGACGAGGCACGCGAGGCTTATGACAAGTTTGCCAAGGCCAACGACAACTCTGAGCGCATGGCCAACCTGCTGTTCAACGACCATGGCTACGCCCAGGCTCTCGACATGCCGCGCCTTAACGAGCGCATATTCAACCTGGCAAACGCTGTGCAGAACACAGAGCTCCGCCACAAGATAGACCTCTACAACCTGTTCGACGCAAACGCGCTCTACACACTTTGGCGCGTGGAGAACGCAAGATGGTACATCAACAACAGCGCAAGTCCGCTTAACGGATCTACCCAGCCCTTCACACAGCGTAACCTGCTTAAGAACATCGTGCTTACAGCCGACTCTTGTCTGCGCCTCCAGCACCCGGGTGCTACCCTGCGCTACGGCCATGAGACCATGGTGCTGCCGCTTGTGTCGCTCATCAACGTTAACGGTGCCGGCTTACAGGTTGCCGACCTCAACAACCTCGACACCCGCGGCTGGCTCAACTACCGCTATTTCCCTATGGGCGCAAACCTCCAATTTGTGTTCTACCGCAACGCAAAGAAGGCCGATGACATTCTGGTCAAGGTGCTTCTCAACGAGGACGAGGCACACATTCCGGTGGAAACCGACTGCGCACCTTATTATCATTGGAAAGACGTGCGTCCCTACCTCATGCAGCGCATAAACGCTTTCAAGCCTTATGTTAAGCCCGAGAAAAAGTAGGCTCGGCTTAGACACTTTTTTTCTTCACATGGCTGGCTCCTCAAAACATCATTATCGGTTTTTGGGAGTCAGCCATAAAAAACATCACATATTTTTTTTCATTTCAACTATTCTTTGTAATTTTGCGTTATGAACGCATTACGAAAAAAAATATATTTATTATTAGCTAGTATAACACTTTTGTCGGCACCTGCAAAAGCTCAAGAAGGCCTTTATGTACAATGTGAAGACACATGCACACACATTCACGGAATTGACCTCAGCCACTATCAGGGAGAGGTGTTTTGGGAGACCATTGGCGACAACTCAAAGATGGCTTATGTCTACCTTAAAGCTACCGAGGGTGGCGACAGGGTGGACCACATGTATCAGCTCAACATTGACCTTGCTCACAGGTACGGTCTGAAAGTGGGATCATACCATTTCTTCCGCCCAAAGACGCCTCTCAACAAGCAGCTCGAAAACTTCAAGGCACAATGTAAGCCGCGAGACCAGGATCTCATACCCATGATTGATGTAGAGACAAAGGGAGGACTTGGCAACAAAGAGTTTGCCGACTCGCTGACAAAGTTTCTTGTCATGGTGGAGGACGCTTACAAGCAGAAACCGCTTATCTACACAGGCACCAACTTCTACAACAGATACATGGTGGGGCTCGTTGACCATTATCCCATCATGATAGCCCAATATAACCAGAACGAGCCCATACTTAGCGATGACCGCGACATAACAATGTGGCAATATACAGGTAAGGGACGCATAAACGGCATTAACGGCTACGTTGACAAGAGCCGGTTCCTCGGCAAACACGGTCTCAGAGAGATACGTTTTCGCCACTAAAAGAGAAACGACAGAGAAAACGATACAGAGAGAACACTATATAAGGGTGAACACCCTTTTATTTCAAGAACATAAAGAAACATTTTATCATTATGGCAATTATCAGATGTCCCGAATGTGGACACGCCATCAGCGACAAGGCACCCGTTTGTCCTTCGTGTGGCGTTGAAATAGCAGGCAAAGTAATCACATGTCCACAATGTGGAGTTACTTATTTCAAAAATCAACCCGAATGTCCAAACTGTCACCACCTCACAGCACAAGTGGTAGCTACAACACAGACAACAAGCACCACACCCCCTCCTCCACCATCACAGGCGCAGCAGGAGGCTATAAGGCAGGATGCACCGCAAGCTCCAGCTTCTTATGAACAGCAGGCAGGAGCACAGCAGCAAAACACACAGCAGACCACAGCTCAACAACAACGGGCTGCCGTGGAGGAAGAGCTGCGTCAGGAAGAGCAAGAGGTAGAGAAGAAGAGCAACAAGCGCATTGTCATAATCTCGCTCATCATCGCCATCATAGCCGTGGGCGTGTGCTTTGCTTTCTACAGCACAGCTCGCAACGACAAGGAGAACGAGGCTTACGAATATGCAATGAACAGCTCTGACCCTATGGTGCTGCAGAGCTACCTCGACACTTACAAGGACGCACCAGAGGAACATATCGACTCTATACAGGCTCACCTCACCCTTCTAAACCAGGGCAACCAAGACTGGGCAAACGCTTGCATGAGCGGCACAAAGAGCGCTCTTGAACAGTATCTGCAACAGCACCCCAACTCGCCGTTCAAGACACAGGCAATGGAAAAGATAGACTCTATCGACTGGGCCACAGCTCAAGCCACAAACACCGTAGAGGCGTTCGAGAACTATCTTGAGCAACACCCGTCAGGCGAATATACCGATGAGGCAAACGACAAGATAAACAGCGTCAACGCACAGACCGTGCAGCCAGAAGAGAAGCTCATGGTGGGATCTACTTTCCGCAATTTCTTCACAGCGATCAACAACAAGGATGAAGACATGCTCTCTACATGTGTGGGCAGAATTATGACGTCGTTCCTTGGAAAGCCAGACGCAACACGGTCTGACGTGCTGACGTTCATGAAGAAGATATATAAGCCAACGGTGGCAAGCATGACATGGGCGTCGCTCGCCGACTACAACATCAGCAAGAAGGAAATAGGTGAAGAAAAATATGAATATTCGGTAAAATTCAACGCCACGCAAGCTGTAGACAACTCTGACGGCACACAGGAGAAAAACAAGTATCGCATCAGCGCAAAGATCAATCCTGACGGCTTGATAACCGAACTTAACATGACCAAAATATTGGAATAAACAACATATTTGGAGTAAAGAACATCTTATGTGGAGCTTCACCCCACTCCATTCACAAGACACGAAATGATATCAATAGACAACCTTAAAGTAGAGTTTGGCGTCAAGCCTCTATTCGACAATGTGAGCTTTGTGATAAACGACAAAGACCGCATAGCCCTTGTGGGCAAAAACGGAGCGGGCAAGTCGACCATGCTCAAGATTATATGCGGTCTTCAAAAGCCTACATCAGGCAACGTGGCCATTCCAAACGACACGACCATTGGCTATCTGCCTCAGGTTATGAACCTGCAAGACAACACCACCGTGCGGGAGGAGGTAAAGAAAGCGTTTGCCGACATAAGCAAGATGAAGGAACGTGTGGACAAGCTGAACGAAGAATTGGCACAACGAACCGATTATGAGAGCGACAGCTACATGGAACTGGTACAGAAGTTTACCACCGAGCACGAACGCTACATGATGATGGGGGCCGACAACTATGAGGCAGAAATGGAACGCACACTCACAGGACTGGGCTTTGAACGTACCGACTTTGACCGCCCCACCTCCGAGTTCAGCGGCGGTTGGCGCATGCGTATAGAGCTGGCAAAGATCTTGTTGCGCCGTCCTGACGTGTTGCTTCTGGACGAGCCAACCAACCACCTCGACATTGAGAGCATTCAATGGCTGGAACGCTTCCTCCAGCAGAGCGCCAAGGCTGTTGTGCTTGTGAGCCACGACCGGGCATTCATAAACAACGTCACTAACCGAACATTGGAGATAACCTGCGGACGGGTTACCGACTATAAGGTCAAGTATGACGAATATGTGAAGCTTAGAGCAGAGCGTCGTGAGCAGCAACTTCGTGCCTATGAGAACCAGCAGAAAGAGATTGCCGACATAAAAGACTTTATTGAGCGCTTCCGCTACAAGCCAACAAAAGCCGTTCAGGTTCAGAGCCGCATAAAACAGCTGGAGAAGATTGTGCCAATAGAGATTGACGAGGTCGACAACTCGGCCTTGCACCTTAAGTTTCCACCATGTCTGCGTAGCGGCGACTACCCCATCATCTGCGAAGATGTGGAGAAGAGCTATGGCAGCCACACCGTGTTCTCAAACGTGACCCTCACCATTAAACGTGGCGAGAAAGTGGCGTTTGTGGGTAAAAACGGAGAGGGAAAATCTACCCTCGTCAAGTGTATCATGAACGAGATTCCGTTTGGAGGCACCCTGAAGGTTGGACACAATATACAGATAGGCTATTTTGCACAGAACCAGGCACAGATGCTTGACGGCGAGCTTACCGTGTTTGAGACCATTGACAACGTTGCCCGAGGCGACATACGCCTAAAGATCAACGACATCCTTGGAGCATTCATGTTTGGCGGCGAAGCGTCAGAGAAGAAGGTCAAGGTGTTGAGTGGTGGAGAGCGCAGCAGACTTGCCATGATACGTCTCCTCCTTGAGCCCGTGAACCTTCTCATCCTCGATGAGCCTACCAACCACCTCGACATGCCATCTAAAGATGTGCTCAAGGAAGCCATCAAGGCGTTCGACGGCACAGCCATTGTGGTAAGCCACGACCGTGAATTTCTTGACGGGCTCGTGTCAAAGGTCTACGAATTTGGAGGAGGTAAGGTGACAGAACATATTGGAGGAATCTACGATTATCTGCAAGCCCACAACGCCGCAACCATAGACGAGCGTCTCAGCTCTCTCTCTCAGACCAGCGGCAACAAGTCGGCAAGCATCAACGAGCCTCAACAAGAACCGTCTGCAGGCAAGCTTAGCTATGCTGAACACAAGGAGCAGCAAAAGAAGATTCGCAAGGCTGAGCGTGCTGTTGCCGAGAGCGAAGAAAAAATTTCCAAAATGGAAGCACGCATAAAGGAGCTCGACACCCTTCTCTGCAATCCGGACCATGCCTCAGACATGGTGCTCATAACCGAATATACGGACATTAAGAAAGCCATAGAAGAGGAAGAGGAACGATGGGAAAAGCTGTCGGAAGAGTTGGAAACAATAAATAAATAAATAAGTAACTAAAAAATTGATGTTTTATGAAGAAAACGTTAATGTCAATTCTTGCCGCCGTCGGTCTGTGCGTTGGAGGATGCTCAGCGCAAAACGACAGCGTGAAGGTGCTTGACCCCAAAACGTTTATAAAACAGGCACAGGCTGACAGCACAGCTATAATTCTTGATGTGCGAACACCCGACGAATATGCCGAAGGCCACATTGAGGGAGCCATGCTTCTCAACTTTCTTGACGACAAGGCTTTCAACAAAGGTTTGAAAAGGCTCGACAAGAAACACACCTATTATATTTATTGTCGCAGCGGAAGACGAAGTCATGGTGCTTGCGAGAAAATGAGCAAAAAAGGATTTAAAACCTTCGACATGGAAGGTGGATATCTGAAATGGAAGAAGGAGTTTTAAAACAATTATTGGTTATTGATCTTTCACAGGAAAACAAGCTCTTGCGAAAGTTCAATAACCAATAACCTTAACAACAATATCTTTTTTATCTATTACTTTTTCTTTTCTACTGTTTTTTTCTCTGTATATTCTTCTTTGTCTATTTTTCCCTGTCTATTCTTTTATTTTTTCTTTATCTCATAACCAATTTTCTTAAAAGCCGCAACATAGTCGGCAAACGTTGCCTTTTTGGAGTCGTAGACAATAGTAACCTTCTGGTCATCAACAGAGGTCTCTATATTCTTTGTGCCTTTGACAAAGCGAATATTACTCTTTATTTTCTTCTCACAGTTAATACAATGCATCTGCGGCTGAGTGGTTACCACCAGCGTGTCGGCAGATGTCTTGGCGAAAGTGCTGCATGTAAGCACAAGCAATAATGCCAATAAAACATTCTTCTTCATTTTTCTACTTATGTTTGTTTTTGTTATATTGAAGTCGTCTAAACTTTTCTGACGAAGATTAGATTTAAACTTTTATGTCTTTTAAATTCAATCTTGAACTTCATAAAAGTTTAGACAACTTCATTATCTCTAATTTATTTATGCTAAATTTTCTCTAATTTAAACCTAACTCCTATATAAGCCATTGCTCCTGTGACAGGTCCCCATACCTGAGTGGCATCGAACGTACCACTCCATGGTTCATGAGAGTGCTGGATGGCATTTTCAATTTTATAGTTGGTAAGGTTCTCGCCGCCAACATATAAACTAAAGTTGCGAAAATCGCGCGTCACCTGTGCTTGCAGTTGAAAGTAAGCAGGATAGCGGCTCTGGTCGTAAAGTTCTCCACCACCATTTAGCTGACCTGTAACATCAAACTGCCATAGTTCGAGGGGTGTCTTATACGAAAGTGTGAGCAATCCTTTGTAGCGTGACGTGAGCGGCTTTCGACGCAGCACGCCATCGTAGGTACATTTAACATCGTTAAGACGGAAAGCTGCTGTGGCAGACAGTTTGCTAAGCAATGAGTATGTGGCGTCCACTTGAAAGGTGTGACTGTAACTTTTGCCATGAAGGTTTTCAAACGTAAGCGTGTGAGGACCCTTTACACCGTCAAAGTTCATTATCAGCTGATGCTTAAAGTCGGTGTAATAATACTCCGCGTTAAGCTCAAGATTCTTGCCAAACAGAGGGATGTTGAACCCCAAGGATGTTCCCATGTTCCATGCTTCTTCTTGCTTAATATCAGAATCGACAAATACGTTTCTGCCACTCGCCAACAACGGCACATTCTCTGCCAAAGCATGAGGCGAACGATAGCCCTTGCCAACAGAGGCGCGGATGGTCACAATGTTGAACGGCGAATATTTTATGTGCAGACGTGGCGTGATGAAGCTGCCATAAAGACTCGAATGATCCCAACGCAAGCCAGGCATAACGGTAAGCTGCTCTCCCAACTTATACGTGTATTGCGCATACAGACCAGGAGTGGTCTCCTTTGTCACGTTGCGTTGGGCTGTAGACAATGATCCTAAAGGATTGAAACGTTCATCATAACGGTCATGGTTCAACGATGCACCTACACTTACATTGTGCTTGTCATTAATGTCGGTTTCAAACATAAGCTGTGCATAGCCATTCTTCTGAGTGACATCATATTGTGTCTTTCCGAAAACATTGTCAGCATCGTGCCATGAACCATGCAGCATCAAGGCAATCGACGTGTTATGGTCAACATTAAGCGTAAGACCGTTCTTCCATTGCATCTCATAGCGGTTGGTCTTGGTCTGTGTGGTGTAGAGAGGTTCCGAGGAGGCGATGTTGGAATGCTTGGAGCTTTGTCCTCCGTTGCGCTCATCATGCAAGCCACGCAACAAAAGCTGACTGATCCATCGTGGCGACACATACGCCCATCTGTGCATGATGTTATATTGTCGCAACTTAGGCATGTCCATGAATCCGTCACCGTTTCCGTCATGCTCCATCTGTCGGTTCTCAAAGTGAAGGAGAGTGGCTGTTGAAAGTCGGTCTGTGAGATGTATGCTTCCATCGAGATTAACCTCTGTTTTCAGTTCGCTGTCTTGATAAACATTAGCCCTTACCCCATCAATTCCTTGTGGTTTTAGAAACTCAATGTTTATCTGGCCCGTAGTGCTCTCATATCCGTTTTTTACACTTGACGCTCCCTTGCTTACCTGTATAGACTGCATCCAGGGGCCTGGCACATAGCCAAGGCTGTAAGGCAAAGCTGCCCCTCGCAGATTGGGAACATTTTCTGTGAGCATCTGTACATAGGTGCCACTAAGACCTAACAGTTTTATCTGCTTCGCTCCTGTGGTTGCATCGCTATAACTCACGTCAACAGAAGGATTTGCGGTAAACGACTCACCAAGGTTACAGCAAGCGGCACGTATCAGTTGGCCTTGACCTATTATATCTACGTTATCAACGCGGTTTCTCGACTTTATGCCTTTCGTGGCTTTCACTACCACGTTTTTCAATTCGTATGTATTGGCAATACTGTCGGTCTGTGCCATCACCTGCTGCGACACAAACGTGTATCCCAATAAACCCATCAATAATCTTTTCATATTTTTATCCTTAAACAATCTTTATTGCCTGTTTATACAGGCTCTGTGTTATATTAACACTATATTGCCTATTTTTAGGCAGCCTTTTACATATCATGTTTTTACAAAGAATCCAAAGGCTTTCTTTTATGATTTTCAAGTTCGCGAAAGCGCTTTGGAGTCATCCCTGTCACTTGCTTGAACTGTGAAGAAAGATATGCCTGTGAACTATATCCGAGCATATAGGCTATCTGGCTTGTAGAAAGCTGACTATAGCACAACAACTCCTTAGCATATTCTATGCGATGCAGAATGGTAAACCGTTCTATTGTGACTCCTTTCACTTCAGAAAACAGTTTGCTTAAAGTGCTGTAGTCCTTGTTCAGATGACGCGATAGAAAATCAGACAGTTTAGGACGTTCCGTTGTCATCCTTACCCATTCTAACACATTTATGCGTATCTGCTCCACAATCTGTGACCGTGGGTCATCAAGCAGTTCAAAGCCCATGCCTTGCAACTGTTTTGCAACAGACAGAAGCTGCTCATCAGAAAGCCCGTCTTCTGTCTCCACATCGCCCAAAGTTATAGATCTCACCTTAACGCCCTCTGACACAAGAATTTGCTCAACCGCGGATATGCAGCGTGGACAAACCATGTTCTTTATCATTAGTTTCATTGGTGTGAAAACTTATTTTTTTACGGTTGCAAAGATATAGATTTTTACTTATATTATTTATACAAAATTTTGGATAATGCTTATAAAATTATAGAGAACACATAATTTTAATATTCATTTACAAAAAGTGAACATGTAGAATGAAATCGTTGCAGAAACAATAAATGTATGGCTTCACAAGACAAGAAAAGAAAAGACTTGTAAACTAAACAACGAATAGAATAGAATAGAAACAAATAAAATTAGTTATTAATTATGCTTACTTACATTTTATGACAAGCCCATATAAATTTTATATGAAGCTAATCATCAAAGTTGGCATAATTAATAACTAATTGTTAGCTACTATTTTTTAACAGAGAAGTGCAACTCGCGACCCTCCGTAAGCTCACGATGAGAGATGCGATAGGTCGTAAGCTTCTTTCCGCCCAGCGTCATGTTCTTTATGTATAGCTGCGATGGCGAGGTGCGGTCAGAGCTGATCACGATGTCGCCCTTTGGATAATATTTAGGGTTAAGATGCAACGTTACCTTTGAGAACACTGGCGTGGTGAGCGTGTAGTAAGGCTCGCCGGGACAGTCGGGATAGAGACCCATCATCGACATTATAGCCCACGCCGACATCGTGCCACAGTCGTCGTTGCCAGGAATGCCCTCTGGCTTGTCAGTATAATATTTGTCAAGCAACGCTGCAACCTCCTTCTGCGTGCGCCACTCCTCGCCAGCCACACGACTGAAGAGATAAGGATACGCAATGTCGGGCTCATTGGCAGGGTCATACAATCCCTTGTCAAACACATGCTGCAGGCGGTTCACAAAAGCTTTCTTTCCACCCATGAGCTTCATCAAACCGTTGACATCGTGCGGAACATAGAACGTATAGTTCCAGGCAGAACCCTCATGGAAGCCAGGACAGTTGCTAAAATTGGCACCGTCCTCAGGGTTAAACGGGGTTAGGAACGAGCCATCAGCGTTGATAGGACGCAAGGTGCCGCTTTCCTTAGAGTAGTAGTGTTTATATCCGAGCGAGCGTTGGCGGAACAGCTTGGCATCATTCTTCTTGCCCAGAGCAGAAGCGAGCTGCGCAAGGGCGTTGTCTGCAACATAATATTCGAGAGCATGCGACACCGAGTTGTCACCCGACATGTCGGCAGCAAAGAAACCGAGCGGAATGTATCCCTTTTCCACATATGGGTCGAGGTCAGGACGTTGCTTGTTGTCCTTGCCCGCTGTGGTTGCCGACTTCATGAACGCCTCGTAAGCCTTGTTGATGTCGAAGCCACGCAAACCCTTCAAATACATGTCGGTTATTATTGGTATTGACGGGTCGCCCTCCATTGTCCATGTTTCACGACTGTAGAGCTCCCATTTAGGCATCCACCCCCACTCCTTATACATGTCAATCATGGATCTTGCCATATCTTCCTGCTTATCAGGGAAGAGAAGCGTTTGCAGCTGTGTGAGGTTACGATAAGTGTCCCAAAGCGAGAACACTGTGTAGCGGTTGCCCGACGTCTTCATGACCTCATCGCTCTCCATACGCGGATACTCTCCGTTCACGTCCTGCAATACGTTAGGATGGATCTGTGTGTGGTAGAGAGCCGTGTAGAACACGCGGCGTTGTGCCTCTGTGCCGCCCTCCACGCTAATGCAGTTGAGCGTCTTGTTCCATGCCTCACGGGCAGCGGCACGCGTCTTGTCAAAGTTAAGTGTAGGCTGTTCAGCCTCAAGGTTCAGTCGGGCATTGGCAGTAGACACCATCGACACACCCATCTGCACCTCCACCACGTCGCCTTCTTCACAGTTGAACGTCCAGTAGCAGCCCACATCCTGTCCTGCCATGTCGCGTGTGCGGTGGTCATAAAGTTTAAACTTGCCGCTATAATGCTCCCATGCCTCCTTTGCCGGTCCGAGCGAAGGAATCTTCTTCCAGAAGCCGTAGCTTGCGGGCTTGCGGCTCACACGCATAACAAAATAGATAGGGAATGTAGAATGAGAGTTGTAGCAGAACGTGCCAAGCATGCGCATGCCCTCCACCTCTGTGTCGCTCACTCGTCGGGCCCATGCGCCGCCTTCGTTGCTCAACGCATCGCCAAGGTTCAGCAATATGTTGCCCTGTCCCTTGCGGAACGTGTAGCGCTCACATGAGGTGCGCATGGTAGATGTCACCTCACACTTCACACCATATTTCTTCAGCATGACCGAGTAGTAGCCAGGTGTAGAGCTCTCTTTCTCATACTCTGTACCATACTGTCGGCAGTCGGGCTTTACCTCACCCATCGTTGGCATGGTGAGAAGTGAACCCAGTTCGGGACAGCCAACACCGCTAAGGGTGACATGTGCAAAGCCTGTAAAGTAAGAGTTGGTATACTCATATGGTGCTGACCACCACCTTTTGTCCTTGTCGTAGGTGTTGAGGTCGCTACCCATAACGTTGAACGGCACCACCGACATGAGTGCATGAGGCAACACAGAACCTGGGTTGCACACGCTGTAGTTGGTCGTTCCTATGAAAGGGTCAACATAGTCGATGTTGTCCTTCGCGCCAGCCGTTGTGGCCAACAGCAAGAGCGCAGCCATAATGGATAATTTCTTCATATAACGTCTTTTGATTGTTTTGATTGTTATAATTTATTGATTGCTTTTGTAATGATGGCTATGATGGTTTTATTTTATAGTTGAGCAATGTTTTTAGGTTTCATCACTTTCATATTTGCAAAGATACTTCATTTTTGGGGATAGTCCAAAATATATTATAAAAAAAACTGTTAACAGTCTTTTATGAAAGAATATTTTTCATATCTTTGCATCAGGCAAGCTGCACCCCGGCAAAACACAATTGTTAAACTAAACACGAAAAATCATGAAACGAAAAAAACTGTTATCAAGAACCTTTTTGGCTCTCGTTTTAACCATGGTGTGCATAAACATTAATGCACAAGCCAAAATTAACCCCTTAAAGGCTTTAAAAAAGAAGCCTAAAATTGGAGGAATTGTAGGCCTTACGGGTGTGAGAACAATAAATGGTATTGACAAATCATCGGAAGCAGGCACACAACTAAACAAGAACGGATTGATGGGCAACGTAATTAAGTTTACGCCAATCATTACACCATTACCACATGTGCCCGATTTTTCAAAGACAAATTTCAAAAAGAACATTTTGCCAAAATTGCAAATCGACAAGAATAGGGCATATCTCTTATCACTAAATCTGATACAAAAAGGCGATACCATTAACGGAATAAAGTTTCTTAAAATGGCTGTTGATGAAGGTCTGAACAACGCCCAATATCTATATGGCAGATATTGCATAGAAGGAAAATATGTTAAAAAGAACATTCCATTAGGCATCTCTTACATTCAGAAAGCAGCAAAGCAAAACAACGTAGAAGCTCTTGCTTATCTTGGCGATGCTTACTATTTGGGGCTTCAAGGATTTAAGAAAGACTCTGTCGAATCGGTCCGTTGGTACGAAAAAAGTGCTAAAAGAGGATTTTTTAATGCACAGTATCGTGTTGGCAACTTCTATTTCAACGCCAACGACACTACAAGCGCGGTTAATTATTGGCAGATGCTTATCAACAACAAAAAGGCTGAAAAACCAAAACTAATGACAGCACAGGAGCGTCGGATGTTGGGAGAGACTTATTATAACCTTGGAACACTCTATTATAACAAACAGCTCTATTCTTTAGACAAAGATACAGGCTTAAACTTTTTTGACAAGGCTGCCAACTGCGGTCACGATTATGCAGCATATCTTCTGTCTCAAATTTATCATGAGAGAACAGACGTGCCTCAGAATGAACGCCTGTCGCGTAATTATGCAAAAATGTCTGCCCTACTGGGCAACGTGGATGCACAGGCGTTGTATGGCTATTACTGCATGCAGGGCTATGGCATGGAGAGAGACTCGCTTGAAGCAGTAAAATGGCTAAAGAAAGCTGCAAGCCAACACAATGCAGATGCTATGTGTGTCATGACAGGTTGCTATTTTGATGCAGCCAACTATGACAGCACGATAGAGATGGGAGAACAGCCTCAATGTCGCGATTCTGTTGACATACAGCTTCTTGTAGGATCTGCCTATTATAATAAAGAGCAGTATGAGCAGGCTGAAGCTTGGTTGAAAAAGGCAGCTGAGAAACAAAACACAGAGGCTCTTTGGTGGCTATATGACCTTAACCTAAGCATAAAACACGACTCGATCACAGCTGTCACCTACCTGGAGCAAGCATGCGAGAAAAACCTGCCAGAGGCGCTCAACAACATGGGCTACTATTATGCACATGGAATCATTGTGAAACAAGACTTGGAGAAAGCCGCAACACTCTTACAGAAAGCAGCATCGCTGAACAGCGGCATGGCTTATAACAATCTTGGCAATATCTATAGCGCAAAAGAATTGACAAAAACACCTGATTGGAGCAAGGCTGCTGACTGCTTCTATAAGGGTGCCGAGCTCAATTGCCCTGAAGCGCAATATAACTACTCGTTGTGTCTAAAGAAAGGCAAGGGTGTGAAGAAAGACAAGCAAGCGGCAAAACGGTGGCTTGAAGAAGCAGCCAAGAACGGTAGCGAAGAAGCTCTGAAAGAGTTGGAAAAAAGAAAGATAAACCTATAGCCATAAATCATCTATAGAAGCTATAATTATGAAAATCGTTATTATCTCCTCCATCGTTGTCCTGCTGTGGTGCGTCATCTACAAGACCTGTCATAGCCGCAAGGACACACCATTGGCATCAGGTTCAGACTTTCCTAATGCCAACACCATGAACGGTTGTGGAGCATCCTTATATGGAGGGTTCCGCATTCAAGGCTCAGACCTGCGCATCTATTATGTCATGCTCTCAGCCTTCTTCTTACCTTTCATTCCCTTCGGATGTTTTGTAGCAACAAAGAAAGGTACCAAGCAAGAGCTACTCGGCAAGAGTAGCCAGCTGGAGATTCATGGAAAGACAAAAACAGCGTTTCTGGAACTCCTATGGTGTTATGCGTCAACATGGGGCTTCCTCATCCTTGCCCTCGCTCTCATTTTTCACCTTTAGTGAAACAAGAGGTTAAACCCAAATCGGTCGTTAGGACTTGCTTGTATTTTGGATTTTTAGAAGAGTGGATTTTGTTTGGCTTTTAATGAGTAATAGCGAGCTATTGCGAATTAAAAACAAACAAAAGACACCTTATAAAAAGCAAAAGACTGCAAGCAGTTATAAAATAATACATAAAACGGCCTAATGAGCGATTTGGGTTAAACTTTTGACATTCATTTACGTCAAATTGTCAGTAAAATAAGAAACGAGAAATTATGAAAAACTTACTAAAAGGCACTTTGCTCGCAACCACACTATTTATGGGCAGCTCAGCAATGGCGCAACAGGCCATAAGTCTGCCACGTCCAAACATGAATGCAAAATCGTTAACTGTAACAGAGGCGTTGAGTACACGCCATTCTGTTCGTCAGTTTGACACTACCCCATTAACCCTTCAGCAACTGAGCGACCTGTGCTGGGCAGCATGTGGAGTGAGTCGCAATAACGACTACCGCACAGCACCTTCGGCTATGAACAAGAAAGAGATTCGACTGTTTGTGTTCACAGAAAAAGGCGTTTACGAGTATGATGCTGTTGCCAACAGCCTCACACAAAAAGCCGATGGAGACCACCGTGAGCTTATAACAGGAAGCGCAAACGGTTACAAGCAGGCGTTTGCAAAAGAAGCACCTGTGACATTGCTCATGGTCATCGACTTCAACCTTATAGGTACAAAGAACGAACAAACCATAATGATGGGCTGTGTAGATGCAGGCAACGTGAGCGAAAACATTAATCTTTATTGCCAAAGTGTTGGTCTTGCCACGGTACCTCGTGCCACACACGACACAGACGGCATCCGTAAGTTGCTCGCCTTGACAGACAACCAGCTACCTATCATGAACAACCCCGTAGGCTGGCCAAAAAAATAACGAAAATACAAAATCCGTTAGACAATGCTCGTGACAAGCATAGAAACAAAAAAATCGGATGTTTCACAACACCCGATTTTCAAAAACAAACTACTTAAAACTAATCTACTAAAACAAATCAAAAAAATTTCCTTTTTGGAATTTTCCAAATAATTTTCAGTCCTTTTTCTATTGCAAAGATAACTACTTTATAAATACAAACAAAATAAAATGGCTATAAAATTGCATATTTTAACATTTTTATAACTTAAAAGAGGAAAATGTGTTACCACATCTCCCTCTTTTGTTATCTTTACATTGCAATATTTCGTAATTAAACTTGCAATATTTTTTTAAAGCGTCATTACATCATGCCACCCATTCCTGGCTGAGCCATAGGCATTGCGGGTTTCTCCTCAGGCTTGTCACAGATCAGGCACTCGGTTGTGAGGAACATGCCAGCAATAGAAGCGGCGTTCTCAAGAGCCACACGCTCCACCTTTGCAGGATCTATAACACCTTCCTTGCGAAGATCTTCATAGATGTCTTTACGAGCATTGTAACCAAAGTCGCCTTCACCCTCGCGAACCTTCTGAACCACGACAGCACCTTCGCCACCAGCGTTTTTAACGATCTGACGCAGAGGCTCTTCGATGGCACGAATTACGATGTTGATACCAGTCTGCTCATCGGCATTGTCGCCTTTTAAGCCCTCAAGAGCCTTCTGGGCACGGATGTAAGTGGTGCCACCACCTACAACAACACCTTCCTCAATAGCAGCACGGGTTGCACACAAAGCATCGTCAACACGATCTTTCTTTTCCTTCATCTCAACCTCGCTGTTGGCACCTACATAGAGCACAGCAACGCCACCTGACAGTTTTGCAAGACGTTCCTGAAGCTTCTCCTTGTCATATGAGCTTGTTGTGTTTGCAATCTCGTTCTTGATCTGAGCAACACGGTCTGCGATGAGCTGCTTGTCGCCAGCACCATTAACGATAGTGGTGTTATCCTTTGTTACAGTAACCTTGTCGCAGGTACCACAAAGATCAAGAGTAGCCTTGTCAAGCGAAAGACCCTTCTCCTCACTTATTACCACACCACCTGTAAGAACTGCAATATCCTCAAGCATAGCCTTGCGACGATCGCCAAAACCAGGAGCCTTTACTGCACAAATCTTTAAGCCAGCACGCAAACGGTTTACTACCAATGTGGTAAGAGCCTCAGAGTCAACATCCTCAGCTACGATAAGCATTGGACGGCCATTCTCAGCAGCAGGCTGCAAGATAGGAAGAAGATCTTTTATTGAAGAAATCTTCTTATCATAGATAAGGATGTATGGATTGTCCATAACACACTCCATCTTGTCGGCATCTGTAACGAAATAGCCGCTCAGATAGCCACGGTCAAACTGCATGCCTTCAACCACACCAATGTTTGTGTCACGGCTCTTGCTCTCTTCAATGGTGATGACACCATCTTTTGACACTTTACGCATGGCATCAGCCAACAGCTTACCAATCTCAGGATCGTTGTTTGCTGACACAGTGGCCACCTGCTCTATCTTGTCATAGTTGTCACCAACCTGCTCAGCATTGTTCTTGATGAAATCGACAACAGAACCGACTGCCTTATCAATGCCGCGCTTCAAATCCATAGGATTAGCACCTGCTGTAACATTCTTCAGACCCTCAGTAACAATGGCCTGTGTAAGGATGGTAGCTGTTGTGGTACCGTCGCCAGCATCGTCGCCAGTTTTGCTTGCTACGCTCTTAACGAGCTGTGCGCCTGTGTTTTCGAACTTGTCTTCAAGCTCCACTTCCTTTGCTACGGTCACACCATCCTTAGTAATCTGAGGGGCACCAAATTTTTTCTCGATAACCACGTTACGTCCTTTAGGACCAAGTGTCACCTTAACGGCATTAGCCAATTTGTCAACACCATTCTTAAGCAAATCACGTGCTTCGATATTATATTTTATTTCTTTAGCCATTTTCTTATCTAATTAAATTTTAATCTAATATTCTCTATGTTCAATTTCTTAAACAACCAGCTATTTTTGTTCTAAAGCAACAAGCTTTTTATTTCTAAAGCAAATTGTTCTTTTATTTCTGAACAACAGCGAGCACATCGCTCTGACGCATGATGAGATACTTGGTTCCTTCAAACTCAATCTCTGTGCCAGAATATTTGCCATAAAGGATCTCGTCACCTTCTTTAAGAACCATCGGCTCATCTTTAGTACCATGTCCAACAGCAACAACTGCTCCATGCTGGGGCTTCTCCTTTGCTGTATCTGGAATAATGATTCCACCAACTTTCTCTTCAGCCTGTGCAGGTAACACAAGCACTCTGTCTGCTAACGGTTTAATGTTCATAATATTAGTCTTTTAATTGTTATTCTTTAATGTTTAGCATCAATAAAGGTTTCATATCACTATGCAATAATAGACACTTTAAATAATGCTTTCATTCTTGGTTTATACCAAAAATGTGCCAAAGAGGTTATCCAACTGACAAAATGCCTTTTTTAACTGACAGAATGCCCATATATGACAAAAATGGCACAAAAAGATGAAAACAGCTGACAAATCATTAGAACCTAAAATCCGCAACCTGTAATATTTTTGATATCTGAAGATTGCGGATACCTCTCTAAAACGACTCGTTTTCGTAAAGAATCTTTATGGTGCAGTCGCAAGAGACGAAATCCACTTACCCAATGATGCGACTTGAGGCTGTAGACAAGATTGTTGGTTCCTTTACGGAACTTACCAATATGTATAACACCGTCACAGCTAACTGCAACAAAAATGCAGAGACTATAAATCGCAATATCCAACTGACGGAAAAGCGATATGCAGCAATGATGAGGCTTATGCAAGCGAAGAAATCCAGGGCAATAGAGCAACCACCCATACCGCAAACCATGAAAGCCTTGCCACGATTTATTTTTATGTCGTATCCATGGTATTGGATAAAGAGGATGTATCGAAGTGAGCACTTTCGTCAGTTTCTGGTTATTTGCATGGCTTGCATCCTTGCAGTGTCTGTATTTCAGAAGATATTCTTGGCTTATGATAATGCGCAGATGAGGAGATTTTAGCTTTTACCCGATTTCGATAAGATGAAGAACGAGGTTGAGGAGCAGCGAGCCGAGGACGGATCTGTAAATCGTGTTCCTGAATTAAAGCAATTGAGTAAGGACATTGATAAGGCAACCAATACCTTCATCAATGCCGCACTTGAACTGGAATCTGCCATTCAGCAGTATCAGCGTGCAGAATCCAAATTAGGTGGTGCTGTGACTACTATCAGCAAAAAGGTTGATACCATCAATCAGCACATAGACAAAGTCTTGGAAAATGCTCCCACAAAATTAAAGGTGACAGTAAATGTCAATGATGCTGACTGGCAGAAAATCCAAGAACTGTTCACCAAAGAACGCCAATGGATGACCGCACAGATGCAGATGCATATCCGTGAGGTCAATTCCATGTTTGCTGATGAACGGAAGAAAGTCCGTGAACGCTACAAGGAATATGATGGCTGCTATCTCGGTCACTATGCCCAGTGGTTCTTCTGGTTCTTCTTTACCATTGGATTTTTTGTGATTGTAGGATGTATAGGGATGATGATTGCACAATGCTATAATAGGTGATAAAAGTCGAAAGACCTTCGGCTCTTGTCACCTTAGGCTTCGGATTTTTATTTGTTGTATCACTAAGAATTACCATTTTTTACGGACATATACAATACCTGCCTTTATTTGGGCATCAATTGTATTTATGTCAATCCCTAATCGAATCATATACTCTTTAATTATATTATTATTTAGTCTGTCTGTAATTCGGCTTCTTTTGTAATAATCCAAATTTTCAAAAGAGAGCGGCTTTCCCTCTTCATAAAAAATCCACCTATCTTCTTTGTATGCTTGAATTAATCGTTCTTCTAAATTGGAATTGGAAAAATAGAATTTGAAAAATGGATTATCGGTTTCAGTTTCATTGGATAATGCACATGTAATAATGTTACATCTCAAATGTTTTTGTATGATTCTGCAAACATTAGACAGTCCATCTTCATAATTTGATATAAAAAACACTTTGTCTGGATATATCTTATTTTGCCAGCAACTAAATTTGGGAAAATGGGAGCCTCCACTTTGTGGATTAACCCACCCATTTGGATTTGGTATTTCCGAATAGATTTCAGCCTTTCCTGTTATCAGTTGTTTTTTGAATATAACTTTCACCGTTTCAATAAATAGATTGAAATCACTGATCTCGAAAACGGAGAAGGTTAAATAACTAAATTCTGTTGTCATTTCTATTATTTTAATCAGGTCTCTTTAAAAGTTAATATTATAGCAGTTTACCTTTTAATTTATCGGATTGTACTTGCTTCCTCCTGCTACAGATTGAATATACTTGTTTATTTCATTTTCTTCCTTTTCCGTGATAAAACCGAAGACAAGTTTTTGGCTTAACTTTTCCAACTCAACCAACACATCCAAGAACGCACCTTGATTTTTAGCAATGTAACTTACGATCGAGCAAGGATTTGCCCAATTTGTTGCTACGATTTCGCCAGTTTCCTTTAGAATGGCGAGAAGAAAAGCCTCAACCCAACCAACATATATAAATTGGTCGTTTTCTGCAACATCGTCCACGTCATTGAATGAATAGACCTGGATTCTTAGTTTCGACAAGTCATAATTGAATATCAAGTCAATGACAGGGAAATTAGGCGACACATCTGTATGCGTAGCTTTTCTCTTTATTGATAAATCTTGGATATAAATGTCAGCAAATTCTTCTGAGCAAGTTGTATTTCTTAGAATATCCTGCTTGTTTGGAACAAGTTGGGATATTGTTTCGACAAAGTTTGTTGCATCCATAATGATAAATTATTTTAAGTTATTCCAAAAAAATTTTGGCCAAGCCATAAAGTATTGAGCCTAAGCCAGCAACGTATCCTTGAAGATAATTGATATAGTTAATGGTAAAACTTGGAGGAAACTCGTCTTTGTTCTTATAAGTAAAGACTGTGAATGCTATGCCGAAAATGATGGCGCACAACTCGTCGTATTGGTTACGGATAATGCAGTAAATTCCTAAGCAGACACAAGTAATGGCAAAAATCAAATAAGTAACATACAAAATGAGACCTATTGATTTTCGCTTTCTTATTGTGTGGAACAATAAGGCTATACCTGTTATAAAAGAAAGGATTCCCCAAAGACGTAAATATTCCATTATTTGATTCTTCTTAGTTAGACATTATTATCATGCTAAATATAAATATAGGCCAGACGAGGAGCAAACATACGCAAGTTATGCAATACCATACTCGTCTGATTCCTAGCGTATCTTTAGCAAACACCTCCCAGTACCTAAGATATTTATCCTTTCTCCATAAGAAAAAGTAATTTATAAAGAGGCAAGGTACTACTGAGACAAGGATAAACGCAGTCTTGCCTAAAGGCAGTAAAGAAACACATGGAAATAATATGGATACGAGATTTAACAAAGTCCATATCAACAGACCAGTAAATCCAATCATGATATAATCCGATACACATATTCCTACAGTTTCGTTATAAGGTATTCTTGTGTTGTTCCCTTTACGATTTCTGTAAAACTTCAAATAGTAAAACAAACATTCAAAAAATCTGTTTAAAAGAGTTTGCGTTTTCTTGTCGCAGTTAAAAATGCAATAATATAGCCTATTCCAAAACAATTCTATATACTTCATATAGGCCTCTCTTTCTTTGAATTGGTTCTTTTTGAAATAAAAGAATAAATGGCATACTGGATACAAATTGGCAGGAGATTAAATATCCCCAACCAAACAAACACTATGAGGCTCAAAGATAAGGTTGCCCCATTGGTTACAACTAAGGAAATAATGCCTATCAAAAACAACGTCACAAGACTATTCAATATTATTTGTCTTTTCAGCAAAAATTCCTTTCTAACAGATTTTGCCCAAAGCCAAGCAAGCAAAGCCATACTCAAGTTAAACAAGGAAATACAAATCGTAAGCATAATGCCCATAAAATATCCCAAGTACAAGACCACTGCAGGAATAATATAGGCAACAAATGTAGCCACAAATACAGTGAGCAAATATTTCTTTGTATCTTTATCTCTTAGTTTCATATTACGTTCATTATATTTTACTTTGTATTGTACATTACAATGAAATGCTGTTTTATACTCATTTCCTGCTACAAAAATAACATTTTGTAGTGATAATCGGTTATAATCCCTTGAAAATCTACGATTATGACTTTCTTAGTAATCTTTCTTGCATTAAAGAACTTCTTGTAGTTTACAAATCCATACTCCACTTTGCAAGCACTTCTCTTGGACGAAGACGAGTAATGCTATACGACTCAATGGTGTTGCCGAGAGTTCTTCTTTCAAACTCAGAAGTGCCAATAAGGTTGTTTGCTGTGACAGAGAACTCCCAACGCTTAGCCTTGTAGCCAATGGCAAGGTCAAGAAAGTGGTTTATACCGATGCTCTTGTCGTTGGTATGGAAGAGTTCATTTTTTACGCTCAGCATCCATCCTTTGGCAGGGAATACATATAGTTTAAGAAAATGTTCCCAGTCGGTTGTGGGGTCGGAAGAGAATTTGGGAGCCGTGAGGTTCTTCTGCTTGTAAATGTTCACATTCGACTTACCCTCAACAGAAAGAAATCTCGCTGGACGCAATGAGTAGTTGAACGAAACGGCGGTTGTGTTCATACATGCGTCATTCACGATGCCCGACACAAGCATATTATAATCTGTGATGTTGTGTGAGGCGCCAATACCGACAAGTGTCTTTGCCCATCCAAACGATTTGCTTACACGACCAAGAGTTCTCCTTGCTTTCCTTTCACTTTGCCCGTAAATGTTTGTGCTGAGAGCGAAAGGTTGGTTAGCAGAAGTATGAAAAGTATGGCATATCTCATTGCTTACCAAATGGTTATTGCATATCACTTATTCATATTTGTCCATTAAACAGGCATTGAAACTCCGCTGCGCCTTAGGCGGTTCGCTATATCCGCTACCTTGCAAGCGGTTGGTGGTATTCCATTGGTCTTTCCAGTAATCCTCAAGCAGATGTTGAAACTTGACAGGAGTTGAGCGCAAATAACGCTTGGGGTAAAAGCAGATGGTTGCTGTTTGCCGCATCTGCTCTATGCCTGTAGCAACAAACGAGAATTCATGTCGGCTTTCGGAAGCAGCCAGTATTAGTCCTGGCAAACCACCTAACTTCCAATCCGTATAAGTGAGAGTGCCCCTCTGCGGAATATGCTTATAAACTTCATACTCGCGTCCTTTCTTAGAGCCAAACGTATTTGCCAGGAACTGCAAATAGCTCATAGGGTCGGTATTCACACTCTTTACAGAGTCGCGTTGATGCAGAAAATGCTCAAACCGTTGGCTATAAAACCGAGACGAATGACTGCCTATATCCAACAGATTTATATCATCATACGCTTCCTTTTGCTCATGTGTGTGTTTATATAATGCACGATACTGCACACGCACACTTACCGTGTCCACCACCTCTTGGGAATGGACGCATGAGGCAAATAAACAAAATGCCAATAAACTGAAAAGTATTTTCATAAGCAACAATTCTTTTTATTTACTTCAACTCAAAGGTTGCCATAAGCAGCACCTTATTGCCATCTATGTTTTCTTCGTAGAAGAAGCGATAGACGCCAGGATTGTTTGGAAGAATATCGGGAAAAAGATGGGCTGTGATGGTGCCGCTTTGACCATCGCTTAAAACATGACCGATGGCCGTGAACGAGCAATCGGTGGGCACAACAAACCAATTGCCATCCGCTCCTTGGGCCGTGATGCTATAGGCATCGCCATACACAAATTCTTCGCCACTATGGTTGGTAATCGTGAATCTGATCTCCGTGGTGCCCAATGGATAGGAAGGCTTCTCCGCCTTGAGGGAGATACCTTGGTAGGTGCTCACGCCTTCCCTGTTGTCGATGATAGGGTCCAACTTGCCCTCAAACCTGATGGCGGGCGAGTTGTAAATATGCCTACGAAACTCTTGCTGCTTCTCCTTCGTGTTCCAACGGAGCGCAACATCAATGGAGTTGGATCCCATTCCAAATCCAACAACATTTCGCAAGGCCGGGGTCTTGTCTTCCGACAGGAACTTCCGCTCAAGTATCCGCATAATGGCGTTCAGTTCCCTATGCGAATATTTACGCGCCGAAGCCTTGCGATAGGTTCTCTTCTTGCTCTTGACAACTCTCTTTTTGCTAATGGCAACCCTCTTTTTGCCAACAGTTGCCACTTTCTTTTGCTGAATGGCCATTGATGGGTTGCAAGCAGCACAAGTGGTTTGCATTGAAAGGAACATTGTCAATCCTAATATTATTGCATTGAGGAGTTTTGGCTTCAGTCTCATAGTTATCAGCAATTAATAATTTAACATGTAGAGAGATATGAACTCTTATAGTATATTTCTTTTCTTATGAGAAAAGTTCAATTTATTTTGCAAATACTATATTTTAGTTTATCCACAAAATGATGCTATGATATTATCTTGTCTCTCATAATCTCTTCAATCATTGCGTTCCTTTTTGTCCGTGATAAGTTCTTTCATATCCACAGACAAAAACTGTGCAATTTCAAGAAGTGTGGTAAGGTTGGGTTGAGAACGGTTGCATACATAAGCATTGACCGTACTGAAACTCCTTCCCAACTTCTTTGCAAGCCATGTTTGGCTTATCCCTTTGTCCTCTAAGACTGCTCTTATGCGATTTAACTTTATGTTTTTATCGTTTTTACGCTACAAAAATAATATTTTATCGTGATAATCCATCCAAATCCCTTGAATATCTGCTGTATTCCGTCGTAATTTAGACAAAATAGAAATATAATCTGCAAAAATGGGACTAAGCAATTGGTTTCCCAACACGGCAAGATACATGTATGCGTTCATGAACATTTGTTCTCTTTGCCATGTTCTTAAAATGTCAAAATCGGAAATTTATCATTGTTTTCCATGTTAATTTTTGTTTTCTCATGGTTTCATTTTGGGGTTTCTTGATTTTGTTGTTCCTAATTTGTTTCTTTCGTCATTTTACCATTCCAATTAGTATTGATTATCAGTACATTACGAGCAATCAGTAAGATTTCAAGAATAAGATTATGAAGAATGTAAGTGCATTTGTTTTATGGTGGTCTCGTGCTAACTTATCTATTATTCTCTGATCTTATCAAGCTAACTTTTCGTCCCTGGCATCTTCTTATACACGAATCCTTCACCACCAGGGAAGTAAGCTTCGAAAACCGGGCTGAGAAACCGGGCGATATCCTTACGGTTCTTGCCAATCTTGAAGAAAGCGGAACTGGCATACGCCATGTGATCTGCTTGGCTGCACTTACTTTGACTCCATCTGGGCGTGTGTAAGCCATGCTGCCGCCTGTCATGACAATCATCAGGTCGGGTTCGCGCAGCGGCACCTGCTTTTCTGTCTTGTTATGCTCCAGAACGAGTCGTTTAATTTCCAAAAGATGTTTGGTCTTTGCTTATTTCCATATTCGCAGCACATTTGCAGCACGCTCACGCAAATGGATTGTTTAATAACGGTTTGCATTTCGAGGAGGTTAAACGCGTGTGTGGTCAAGAGCAGAATGTTCAGTTAGTCAGGTAGAACCCTCACATCACATCCTTCAATGTTGACAAACACATCGTTCATCGTCGAAGGCAGCCTCCATGAGCTGCTGTTTCACGCGCTTAAACACCTCCTCAAAGTATGACAGATGACACATATGACACATGTTTTTATAAAATATCCTCGCGCGCGCGCAGGAAAAACAAATAATTTATTTTAAAAAGAAAATAATATAAAGAAAAAGTTCTCAAAAACCGGTGTCACATCTGTCATGTGTCACACCGCATCCCTATCCCGTCAATCCCATGAATCCAGTTACCACAAACCACCCTCTCATCTATGTCCCACAAGATATTTTTTGCACCACGAATGAAACGAATAAAATCCGTGAGTTCTGTGAGATCCGTGTGCAAAAATATTATTCGAGTAATCCGTGTGCAAAAATGCCATAGATAGCTAATCTAAATGCCATAGATAACTCATCTAAGTGCCATAGATAGCTCATGTAAATGCCATAGATATTCTTTAAACACCCATAGATTGTGATGATGCCAATGCAATTACGCATGCAAAGACAGTCACTAATGTAAATAAACGTGAAAAGATGCGTAAATTATCATAGTATCTCCTAATATCTCCTAACTGCCATTTTCAGATTTCATATCTTTGCATTGTCAAAAATCATCGATCAGCAAAGGCTTTACCGTGAGGAAGGAACAAGCGCGCCGTAACAACCGTCACATCAAGAATAAACATTATTAACCAAAGAAAAAAACAACATGATTAGAGTAAAACTGTATCAGAGCAAGAACGAGAAGAACGAGACAGCCTACAACAAGTGGCATCCCCGCGTAATGGTGAAAGAGACCATCGGCCTGGAGGAGCTGTCAGCTCACATGGCAAGCCACGACACTCCACTTCTCCAAGGGCACCATCACGGGCTTCAAATTCGTCGAATTCACATTAAAACAATAAACTTTTTATAGAAAGGGAAGAGGTATAATTTGCAACAAAGACAAAGGCTTTGTAATAATTATAAAAAAGAGGGTCTAGTAAGAAACAAAGAAAAGGGGTTAGACCGCTCAAACGAGTGGTCTAACCCCAATATTAAGTTTTGGTTTCCTCACGGAAACTGTGTGTGTGTGTACAAATTTACTCTGCAGCGGGAGCCTCTACAGCGGGAGCAGCCTCAGCAACCTCAGCCTTAGGAGCTTCTTCACCCTCAGCTACAACCTGTACGGGAACCTTAACCTCAACCTCCTTGTGGAAGTGGATTGTTGCCTCATACTCGCCAACGCTCTTGATGTCGTGCATGGTGATGATCTTACGATCAACATCGAAGCCCTTCTTCTGGAGCTCGTCAGCTACGGTGTTCTTGTTAACAGAACCGTAAGTAGCACCTGTGGCACTTACCTTAGCAGCGATAACAAGCTTAACACCCTCAAGAGCCTGAGCCTTCTTCTCTGCCTCAGCCTTCAGAGCTGCGAGCTTGTGAGCCTGCTGCTTGAGGTTCTCAGCGAGGATTTTCTTTGCAGATTCAGAAGCGATAACGCCCTTGCCCTGAGGAATCAGGTAGTTACGGCCGTAACCGCTCTTTACGTTTACGATATCGTTCTTGTATCCAAGACCGATGATGTCTTCTTTCAGTATAATTTCCATATGTGCTTATCCTCCTTAAAATTATTTCATCAAATCGGTTACATAAGGAAGCAAGGAAAGCTGACGGGCACGCTTCACGGCCTGTGCTACACGACGCTGGTACTTCAGAGAAGTTCCGGTGATGCGACGGGGAAGAATCTTACCCTGCTCGTTGAGGAATTTCTTGAGGAACTCAGGATCCTTGTAGTCGATATACTTGATACCGCTCTTCTTGAAACGGCAATACTTTTTCTTCTTTGTATCCACTGAAGGTGGAGTCAAATAGCGAATTTCTGATTCTACTGCTGCCATGATTTAAGCCTCCTCTTTTTTACTAAGTTTATTACGACGCTTCTCTGCATACTGTGCTGCATACTTGTCAAGCTTCACAGTGAGATAACGGATAACCTTCTCGTCGCGGCGATAGCCGATCTCGAGAGAGTTGATAACTGTAGGCTCTGCCTTGAACTCTAACAGGCAATAGAAACCTGTAGATTTCTTCTGAATAGCATAAGCCATTTTCTTCAATCCCCAGGTCTCCTCGTTCAGAATCTCAGCACCCTTATCGGTGAGCAGCTTCTTGAATTTAGCGACCGTTTCCTTCATCTGTTCATCAGACAAAACGGGAGTCAAAATGAAAACGGTTTCGTATTGATTCATCATTACTACTTAAAAATGTTTGTAAATAATTTATTGTTTGCTCAAAAAGCGGTGCAAAGGTACGTTTTTTTATTGAGATATAGAAGTGATTGTATCTCTTTTTCCAACATTTAACACAATTTAGAATTTTTATTATTGATTTGGAATGATACCCCACTCCATTGCATTGCATTAAATGAAAACAAAAATCGGTTTGGGTCTCCCATGAAAGGAAAGCCAAACCGATTGAATATGTGATATGAGATGTAAGGGTTACGACCCAATTACATAATTACAAAATCACCTAATTAACACAACTACATTGCTGTTGTTGCAGCAACAAGCCAACCGTAAACGCAGCTGCAAACACCAAACAGAAGCACGCCTGCTGTACAGAGAGCAAGAGCTGTGCGTGTGGCACAATCGCTCTTGAAAGTGGGCAGAGGAGCGTCTGTCTTGTTGATGTACATACACTTCACAATCTTCAGATAGTAGTAGAGTGACGGTACGGTGTTTACCAAAGCTATGAACACTACTGCATAAGCGATGTTTGAACCATGCTGTGCTGCTGCCATGAACACGAAGAACTTACAGAACATGCCTGCGAAGGGAGGAATGCCTGCAAGAGAGAACAGGGCGAGTGTGAGCAAGAACGACAGCTTGGGGTTGGTCTGATAGAAGCCATCGTAGCAAGACATGTCTGTGGTGCCTTTTCCTCGTGTCTCAACAACGTTGATGATGGTGAACACGGCCATGTTGGCTGCAACATAAATGAGCACATAGTACATCAAAGATGTGAGACCCATTGCATTGTCGCCGATAGCAGCAAGCATGATGTAACCTGCCTGTGAGATAGAGCTGAAAGCCATGAATCGCTTGAGCTCCTTCTGACGCAGAGCAAACAGGTTGGCTATGGTGATGGTGAGCACGATGACGATGTACATGAGATGTTCCCAATAGAAGAACATGTGGGCAAACACCTTCATAAGGATGGTCATCAGCGCAAAGGCTGCTGCACCCTTTGACACAACGCTCAGGTAACCTGTTACAGGAACAGGCGCACCCTGATAAGTGTCGGCTGTCCAGAAGTGGAACGGAACAAGAGAAATCTTGAAGCCAAGGCCACTAAAGAAGAACACGAGACCCATAATGGCGAGAGGTGTTGCAGAAATCTTGTCTGCCACATCGTCGAAATAGAGTGTGCCACAAGCACCGTAGATGAAAGAGATGCCATAGAGCATTACGCCGCTTGAGAAGGTCGCTGTAAGGATAAACTTAGCAGCACCCTCAGCAGAATTCTGCTTGAACTTGTCGAAAGCAACCAAGCAAGCCATTGGCACAGAAGCCATCTCAAGACCAAGGAAGAACATGAGGAAATGGCCGCTTGAGATCATCATATACATACCAAGCAAGGTAGAAATGATGAGCTCATAAAACTCACCCTCCTTGCGCATAACGTCTGCACGTTCTATCCATGACTGAGCCATAACCACAACGATGAACGCTCCTGCGGTAAGGATAACCTTCATGACTTGAGCAGCGGCTGTTGACACATAAAGGCCAGCAAATGCCGAAGCAGGCTCTGACACGAAGCACACAGCAATCTGAGCCAGGAGCAACACTCCGGTAAGAACGCTCAGGATAGTGTGTTTCTTCTCGCCTTTCAAGATAAGATCGGCGAGGAACACTATTACCAAGGTAGCCATGAGGCCAGCCTCGGGTATCATATTAAAAAACTGACTATAATCCATTTTGTTTTCTTTAATTGACGAGTTTGCAACAATTGCCAGCTCGTCTGCTTAAAATTAAAGTGTTGGGATAACGCTAAGAATTGGACCTACGGCGTTGTTGATAACATGGCTTGCCCAGATTGGGAATGAGCCAAGGCCTGCAACACAGAAGATGAGGCAGCACACAGCAAAGCGCTCGTCCCATGTGGCGTCTGTAAGCTCCTCAAAGTGTGGATTCTTCACCTTCTCGAAGAGGATGAAGCCTACGGTACGGAGGATGTAAACAGCAGTCACAACGATGGATGTGATAGCTATGATGGTACAGCAACGATGGAATGTGTCTGCATTTTCGAACGAGCCGTTGAAGATTGTCATCTCAGCAATGAAGCCAGAGAAGCCAGGAAGACCGAGGTTGGCCAAACCAGCAATGACATAACCTACAGAGAGGAAAGGCATGATCTTCATAAGACCTCCGAGCTCACGAATGTCGCGAGTGTGGGTACGTCCGTAAATCATACCAATCAAGGCAAAGAAGAGGGCTGTCATAAGACCGTGTGAAAGCATCTGAAGGATGGCACCTGTGCAAGACACGCGGGTCATCATCAAGAGAGCGAAGAGCACCAAGCCACAGTGGGAAACTGATGAATAGGCATTGATGAACTTAAGGTCTGTCTGAACGCAAGCCGAGAAAGCACCATACACTACAGAGATTGTGGTAAGGATAAGGAAGATCCAAGCCAAATCGTGAGCAGCCTGAGGCAGGAGGAACATGGCAATGCGGAAGCAGCCGTAGCCACCAAGCTTCATGAGCACACCTGCGTGGAGCATAGACACAGAGGTCGGGGCACAACCGTGACCGATTGGAGACCATGTGTGGAAGGGGAACAGAGCACCAAGCACACCGAAACCAATAAACACAAACGGGAACAGCACATTCTGAACAGCTGCCGGGATGTGGTTATTGTGTGCAATCTCGAGAATGCTCATGGTTGAAGCTCCGTTGAAGAAATAGATTCCTACCAAGCCAAGGATGATAAGGGCAGAACCGCCCATAAGCATCAAGGTAAGCTTCATGGCAGCGTATTCTTTACGACCGGAACCCCAGTAGCCGATAAGAAGGTACATAGGGATGAGAGCCACCTCATAGAACATGAACATGGTGAACAGGTCTATAGAGATAAAGAAGCCATAAACACCTGTTGAGAGCAAGGTGAACCACATGAAGAACTCCTTGGTAAGGGGCTTAAGCTTCCATGAGGCGAATGTGCCTGTGAACACGATGATGCTCGAAAGCAGAAGCATGACAACGGAGATTCCATCGACACCCACCTCATAATTGATGTGGAGAGCAGGGAACCATTCCGTAGAAGCGCGGAGAATCATCTCCTCGGTGTTGCCAGCTGCACGCTCACCGATAAAATGGAGTGTGAGCCAGATGCTCATTGCCAAGAGGCAAGATGAACCGGCAACCATCACACCACGCACCTGATTGACGTTGCGTGCGATCCAAAGACCGAGCAACATCAAGACAGGGATTACTACGAATAAACTTAATATATTCATATTTTTAATTGTTAGTTGACGAGTTGACGAGTTGACGAGTTGACGAGCTATTGGTATAAGCGCTAATGGCTATCAGCTTGTTTACTTGTCTACTAATCCACTTGTCTACTTGTTTACAAACAAAGTAATAATAATGTTAAAGCTACCGCACCTGTAAGGAACCAAACGGCATACTGGCGAACGTCGCCGCTCTGCCAAGGACGAATGGTCTCTCCTGCCTCGTTGGCGCCCCAAGCGGTAAAGTCGATAAGACCATTGATGATCTTCTCGTCAATCCACTGTGCAGGACGGCTGACGCAACGGAACAATATTTTGTGTGTAACAAACTGATAAACCTCATCCATGTAGAAACGCTTGTAAGCCCAACGATGCAGACGTGGGAATGTAGCGTAGAGCTTGTCGGCGATAGGCTGCTTCTCACCTTTATATATATATGTAGCAAGAGCAATAGAGAGGATTGCAATAACAGTTGAGGTTGCTGCAACCTGAGGGTCGAAATGAACAGTATAGATTGTGCCAGCAGCACTCACGAACTTTCCGAAGCTTGCCCACTCCCAGTTGAGGAAACCGCCGAGGGTTGTAACGACACCCACACCTACGGTAATGATGCTCAAGAACACAAGAGGGAAAGTCATGGCTGCAGGAGCCTCATGAGGAGTGTGGTGAGCGTGAAGCTCCTTGTTCTCTGTACCCCAGAAAATGCCGTAGTAGAGACGGAACATATAGAATGCTGTCATGGCTGCTACACCTGTCATCCACCAACCGCAAACAGGAGAATACTCGAAGCAAGCGGTAATGATCTCATCCTTTGAGCTAAAGCCCGAGAAGAAGGGGATGCCCGCGATAGCGAGACATGAGATAAGGAACGTGATGTGTGTGATAGGCATGTACTTACGCAAGCCACCCATTGTAGACATCTCGTTAGAATGGACTGCATGGATAATGCAACCTGCTCCAAGGAACAGACAAGCCTTAAACATGGCGTGTGTGAAGAGGTGGAACATAGAAGCCATGTAACCAAGCTGTGCATGGTTGTCGAGAACAGCTCCATGATGTCCGGGCAGACAAACGCCGAGAGCCACCATCATGAAGGCGATCTGAGAGATTGTTGAGAAGGCAAGCACACGCTTGATGTCACTCTGTGCGCAAGCCACGGCAGCAGCATAGAACGCTGTGAACGCGCCAACAACAACAACAACATCAAGAGATTGGGGAGCATACTCGATCCAAACGGGGAACATGCGTGCAATCTGGAACACACCAGCAACAACCATGGTAGCGGCGTGGATAAGAGCAGATACAGGTGTTGGACCCTCCATGGCATCGGGCAGCCAGATATGCAACGGGAACATTGCCGACTTGCCGGCACCACCGATGAACATCAGCACAAGAGCTGTTGGCAGGAGGAAGCCGCCAGCAGCGACAGCGCGTGCACTATCAACAGCAGTAAAGGCAGCTACACCGTTGAGATATTCTACATTACCAGCAAACGAGAAGTTGTAGCTTCCTGTGTAATATCCAAAGATAAGGATACCTATGAGGAAGAACATATCGGCAAAACGTGTTACGATGAACGCCTTCTTCGATGCGTGAACAGCAGCATGCAATGTGTAATAGAAGCCAATGAGGAGGTAAGAGCTTACACCCACAAGCTCCCAGAACATGTACATCTGGAAGATATTGGTGGCAAGCACCAGTCCGAGCATTGACATGGTAAAGAGAGAAAGGAACGCATAATAGCGCTGGAAACCTTTCTCACCGTGCATGTAGCCAAACGAATAGATGTGCACCATGAGGCTGACCGTTGAGATGACGATAAGCATCATCACCGAAATGGGGTCAAGCAAGACGCCAAGATCGAAATGGAGATGGCCCAAAGGCAACCAAGTGAAATTGTAAGGCACGAAGGTTGCAAGTGTGCCGTCAGCAAGACGAGGAGATGTGAAATACTGGAACGCGGTAAAATAGCTCAACACCGTAACCAGTCCGAGCGAACAGGTTCCGATCAGTCCGGCTGTCTTGTGCGACCAGGCATATTTCTTATTCAGGAATTCGGGCAGTCCGATGACCAAGAAGCTGATCAAAGGCAGCAGAAGAATCCATATTGAATATGTAAAATCCATAATCTAAAATTAATATTTCATGTTTTCAATACTGTTCACCTGATCGCTATGGAAATTGCGGTAAACGTTGATAATAATCGCGATAGCAACGGCACTTTCTGCTGCGCTCACGCCAATAGAGAAGAGCGTCATGAAGAAGCCCTCAAACTGTTCTGTGAAGAGCAGGCGGTTGAAAGCCGCAAAGTTGAGGTCTACAGCGTTGAGCACGAGCTCTATAGAAACGAGCATGGCTATCAGGTTGCGGCGTGTGATGAAACCATACACACCTATGAAGAACAGGAGTGCGCTGAGCACAAAATAACATTCTACAGGTACCATAATTATTTATCCTCCTTTTCTTTGCGTGCAACAACAATTGCGCCAACGATACAAGCCAGCAGGAAAACTGAAATGAACTCGAAGGGCAACACATACTGATACTTTTCAGAACCGAGCAGCGCCTGACCTATGGTCTCCATTGTCACCTCATGACCTGTTGTGGCGAGGTTCAGGAAACCGTTTTTAAGCTGAATGCCAGCAACGGTAACAAGAGCCACGATGCAGAGCAGAGCGCCTGAGAGCGCACGGCTTCCTTTAACACGCTCCACCAAGCCCTGAAGGGTGCGCTTGCTAACAAGCTGCACGGCAAAGATGTACATCATCACCATGCCACCTGCATAGACGCTGATCTGGGCAGCACCAAGGTAGGTATAGTCGAGCAGGAAATAAAGGCCTGCCACTCCGAGGAGCACGAAAAGCAGGAACGTGATTGAGCGCATAATACGCTTTGTCATCACGCACATGACAGCCGATCCAAGGATCACAACTGCCAGAATGCAAAACATTACTAAACTTGCCATATCTGTAATCTTACTCCTTATTTGGTTTTGGTGTTAAACGTTCCAATTTCGAAATCAGCACCACCATCAATAATGTTTGGCAGCGAGCCACCCTCGTAGTGTTCCTTATCAAGATGCAGAACAAGCTGATCACGTTCAAACACCGAGTTTTCGAAATCGTTTACAAACTTAATGGCACCGAAGTTGCATGCATTAACACACAACTCGCAGAACATGCAGTCGCCAAGGTCATACTGATAGTCGACAAGCTGCTTCTTCTTGCGTCCTGTTTCAGGATTCTCTACCATCTTTGAGAGAATCTTGATTGTGCCGTTCGGGCAAGACTTCTCACACAGCGTACAAGCTGTACACAACACGTTTCCGTTTTCGTCACGGTTCATGACGAGACGTCCACGATGGCGTGCAGCCACATGCAGCGTAGTCTTGCGGTTCTCAGGATACTGCTCTGTGCTCTTAGGAGTGAAATACTCTTGCAGAGTGGTTTTCATACCCACAGCGAGAGTTTTCATGGCAGCCCCGATTTCTCCGAAATATGATTTTTTGTTATCTTCCATTGTTATAAATAATGTGTTTTTTAGAAGTGCAAGCCAAATGCCACTACTACTGTCATAAGAATTAAGTTGATGAGCGACAGCGGCATAAGATACTTCCATTCAAGTTTAAGTATCTGGTCGATACGCAGACGAGGGAATGTCCAGCGTACCCACATAAGCAGCCAAACGACAGCAAATGTTTTGCCCAGGAACCAAACGATGCCAGGAATCATGTTGAGCACGCTGTCAACGCCAGCCACGCCGATGTTGAAGGGAGCCCATCCACCGAGGAACACGGTAGAAGCAATTCCTGAAACCACGAACAGGTTAAGATACTCGGCGAGATAGTAGAAGCCGAAGCCCATGCCCGAATACTCGGTATGGTAACCGGCAGTAAGCTCACTCTCAGCCTCAGCAAGGTCGAACGGTCCACGGTTAGCCTCGGCGTTACCAGCTACGAGGAAAACGAGGAACGCGATGATTGCCGGAATGTGGCCTTTGAAGATAAGCCATCCGAACGCACCTGTCTGTGCCTCAACGATGCCGCTTACCTGCATTGTGCCTGTGAGCACAACGGCTGTGATAAGACATAGTGCGAGCGACATCTCGTAAGAGATGAGCTGCACGGCACCACGCATGGCAGAAACCACCGAATACTTGTTGTTAGAACCCCAACCGGCCATAAAGATGCCCACGATGCCGATACTTGAGATGGCAGACATAAGGAAGAGGCCTACATTGAAGTCGAGCACCTCGGCACCATTGTTCCAAGGCAGGAACGCGAATGTGCCTACAGATGCGATAATCACAAGGAAGGGAGCGACATAATAGAGCAGTTTGTCGGCACCGTCGACAGAGAAGATCTCCTTGATGAGCATCTTCAACACGTCGGCAAACACCTGGAACACGCCCCAAGGACCTACACGCATCGGGCCGAGACGGCACTGGAAGTAGGCGCAGACCTTACGCTCCATGAAGATCAAGATGATAGCGAGGACGGCGTAACCTGCAAGAATGCAGACACCCACCAGGATACACTCGATTAGTATTGACCAAAAGTCTCCAAGACCGAGAGTCACTCGGAGGAGAGAGTCAATCCAGTTTGTTACTATACTAAAGTCAAACATTTTGTTTAAATTTTGATTTTTGAGTTGTGAGTTTTGAATTTCGAGTTTTGAATTTTGAGTTTTGAGTTTTGAATTATTGAATTGCGATTTACCATATCAATTCAAAATTCTTAACTCCTAATCGGCGAAGCCGACAATTCAAAATTCTTGCTCTGGCAAGCGGCAAAGCCGATTACAACATTCAAAATTCAACATTCCTATTAACGGTCGATGTCAGGAATCACGAAGTCGATAGCAGCACCTGTTGTGATAAGGTCGGCAATCTTCTGTCCACGAAGCATCGGGTCGAGAGCTCCTGTAAGTGTGAGACCCATGGGACGCATCTTCATGCGATACGGACTCTTGTCGCCCTTTGAATCGAGGTAAACACCAAACTCGCCGCTGGCACCCTCAACAGAGAAATACCATTGTCCTTCAGGCACCTTGATGATAGGCTTCTGCTTGATGTAGAACTCGCCTTCAGGAATGTTGTCGATGAGCTGCTCAATGATGTTAAGACTCTCGTAAAGCTCCTTGATGTGGCAGTAGTAACGATCCATTGAGTCACAACCTGTCATCGTAATCTCATTCCACTCTACCTTGTCGTAGAGGTCATAAGGATGACGCTTACGAGTGTCGTTCTTCCATCCAGCGGCACGTCCAGCAGGACCTGTCACGCCATAGTTGATACAATCTTCAAGACCCATAGGTCCGACACCCACAAGACGGTTATGAGTAATTACGTTATCGCCAAACACGTCGAGATACTCCTGAATCTTCGGACGAAGATAAGCACAGAGCTTCTTTGTGTTTTCAACAAACTTAGGATCGATATCAGCCTGGAGACCGCCTATGCGATAGTAGTTTTGAATAAGGCGTCCACCTGTTGTCTCCTCCATAACGTTAAGCACATGCTCACGATCGCGCATGCAGTAGAGGAAGGCGGTAAGAGCGCCGAGGTCCTGAGCTGTACATCCGAGGTAGAGCAAGTGAGAGTCGATACGCTGGAGCTCATCCATAATCGTACGGATATAATGAATGCGGTCAGAAAGTTCCACACCCATAGCCTCTTCAATGACGCCCACGAGCGCGTGGCGGTGCATCATAGCCGACAGATAGTTGAGACGGTCTGTCAGAGCAAGAGTCTGCGGATAGGTCATACCTTCCCACATTTTCTCTATGCCACGATGAATGTATCCGAGGTGCGGATAGATACGCTTCACCTTCTCGCCGTTAAGCACAGTCTGCAAACGGAGCACGCCGTGTGTAGAGGGGTGGTTAGGACCGATGTTCACAACAAAGTCGTCGTCTTCGAATAGGCGCTTCTTTGTTGCCACAAGGTGTCCGTCCTCGTTAAGCGAATACTCTACGGTAAAGTCGCTTTCAGGTTCATCTGTCAACGGGAACTGGTTTGCCTCAGGACTCATGTCAAAGTCTTTACGCAGGGGATATCCGTTAAAATCGGTACGGAGGAACAGGCGGCGCATGTCGGGATGGCCAAGGAACTTGATGCCTACGAAATCGTAAACCTCACGTTCCAAGAGGTCAGCACTCTTCCACAGGTTAATGACCGTTGGAATCACGTCGCTACCATCGACCTTCTTTGCTATTGTCTTAACCGAGCAACGCTCGTTGTTGTCAGTATTCTCAAGGATGTAAATACATCCCAAACCTTCTTCACCAAAATCTTCACCGATGATAGTAACAAGGTAGTCGAAATGTTTCTGGTTCTTCAGTTTCGACATCTCACTTGAGAAATTGTCAAATGAGAGTTCAATATTTTCAAGTTTCATATTTTACACCTTATTATATTAGTCAGTTAGTAGATCTTTCTTCGCGTCGAAGTTCTCGGGCACATTGTTCACAACAATGGTCTCGTGCTTCTTCTCGCCGGCGAGAGCCTCGTTGCTTAATCCGTGGAGACCGCCCTTCGACATAGAGAGATCCTTCTCTTCGCTGTTCATCTTGTGGTTTGCGCCACCGAAGAATTTCTCAACCTTCACCTTGCGCTGGAGCTGCATCATGCCATAGAGGATAGCCTCTGGGCGTGGAGGACAGCCAGGCACATACACGTCGACAGGCACAATCTCAGAGATTCCGCGCACCACGTTGTATGATTTTTTGAACGGTCCGCCGCTAATAGCGCAACCGCCAACAGCCACAACATACTTAGGTTCTGCCATCTCGTCATAGAGACGCTTGAAGACAGGAGCCATCTTGTTGGTGATGGTACCGGCACACATTATAAGGTCTGCCTGACGTGGAGAGTTACGGGTTACCTCGAAGCCGAAGCGTGAGAAGTCGTAGCGGGCGCAGCCCACAGCCATAAACTCAATGCCACAGCATGATGTACCGAATGTTAATGACCACAGAGAGTTGGAACGGCCCCAGTTGATAGCCTGGTCAAGCGAGCCAACAATCACATTGACGCCTCCCTCATGGAGCTCGTCCACGATTTTTTCAAGGCTTGCATTGTCCTTGAACTCATCGTAAGGAATACTCTTGATTACCGGTTTTCTTACTTCCATTCCAACGCTCCTTTCCGCCATGCGTAAGCAAGGCCAAATACCAATACCAGCATAAAGAAGCCGACGCTCGCAAGCGCCATGACTCCAAACTGCTTGACTACAACTGCCCATGGATAGAGGAACAGGGTCTCGATGTCGAACATCAGGAAAAGGATGGCGAAGAGATAGTAGCCCACATGCACAGGAATCCAAGATGTTCCACGTGTCGGGATACCACACTCAAACGGTTGACCCTTTACCGGGTTGTACGAACGCGGACCTACGAGTTTTGCAACAACGTATGCACCCACTACCAATACAACAGCCGTCAAGATGACTGTGATAAATAAAATAGAAAAGTTCATAAAATATTAAAACAATAATTTTTTGTCTTCGCGTAGAATATTCTTTAAATATGTGAATTGCAATTTTCAGTTTGCAAAGTTAGCAATAATTATTGGAACGGTGTGAAAAATAAAGGAAAAAATGATTAATTTTGCAGTCACAGACAAGCGTCAATGGCTTGTTTTTTAAAAAAGCGATGAAGATGAAGCAAGAAGAAGCAATTATAAGATTAAAACACAAAGGTGTTGGAGCAACAGCCAACCGAATTCTTGTGCTGAAAAAGCTCGAAGAAGAACAGCGCCCCATGAGCCTTTCCTCTTTAGAGGCGGCAATGCCGAACATGGACAAGTCGAGCATTTTTCGTGTACTCACGCTCTTCCTCGAACACGATGTTGTTCATGCGTTTGAAGATGGCCGTGGCCTCCTCAACTATGAGCTTTGTGCCAACGATGGTGCCTGCCACCATAACGACGGGCACATTCATTTTTATTGTGAGACATGCCACCAGTCGTTCTGTCTTGACGACATCCATGTACCTCAGTTCTCTCTACCATCTGGCTTCGTTGCCCGCTCCATGTCTTTCGTTATCAAAGGACAATGTGAGAAATGTAGCAAGAAGAGAAAAGGATAACTAAGAAATGTCCCTATCAACAACTGCTTGACAACACCTAAAACAACATTTCGAACGACAACACCTCAAACAACAATATCTCTATAAAAACAGTTTTTACAAGATTATTATTATGAAGAAAACAATACCGGTCATAGGCATGGCTTGCTCAGCCTGTTCGGCTCATGTAGAGCGAAAGCTCAATTCGCTAAAAGGCGTAAATGAAGCCAACGTGTCTTTGGCCACACGCACAGCGTTAGTAGACTACGACCCAAAAGAAATCTCCCTTGAGGACATGAAACGCGAGATAAGCAAGGCAGGTTATGACCTTGTCATAGAAACAGGACGAAGCGCCGATGAGATCAACCGCCGTGAGTTTTCCATCCTCAGACGCAAGACCGTTATATCATGGATTTTCTCTATATTGGTCATGTCTATAAGCATGGGGTGGATAGATCTAACAAGCAGCAACATAGCCTTCACCAACCAGATTTGTCTTATCATAGCTTTTATAAACATCTATTGGTGCGGTCGACAATTCTATGTGTCGGCATGGCGACAGTTGCTCCACGGTTCTGCCAACATGGACACGCTTGTTGCTTTTAGCACCATCATAGCTTTTCTCTTCAGCACATTCAACACCTTTTGGGGCGACGAGACGTGGGGAGCCCGCGGCATAGAGTGGCACACTTATTTTGACGCCTCCGTCATGATCATAACCTTCGTTCTCACAGGTCGTTGTCTTGAGGAACGCGCCAAGGACGGCACGGCGAGCAGCATACGTCAGCTCATGGGTTTACGACCTAAAACCGCACGTCTTGTCAACGGCACATCAACAGAAGAGGTGCCATTGTCCACAATCTCTAAAGGCGACATTATAGAGGTGAGAGCTGGCGAGAAAATTCCTGTCGACGGCATCGTAACCAAGGCAGAGAGTTTCATGACCTCCGATGCAGCTTATGTGGACGAGTCGATGATTAGCGGCGAGCCCACACCTGCCGAGAAGCGTGTAGGCTCCAAGGTGCTTGCAGGCACCATTCCCAGTCAAGGCAAATTGTGCATGCGAGCTCAGCAGATTGGCGAAGACACGGCCTTGGCAACTATCATACGCATGGTGCAAGAAGCTCAGGGCAGTAAGGCTCCCGTTCAACGTATCGTCGACAAAGCTGCCATGGTGTTTGTGCCTGTCGTGGCAACCATAGCTCTCATTACGTTCCTCGCCTGGTGGGCCATTGGAGGCAACGCCGCCCTACCCCACGCCATCTTGTCTGCCGTTTCGGTTCTTGTTGTAGCCTGTCCCTGTGCCATGGGTCTTGCCACACCAACAGCCTTGATGGTGGGCATGGGCAAAGCTGCCCAGAAACAAATTCTTATCAAGGACGCTTCTGCCCTTGAGAACATGCGTAAGGTCAACGCCCTTGTCATAGACAAAACTGGCACGCTGACCATCCCCAACCCCAACATCGATTTTACCAAGGCAGACAATATACCGTTTGAGGAGCGTGAACAACTTAAGCCCAATGCAGCCAAAGCCATGGCGCGTCTTAAGGAAGAAGGAATAGATGTGTTCATGATGAGCGGCGACAAGGAAGCCGCAGCGCACTATTGGGCAGAAAAAGCAGGAATAGAACATTACAGAAGCGAGGTACGGCCCGACGACAAGCAAAAGCTTGTTAGTCAGCTACAACAAGAAGGTAAGATTGTGGCAATGGTTGGAGACGGCATAAACGACACCCAGGCGCTTGCCACAGCCGATGTAGGCATAGCGATTGGCCGAGGCACAGACGTGGCTATGGACGTGGCACAGGTTACGCTCATGGGAAACGACCTTATAGCTCTTCCCGAAGCTGTAAACATGAGCAGACGCACGGTTCGTATGATTTGGCAGAACCTCTTCTGGGCGTTTATCTACAACCTCGTGTGCATTCCGTTAGCAGCTGGAGCGCTCTATCTCTTTAACATTAATTTCCAAATTACGCCCATGTGGGCAAGCGCGTTAATGGCTTTCTCGAGCGTGAGCGTGGTTCTCAATTCGTTGCGACTGAAATGGTTATAATGCTGCGGATGTTTGTTAAACGAAACAAACTTTCGCAAATATAGAAATTATTGGAAGTTAAAAGGAAGTTAACTCGCTTCGCGAATGGAGTTAATGGACGAAACTTGAGTAAAATTATTATTGCGCTTCGCGCTTTTAAAAACATTAATTTCCATCAATTGAACATTAATGAGACATCAATTTTTCCGCGCGAAGCGCGTATTAATGACAATTAATGGGCCATTAATGGAAATTAATGTTTAAAAAACAACGAGCGCGAAGCGCAATTAAAAAAAACTGATTTTTACTCAGCAGGCTGATGCTGCGGGCGAAGCAGATCGTTAACGGTCTTCACAGGGTTGAATGTTTCAATGGGAACCTCAACAAACACGGTACTCCAATCGCTCATCGCTCCGTTCCAAAGACCGGGAAGTTCAAGAGCCTTCAGTTCACGGCCGTTCTTGCTCTTCGAGCTGATGAAACCTGTCGACTTGTCCACGAAAGCAGGCAGGTCAAACTGCTCACCCTTATAGTTGCGTGTGCCGCAAACAAGGTCAACGGGATTAAAGTGGGTTCCGTTCTTGAACATTGCAACATACTCCTCGTTAGTCGTATCTATCTGGCTCGATTCCAAGATCTGCAGCGAAACGGTTCCGTCGGCGTTGTAGCAGAGGAACGGGCCACCACCAGGCTCACCAACGTTCTTAACCACGCCACACACGCGCATCGGGCGGTTAAGCTTCTTCTTAAGATAAATCACGAGGTCTGCATCCTCAAGTTCCTTAATGTCAGCCTTGCGGCAGCAGAGGTCGCGTTGCACGAAACGAATGATCTCTTCAAGATCCTCATGTGTATACTCGCCACTCTCAAGCTTCTCAAGATACGCAAAAGCCTGCTTCTGCAAATGAACCAATATACCGGCCAGCAGTTTCTTGTTGTCGGTAGTTACGGGTTTCAGACGGTCTGGCACCACGTTGTCGATATTCTTTATGAACACCACGTCAGCCTTGATGTCGTTAAGGTTCTCAATGAGCGCACCATGACCACCCGGACGGAACAGCAACGAACCGTCATCGTTGCGGAACGGCGTGTTGTCTATATTGGCAGCTATTGTGTCGGTACTGGGCTTCTGTTCCGAGAAGCTCACATTATATTTCACGCCAAACATTTTCTCATACAACGGCAATTTCTCCTCAACCGTCTTCTCGAAAAACTCAAGATGTTCATGAGACACGGTAAAATGTACGTTTGCCTTGCCGTCCGACTGTGCATAGAGAGCAGCCTCCACCAGATGCTCCTCAACGGGTGTGCGCATGCCTTCCTCATATTCGTGGAAGAGCAACAGGCCCTTTGGCAGCTGACCATAGTTAAGCCCCTTTGGCAACAGCAGGTTTGCCACAACATCCTTATAACGTCCTGCCTCGATGAGCTTACAAACGCTCATACCCTCGTTGGCCTTGCATTTCGCGCATAGAGCCTTACGGAAGGCAAAATGTTTGATGTCATCGAAGAATTTCTTCTCAAAATCGGTTGTCGGCACGTCATAGGGTGCGTCAAGGAACGCAAAAAGGTTCTTGAACATGCGGCTGGCGGCTCCGCTGGCAGGCACAAACTTAACGACCTCATGGCCATCGGCAAGATACTGTCCCCACTCCTCAGCATAAGCCTTGCTCTCCTCCTCCGTGGGTTTCATAATGCCTTTACCCACAGCGGCAGCAGCCTCTATCCGAAGGAACGGGAAACCGTTCTTTATCTGCTCCAACTGATGCTCCACTTGCTCTTTCGAGATACCACGCTGTGATATCTGCTTCAAATCCTGTTCTGATAGCATATTTTCTTTAGATTGAATGATGTTTATTTAATAGAATTGTTGTTCTTAATAGACGTTTTGGTAAAGGCAAAGATACAAATATATTCTGACACGCAATCACAGTTTAACTATTTTAACGTTGAACAATTTGCATCTTTAACGTTGAACAAAATTTGCCTTGCCTCTACCCAACCGCGAACCGCGCAATCATTCTTTTATCTTGAACCTGTTTTTGCGTTGTGCCTTACGCGGCTCATAGTTACCGCCACCCATATTAAAATGTGTGCCAATGCCTCCTCCGCCTTTTACCTTGCCACAGTATTGCTCCCAACGTGAACGTATGCGTGCCACATAATCGACCGTCTCCGTTCCACGCATGTAGCCATACTTAACCACAGGATCGTTATAATAAGCAGGCTGCGTAAGCTTCAACACATAGTCGGCCACGTCAGCCCATCTGTAAGGGTTACGTCCATTCTTTCGCGCCAGGGCCATAGCGTCACGCACATGAAAGTGGCCGCCATTATAGCTTGCCAACACAAAGTTTATGCGCTCATCATAGCTGCGCACATCGCCAAACAGCCCGTTCAGCTTCACGATGTAACGTGCCGCCGCCGCAATATTGGCCTCGGGGTTATACATCTCGCCCTCTGACAGCCCCAAGCTGGCGGCGGTAGAAGGCATAATCTGCATCAGTCCGCGTGCTCCAGCCCACGAGTAGGCTTTCGGGTCGAAGGTCGACTCCTGATAACATTGTGCAGCCATCAGTCGCCAGTCCCATCGACAAGCGGCAGCATACATCTTAAAATAATGGTCATAAGATGAGATCTCGCCCTTCGCGGCGTTCAGCATAGGAGCATAAACATGTCTGCGCACATTGGCTGTAGAGAAAGCGTAGCGTTCCTCCTTTTTCACTTGAGCCAGGAGCGCGGGCCTGTACCATCCTCTCAACGAGTCGGCAAGTTGCTTGCTGTCGCGTCTCACCACCCACGACGTGCTGTCGGTCGAGGCTCCACATGCAAGCAACCCTTTCGTTTGCTTGCGCGCGAGCTGCCACACTATGATGTCGCCATCGCCGTTCTGCAGTTTCTTTATCATGTCTGCCGTGTCCTTGCACACCTCCACGCGCACGCTCACACCTATTTTCTGTGCGAACCGTTCACACAAAAGATATTGTGTTCCCATCGCCCTACCATGATAGTCGAAATAGCTGTCAGGCCCCGACATAGTGAGCATGATTATCTCTCCTGCATCGAGGATGTCGTTATACGAAAAGTTTTGCGCCACAACCGCCGTGTCGCCTTCTTCATCGCCGATGGTTTCTCCCCACGGCGTGGTCACAGCTTGTTGCTTGCGCGCACAGGCCGTAACAAATAATAATGCGGATAATATGAGTAATTTTCTTAAATACATAAGTTCAAGACACAAAATTACGACATTTTTTTGGAAATATCATCAAAAATAATTACTTTTGCTACGATTTTACACAAAAAAGAGAGATTATGTTACGGATAGCAGTACAATCGAAAGGCCGACTCTTTGAAGATTCGATGAATCTTTTAGCCGAAGCCGACATCAAAGTGAGCACCAGCAAGCGCACATTGCTCGTGCAGTCAAGCAATTTCCCCCTTGAAGTGTTGTATCTTCGCGATGACGATATTCCGCAGAGCGTAGCCACAGGCGTAGCCGACCTTGGCATCGTGGGTGAAAACGAGTTTATGGAACGTGGCGAGGACGCCGAGATCATCTGGCGCCTTGGCTTCAGCAAGTGTCGTCTGTCACTTGCCATTCCCAAAGAGACCGATTATCCAGGTCTTGAATGGTTCAACGGCCGCCGCATCGCCACATCTTATCCTGGCATCTTACGCCATTTTCTTGAGCAGCACAACATAAAAGCCGACATCCACGTCATCACGGGAAGCGTTGAGATCAGCCCGGGCATAGGTTTGGCAGACGGCATCTTCGACATAGTAAGTTCAGGCAGCACTCTCATAAGCAACAACTTGCGCGAGGTTGAGGTTGTCATGAAGAGCGAGGCTTTGCTCATAGCCAACCGCAACCTGAGCGAGGAGAAGCGCAAGGTGCTTGACGAGATGCTGTTCCGTTTTGAGGCTGTTCAGTCGGCCACAGACAAGAAATATGTCATGATGAACGCCCCCAAGGCACAGATTGACAACATCATAGAGGTGCTTCCTGGCATCAAGAGTCCTACCATCATTCCATTGGCCGACAAAGACTGGTGTTCTATCCATACCGTGCTTGACGAGAAGCGCTTCTGGGAGATAATAGGCAAGCTGAAGGAGCTGGGGGCACAGGGCATTCTCGTGACACCCATTGAGAAAATGATTCTATAAGCCGCCGCTTCTCTTCTTGTCAGACGAAGACAAAAGGGAGAATAGAGCCCCTACAAAAGAGAAAACCGTCATGATAAAGGGAACCTCCAAGGGAGAAACCTCTCCCAAAGAGGTAAGCGTTGTCGCGCTTGCTTGAGATTCGCAGCCTTATAGAGAAAGAAACTGCTTGCATCTCTTTTATCAAGCATTTGCGAAAACTCAGTTTAGAAATTAATTTAAGTCGTAAACAAAGTCGTAAAAAGGAATATGAACATTATAAAATATCCAGCCCGTGCCGACTGGAAAGCCATAACTGTGCGTCCGCACATCGACATGTCAAAGCTCAACGCCACGGTGAGCGAGGTGCTCAACGACATACGGGCAAACGGCGACGAAGCTGTTAAACGCTACGAACAGAAGTTTGACCATGTAGAGCTACACGAGCTACAGGTTAGCAAGAGCGAACTGCATGAAGCTCAACACCTTGTAAGCGACGATTTAAGACAAGCTTTAATGCTTGCCCACGACAACATACGCAAGTTTCATGAAGCACAAGCCTTTCGGCCTATCCGTGTTCAGACGGCGCCGGGCGTAGAGTGTTGGCAGAAGAGCGTGGCCATAGAGAAGGTTGGTCTCTACATCCCCGGAGGCACAGCCCCCCTCTTTTCTACCGTTCTCATGCTCGCCACGCCAGCCAAGATTGCGGGATGCAAGGAGATTGTGCTCTGCACCCCACCCGACAGCACAGGACACGTCAACCCCGCTATCCTCGTGGCAGCCCACATAGCAGGCGTAAGCCGCATCTACAAGATTGGTGGCGTGCAAGCCATCGGAGCTATGGCCTACGGCACAGAGAGCGTGCCCAAGGTGAGCAAGATCTTCGGTCCCGGCAACCAGTATGTCATGGCTGCCAAGCAGCATGTGAGTCTCGGCAACGTGGCCATAGACATGCCTGCCGGACCGTCTGAGGTGTGCGTCATAGCCGACGACACAAGCAACCCCCGCTACGTTGCCGCCGACCTTCTGTCTCAAGCCGAGCATGGGGTCGACTCGCAGGTGCTCCTCATCTCCACATCTGAACCCATGCTCTACGCCGTGCAGAAAGAGGTCGAGACGCAGCTTCAGGCGCTTCCACGCAAAGAGATTGCAGCCAAAACCTTGGAAAACAGCAAGCTTGTGCTCGTCCGCGATGCCGATGAAGCCATGGATCTTAGCAACGCCTATGCCCCAGAACATCTCATCATAGCCACAGACCATTATGAAGCTCTTGAGCCAAAGGTTGTGAATGCGGGTAGCGTATTCCTCGGCAAGTATGCCTGTGAGAGTGCGGGCGACTATGCCAGCGGCACCAACCACACGCTTCCAACACACGGCTATGCCGATGCCTACAGCGGCGTAAACCTCGACAGCTTCATGCGCAAGATAACGTTCCAGCATCTTGACGAGCAGGGCATTCGCTCCATTGGCCATGCCGTGGAGGTGATGGCTGAGAACGAGCAACTCTTCGCCCACAAGAACGCCATGACCTTGCGTTGCAACGATGTTGCCAACAACCAATAGACATATCCCTCATTCACCAACCCTTTATTTTTTATATGAAACCATTAACAGAACTTCTGCGCCCCAACATCCGGCAATTAGAGCCTTACAGCTGTGCCCGTAACGACTATAGCGGACGCGCTGCGCGTGTGTTTCTCGATGCAAACGAAAACCCATACAACGCCCCACTAAACCGCTATCCAGACCCCCTGCAGGTTGACCTGAAGAAGGTCATAGCACGCATTAAAGGCGTGAAAGAAGAACAGATTTGCCTCGGCAACGGCAGCGACGAGACCATAGACCTTGCCTATCGTTGCTTCTGCCAGCCTGGCGTCGACAACGTGGTGGCCATAGAACCCACATATGGCATGTATAAGGTGTGTGCTGCCATCAACGACATCGAGTATCGTCCTGTTACGCTCAACAACCGTTTCGACATCGAAGCCGACCGCATTTTGGAGACGTGCGACGAGCACACCAAGCTCATCTGGATCTGCACGCCCAACAACCCCACGGGAAACGACTTGAACCATGATGAGATTGAAAAAATATTGGACACATTCCAAGGCATAGTGGTGGTTGACGAGGCTTACTCCGACTTCACCCATCGTCGCGCCTTCCGCTACGAGCTTTCAGACCATCCCAACATGATTGTGCTCAACACCATGAGCAAGGCATGGGCGCTGGCTGGCGTGCGCCTCGGAATGGCGTTTGCTAGCAAGGAGATTATCGATGTGTTCAATAAGGTAAAATATCCTTACAACATCAACATCCTAACGCAGAAAGAGGCGTTCAAAGCTTTCGAAAATGCCATGGAGGTGAGCAAATGGGTGAGCACCATCATCCTTGAGCGCAACCGCATGATGGAAGCGTTCAAGATGCTGCCGTCGTGTAAGCAGGTCTTCCATTCTGACGCCAACTTCTTCCTTGCCAAAATGACCGATGCCGACCGCATTTACCGCTATCTCGTGAACGAGGGCATAATTGTGAGAAACAGGTCAAAGGTGACGCTCTGCCGCGACTGCCTGCGCATAACGGTAGGAGCAAAATCGGAAAACAACGAGTTGCTCTCGGCTCTGCGTGTGCTCGAATAGGCACCCGCAAAGCGCAAGCGAGAGGGCTTACCAAACTTATTTACAACATCTAAAGCAATACTTTCACGGTTAAAGTATTGCTTTAAACATTTAATGTAAACAACCTATTTTTCAAAATGATTTCAGACAACAAGACGCCCCAAACCACCCAAGAGAAACCGACCAAAGCACCAGAAAGCAAAACAACAGACATTTCAACCATAGCAACCCTCATAAGCAAAGAGCTTCAGCTCCCCCTGCGAGGCGTGGAGAACACCCTCACGTTGCTCTCTGATGGCTGTACCGTGCCATTCATAGCACGCTACCGAAAGGAGCGCACGGGGGCTCTCGACGAGGTGAGCATCATCAATATCAAAGATCTCAACGACAAGCTTACAGACATAAACAAACGCCGCGCAACCATTCTCTCAACAATCGAAGCTCAAGGCAAGCTAACACCCGAGCTCGAAGCAAAGATTGTCAGTTGTTGGGACGCTGCCACACTCGAAGACCTATACCTGCCCTACAAGCCCAAGAAGCGCACAAGGGCGCAAATGGCACGCGAGCACGGCCTGGAGCCTCTTGCCCAAGCCATCATGCTGGGCGCGTGCCGCGACCCCTACTCCTACGCACGCCAGTTCTGCAACAAAGACGTGACCACGGCAGACGACGCCATAAAGGGAGCACAGGACATCATGGCCGAAGACATAGCCAACAACGAGGAGTCGCGCAAGACCGTAAGAGCCGAGTTCAGACGCACGGCCATGATCACCTCGAAGGTGGTAAAGAGCAAGAAAGACGAGGAAGAGAGTGCAAAATATGCCGACTATTTCGAGTTTTCAGAGCCTCTAAAGCGTTGTCCCTCGCATCGTGTCATGGCCATGCTTCGGGCCGAGAAAGAGGGTGTGGTGAAGATAAACATCGCGACCGACGACAACGCTGTGGAACGTATATCAAGATACTACTCAAAGGGTTATACCGACTGCTCTAAACTAACGCGCGAAGCGTCTGAAGACGCCTACAAGCGCCTCATACGCCCGTCCATAGAGAACGAGTTTGTGAAGGAGGGCCGCGAGAGAGCCGAGGACGAAGCCATAAACGTGTTCAGCACCAACCTGCGACAGCTCCTCCTCTCAGCACCCTTGGGACAGAAGGCCGTCATGGGCATAGACCCTGGCTTCAGGACAGGCTGCAAAGTGGCTTGCATAAATGCCGAAGGAGCATACCTCCATTACGAGGCAATCTTCCCGTTCAGAGAGGCCAACCGCGCCGCCGAACAGCTGAAAAGGATGGCTGACCGCTTCCGACCGCAAGCCATAGCCATAGGCAACGGAACGGCAAGCCGCGAGACAGAGGCGTTTGTGAGGGGCATCAGTTTTGGGCGCGACATCGACATCTTCGTAGTGAGCGAGGACGGAGCATCGGTCTACTCGGCTTCCGACGTGGCACGAAATGAGTTTCCTGACCTCGACATCACGGTAAGAGGAGCCATAAGCATTGCACGCCGACTGATGGATCCGCTCGCAGAACTGGTAAAGATAGACCCCAAGAGCATAGGCGTGGGACAGTATCAGCACGACGTGGACCAGACAAAGCTCCGCACACGCCTGGAGCAGACTGTCGAGAGCTGCGTCAACACCGTGGGCGTGAACCTCAACACGGCAAGCGCCATGCTGCTGAGCTACGTCAGCGGCATCGGACCGGCCCTGGCAGCCAACATCATCGACTACCGCAACGAGCACGGAGCGTTCAAGTCGAGAGCCGAACTGAAGAAGGTGAAGCGTCTTGGCGACAACGCCTTCACCCAATGTGCAGGCTTCCTGCGCATTCCCGGAGCCGCAAACCCGCTCGATAACACGGCCGTGCACCCCGAGCGCTACCCCATCGTCAAGCAGATGGCTGCCGACCTCCATTGCTCCGTAGCGCAGCTCATTGCCGACAAGGACAAGCAGAAGACCATCGACATAAAGCGTTACGCCACAGCCGAGGTTGGAACACCAACCCTGCTCGACATCATGCAGGAGCTCAACAAGCCCGGACGCGACCCGCGAGAAAAACTTGAGGTGTTCCGTTTCGATGAGCGCGTGTCTACCGTCGACGACCTTGCCGAGGGAATGGTCCTGCCTGGCATCGTAACCAACATAACCAACTTTGGTGCCTTCGTCAACATTGGCGTCCACCAAGACGGTCTTGTGCACGTCTCGCAGCTCAGCAAGCGCTTCGTGGCCTCGCCTCTCGACGCCGTGAAGCTCCATCAGCAGGTCATGGTCAAGGTAACGGGCGTGGACCGCAAGCGTAACCGCATTTCGCTTTCCATGATTGTCGACTGATGCTTCCACACGATGTAAACAACAACTATAACGAACATTGCGAAAAAATTTTGCATAATTCGGATAAAAGCTATAACTTTGCATAGGAAAACGTAAGTTTTGTTTAAACTGCAATTTAAACCGCAATTCAAGCTGCAAATCAAGCCGCAATTCAAGCGTAAATTAAGCTGCAGTTTAAACCGCAAAAAAGACAAAAAAATTAGCGTCAGGATATAAAAAACTATGAAACAAACCAAGATTGTTGCTTCAATTAGCGATAGAAGATGTGATAAAGAGTTCATCCGCAAGTTGTTCTTTGCCGGAGTGAATGTGGTGCGCATGAACACAGCCCACGCCACACCCGACGGCATAAAGACCATCATAAAGAACGTGCGTGAGGTGTCGCCACACCTCGCCCTCATGATCGACACCAAAGGTCCCGAGGTGCGCACCACAGGCGTGGAAGAACCCATCGAATATAAGGCCGGCGACACCGTGCGCATTTTCGGCCGTCCCGAGATCAACTCTACCCACGACATTCTGAACGTGTCGTACCCCGACTTTGCCAAGGACGTGAAGGTGGGCGACGACATCCTGTTCGACGACGGCGAGATCGACATGAAGGTAACAGGCTGCGACGGCCCGATGGTCATAGCCGAAGTGCAGAACGACGGCGTGCTCGGAGCCCACAAGAGCGTGAACGTGCCGGGTGAGCACATCGACCTTCCGGCCATCACGAAGAAAGACCACGACAACATTCTGCTCGCCATAGAGCAAGACATCGACTTCATTGCCCACTCGTTCGTGCGCTCTGCAGCCGACGTAAAGGCCGTGCAAGACATCCTTGACGAGCACCATAGCGACATCAAGATCATCTCAAAGATCGAGAACCAGGAGGGCGTCGACAACATTGACGAGATCATAGACGCCTCTTACGGCATCATGATCGCCCGTGGCGACCTCGGCATAGAGGTGCCCATAGAGCAGATTCCCGGCATCCAGCGCCAGATCATACGCAAGTGTGTCATGAAGCACAAGCCCGTGATCGTGGCAACGCAGATGCTCCACACCATGATCAAGAACCCGCGCCCCACACGCGCCGAGGTTACCGACATCGCCAACGCCATCTACTCTTATACCGACGCCCTCATGCTCAGCGGCGAGACAGCATCGGGCAAATATCCGCTCGAAGCCGTGCAGACCATGGCAGCCATAGCCGAGCAGGCAGAGAAAGACCGTGCCAAGCTGTTCAACATGGACATACCCATGAACGAGCGCTGCACGCAGAAAGAGTTTCTCGCCCACGCAGCCATCGAGGCCACACGCAAGCTCGGCGTGGCAGGCATCATTACCGACAGCGAGACGGGCGAGACAGCACGCAACCTCGCATCGTTCAGAGGCCCCAACCCTGTGCTCGCCATCTGCTACCGTGAGAAGACCCAACGCTGGCTCAACCTCAGCTTCGGCGTCATACCCATCTACCAGAAGGAGCACACCACAGCCGAGCACATGTTCATGGCAGCCCTCCGCATGCTGCACATGAAGCGCTACATCAAGCTCGACGACAAGATTGCCTACCTCAGCGGCAGCTTCGGCGAGAGCGGCGGCACGACCTTCCTTGAGATCAACAAGGTGAAACAGGTGTTCGACCGTTCTTACGAGTTCCACCTGCCGCAGCATGTTGACAGAACAAAGAAATAAGAACAGTTTTTAATTTATCTCAAGTTTTCGCATGTCTTTCACTTGCGGAAACTTGAGCATATTTTTTTCGAACGTCAAAGAAACATCACGAGATATGAGACAGCAGAAAATTTATGAGGCCGACGACAAGATGATAAACCTCATCAAGGACAACTATAACGTGTTGCAGAGCCTGGGATGCTTCGGCATAAGCCTCGGCTTCGGCGACAAGACCGTCAGCCAGGTGTGCGAAGAGCAGCAGGTCGACACCACAACCTTCCTTGCCGTGGTCAACTACACCATAAACGGCGAGCGGCCCGACATCGCGTCCCTGAACCTCTCCCTGCCAACCCTGCTGCGCTATCTCAAGGCAAGCCACGACTATTATACCGGCTTTCAGCTGCCCTTCATACGCAAAGAGCTCAACGACGCCATAGACCCCACCAACAACCTCGGAAAGCTCATCATGAAGCTCTACGACCAATACTCCCACTCCATAACCTCACACATGAAGTATGAGGAGAGAAACGTCTTCCCCTATGTGGAGCAGCTCATGAACGGCACACCTGACCCTGCCTACGACATAGACACCTACTCGAAGCACCACGGCCAGGAAACTGACAGGCTCTACGAGCTCAAGAGCATCATCATCAAGTATCTTCCTGCCGACGGCCTGCACAACAACAAGCTCTCAGCCACGCTCTACGACATCTACAACAACGAAGACTGGCTCCGTCTGCACGCCGAGGTAGAAGAATATTTCTTCATACCCGCCATACGGCAGATAGAAGAAAAAAACAGAAAAGGCGGCATAGGCATGAAGATATCAGGCATGTTGCAGAAGTCGGCCGAAGGCAGCGAGCTCCTTGGCGAACGCGAGAAAGAGGTCATCGTGGCGCTCGTGCAGGGAATGTCAAACAAGCAGATTGCCGACCACCTCTGCATATCGACCAACACGGTCATAACCCACCGCCGCAACATAGCCCGCAAGCTGCAGATCCACAGCGCGGCAGGCCTCACCATCTACGCCATCGTGAACAATCTGGTTGACATCTCGATGGTAAAGCTTTAAGAAACTCTCACCCAATACTCTCCACGTTTTGCAACCCACAGGAAAACAGCCGTTAATGAAAGTGGCCATCATTGATGGCAACATTCTTGCCGCCATAGGTCTCAAGCAGATTCTGTCGACGGTCATGCCCATGATGCACATCGACACCTTCGGCACCATGGCAGAGCTTCATGCCAACGCCCCCGATACCTATTTCCATTTCTTCGCCAACACCACCATCGTGCTCCAAGACATGGCGTTCTTCTCAACACATCGCCACAAGACCATCGTGCTCACCACCTCCACCTCCGATGCCACCCAATTGACTGGCTTCCATAGCCTCTGCACCAGCCAGAGCGAGGACAAGTTTATAAAAGACCTTCTCGTCCTTGAGCAGCATGCCCACGCCCACGGCCGCAACCTGCCGCCGCAAAGCCTGCAGCCGTCAGTCTCCGACAGCCCCACGCTTCTAAGCTCACGCGAGATAGAGGTCCTCTCCCACATAGCCTACGGCAAGACCAACAAGGAGATAGCCAACACCCTCTGTATCAGCCTCTCCACGGTTGTGTCTCACCGCAAGCACATCATGGACAAGCTCAACATCCACAACCTCTCGGCCCTCACCATCTACGCCGTGATGCACGGCTATGTGGATGTGAATATGATTTAAGAATATCCTTATGACCAATAACTGAAATAGTTCGTATGTATAAAAAGCGTTAACATGTTTACAATAACCGTTTTGTATAAAAAATATCTTGATTCTTCAACAGAAAGCAAATATAGCCGGCTACCCCCATTTGAGCTGTGAGAACAGCTTTTTGCCCCTCAGATAATAGCAGGCAAGAAGGCTACCGGGAAAAATTTCTGCTATGTGGTCAACCTTCCGCGAGTTCTGAATGAGCAGTCGGTCTTGACGGAAAAGAGGCTTCCACTTGGCAAAATCGCGGCGAGCCTTTATCACCGCCTTCATTTCCCCCGGCTTTCCCGTAAGAAGCATCTGAAGAGCAGCCACATAATCGAGCACACGCCTTACACGCATGACCTTTTTCAGCTCCTGCTCAGACAGGTTTTTATAGAGCATGGTGAGGTTGTTGCGGAAGTTGAGATAGGTCTTCATGGGGTTGCTCTTGGGCAACGTGCCGCCGCCCACATGCCACACGGTGCTCTCAGGCACACAGGCTATGCGTCGCCCGGCAAGCCTAAGGCGCCAGCACAGGTCAATCTCCTCGTTGTGAGCGAAGAACCGCGCATCGAGACCGCCAGCACGCCAGTAGTCATCGCTGCGTATCACCAGACAGGCACCCGTGGCCCACAACACATCGGTTATGGTGTCATACTGTCCCTCGTCATTCTCAACCGTTGAGAACAGCCGTCCGCGGCAGAACGGATAGCCGTAACGGTCTAAGAAGCCGCCTGAGGCACCGGCATATTCGAAGCTGTCGGGCGCATGATAAGCCCGAAGCTTAGGCTGGCAAGCACAGTAACCGGCATGTTTGTCGAGGAAGGCCACAAGGGGTTGCAGCCATCCCTCTCCCACCTCCACGTCGCTGTTGAGCAGCACATAATATTGTGCTTTAACCTGTTCGAGCGCCTTGTTGTAGCCCTCAGCAAAACCATAGTTGCGGTCGAGCACAATGAGACGTACCTCCGGAAAACTGCTATGCAGCAAGTCGAGCGAGCCGTCCGTAGATGCGTTGTCTGCCACCACCACCTCGGCATTGGCAGAGCATGCGAGAACCGACGGCAGAAACTTCTTGAGCATGTTGCTGCCGTTCCAATTGAGAATAACGATGGAGGTTTTACTGTCCATATTGTCTGTTCTTATGCTTTTTTCACTTGTTGTTTTTTTCATGCAGCAGTTTTTATTCCACCACGTCCATTGCCACATTGTCATCCACCATGAGCGCATCGTGCTTGGCGTTGAAGCCTGCGAGTCTTACCTTGACGATCATGTTGTCAAGACTCTCATCGGCCAATCGGGCGGGAAGCTCCACACGCACATAGTCGGGCGTGAAACCATGCATGGCTTTTCCCCTCGTCGCCTTTTCGAACAGCACCTCAGTGTCGTGACCAATGTGAGCCTCGTAGAAAGCATGAAGCTTCCGGTCGCTCATGTCGAGCAGAAGCTTGCTGCGGCGCTTCTTCTCCTGCTCGTCAACGGTATAGGGTATGCGCAAGGCCGCCGTGCCCGGTCGCTCGCTGTAGGGAAAGACATGAAGCTGTGTGACGTCGAGCCCGTCGAGAAACCTGTAACACTCGTCAAAAAGCTCCGGCTTCTCGCCCCTGCACCCCACCATCACGTCTACCCCGATAAAGGCATTGGGCATCTTCTCCTTTATAAGCTGTATCTTGTGGGCGAAGAGCGCCTTGTCGTAACGTCTGTGCATGAGGCGCAACACCTCGTCGGAACCGCTCTGAAGAGGGATGTGGAAATGGGGCATAAAGGCTCGGCTTGAAGCGCAATAGCTTATAACCTCATCGGTCAGGAGCTCAGGCTCCATGCTGCTTATGCGGTAACGCTTCACGCCCTCCACGGCATCGAGCGCCTTGACAAGGTCAAGAAAGCTCTCGCCTGTGGTCTTGCCGAAGTCGCCAATGTTGACACCCGTGAGCACAATCTCCTTGCCGCCTTCAGCGGCAGCCTGACGCGCCTGCTCCACAAGCTCGCTTATGGGAGCATTGCGCGAGAAGCCACGGGCGAAGGGAATGGTGCAATAGGTGCAGAAATGGTCGCAGCCGTCTTGCACCTTCAAAAAGAAGCGTGTGCGGTTGCCCCTGGAGCACGATTTTGCGAACGAGCGAATGTCCTTGGTCTTCACGGAAAAATGGCGATGCAAGCCGTCGCTGCTGTCCTTGCCGGCAGCCTGTTTCTCCATCCATGCGTCGTTAAGAAACTGTATGAGGTTGGCCTTCTCGTTAGATCCCAGCACAAGGTCAACCCCTTCAATGGCGCTCACCTTTGCGGGCTCAAGCTGGGCGTAACAACCTGTGACGACCATGAGCGCACCGGGGTTTTTGCGCACCATCTTGTGTATGGCCTGACGGCATTTATGGTCTGCCACATCGGTCACGGAGCAGGTGTTTATAAGACATATATCGGCTTTCTCGTCTTCGTCTGCCGTGCTGACGCCAAGCTGTTGGAGCATTTGACCAAAGGTTGAGGTTTCGGAGAAGTTGAGCTTGCATCCGAGGGTATAATAACTTGCTTTCTTTCCTTGAAAAACAGAACTGTCTATCATTATTATATATAAATAGGTATAAAAATGTTTACCGCTTGAGACCGCCAACCACACAGATATATCACGTCAACGCAGGTTCTAAGAACTCAAAGCTTGCTACAAAGGTAATAGAAATTGGGCGTACACACAAGAAAAACATGAAAAAACATGCGCAACGGAGGTTCTGATCTCCTTGCCAGCCCGTCAATTGTACGCTTGTCAAACTGTTTCACATATTTAAGAAACAAGAGAATTGAGTTAATTTAAGACAAAGGAGGAAGGGTGTTGTGTGCGTTAACATTTATTATACTTTTGTACAACATTGACTTTCAATGCTTTACAAAAAAGTTACAAAAATACGCAAAAAAAAGTCTTAAAACATTATCGCCGTATTGAAAAAATACTTACCTTTGCAACGTTTTAATAAACAAATGATTGTTTTACAGATTTAAAAAGCAAAGAAAATGAAGAATTTAGTTTTAATGTTCGTAGCTATCGCAGCTATCTCATTCGCATCATGTGGTAACAAAACAGCTGCTCCCGCAGCTAACAACGATTCTGACTCAGTTGCTCTGAACGACACAGCCGCTCAGGACACAGCTGCTCAGGACACAGCTGCTGCTCAGCAGTAATCAGCCACTCAGCAGCGAACAACTGCTAAGCTCGAACTGAAAAAATGAGAGATTAACCGCCGGGACTTAGTTCTGGCGGTTTTTTTGTGCCTTTATCTCAAGTGATTACTTGTATGGATAAAAATATATTCGTACATTTGTAACATGATACAAACGAGAATAATAATAGCGTTGGGTTCCAACTCGCCTTGCGCCGACAACATAACAAAAGCTAAAAAGCTGGTAGAACGAACCTTCAAAGAGGTGTACTTCTCGCGAACCATGCTCACAGACCCCATAGGTCAGCTGTTCCGTGAAACGAAAAACGGCGAACCGCCACGCAAGTTTGCCAACTGCATAGCTACAGCTCTCACCACCCTATCAGCAGACGAGGTGAAAGATGTGCTCAAAGACATTGAGGCTCAATGTGGCGACTCTCGCGAGAACCGGGCCAACGGTTTGGTATTGCTCGATGCTGACCTTCTGCTTCACGGAAAAGAACGGCACCATGAGGGCGATTGGGAAAGACCTTACATACGGGAGCTAATGAAAGAGTTTTGAGTTTTGCGCTCGGCGCAAAATCCAAAGATCAAGACTGTACCAGCTGAAGCAACAATTCAAAAAAAGCGAAATAAAAAAAATCAAAATTCTTACAAAGCATGAAAAAGCGAGCATTAAAAACATATTTCAACTTTAAATTCGCGATAAGAACAAACATTATCATTGGCTCTTTGCTCTGCCTTGTAAACACCGGCAAAGCAAATAATCTGCGTGACAACATAAACGTTGAGATTAAAACAAACACGGAGGTCTGCGCCACCAAAAACCCCGACATAAACACGGAAGGCAAGAACGAGGCGTCAGAGTTTCACAAATGGTTCTGTGACAGCACGCTGCGTATCGACTACACCTTTGCCGGCAACGCTTCAAGACAGCACATCTATGTTGACAAGCTTAACCTCATACCACGATGGCACGGCAAGCACAATCATCTGGAAGAGTTGCCTGTGGAGGGAAACGGACAGATAACCGTGCGCGACCATAAGACAAAGCGCATTATCTACCGCAACTCGTTCTCCACCCTCTTTCAGGAATGGCTTACCTACGACGAGGCAAAGACGACAGACCGCTCTTTTGAGAACGTGTTTCTTGTGCCCATGCCAAAAGACACCGTTGACGTGACCATTGACCTGCGCTCCAACCGACGCGAGGTGACGACAACGCTCACACATACCGTTGTGTCGTCTGACATTCTGATCCGTCACATAGGCTTCAGCAACGTGACGCCTTACACCACGCTCGTGAAAGCAGCCGATACCTCGCGATGCATAAACATCGCGTTTCTTGCCGAGGGTTACACAAAGAGCGAGATGACTACATTCATAAAAGACGCGAAGGCAGCCACCGAAGCCCTGTTCGCACATGAGCCGTTCAAAAGTATGAAAGACCGCTTCAACGTAGTGGCCGTGGAAGCATCTTCAATGGAGAGCGGCACAAGCGAGCCGTCAAAAGGCATCTGGCGCAACACAGCCTTAGGCAGCCACTTTGACACGTTCTACAGCGACCGTTACCTCACCACCCTCAACCTCAAGGCCATGCACGACCTGCTGGCAGGCACTCCTTACGAGCACATTATTGTGTTAGTGAACACGTCCGAGTATGGCGGTGGAGGCATTCTCAACTCTTACAACCTCGCCATGGCCCACCACCCCATGTTCAAGCCTGTGGTAGTGCACGAATTCGGGCACAGCTTCGCCGGACTGGGGGACGAGTATGCTTATGAGCAAGAGGCCATTCCGATGTATCCACACGACGTCGAACCATGGGAGCCAAACCTCACAACGCTCACCCAGTTTGAGAGAAAATGGCAGGACATGATTGACAGCAACACGCCCGTGCCTACACCCGACACCAAACTTTACGCTCAGAAGGTCGGCGTGTTTGAAGGCGCAGGCTACAGCCTGAAAGGGGTCTACAGACCTACTCACGACTGCCGCATGCGCTCAAACCAAACGCCCGATTTCTGCCCCGTGTGCCAAAGAGCGCTCAGAAAGCTTATTGATTTTTACACCAAATAGACAAAAGCAAAAAAGGTAAAGGAAAAAGGCAAAAAAAACGGATGGCGCCATTTGGCACACCTTTTGCTTTATACATTAAGACAAACTGTGTCAAAGACGCAGGACGTTTGGCCAGACTGTGAATCAAAAAAAAAGAAAGAGAAAAGAAAACAGAGAGAAAGCAGGTCTGGATGTAAAGGTTTAACAACACACAAGGAGAAAAAGAATGACAAACCAGTTTTCAAAGAAAGTGTCAGACATTCTGATGCAAAGCAAGGAAGAGGCTCAACGTACCGACAGCAAAGACGTCAAGCCAGAACACTTGTTGCTCGGCATCATGAAAAGCGGCACGAAACCAATATACACGCTGCTTTACGACAAAAACGTAAAGCCCGAGGCTGTGCGCTCAGAGCTCGAACGACGCGTAATGCCACTTACCCGCCGTGACACATTTGAGAAGGTTGCCGACGGCACAAATGGCATGGACGACGTAAACACAGTAGAGCTGAGCGAAAACTCAACAAACATACTGCGTCTCGCCGTTCTCGAGGCACGCCAACAACACTCGGCTCAGGTTGAGCCTGAGCACCTTATACTCGCCATTCTGCACGACTCGGCAGAGAACGGGGCCAAACGCGTGCTCGCAGAAGAGGGGATAAGCTACGACGATGCCATGCGCGAGTTTCAACACAAGACAAGCGTAACGGACGGACTGGAGCTTCCCGATGAAGACTATGTGCCTGATCAGCCCAATTCTTCACAAAACTCACAGGCTCGACAAGACTCGACAGCCACAACGTCGCAAGACAGCGCTGCCAACTCGACCACGCCCGTGCTCGACCGCTTCTCTACCAACCTCACAAAGGCTGCTGCCGACGGGCTGCTCGACCCCGTGGTGGGACGCGAGAGGGAAATCATGCGCGTGTCGGAGATCTTGTGCAGACGCAAGAAGAACAACCCCATACTCATTGGAGACCCTGGCGTAGGCAAGAGCGCCATCGTGGAAGGACTGGCACAGTTGATTGCCCAGAAGCGCACATCGCCTGTTCTCTTTGGCAAGCGCATCGTGAGTCTTAACATGACGAGCATTGTGGCAGGAACGAAGTATCGCGGACAGTTCGAGGAGCGCATACAGGCCCTCCTTGGCGAGATTGAGCAAAATCCGGACATCATTGTCTTCATCGACGAGATCCACACCATAATAGGCGCCGGAAGCACGCCAGGATCCATGGATGCCGCCAACATCATGAAGCCCGCCCTGGCAAGAGGCAAGTTCCAATGTATAGGTGCTACAACGCTTGACGAATATCGTAACAGCATAGAGAAGGACGGTGCCCTTGAACGCCGCTTCCAAAAGGTACTGGTGGAAGCAACCACAGAAGAGGAGACACGCACCATACTGAACAACATACGCGACCGCTACGAGCAGTTCCACCATGTGACCTACACACCAGAAGCTTTAGACGCCTGCGTGAGCCTCACAGCACGTTATGTAGGAGGACGTGCATTCCCCGACAAGGCCATTGACGCCATGGACGAAGCAGGTGCCAAGGTGCGTCTGCGCCATGCTTCCGTGCCGCCTGAGATCGTGAGCAAAGAGAAGGATATTGAGAAGGTGAAAGCCCTCAAAGACGCTGCCGTGAAGGCTCAAGACTATGAGCAGGCTGCCGCCCACCGCGACCGCCAGACACGCCTGCAGGAGGAACTGAAGGCGCTCAACGACAAGTGGGCACGCGGCGAGAGCGCCAAGCGCGAGATTGTGGACGCCGACGCCATTGCCGACGTCGTGGCAACCATGAGCGGCGTGCCCGTGCAACGCGTTGCCCAGAGCGAGGGAGAGCGTCTGCGAAACCTCGGCACGGAGCTGCGCCATGCTGTGGTGGGACAGGACAAAGCCATAGACAAGATGGTGAAAGCCATACAGCGCAACCGTATAGGCTTGAAAGACCCTCATCGCCCCATCGGCGTGTTTATGTTCCTCGGCCCGACAGGCGTTGGCAAGACCTACCTCACAAAAAAGCTGGCTGAGCAGATGTTTGGTTCAGAGGCTGACCTCATAAGGGTCGACATGAGTGAATATTCGGAACAGTTTAACACCTCACGTCTGATCGGCGCCCCTCCGGGATATGTGGGCTACGACGAGGGTGGACAACTCACGGAGAAGGTGCGTCGCAAGCCCTACTCTATCGTTCTGCTCGACGAGATAGAGAAGGCCCACAGCAGCGTGTTCAACCTCTTGCTACAGGTGTTTGACGAGGGACGGCTGACCGACGGCAACGGGCGCCTTGTCGACTTCCGCAACACCATAATTATCATGACCTCCAACACGGGCACGCGCCAGCTCAAAGATTTCGGACGCGGCATTGGCTTCGGCGCCTCAGACAACTCGGCCTTAGGATTGGACGAAAGCGACCGTCAACGGGCACGCTCCATCATACAGAAGAGTCTGAGCCGACAGTTTGCACCCGAGTTTCTGAACCGTCTCGACGACATCATTATGTTCGACCAGCTCGACCGCGAGGCTCTCATGCAGATCGTAAACATGGAGACAGCCAAGCTGCAACACCGCGTGGCTCTCATGGGTTACAACATGACCGTAAGCGAGGAAGCCATGAAATGGGTTGGGAAAAAGGGCTACGACGTACAGTTTGGAGCACGCCCACTAAAACGCGCTCTGCAAACGTATGTTGAGGACGGCCTCTGCGAACTGCTTCTTGGCGGCAACGTGGCTCAAGGCTCTACCATCGTCGTTGACAAAGACCCCGATGCTGACAAATTGACATTCAAAGCCGTTTCTGCCAATCCTGACGTGAATGCCACTCCTGCTGAGGATGCCGCTCCTGCCGAGGATGCTGAGAAAAAAGCTGACAAAAGCGATAGCTGTTGTTAAACTGTCTTAAATAAACATAAACAGCACACAATACATAATATATATACAGAAAACTTTTTGTAATTTTGCATCCGATTTTATTCCGTGGAGGCTCAGAAAAGCATTTGCACGACGCAAGTCGCCTCGCGGAGCAACCGTTTATTAATAAAAAAATGTACGCAATTGTAGAAATTAACGGTCAGCAGTTTAAGGCAGAGGAGGGCAAGAAGCTCTTCGTTAACCACATCAAGGATGTGGCTGAGGGTCAGGCTGTTGAGTTCGACAAGGTACTGCTTGTCGACAAAGAAGGTTCAGTACAGGTAGGCGCACCCACCGTAGAAGGTGCAAAAGTTGTCTGTGAGGTTGTCAGCCCTCTCGTAAAGGGTGACAAGGTCATCGTCTTCAAGATGAAGCGCAGAAAGGATTACCGTAAGAAGAACGGTCATCGCGCACAGTTCACAGAAGTTAAAATTAAAGAAGTAATCGCTTAAATTCAGGAGGAACAAGAAATGGCACATAAAAAAGGTGTAGGTAGTTCTAAGAACGGACGTGAATCAGCTTCTCAAAGATTAGGTGTTAAGATCTGGGGTGGCCAGAAGTGTATCGCCGGCAACATCATCGTTCGCCAGCGCGGCACAAAGCACAACCCTGGTAAGAACGTGGGTATCGGCAAGGACGACACCCTGTATGCTCTCGTTGACGGTGTGGTAAACTTCCACAAAGGCCGTTATGACAAGAGCACAGTTTCTGTAATACCTGAAGCAGAAGCATAACAAAAATAAACACATCTTATTCCAAACAAACAACAATATATCCCAGGCCTCTCATCATTAGAGACCTGGGATTATTGCTTTTATACGGCGCGTACATAAACACTTGCAAAAAGCCATTAATTATTATGCCGAAATGTGCGGCATAAACATTTTTTTTGTATCTTTGCAAACGAAAAGAAACAGAAACATTTTCAAAACACATAAAAAAAGTTTTTCGATATGCTTACGTTAAAACTTATCAGCGAAGAGACCGAACGCGTAATAAAAGGTCTGAACAAAAAGCATTTCCCCAATGCCGAGGAAACAATAAAGAAGGTGCTTGACATCGACAAACACCGTCGCGAAACACAACAGGAGCTCGACGCCAACCTGTCAGAGGCAAAGAAGATGGCAGCATCGATAGGACAGCTCATGAAGCAAGGCCAGAAAGAACAGGCCGATGCAGCAAAAGCTGAGGTGGCTGCCTTGAAGGAGAAGAACAAAGCTCTGGAAACAGAGAAGGCAGAAGCAGAGAAAGAGCTGCTTTCCGTGCTCTACACCATACCTAACATACCTAACGATGACGTGCCCGAGGGCAAGGACGCCAGCGACAACGTTGTGGTTAAAGAAGGTGGCGTCATTCCGGATCTGCCAGAGGATGCAATGTGTCATTGGGACCTATGCAAGAAATGGGGCCTCATCGACTTTGACCTGGGTGTAAAGATCACAGGTGCAGGATTCCCGCTTTACATCGGTAAGATGGCACGTTTCCAGCGCGCTCTTGAGGCATTCTTCCTTGATGAGGCACGCAAGAGCGGATACCTTGAGGTGCAGCCGCCGTTCGTGGTGAACGAAGCATCTGGCTACGGCACAGGACAGCTCCCCGACAAGGAGGGCCAAATGTATCATTGCAACCTTGATAACCTCTACCTCATCCCTACAGCAGAGGTGCCTGTGACCAACATCTTCCGCGATGAGATTCTGGACGAGAAAGACCTCCCCATCAAGCGTTGTGCCTACTCGGCTTGCTTCCGTCGCGAGGCAGGCAGCTATGGCAAGGACGTGCGCGGTCTGAACCGTCTGCACCAGTTTGACAAGGTCGAGATTGTGCGCATAGACAAGCCCGAACACTCTTACGAGTCGCTCAACGAGATGCTTGCACATGTTGAAGGTCTCTGCCAGAAGCTGGAGCTTCCTTATCACATCCTGCGCCTCTGCGGCGGCGACATGAGCTTCACATCTGCCATCTGCTACGACTTTGAGGTATGGAGCGCCGCACAAAAGCGTTGGCTCGAGGTTTCGTCAGTAAGCAACTTCGAGAGCTATCAAGCCAACCGCCTACATTGCCGTTATCGCAACAGCGAAACAAAGAAGATTGAGCTCTGCCACACCCTCAACGGCTCAGCACTCGCTCTGCCCCGCATCGTGGCCGCCATCTTGGAGAACAACCAGACACCTGAAGGCATTCGCGTGCCGAAGGTGCTTGTGCCCTACTGCGGCTTCGACATGATTGACGACAAGAATTTCTAATAAAGTTGACAAATACACAAGTTGACAAGTTTTTTGCATAGGCAAGAACTTGTCAACTTGCATGTTTGTCAACTTTTTTCATATATTACCTAACTAAAAACAAACAGCACATGTATACAATAACATTTAAGAAACAGTTTTCTGAGAAGGTGTTTCTCTTCGAGATAAAAGCACCGCTGATAGCACGCAGCCGAAAGGCAGGCAATTTTGTCATTGTCAGAATAGCCGAAGGCGGAGAGCGCGTGCCTTTAACAATAGCCGACGCCGACCCTGAGAAAGGAACAATAACCATCGTTGTGCAGAAGGTGGGCCTTTCGTCGACAAAGCTGTGCGACATGCAGCAAGGCGACTGCCTGGCTGACGTGGTAGGACCGTTGGGAAATCCCACTCACATCGAAAACTTCGGTACCGTGGTGTGTGCAGGAGGCGGCGTGGGCGTGGCTCCAATGCTGCCCATTGTGCGTGCGCTCAAGGCAGCCGGAAACCGTGTGCTGTCTGTCATTGCAGGAAGAAGCAAGGACCTCGTTATCTTGGAGGATGAGGTGCGCGAAAGCAGCGATGGGCTGACAGTAATGACCGACGACGGCTCTTATGGACAGAAAGGTCTCGTGACAGAGGGCATTGACCAATGGGTGCAGCAGGAACATGTGGACAAAATTTTTGCTATCGGACCACCCATCATGATGAAGTTTTGCTCGCTCTTGGCACAAAAGCACAACATACCGAGCGAGGTGTCGCTCAACACCATCATGGTAGACGGCACAGGCATGTGTGGCGCTTGCCGACTGACCATTGGCGGAAAGACACGATTCGTATGCATTGACGGCCCCGAGTTTGACGGAAGTCTTGTCGACTGGGACGAGATGTTTAAACGCATGGGAACCTTCAAACAGGCTGAGCGCGACGAGATGGACCATTTCGAAGAACACCTCGCCTCGCTGTGCCACGCAGACAAGGTCAAAACTGATGCCGCACGACCAACCATGGACGTGGAGCCGACAGACGACGACATAAAGACCCTTACCGACCGCGACGCCGACTGGCGCAAGGAACTGAGATCAGCCATGAAACCCAAGGAGCGTGCACAAATAGAGCGTGTGACGATGCCTGAGCTCGACCCGGCCTACCGTGCCACGACACGCACAGAAGAGGTGAACTGTGGCCTGACACGAGAGATGGCCGTAAGAGAAGCCCACCGCTGTCTCGACTGCGCCAAACCAGCCTGTGTGGAGGGGTGCCCCGTGGGCGTAAACATTCCGTCGTTTATCAAGAACATTGAGCGAGGACAGTTCCTGGCAGCAGCCAAGGTGCTCAAAGACACATCGGCTCTGCCTGCCGTGTGCGGACGTGTGTGTCCACAGGAGAAGCAATGTGAGAGCCGTTGTGTGCACCTGAAGATGAGCGGCAAAGCCGTGGCCATTGGTTATCTTGAGCGTTTCGCGGCCGACTTTGAGCGTGAGAGCGGCATGGCTTCTGTACCAGAGGTAGCTCCAAGCAACGGCATAAAAGTGGCTGTGGTGGGCTCCGGCCCTTCGGGATTGAGCGTTGCTGGCGACATGGCAAAGAAGGGTTACGAGGTAACCGTGTTTGAGGCGCTGCACGAGATTGGCGGTGTGCTGAAATATGGCATTCCAGAATTCCGCTTGCCAAACCGCATCGTGGATGTTGAGATCGAAAACCTAAGAAAGATGGGTGTAAACTTTGTGACCGACTGTATTGTTGGCAAGACCATATCAGTTGAAGAGCTTGAGCAGCAAGGGTTTAAAGGCATCTTCGTAGGTTCCGGAGCAGGTCTGCCACGCTTCATGGACATTCCTGGTGAGAACAGCCTTAACATCATGTCATCAAACGAATATCTCACACGCGTGAATCTCATGGATGCAGCCAACCCACACACCGACACGCCCATAAACCCTGGACACCATGTGCTCGTCGTGGGAGGAGGAAACACAGCCATGGACTCGTGCCGCACAGCCAAACGCCTTGGCGGCGACGTGACGCTCGTTTACCGTCGCTCTGAACAGGAGATGCCTGCTCGTCTGGAGGAGGTGAAGCATGCTAAGGAGGAAGGAATAAAATTCCTCACTCTGCATAATCCAATAAGATACATTGCCGATGAGAACGGCGCCGTGAAGCAAGCTGTCTTGCAGGTGATGGAGCTTGGAGAGCCCGACGCATCAGGCCGCCGCAGTCCAGTTCCAATAGAAGGAAAGACTGTGACCGTTGACGCCGACTTTGTCGTGGTGGCTGTTGGCGTGTCACCTAACCCACTGGTTCCCAAATCAATCCCCGGACTCGAGCTGGGTCGAAAGAACACTATAGCCGTGAATGACCAAATGCAAAGCTCTCGTCCTGAGCTGTTTGCAGGTGGTGACATCGTACGCGGCGGAGCAACCGTTATCCTTGCCATGGGCGACGGCAGAAAAGCTGCTTACAACATGGACAAGATGTTGATGGGAAAAAAGTAAGGGAAAAGGAGAAAAAGTAAGAAAAAACATAATTAAATAGGCTTAAAGCTCCCACAGATTACACATCTAACCACAGATCTTTATGACACATAAACGTAAAGAGAGATCTGAAGGACTGTGAAAAATCTGTGGGAGACTTTTAATATTTACACCCCGACAAAATAAAGAATCAAGAGAAGATAAAAGATAACAAAAACAAAAACATAAAAGAAAAGATAAGAAGATAAGAACAGAGAGATATGAACGCAATTTACACCATTCTGTTGCTCATCTTGAGCAACATCTTCATGACGCTGGCGTGGTACGGCCACTTGCGTCTGCAACAAAACGGGACAACGGCTTCATGGCCGTTAATAGGCATCATTGCCTTTTCATGGGGCATTGCCTTCTTCGAATATTGCTGTCAGGTGCCTGCCAACCGAATAGGCTTCATGGGAAACGGCGGCCCGTTCTCACTCATACAATTGAAAGTGATACAAGAATGCATAAGCCTTACCGTGTTCGTGATTATTGCCAACGTGATGTTTCAAAACCAGCAGTTGCAATGGAACCACATTCTGGCTTTCGTACTGCTTGTCGGCGCCGTATGGTTGGCATTTCTTAAATAACATTTTAGTTCAATGGAAGAGACAGAGAAAGCAACAGAAAAAGACAGAGACAAAACGTAAGCGTATCCGCGATGCTAGTAGATACACGTCAAAAAAATATCGCTCAAGCTT
>OCRP01000152.1_pt1 | contig 83816 bp, 122 predicted proteins | sample 1538871 | NCBI WGS metagenome assembly OCRP01 (sample SAMN04571731, study PRJEB22368) | human gut metagenome | biome: human gut; material: stool | host: Homo sapiens | place: Luxembourg | collected 2012-09-20 | reverse complement strand
CATTTGCCGGAATTGGCGTTTCTTATATTAGGGACTTATTTTACAGCCCCTTTTTTATTTTATGACGCGCAGCTTATTAAAAGTGCTATGTATGTAACTACGCCTCGTCCTGCTTGAAAATGACATTTCTGTATTTTGAAAGTATTCCCTTTAACAGGCTTCCAAGTACACATATTGATATGATCTCACCGATTCCGACTGTAACTGCATTGAAAACAAGAGAGATATCAACACCCTTGTATACAGTCGTAAAACCGTATCCGTATCTGAGCACGAGTGGCACGATAATAATGTTTGCGATGACCGGTGGCAGGGTGTATACAAACTTCTTCTTTCGAAGGAAGTAAGTGCCGAGTGCACCGAGCAGTGTGGCGATGCTTCCAAAGATGATATCCCAGATGATGCCGCCTGTGATAAGGTTGGAAATCAGACATCCGATAAAAAGCCCCGGAATGGCTGCCGGTGTGAAAACCGGAAGGATGCAAAGCGCCTCAGAAAAGCGTACTTGAATGGTGCCTGATGCGAGACCAAGCAGATTGGTGATATACGTAAGCACAACATAGAGTGCTGCAATCATAGCTGCCTGTACTGCAAATAATACTTTTTTGTTTCTCATATTTAGTTCTCCTTTAGTTTTGTTTTACGTCAGGAAGGTTTCGAACTGACGTATTTATTTTCGCCTTGCTATGTTAACAAAAAATGCTTTGAATGTCAAGAAGTACATAAAGCTAACATCGGAAGCACTGTGCTTTTGACAAACGGCAAAAAGTCCAAAATAATTTTTGTGACGGAGAAGTATTCAAGGCCTACAGTTACATTGCTTGAAGACAACAGTGTGCTGGCGCTTAAGGATGAAAAGAATATAAAAATAGCGGCAGTGCTGTAGAATTATATACGAGGATTAATTGAATAAAATTACTGTAAATGGGAATGCTTTAGATAAAGAAATTTATCCGGAGGATTCCCATGTCTGTATATAAGGTTGATATATGTGGAGTGACCACATCAAAACTGCCGGTACTTAAGGATGAGGAAAAAGAAGAACTGTTTGAGAAAATAAAAAAGGGAGATAAGGCTGCAAGAGAAAAGTATATTCGTGGAAATTTAAGGCTGGTGCTTTCGGTAATCAGAAGGTTTTCAAACCATAATGAAAATATGGATGATTTATTTCAGATAGGATGCATCGGACTTATGAAATCAATTGATAATTTTGATCCGACTATAGGTGTTAAGTTTTCCACCTATGCTGTTCCGATGATTATCGGTGAGGTGAGACGGTATCTGCGTGACAACAGTGCATACCGCATTCCGCGCTCCCTCAGGGATACAGCCTATCAGGCTATTAAATCAAAGGAAAAGCTATCGAGAAAGCTGGTGCATGATCCGTCCTTAGCGGAAATATCAAAGGATTGCGGTATCCCCGAAAACGATATACTATACGCACTTGATGCAATCCAGACACCGCTTTCCCTCTTTGATCCTGTATATACTGACGGTGGTGATACACTTTATGTGATGGATCAGATATCGGACAAGAAAAACAAAGAGGAAGCATGGGTAAAAAATCTGGTTCTCGACGATGCCTTAAAGCTGCTTGATGACAGAGCGAGACAGATTATTAAGCTGCGTTTTTTCGAGGGCAAGACACAGATAGAGGTGGCAGAGGAGATAAATATCTCTCAGGCACAGGTATCAAGGCTTGAGAAAAATGCGCTTAAAAATATGCACGGATATCTGGAAGCATAAGCAGATAATTGAATATTTAGTCTTCCTGTGCTAAAGAAGTTTTTTTAAGCACAGCCGCAATTATGACTGCATATACACCTCCGATAACAGCGGTGATAAGCTGTGTCACTGAAAACTGAAGCTGTAAAACCGGCAGCATCTTGTGCATCGGAGCAGGCAGAAATGCAGGTAGAATGATAAGTGCAATGGCTATTCCCATGAAAAGAGCCTTTAGTATGGCGCCTATAGCAATTGATACGGGAAAACCGGCAGCTTTGCCGCATTTTTTGCGAAGCAGTCCCACACATACCACGAGAATGATATTTCCTATCATGATACATGGAAACATCGCAGGGATAGCCGCCATAACAGGACTTCCTGTGATGAAAAATGATGTGACAGGTGTGATAATGCTTAGGATAATGCCACATGCCATTCCGGCATAGAGTACGGTAAGTATTAAAGCTGCATTAATGATCGGACCTGTGATGTATACGCTTAAGTTCTTAAAGAACTGGCTGACAAGGCAGATTGCAAGCATAATTGCAGTAACCGTTATTTGTTTAGTTTTTATCTTCATTGATAAGACCTCCTTTAATTTTTCATATGCAATCATACTCCTTTAGGGGAGCAAATGCAAACGCTATATTTCGTGTAATGCGTATCCATTCCTGTAGCTCTTTACGGGCTTCGTCGCCTTTTCGGTAGACAGCGGAGAAAGGAATTTTTAAAGTAGGATCTCCTACCTGCAGTATAATGGAATCAGGAGAAAGCTTAAGGGTTGACAGATAGCTGTTTAGTGTAAATGCTACACCGTAGCCCTGCTCAGCAAGGCGTATGCCTGCATCAATGCTGCTGATTTTATATGTCAGCTCAGGTAAGACATCAGAATAAAGCAGTGCATCCTCCTCAAGCTGTCGTATACTCTGATTACTGTGCTGCAAGATGAATCGTTCCTTTGCCACATGCGATAAATCAAGCCAAGGATATATACAGGTATCCTTTTTTTCGGCATGGGCTGTTGCAGGATGTTTTTTGGGAAGTACTATTACGAGACGGTCTTCATATATTGTCTCATATGATAAACGTGAATTGCTTACACTGTTGTAGCCGAAAAACATATCAAGTTCGCCGGATAAGAGACTTTCCTCGTGGGTTGAGAGATGACCGTCGATGGCATAGACAACAGACTGTGGATAGAGTCTGTGAAATTCTGTCATGACAGCAGGAAACAGAGTTGCAATCTGTCTGACCATGTATCCTATATTAAGTTTCACTGCCACGTTTTTGCCTATATCTTGCATGCGGTCTTCAAGCTCGAAGCATTTCATGGTGATTTCACGCGCTGATTTTACAAATTCCTCACCGGCATAGGTGAGAATCATGCGTCTTCCCCTTCGTTCGAAAAGAGGGATGCCTATTGAAGTCTCAAGCTGTTTGAGATGTATGCTGAGTGCAGGCTGTGACAGAAACAGGGCATTGGCGGCTTTGGTCAGATTTCCGTAATTTGCAATAGTAAGGACATATTGCATATCTTTTTCTGTGATCATATCTATAAATCTCCTTTATAGTCTGGAATAACAGTGGATATTTCAGGATAATAATTATTACTGAAATGGTTGGTACGTAAGCTGTATATATCACATTATATTAATTAATTGCTTCAAATTCAATAAAACTATAAAATAAATTTATACTTTTGATAAAAACATAAAATTTCACATTCTGACCGCGTTATATTAGAATAAAATCAAATATAAATGACTCAGAGCCCGTAAATTCTACTATGAATTACCAAAAATCTGAGTGTGAAAGGAGTAACAGATGAATACGCATACAGAATTTAGTGAAGATGCAAACAAAGAAAACGTAATACAGCCAAAGAAAAAGTGGAAAACACCGCATACATTTGTCATTCTTGTGGCAATTATCTTGATAGCGGCGGCAGCCACTTATTTCGTACCGGCCGGAGAGTTTAACAGATATGAGGATAAGGCAACAGGAAAGACTCTTGTTGAGGCGGGCAGTTATCATACTATAGCTTCTAAGCCTATTAATCCACTCAAAATTCCGGTTGCTATATATACAGGAATTGTTGATTCAGCACCTATTCTTACATTCATGTTGATAATTGGTGGCGCATTCCAGATTATTACATCGACAGGAGCGCTCACGGCTCTTTGCAAGAAGCTGTCGAAAACATTTTCAAAGAAAAAATATTTCGTAATTCCGGTTTTTTTAACAATATTTTCAATATTCGGTTTTACAATGGGCATGTCATCTGAGGTTATGATTTTTGTGCCAATAGGAATTACACTTGCAATGCTTTTGGGACTTGACAAGGTGACCGGTACAGCGATGATAGCTCTTGGTGCCGCAATAGGATTTACAGCCGGAATATTAAATCCATTTAATGTCGGAGTGGCACAGGATATAGCTGAGCTTCCTCTTTTTTCTGGAATGGGCTACAGGATATTTATTCTTATTGTTTTGCTTGCAGCGACAAGTACATACATCATCTGCTATGCAAAAAAGGTTGCTGCCAATCCTGAAAAGAGCATTATCTACGGAATAAAAGAGGACCAGGAATACACTTTTGACGATGTTTCAGATACTATGAGCAAAAGACAGATTGGAGTGCTTGTCATTATGGTGGCATGTTTTGGCATTCTGATTTATGGATTGTCTAAGCTGGGCTGGTATTTTGAGGAGATGTCAGCACTGTTTATTTTCATGGGAATTATCTGTGGATTTGTAAATGGATATGGCCCAAGCAGGATTGCAAAGGAATTTGGCGAGGGTGCAAAGGGTATCGTTGTGGGATGTCTCATTATAGGTATTGCGAGAACGGTAGAGGTTATTTTAAGTGATGCAAGTATCCTTGATACAATTGTATACGGCATCGTAAATATTGTTGGAGTGCTTCCAAACTCAATAAAGGCGGTTGGAATGTTTTTGTGCCAGTCATTGATAAATTGTGTTATCGTATCGGGAACAGGCCAGGCCGCGGTTACAATGCCACTTATGGTGCCTGTTTCAGACTTGGTGGGCATATCACGCCAGACTGCTGTACTTGCTTTCCAGCTTGGAGATGGATTCTCAAATTCAGTGCTTCCAATGTCATCGTCACTCATGGGATATCTTGCAGTTTCAAAGATTCCTTACAGTAAATGGCTCAAATTCATGCTTCCATTGTTTGGAATCTGGACGGCACTCGGCTGTCTGTTTATGCTTGGCGCACTTATGATCGGATACTAAATAGAGATGGTTCATACTATTCGGAGGTGTGATTAAATTATGTCGCAGGATTTGAAAAAGCTTCTAGGTGAAGTGATAGAAATGCATAGGGCAGAATTATGTAAAATGGCAGATTTAATATATGATTTTGCAGAAAAAAGCGCAGAGGAATACAAGTCAATGGAACTGCTGACCGACTATCTGCAAAATGAGGGATTCACTGTTGAGCGAGGAATAGCGCTTGATACTGCTTTTAGGGCAACATGGGATAACTGCAGGGCGGCAGTAGATGATGAGGGGAAAAATACAGCACCTGTGCTTGGAATACTCGTGGAGTACGATGCACTTGAAGATATTGGACATGCGTGCGGACATCACATGCAGGGACCGGCAGGAATCGGAGCTGCAATTGCGATAAAAGAGGTGATGAAGGACTATCCGTTTAAGCTTGTGATATATGGCACACCGGCAGAAGAAACACTGGGCGGTAAGATAGTGATGCTTGATGCAGGTTACATGAAGGAGCTTGATCTTGCACTCATGTCACATGGTTCACCAAATACATCAGTTGATGAGAAATGCATGGCATTGGAGAATTTTGTTGTCACGTTTCACGGAGTAAAGAGTCATGCGGCTATCAGTCCGGACAAGGGCAGAAGTGCACTGGATGCAGCACTTTTATCATTTCATGCTATCGAGATGCTTCGTGAGCATGTGAAGGACGATACACGAATGCACTATACTATAAGAAATGCCGGAGGACCGCCAAACGTAGTTCCGGATATGACTGTTGCTGAATATACACTTCGCTCATACAGCACAAGCTATCTTAACACGGTAGTTGAGAGATTTTACAATATTTTAAAGGGCGCGGCACTTATGACAGACACGACCTACGATATACAAAGAGACCTGCCTTTTAAGAGCAAGATAGTCTGCCACAGCGTAAATGACCTCCTTATGAAAAATGCTGCATATGAAAAAGCACCTTCCATAGCGGCACCGCGAAAAAAGACAGGCTCTACAGATTTTGGAAATGTGCTATATGAGATTCCGGGTTCCTGCATCAGGATTGCATTTACAAAGCCTGATGCACAGCCACATTCACAGGAATATCTGGAGGCCGGAAAGACTGACAAGGCGCATGATGCAATATGCTATGCCGCAAAAATTATGGCAGATACATTTTGTGATGTAATCACAACTCCAGGGCTTTTGACACAGATAAAAGAAGAGTTTTATGCTGCAAAGCAGAAGGAATAAAGAAATAGGTCATAGAACTTGATATTGAAAGCAATTCATTTGTGTGCTAATATAAATATATTCGCTGTTTGACGCAAAACAGCTATATATCAGGAGGAATACAATGAAAAAACTGATTAATTTGATATCAGAGGAAGTGACAAAGGCATTCGTCAGTGCAGGATATGACGAGAAGTACGGAAAGGTTACACTTTCAAACAGACCGGACCTTTGTGAGTTCCAGTGTAACGGAGCAATGGCAGCGGCAAAAGAGTATAAGTGTGCACCATTTATGATCTCGGACAAGGTAGCGGAGCTCCTTGAGTCAGATGAGATGTTTGAGTCAGTAGAATCAGTAAAGCCGGGATTTCTTAATATCAAAATGGATACCGCTTTTCTGGCAAAATATATGAACGATATGAAGGATGACGAGGGCAGATACGGCTTGGAGAAGGCCAAAAAGCCACTAACTATAGTAGTGGATTACGGCGGACCAAACGTCGCAAAGCCTCTTCATGTAGGACACCTTCGTTCGGCAGTAATCGGAGAGAGCGTTAAGCGTATCGCAAAGTTCATGGGACACAATGTGATTGGTGATGTGCATCTCGGTGACTGGGGACTTCAGATGGGACTTATCATCACAGAGCTTCGCGAGAGAAAGCCTGACCTCGTTTATTTTGATGAGAGCTATACAGGAGAGTACCCGAAGGAGGCACCGTTTACCATATCAGAGCTTGAGGACATCTATCCGACAGCCAGCGGTAAGTCAAAATCAGATGAGAGCTTCAAGGAGGCAGCTCTTCTTGCTACCAAAGAGCTTCAGGGAGGAAGGAGAGGCTATCAGGCGCTGCTTTCACACATCATGAATGTATCTGTAACAGATCTTAAGAGAAATTATGAGAATCTGAATGTTCATTTTGAGCTGTGGAAGGGCGAGTCGGATGCACAGCCATATGTACCTGGGATGGTTGAAATGATGAAGGAAAAGGGCTTTGCACATATGAGTGAGGGCGCTTTGGTTGTGGATGTGAAGGAGGATACAGATACAAAGGAGATTCCGCCATGTATCATCCTAAAGTCTGACGGAGCCTCACTTTACAGCACTACAGACCTTGCAACACTTGTTATGCGTATGAAGGAGAACAACCCTGACCGTGTGATTTATCTGGCAGACGCACGTCAGTCAATGCACTTTATCCAGGTGTTCCGCTGCGCAAGAAAGACAGGCATAGTACCTGATACTACAGAGCTTGTACATATCGGCTTTGGAACCATGAACGGGAAGGACGGCAAGCCTTTCAAGACAAGAGACGGTGGAGTAATGCGTCTTGAGTACCTCCTCAAGGAAATTGACGATGAGATGCTCAATAAGATTAAGGAAAACCAGAAGGAAAAAGAGAATTTAAATATAGACGAGGCGGAGGCTGAGCAGACAGCCAAAACTGTAGCGCTTGCAGCAGTCAAGTATGGTGATTTGTCTAATCAAGCGAGCAAGGATTACATTTTTGATATCGACAGATTCACATCTTTTGAGGGTAACACAGGTCCATATATCCTTTATACAATCGTGCGTATCAAGTCAATCCTCTCAAAGTATGAGGCAAAGGGTGGCGACATCAGCGCATTGAAGGATGCGATCATGCCGGCAGTCAATGCAGGACAGAAGAATCTCATGCTCTCTCTGGCAAAGTTCAATGCTACAATTGAGAGTGCATACGAGGAGTCTGCACCACACAAGATATGTGCATACATCTACGAGCTTGCCAACGCATTCAACGGCTTCTACCATGACACAAAGATTCTTTCTGAGGAGAATGAAGAGCTTAAGAAGTCATATATTTCGCTGCTTGTGCTCACAAAGGAGATACTTGAGGCTTGTATAGATATGCTTGGATTCTCAGCTCCTGACAGGATGTAAAAAATAATAATTTTCACGTTCTAAAATAATTGGACATGTAATATAAATAGGACATAGATGATTTATCAGAATCGTCTGTGTCCTTTTTTTAATTTGAATAACTGTCGATGGCGATAAGGGGTGAAAAATATGGATATAATTGATTATCTGCCACAAAAGATGAAGGCTGAGGCAGAAGCGTACATGCCGTGTGGTCTGGAGGAAATCAGGGTGCGCGCCGGAAAGCAGGTGCAGTATATGTTTGCGGGAGGATGTAGATCCGGAGTGTATATCTCACATAGCGATATTGAGGAGATGATAAATTATCTGAGCGGATATTCATTCCACGCGATAGCACCGCAGCTTGCAGCAGGCTATTTTACAGTGGAGGGAGGTCATCGTGTGGGAATTGCAGGGCAGATGGGCTGCGATGGAGGAAAGGTTACGGCAGTCAGTGAGATAGCGTCCTTAAATATCAGAATTGCCCATCAGATAAGGGACGTTGCAATGCCACTGATGCCTTATATCCGGGATGAAAACAGCATTTACAATACATTGGTTATATCACGGCCGGGAGAAGGAAAAACAACATTTTTAAGAGACTGCATAAGGATACTTTCAGATGGCTGTGACAGAAAAAAAGCTCTTAAGGTGTCGGTGGTTGATGAGCGCTCGGAGATAGCAGCGTGCTACTTGGGAGTGGCTCAAAACGATATAGGCAATTCCAGTGATGTGCTGGATAACTGTCCGAAGTCACTTGGCATGAGGATGCTTTTGCGCTCTATGTCACCGGATGTGATTGCAGTGGATGAGCTGGGAGGTGAAAGCGATATCGAGGCACTAAACCAGCTTGTGAGTTGCGGAATAAGGATACTTGGCAGTGTACATGGCACCAATGTAGATGATCTGCGAAGAAAAATGCTGCCACATGCCATAGAACGGTTTGTGTTTATAGACCATGATGAAAAAGGGGTGAGGCGTTATAGCATTTATGATGAAGCTTACAGGCTTTTGTATAGTACTGTTTGCGGTATTGGGGCTGATAAACGATTACAGCAAAAGAAAAAAGGCAGATATAGCGATGCTGTATGATTTTATGCTTTTGCTTGAAAAGGGGGCATTTTATCTGGCAGGAGAAAGAATGAAGGCGCCACAGTTTTTTAACAGCATAAGAGGAAAGAGCGAGGTGTTTAATGAGGGATGCAGGAGAATGGGAGAAGTGCTTTCAAACAGGAGCTGTAAAAGCGGGGATGAGGGCTGGAAGGCTGTGTGGGAGAAGGTGCTTTGTGGCAGGGTATCTGATGAAAAAATAAAGAAAATGATAGTTGAAATGGGAGGTGCGTTCTTTGAAAAAAATGCAGCTGCGATGGAGCAGCGGCTTAAGGAATGTGCTTTGGACATACATAAACAGATAGATTTTTACAGGAAAGATTATGTTGAAAAAATGAAGGTGATTTGTCCGGTGGGTATTTTGGGAGGGATTATGATATCAATAATGCTTATATAAAAATGTTTGTATAAAAATGTGGTAATCCGATTAAACATATTGTTGTATGCGATGAAAGGACTTGATGATGGAGATTTCGATTATTTTTAAGATAGCAGCACTTGGAATAGTGATTACGGTGCTCGGACAGGTCTTAAAACACAGTGGAAGGGAGGAAATGACTTTCCTGCTTAGTCTGGCCGGGCTTGTTATTGTATTGTTCTGGATTGTGCCATATATAAGTGAGCTGTTTAAGGCAATGCAGGATATGTTTTCTTTGTAATATGTTGAAGATTGGGATAATAGGAATTGCGGCAGTATTTTTTGCAGTGCTTTTAAAGCGTGACAGACCTGAGCTTTCAATGCTTCTTTCAGTGGCCTGCGGCACTATAATTTTTGCTTTTGCATTGGAGCGGCTCGGCACAACAATTGAGTTTTTTAAAGGACTTATTTCAAAGCTTCCTGTGGAACCGGCATTTTTTGTCACTATGGTAAAGATGCTTGGGATTGCATATATTGCGGAGTTTTCATCCTCAATCTGTAAGGACTGTGGTCATAGCGCAATTGCATCGCAGATAGAGCTTTTTGCGAAGGGAGCAATTGTTGTGATGTCAATTCCGGTGATGTCTTGTCTGATAGAGCTGATTGGAGAGCTGTTTTGATTTGTAAAAAATATATTTTGATAATAATCATATTGGCTGTAGTGTTTTTGCCGCAGTGTTTTGTGTATGCGTCGGACACCGAAGTTACAGATAAAATTGAGCAGCAGATGCTTGAAAAAATAGATATGTCAGAGATTGAAAAATATTCAAAGGATTATCTGCCGGACAGACTATCGTTTTCGGATATAGTGGATGCCATTCTGGCAGGAAATCAAAAGGCAGGTGAAAAAATCTGTGAGTATATTTATGAGCTGTTTTTTTATGAGATAGCGGCGGTGAGGCCTGTTATTATAAATGTGTTGTGCTATACGATACTTTTTATGGTGTTTTCAAGGCTTATTTTCTGGCGGCAGGATTATGTATACAATGTAAGCTTTCTGTTTATGTATGCATCGGTTATATCAATGCTTATGGCATCTTTTTTTGTGTTGTCTGATGTGGCAAAGGGCTGTATTGATGTGCTTTTGACTTATCTTACAGCGCTTGTGCCGGCATATGCGACAGTACTTCTTGCGTCCGGAAAAGGATTTTCGGCGTCAGGCTTTTACATGCTGGCATTTGTGCTCATTTATGTAGTGGAGTGGCTTATAAAGCTGGTGCTCATACCGGGAATTCATCTGTTTCTGGTGCTTGAGGTGCTCAATCACGTATCTAGTGAAAAGAAGCTTGAAAAGCTTGCAGAGTTTATTGAATCAGCAGTTACAAAAATAATGAAGGCATCCATAAAGATAGTGGCAGGCATAGGCATAGTCCAGGCCATGATTGCTCCCGCAAAGGACAAAATATCGGAAAGTCTTATCTTAAAAAGTTTTCAGGCGATACCGGGTGTGGGGAGGCTTGGGCAGGGTGCAGGTGAAATTATGCTTGGCTGTGCGATGCTCATAAAAAACAGTGTCGGTATGGCGGCGATTATCGTGCTCTTTTTCATTGTGCTGACCCCGCTTGTAAAAACACTGATCTTTTCGCTGATGTACAGATTGCTTTCCGCTGCGCTGCAGCCGGTTTCAGACAACAGGATTGTGGAGGGCATAGAAGCCGTTGCCAGGGCAGGAAATCTGTATTATATCGTGATAAGAGATGCATCTATATTGTTTTTTATAGTGATTGCGATAGTATGTGCATCTACAAGCTTTATGGGAGGTTGATAGGGCATGAAGAGTTATTTGTATCTGGCATTTTTTTTCATGGTAATGACATATTTAACGCCAAAGGAGCAGTACAGGAGGTACTTTAGGTTTATGCTTGGGGTGTTTTTGGCGGTCATTATTCTAAAGCCTCTTGCGGCAGGGTATGAATATGACATGAGATTTGCTGAGCTTACAAAGAAAATAGAGGGGATTTCGTATGAATATGACGCGGATACGACAGATTTGTTTACGGCTTTCGAAGCTGAAGAAAACTGACTACATAGTGATTTTACTTGTTGGAGTACTGCTTCTTATTGTGGTGCTTCCGGTAAAAGAGGATAAAAAGACCTGTAGTAATTCACAAAAGAAAGCTAAAGCAAAGTCAGTAAGTGAAAGCACCTGCGATGATGAAGAATATGAGAAGCTGCTTGAAAAAAAGCTTGAGGGTATTCTTGAAAGGATGGACGGTGTGGGTGAGGTATCTGTGATGATTACGCTGTCAGACGATGGCACAAGGATAGTGGATAAGGATACTAAGGAGACCTCGGAGAGCATTGAAAAGACTACGGTCATATACGATGACGAGGATGCAAGCGTACCTTATGTCACAAGCACGGACAAACCGACTGTTTCAGGAGTGCTTGTGGTAGCGCAGGGCGGAGGAAGCCCACAGGTAAACAACGATATTTCTAATGCGGTTTCTGCATTATTTGATGTGCCCATGCATAAAATAAAAATAGCAAAAATGATATCCAGGGAGGAATAAAAGTGAAGAAAGGCAGCCATAAGAATCAGATAATTATTACGACACTTGCACTTCTTTTGGCAGTGGTCGGTTACATAAGCTACGATAACAGGGATACATTTATGAATGCAAAGGATGTGCTTTCCACTGAAATCGAAGCTGTAAATGGAAAGGCAGATACAAAGGAGTCTAAGGAATGTGAGGATACACAGGCATCAGATGAGGTTGCGCTTGAGACAGACTCGACAGAGGAAATATTAAATGCCGGCGAAACGGTACTGACAAGTGCATCCACAGAGAGCGAGGAGTGTGTGGCACAGGTGAAGCTGGGACGCGAGCAGGTGCGCTCAAAGAACAAGGAGGCCCTGCAGAAGATTATCGATGATGCAGAGGTGTCAGAGGCCGAGAAGAAGAGCGCGGTCGATGCCATGGTGAAGCTGACAGAAAATGCACAGATGGAGGAGGATGCCCAGATGATGCTGGAGGCAAAGGGCTTTAAGAATGCTGTGGTAAGTCTCAGTGATGAATGCTGTGATGTGATTGTGGGAAAGGAAGATGTAACTGATGAAAAGAGAGCTCAGATAGAGGACATTATCAAGCGCAAGACAAATATCGGGGCATCAAATATTGTCATATCGACGATGGACTGATACATAAATTTTTAGTGTCTTGAAATGGAAACCGTTTTAAGCTATACTATACTCTGATTTTGTTTGGAGGAAATATCAGTGGATAACTTAAGACAGGAAATAGAAAAAAGAAGAACATTTGCAATAATTTCCCATCCGGATGCAGGAAAGACTACTCTGACAGAGAAGTTTCTTTTGTACGGAGGGGCAATAAACCAGGCCGGTTCGGTAAAGGGAAAGGCTACGGCAAAGCATGCTGTTTCAGACTGGATGGAAATAGAAAAGCAGAGAGGTATTTCGGTTACTTCGTCTGTATTACAGTTTAATTATGACGGATATTGCATCAATATCCTTGATACACCGGGACACCAGGATTTCTCAGAGGACACATACCGTACACTCATGGCAGCCGATTCGGCCGTCATGGTAATTGATGCGAGCAAGGGTGTTGAGGCACAGACCAGAAAGCTCTTTAAGGTCTGTGTCATGAGACATATCCCGATTTTTACATTCATAAACAAGATGGACCGTGATGCCAACGATACGTTTGAGCTTCTCGATGACATCGAAAAAGAGCTTGGTATCGCGACATGTCCTATCAACTGGCCGATAGGCTCAGGAAAGCAGTTTAAGGGTGTGTATGACAGAAACAGCAAGGAGGTCATGACCTTTGCAGATACCTTAAAGGGTACAAAAGAGGGCTCGGAGAAGATTATTCATATAGATGATCCGGCTCTTTCCGATGAGATCGGAGAGGAATTTAAAAGTCAGCTCATGGATGAGATTGAGCTGCTGGATGGCGCCAGTGCCGATTTTGATATGGAGCTTGTCACAAAGGGAGAGCTTTCACCTGTATTTTTCGGCTCTGCTCTCACAAACTTTGGTGTTGAGACATTTTTACAGCATTTCCTTAAGATGACATATGCACCGACAGCAAGACAATCTGACATCGGAATGATTGATCCTTTTTCAGAGGATTTTTCTGCATTTGTATTCAAAATTCAGGCCAACATGAATAAAAACCACAGGGACAGAATAGCATTTATGCGAATCTGCTCCGGGCAGTTTACAGCCGGCATGGAGGTATACCATGTGCAGGGAGGCAAGAGCCTAAAGCTTTCACAGCCGCAGCAGATGATGGCAGATGAGAGAAAAATAGTGGACAAGGCATATGCGGGCGACATCATAGGTGTGTTTGACCCGGGCGTATACTCTATAGGAGATACACTCACGACAGCAAAGGATAAATTTGAGTTTGAGGGCATCCCGACATTTGCACCTGAGCATTTTGCGAGGGTATCACTTGTTGATTCCATGAAGAGAAAGCAGTTTGTAAAGGGCGTTACACAGATAGCGCAGGAGGGTGCTATCCAGATGTTCCAGGAGTACAAGGGCGGCATGGAAGAGATCATAGTCGGCGTGGTCGGTGTGCTTCAGTTTGACGTACTTAAATTCAGACTTGAAAATGAGTACAATGTGCAGATCAGACTTGAGAATCTGCCATATGAGCATATCAGATGGATTGAGAACAAGGATGAGGTCAATGTAGATACAATTAACGGAACAAGCGATATGAAGAAGGTTGTCGACATGAAGGGCAATCCGCTTCTTCTGTTCATCAATGAGTGGAGCATCGGCATGACACTCGATAGAAATGACGGACTCGTGCTTACTGAGTTTGGAAGAAACTAGGTAAGGATTTCAAGGTTGAATTTAGACTTGACGTTAGTGAGAGATTATGTGTATAATGAAGACAGTTGTGAAAGCAACTGTCTTTTTAATTATGTTTTATTTATATATTTTTGAGTATTTTAGCTATAGCTGTTTTAGAGTATAGCGTGAGGCACAAACAGCAGCACGGGCAGCTATTTGATTCTGTAATTATTCCAATTTATTTGTTGACAATTGAATAGAAGTGTATTATTATAATAACAGAACGAACATTTGTTCGTAAGAGGATAGGAGATTATTATGGCAAAGGAAGATAAATTAAAAGCATTAGACGCTGCCATCGCGCAGATTGAGAAACAATACGGAAAGGGCTCTGTCATGAAGCTTGGTGACAATTCAGCCAATATGAATGTAGAGACAGTACCTACAGGCTCATTAAGCCTTGATATTGCATTAGGACTCGGAGGCCTCCCAAAGGGCAGGATTATTGAGGTGTACGGACCGGAGTCATCAGGTAAGACAACGGTTGCACTCCACTGTGTTGCAGAGGTACAGAAGCGAGGCGGCATAGCAGGCTTTATAGATGCAGAGCATGCGCTTGACCCTGTATATGCCAGAAATATAGGTGTTGATATTGACAATCTCTATATTTCACAGCCGGACTGCGGTGAGCAGGCACTTGAGATAACAGAGACAATGGTACGTTCCGGCGCTGTGGATATCGTGGTTGTAGATTCTGTTGCGGCACTCGTACCAAAGGCCGAGATTGACGGAGATATGGGTGATTCCCATGTCGGACTTCAGGCCAGGCTTATGAGCCAGGCGCTCCGTAAGCTCACGGCAGTTATCAGCAAGTCAAATTGTATCGTTATATTCATCAATCAGCTTCGTGAGAAGGTCGGTGTGATGTTTGGAAATCCTGAGACTACCACAGGTGGAAGGGCATTAAAGTTCTATTCATCAGTGCGTCTTGATGTCAGAAGAACTGAGTCACTCAAGCAGGCCGGTGAGATAGTCGGCAACCATGTCCGCGTAAAGGTTGTTAAGAATAAAATAGCTCCTCCTTTCAGGGAGGCAGAGTTTGATATCATGTTTGGCCAGGGTATCTCAAGAGAAGGAGATGTGCTTGATCTTGCAGTAAATGCAGGCATTGTCAACAAATCCGGTGCATGGTACGCATACGAGGGAGACAAGATAGGACAGGGTCGTGAGAATGCAAAGACTTATATCCATGAGAATCCGGCATTTTTTGATATGCTTGAGGCAAAGGTAAGGGATTTTTACTTTACACAGCCTGAGGACGAAGATGCTGCAGTACAGGAAGACTCTGAAAAGCCTGAAGCAGAAGAATAATAAGTGAGCAGGGTTATATATGATAGAGATTACCGGATATGAGAATATTGGTAAAGGCAAATACCGCACGACCTTTGATAATGGCACGACATGTGTGTTGTATCGTACAGAGGCCGTGCGGTACTCTATTATGGAGGGAGCCTTTATCAGTGAAGCGGATTACGAAAAGCTGATAACTGAGGTGGTAGGAAAGAGAGCCAAAAAGAGAGCACTGCATCTGCTTGAACAAATGGACAGGAGTGAAAGAAAGCTTAGGGAAAAGCTCACACAGGGCGGATATCCGGATTGTTGTGTGGATGCAGCAATAGATTATGTCAAGAGCTTTCATTATCTTGATGATTACAGATTTGCTTCCACATATGTCAGGTATCATCAGGACAGCTTAAGCCGCAGGCAGCTGGAGCAGAAGCTTATGACAAAGGGCATAGGCAGAGATGATATAAATTGTGCCATAGAGAGCGAATACACCGCAGAAGAAGAGAAACATATAGCAAAGCTGCTTGAAAAGAAACACTATGATCCTGATAACTGTGATGAAAAGGAGTTTCGCAGGATATACCAGTTTCTTATGCGCAGGGGCTTTAAGAGCAGCCAGATTCTTTCAGCAATGAGATCACAATTACCTTGACAATTTGCACCAAAAAGTATAGAATTTAATTGTTGTAATTTGTGAAATACAATGAAAATTTAATAAAGGAGGTGCTCCTGTAATGCTACCGTATATCATTACTGCTGTAGTTTCTATTATTATTACTGCATTGATTGTATGGTTTGCAGCCGCTTTATACCAGAAGAAATCTGCTAACTCCAAGATCGGAAATGCTGAGGAGAAGGCAAGAGGAATCATTGATGAGGCTGTAAAGACTGCGGAGGAAAAGAAGCGCGAGTCTATGCTTGAGATCAAGGAAGAGTCTATAAAGGCTAAGAATGATCTGGATAAGGAAATCAAAGAGCGTAGAAACGAGATTTCCCGTAATGAGCGTCGTATTGTTCAGAAGGAAGAAAATGTCGACAAGAAGCTCGAAGCTATCGAGAAGCGTGAAGCCGGATTTGTAGTTAAGGAAGAGGAACTCAAGAAGCAGAAGATTGAAATATCAAAGCTTAACGAGCAGCGTTTACAGGAACTTGAAAGAATCTCTGGATTAACCTCCGAGCAAGCTAAAGAATATCTCTTAAAGACCATTGAAGAAGATGTAAAACTTGATACTGCAAAAATGATTAAGGAAATGGAAAACAAAGCAAAGGAAGAGGCAAACCGTAAGGCTAAGGATTACGTGGTTACAGCTATTCAGAAATGTGCAGCAGACCATGTGTCTGAGACTACTATTTCAGTAGTATCGCTTCCGAATGATGAGATGAAGGGACGTATCATAGGAAGAGAGGGACGTAATATCCGTACTCTCGAGACTATGACAGGTGTAGATCTGATTATAGATGACACACCTGAGGCAGTTATCTTGTCAAGCTTTGATCCAATTAGAAGAGAGGTTGCAAGAATAGCTCTTGAGAAGCTTATTGTTGACGGAAGAATCCATCCGGCCCGTATAGAGGAGATGGTTGAGAAGGCTCAAAAAGAAGTCGATAATATGATTCGTGAAGAGGGTGAAGCTGCCACACTTGAGGTGGGCATACATGGTATTCACCCGGAGCTTGTGCGTCTTCTTGGAAAGATGAAGTTTAGAACAAGCTACGGTCAGAATGCGTTAAAGCATTCTATCGAGGTTGCACAGCTGGCAGGTTTACTGGCTGCTGAAATTGGTGAGGATGTCAGAATGGCAAAGCGTGCAGGCTTATTACATGATATAGGTAAGGCAGTAGATCACGAGATGGAGGGTTCACACATCCAGCTCGGTGCCGAATTATGTAAGAAATACAAAGAGTCACCACTTGTGATTAATGCAGTAGAATCACATCACGGTGATGTTGAACCGGAGTCACTTATTGCATGTCTCGTACAGGCAGCTGATACAATCAGTGCGGCACGTCCGGGTGCAAGAAGAGAGACTTTGGAGACATATTCAAATCGTCTTCAGCAGTTAGAGGACATTACAAATGGTTATAAAGGGGTAGAGAAATCTTTTGCTATTCAGGCAGGTAGAGAGATTCGTATTATGGTAGTTCCTGAGCAGGTCAGTGATGCCGACATGGTTATCATGGCCAGAGATATATCTAAGCAGATTGAGTCTGAGTTAGAGTATCCGGGTCAGATAAAGGTTAATGTAATACGTGAGTCACGTATAGTGGATTACGCAAAGTAGAGCATTAGCGTATTGTCGGTTTGACATAATAACATGTACATTTGAAAAGGCTTCGTATGAAGCCTTTTCTTTTTTGCAAAAAATAAAAACGTAAATGCAGCCGATTTTTACAATGTAGTGCTTATTGGTATGAAATAAATTATCGGTAACTGTTCATTACTACTGAAGATAATTGTATATATTGCATAAAAATATATGTATAAAATATCTTGTATTCACAAAAATAGATAATGGTACGTGACAAAATTAGTAAAATGTTATAAAATAATAAATGTAATATTTAGTAACTATTCAGTATTTGATGGTGGCATTAATCATAAATATTACAAGGGAGAAACTATATAATAAAATATCATATGGAGGGTTTTACAATGCAGAGATTTACATTACCAAGAGATTTATATCACGGAAAGGGTGCGCTTGAGGCATTAAAGAGCTTTGAGGGAAAGAAGGCTATTATCTGTGTGGGCGGAGGCTCAATGAAGAGATTTGGCTTTTTAGACAAAGCCGAGGCTTATTTGAAGGAAGCAGGTATGGAAGTAAAGCTTTTTGAGGGAATTGAGCCGGATCCGTCAGTTGAGACAGTCATGAAAGGTGCGGCTGCCATGGCTGAGTTTGAACCGGACTGGATTGTAGCAATTGGTGGTGGCTCACCTATAGATGCAGCAAAGGCTATGTGGATTAAGTATGAGTATCCGGATATCACATTTGAGGATATGTGCAAGGTATTTGGTATTCCTAAGCTTAGAAAGAAGGCACATTTCTGTGCTATTTCATCTACATCTGGCACAGCAACAGAGGTTACTGCGTTTTCAATCATCACAGATTATGAGAAGGGTATCAAGTATCCAATCGCAGACTTTGAGATAACACCTGATGTTGCAATCGTAGACCCTGAGCTTGCAGAGACAATGCCACAGAAGCTTGTTGCACACACAGGAATGGATGCCATGACACATGCCATCGAGGCATATGTATCAACAGCCAACAGCGACTTTACAGATCCGCTTGCACTCCATGCAATAGAGATGATACAGCATGACCTGATTGATTCATACAATGGTGATATGGCAAAGAGAGATGCGATGCACAATGCGCAGTGTCTGGCAGGAATGGCATTCTCCAACGCACTACTTGGAATAGTTCATTCCATGGCACACAAGACAGGTGCAGCTTTTGCAGATTATGGTGCACATATCATCCACGGAGCAGCCAATGCCATGTATCTGCCAAAGGTTATTGCTTTTAATGCAAAGGATGAGACAGCAAAGGAACGCTATGGCGTAATAGCAGATTTCATGAAACTGGGTGGAGAGACACTTGATGAGAAGGTTGAGCTTCTTATCAAATACTTACGTGGCATGAATGATGATCTGAATATCCCACACTGCATCAAGAATTACGGAGCAGACAGCTATCCAACAGAGCAGGGCTTTGTACCGGAGGAAGTATTCCTTGAGAGACTTCCTGAAATTGCTGCAAATGCTATCCTTGATGCTTGTACAGGCTCAAATCCTCGCCAGCCAAGCCAGGAGGAGATGGAGAAGCTTCTCAAATGCTGCTATTATGACACAGAGGTGGATTTCTAATCAAAACGGTAACTCTGAATTTAAATTATTTAGAAGGTAAACAGGAAAAATGATTGATGAAATGAAACGGCAAAAAAGAGAGCTTGTATATAAGGGCTCAATACTTGATATATACAAGGATACAATGCAGTTTGCAAACGGTAAGACTGAGGAATGGGATTTTGTCTCACACAGAAAGGGCGCTGCGGCAGTGCTTCCGGTGCTTGATGACGGCAGGATAATCATGGTGCGTCAGTATAGAAACGCTCTCGAGAGGGAGACAATAGAGATTCCGGCCGGCTGCAGAGACTTTGTGGGAGAAGATACCAGGCTGTGTGCAGAAAGGGAACTTAAGGAGGAGACGGGCTACAGCTCTGATGATATCTCGTTTTTACTTTCACTTCGCACAACAGTTGCCTTTTGCGACGAAGAAGTAGATGTCTATCTTGCCAAAAACCTGAAAAAGGGCGAGCAGCATCTAGATGATGCCGAGTCAATCGATGTAGAAATATACACCCTAAAGGAGCTGTGCGACATGATTTATGCCGGGAAAATCCAGGATTCCAAAACAGTCAGTGCAGTTCTTGCTTATAGTAATATGATTAAATAATAAACCGACAAAATAATGCAAGCCACAGGATATATACTCCTGTGGCTTGTGTTTTGTAAAAAAATGTGTGTATAATTTGTGGCTTAGGAATTCATTTCTGCAATGTCGTAGATAAGCTTCTTTGAATCCTCCCATCCTAGACATGGATCGGTGATGGATTTTCCGTAGACATGCTCACCAATCTTCTGGCTGCCCTCCTCAATATAGCTTTCAATCATAAGACCCTTGACAAGTGATTTTATATCAGAGGAAAGCTGTCTGTTGTGCATAACTTCCTTGGCAATACGAATCTGCTCCTTGAACTGCTTTCCGGAGTTGGAATGGTTGGTATCGATGATAGCCGCCTGGTTGACAACGTCCATCTTGTCGTACATTTCGTGCAGACGGATTAAGTCCTCGTAATGGTAGTTTGTTGTAGTGTTGCCATGCTTGCTGACAGCACCTCTTAAAACAACGTGAGTCAGAGGATTTCCTGATGTCTCAACCTCATAGCCTCTGTAAACAAAATGATGTGGGTGCTGTGCTGCGTAAACAGAATTGAGCATGACGGAAAAATCACCGCTTGTAGGGTTTTTCATGCCGCTGGCCACATCGAAGCCGCTGACGGTGAGACGATGCTGTTGATCCTCAACAGAACGAGCGCCGATTGCCACATATGAGAGAAGATCCTCAACATAGCCCCAGTTCTCAGGGTAAAGCATCTCATCTGCACAGGTGAGTCCACTCTCTGCGATGGCACGGATGTGCATTTTTCTCATGGCGATAAGACCCTCAACCATGTCAGGAGCCTTCTCAGGGTCAGGCTGTGAGGCAATTCCCTTGTAGCCCTCGCCGGTTGTTCTTGGCTTGTTTGTATATACACGAGGGATGATGATTACGCGGTCCTTTACATCCTCCTGAATATTTGTCAGGCGGCTGACATAGTCACAGACTGAATCCTCGTTGTCGGCTGAACACGGTCCGATAATGACGAGAAATCTATCATCTTTTCCGCAGATAACATCTGAAATCATTGCATCGCGCTTCGCTTTAAGCTCGGTAAGCTCCTTTGACAGAGGATATTCCTCCTTAATCTGTGCAGGAGTTGGAAGCTGGTTTAAAAATGTGAAACTCATAATAGTGCTCCTTATATAAATAGTAATTTTATTAATTAAAATGGTATATTTTTATGGCATATCGGAAAAAATTTCCAATATATAATGCCCAAACAGTTAAATAATAAGATAAATGAAATATATTGTCAAATTTTTATCAATTATAATAGTATGCATAAAAAGTTATAATAAAACACTAAAAGGCTATAATAAGAAAAAAGTAACATTGAAAAAAAGTAAAAGATGTGATATAAATAGTTGGTAACTTTTTTGTGACCGTAGTTTAATGGATAAAATTCCGGACTCCGACTCCGGCGAGTGCGCGTTCGATTCGCGTCGGTCACATACTTTGATTTTGATATGTTGGGTTAATGGAGGAATCACATGAAGGACTTTTTTAACAAGGAAACATTGGATAATATAAAGCAGTTTTGCGCAGAAAATAAAAAATACGTTGGAGTAGCAGGTGTACTTGTAGGACTCATACTCATACTTATAGTAGTTGTCGCAGGAGGCAATAATGGCAGACAATCCAATACCGAAGCCGGATCACAGACAGAGATTTCGGTGAAGGATTTTGAGTTTGAAAAGGATTACACAAATGACGCAAAGGACGATATCAGCACATTACTTGCTGATTATTATAAGGCATACGTGGGTGATGACCTTGATACCCTTGGCAAGCTTGCGACACCTATGAGCGACAACGAGAAGAGCTATATTGGTGTTGTCAGCCAGTACTATGAGTCGGTCAATGACATCACACCTTACACCAAGAATGGTTTGAAAAAGGGAACATACTTTGTGTCTGTTAAAAACAGTATAAAGTTTACGGGAGTTGATACACAGGCACCTACACTTGACTTCTTTTATATAGAGACAGATAAGGACGGAAAGCTCTTTATAAATAATGTATACAGTAATTTCAACAGAACATACTGCGAGAATGAACTCGATGACGATATTATGGAGCTTATTTCTAAGTATACTGCTTCATCTGAGTTTGCAGACCTTCATGAGGAGGTACAAAAGGCATATGAGCAGGCGGTCGGTTCTGATGCCAATTTAAAGACTATGCTTGAGACAACACTCACAGGTGCTATAAAGCAGTGGTACACATCGTCAGGCATTGCTAATTTAAAGAAGTCTGATGCAGACACACAGACTACAGAGGCAGACACACAGCAGGCAGATGATGCATCGCAGAGTGGTGACCAGCAGACTACAGATGCAAATGCAGGACAGACTGCAGACCAGCAGACTACGGATGCAAATGCAGCAAATCAGCAGACAGCCGAGCAGCCACAGGCACCGGCTGAGTATCAGGTAGTGACAAAGGATGTTGTAAAGGTACGTGACGGTGCAAGCACAGATGCAAAGGAACTTGGTCTCTTAAAGGAACAGGTAACACTTACAGCATATGGCACAGAGGGCGACTGGACTATAGTATCCTACAGCGCCGGAACAAATGGCAGAGCTTATATCAAGACAGAGAATCTCCAGACAGTAGGACAGTAAAAGCAATACAAAGTAACAGATGTGCATACAATAATAAGAAGCAACACGGAGGCTTAAAGGTCTCCGTGTTTTAATCTACATAGCAAATGGCTGCCGTAAAGAGTAGAAAAGGCTTTAGCTTGGTTTATGTATATCGGATAAAGCAATCTAAAAAGAGGATATGGTATGGAAGAAAATGGTGTAAGAATAAATAAATTCCTCAGTGAAGCGGGCGTGTGCTCAAGGCGTGAGGCAGACAGGCAGATAGAAGCCGGCAAAGTAGGAATAGACGGCGTGACAGCAAAGACAGGTGACAGAGTTCTAAAGGGACAGACTGTCACATATAATGGACAGGTAGTATCAAAGGAAGAAGAGATGATACTGATTGCCCTCAATAAGCCGGCCGGCATAGTCTGCACAGCAGAAAAAAGGGAAAAAAACAACGTGATAGATTATCTTAATTACCCAAAGCGCATTTATCCCATTGGCAGGCTGGATAAGGATTCAGAGGGACTTTTACTTCTGACCAACAATGGCGAGATAGTAAATAAGATGATGCGCTCCGGCAACAGACACGAAAAAGAGTATATTGTCACAGTAAACAAAACAATATCTGACAGCTTCATAAGAGGGCTCGCAGGAGGCGTACCGCTTGTAGAGCTTGGTGTGACAACCAGAAAGTGCCATGTGAAAAAGCTGTCCTCAAAGCAGTTTAAGATTATTCTGACACAGGGCTACAACAGGCAGATAAGACGGATGTGTGAATACTTTGGCTACCGTGTGGTCAAGCTTGAGAGAGTGAGAATCATGAATATTGAGCTTGGTGACCTGCCAAGAGGAAAGTACAGGGCAGTAACACCACTTGAATACAAGGGACTCAAAAGACTGATTGCGGATTCCTCAAATCAGCCGGTTATGCCTGATACGAATAAGAATCATTCTGATAAGAAACATACAGATAAGAAACATACAGATAAGAAATATCCGGATAGAAGAGCGAAGTAAAGCAGACAGGGGATTATTACAGCATGGAGAATAACAAAATAAAAGATAAGATAGATGAGCTTGTTGAAAGTCTTAACCGCGCATCAAAAGCCTATTACAACGGTGCAGATGAAATAATGCCAAATTACGAGTGGGATGCACTGTTTGATGAGCTTACACAGCTTGAAAAAGAGACAGGATATATCCGTCAGGACAGTCCGACACAGAATGCAGGCTATGAGGCAGAGGCTGGAAATCGTGAGCCACATGAGTATCCGGCACTTTCACTTGCAAAGACAAAGAGCATTGAGGAGCTTAAGAAATGGGCAGGCAATATGCCAATATGGCTTTCATGGAAGCTTGACGGTCTGACACTCGTGCTCACATATGACGGTGGCAGGCTTGTGAAAATACTGACGAGAGGAAATGGAACTGTAGGAAGTAACATCACATTTTTGCAGGATGCCATAAGCGGCTTCCCAAAGGAGATACCATATAAGGGGCATATGGTTGTAAGAGGGGAAGCGACAATTTCCTACACGGATTTCAAGCTGTTAAATGATACAATCGAGGACGATGATGAGAAATATGCCAATCCAAGAAACCTTGCCTCCGGTACATTAAATCTCGATGATGTGGAAGAAGTGAAGCGAAGACATGTAGTGTTTTATGCGTTTACACTCGTGCATATAGATGATGATATCATATCATGGGGTGACAGAATGAGCTATCTTAGTGATATGAAATTCAATGTTGTCAAAAGGGAGGCAACTGATGCGGCAGGCCTTGAGGAGGCTGTAAAACGCTGGACAAGGGATGTTGAGAGCGGAAAGATGGATGTGCCTGTGGACGGACTTGTCATATGCTATGATGACACTGCCTACACTGCAGGTGGAAGCATCACGGGACATCATGCTACGAGAGCCGGCTTTGCTTTCAAGTGGCAGGATGAGGCAGTAGATACGAGGCTTCGTTATATTGAGTGGTCGTGTGCGGTTTCGACAATATCGCCGGTGGCTGTTTTTGAGCCGGTGCAGATAGAGGGAACGACGGTTTCGAGAGCCTCACTTTGCAATCTGACTGAGATAGAAAGGCTTGGAGTGGGAAAAGAGTGTATACTTTCCGTGATAAAAGCCAACAAGATTATTCCGAAATGCATAGCTGTAAAGGATGCGGTGGGAGCGGTTGAGATACCGAAGGAATGTCCGGTGTGCCATCATCCGACACGCATATTTGTCAGCAAAAACAGCGGTGTGAAGACGCTGCATTGTACAAACCCTGACTGTACAGCCAAGAATGTCAAAAAGTTTTCAAGATTTGTCAGCAAAAGCGGAATGGATATAGATGGACTTTCGGTACAGACAATGCTAAAATTTATAAATGAGGGATTCATAAAACAGTTCCCTGACATATACCATCTGCCAGAGCATTTTGATAAGATAAGCAGCATGGAAGGCTTTGGAGAAAAATCATGCACGAATATGCAGACTGCCATCGAAAAAAGCAGACATGTCCACCCGGTCAATCTGATATTTGCACTATGTATACCTCTTATAGGTACCGATGCAGGCAAGAAGATTGTCAACGCAATAGGTTTTGATGGCTTCGCGGACAGAATGAGAAATGCCACAGATTTTGTGGATATAGACGGTATAGGCCAGGAAAAGTCAGGCTCCATACTTGAATGGTATGCAAATCCCAAAAACAGTGCGATGTTTGAAGCACTGATTAAGGAGCTTGACATAGAAAAGGTCGATATAAAGGATATGTCGGAGGGGAGCTTAAACGGCAAGACCTTTGTCATCACAGGCGATGTGCATTATTTTGCCAACAGAAGCGAGTTTAAGGCCTATGTGGAGTCACAGGGCGGCAAGGTGACAGGAAGCGTGTCAAAAAAGACAGACTATCTGGTAAACAACGACACTGAATCTACTTCATCAAAAAATAAAAAAGCAAAAGAATTAGGAATACCTATCATCTCGGAGGATACATTTATAGAGATGTTTGGGCGTTAGAAAAGAGGTTATAAAATGCCTATAAAGACACAAAATGATTTACCTGTAAAGGAAATACTTGAGAGAGAAAATATATTTGTGATGGACGAAAACAGGGCATCACATCAGAACATCAGACAGCTGGAGATTGCGATTGTAAATCTCATGCCATTAAAGGAGGACACAGAGCTTCAGATACTGCGCTCGCTGTCAAATACCCCTATACAGGTTAATGTAACGTTTGTGACCACATCTACTCACGAGGCCACTCACACATCACTCAGTCATCTGAACAAATTTTACGAGACCTTTGACGATATAAAGGACAGGTACTTTGACGGCATGATAATCACAGGGGCACCGGTTGAGCTTATGGAATACGAGGAGGTAGACTACTGGGATGAGATATGCAGTATAATGGAGTGGAGCAAGACACATGCTTTCTCCACACTTCATCTGTGCTGGGGTGCACAGGCAGGATTGTATTATCACTACGGCATACCAAAGCGTGTGCTTCCAAAGAAGAAGTTTGGTGTGTATGCGCACCACGTAAAGAACAGAAAAGTCCCACTTGTCAGAGGCTTTGATGACGTGTTTTACGCACCACACTCAAGGCATACCGAGGTCTTAAAGGAGGATATATTAAAGCATCAGGAGCTTACCATACTTGCGGAGTCGGATGATGCCGGAGTATTCCTTCTGATGGATCAGGACGGTAAAAAGATTTTTGTGATGGGACATCCTGAGTATGACAGATATACTCTTCACAATGAGTACGAGAGGGATAAGAAAAAGGGGCTTGATATAGATATGCCGGTGAACTACTATCCGGATAATGATGATACACAAAAGCCGCTTTTACAGTGGCGGTCGCACGGCAATATACTTTATTCCAATTGGCTTAATTATTACGTATATCAAGGAGTGCCATACGATTTCGTAAATAATGGCGTAATCCTAGGAAAATAAAGGGTTTGCGGAGTTTTCGTAAAATCGTAAAAAATATAAAATTCTATGTATTTTAATGCATTTTAATGCGAAAAGTGTGTAGTAACTGTGTAGTAACCACCCCAAAAAGTGTGTAGTAAAAATTGTATATAGAAAAGCCATTATATGACACAAATATGAGAAGAACATGGAAATGCTCTTCTCTTTTTTTATGCCACAATTTAGGCATAAGGAGATGATGTTATGTTTGACGATGAAGTGAGAGAACAAATATTTGCAAAAAGTGAGTTACAAAAAATCGACTTAATGACATTATCCCTCGTCATTAAAGTAATAGAGGAAGTTTTGGAGGAAAATAACGATGAACATGCCGTATCAGCAACCAATGATGAATTATACACCTAATTATGGAGCATATCCGTACAACCCAATGGCGAGCTATCAGAGATACCAACAGCCCGAACCAACACAAGGCATAAGTGGCAGAGTAGTACAAGCAGTTGAGACTATTAATCCCAACGAGGTGCCAATGGATGGCAGTGTAGCATTTTTCCCAAAACAGGATTTAACAGAGATATACGCCAAGAGCTGGAATGCTGACGGAACAATACGCACATTGACTTTTAAACCGGTTTTGAATGATAAGACAGACATTTTATCGGGTGACACGGAAAAACTTGAATTTGACCTATCAGAGAAAGCCACAGAGGGCATTATGGCAAAGCTCAACGAACTATCTGAGAAAATCGAGCAATTATCTTTAGGAGCACAAAGAAAAACTTCACGAACACAAGGTAAGGAGAGTGAAAAAGCATGAATGTAATGGGAATAATGCAACAGATAATGAGCAATAATCGCGTAATGGGAAATCCAATGATTAAGAATGCAATGAGCATGGCTCAAAGCGGAAACAGCAAGGGAATTGAGCAAATGGCAAGAAACCTATGCAAGGAAAAAGGCATTAATCCTGATGATGTAATGAAGCAGATTAGAGGTAATTTTGGGATATAGCATATGAGAGAATGCGCGCAACTCTTTATGGAATAAATTTTGGAGGTAAAACAGATGTTCAACACAGGAAATTGTCCAAGCGTACCCATCGTGGCGAATTTGGACGGAAACAACGGAAATAACTGGAATGACGGCTCATGGCTTTGGTTCCTTATCGTAGTATTTGCGATATTCGGAGGCTGGGGCAATGGCTTCGGTGGTTTCGGTGGCGCTAATGGCGGTGTCGGCAGTGAAATTCAGAGAGGATTTGATAATTCAGCAGTTATCAGCAAGTTAGATGGCATTTCCAACGGACTTTGTGACGGCTTTTATGCCATGAACAACAGTATGCTCACAGGCTTTAACGGCATCAACACAAATATCATGCAGACCGGCTACGGCATACAACAGGCGGTAAACGCTGATACAGTTGCTAATATGCAGAATACCAACGCTTTACAGTCACAGCTTGCTAACTGCTGCTGTGAGACGAGAGAAGCCATCCAGGGAATTAATTACAACTTAGCAACTAACACTTGTGCTTTACAAAACACAATGAATAGCAACACAAGAGACATCATTGATAGTCAGCAGGCAGGAACGAGGGCTATTCTTGATTACTTATGTACAAAGGAAAATGCGGATTTGAGAGATAAGGTGCAGAAACTTGAACTTTCTGCTTCACAGGATAGACAAAATGCACTTCTGACTACTGCAATGACAGCACAGACACAGCAGATTGTCAACTCTGTAAATCCTACGGCTATTCCAGCTTATGTTGTGCCTAACCCAAATGCTTATGCATATGGCTGTGGTTGCAATACCGGCTGTAATTGCTAAAAATGAATAATTGAGTATCTTAATTGAGTTAACTCAATCTAAACTGATTAAAAACCATTTTTAGTCGAGGTTTAGTCCAAGTTTAGTCGAGAGTTAGTTGAGATTATGTCTGCTAAGCAGTATTACTTATAACCCAAGGGCAGACTATAATGTTTGCCCTTGTTTTTATGAAAGAGAGGTAAAAATAATGGAAATAACAGGAATTGCATTACAGACTGTTTCAGCCGGAGAAGATGTGGCATTTACAGAGACAGCCGTAAGCGGAACAAAATGTATCGTACACAGAGCTGGAAGTGGAATTATCAAGTTAAGAGGTATTACTAATCAGTGCAAAGCTAGATTTTTAGTATCTTATAGTGGTAACATTCAGATACCTACAGGTGGTACAGTTGGAGCTATTTCGCTTGCCATTGCAGTAGACGGAGAGCCTTTACAGTCAACACGAATGATAGTTACTCCAGCAGCAGTACAAAATTTATTTAACGTTTCGGCTCAGGCATACGTTGATGTACCTTGTGGCTGCTGCAGTACTGTAGCGGTGCAGAATACATCGACACAGGCTATCGAAATACAGAATAGCAACTTAATTGCTGTTCGTGAAGCGTAGGGGGTGAGAAGATGCACATTGAAAGAATGCACAAAATGCAGGAGTGCCTTACAGAGAAAGCTGTCAATGAGCTTGAAAAAGGTGTTGAGAATGTTGACACTTCCGAGATGGGGCAGGTCGTAGATATGATAAAAGACCTCGCAGAAGCCGAGTATCATTCAATAATTTCCAAGGCTATGAAAAAAGCTGATGAAGAGGAAGAAGAGTACGACAAAGAACTCCTAAGAAGTCTTAAGGCAGAATATGGCGAAGAAAGTGGCAGAAGATATTACGACCAATATCGCTATGCAAATGGCAGATTTGCCCCTAAAGGTCGTGGAACACGTAGGGGATATGAAGAACCGCCATATTATCATATGCCGGTAAACTACAACGACATGGAGTATATGCGTGACATGGATAAGAGCCAAGGTAAGATGTACTACTCTGAACCGATTGCACCACATGTGAGTGAAAGCAATTATGACAGAGCAAAGAGACATTATACCGAGACAAAGGAAATGCACAAAGGAGCTTCTACAGAGGACAAAGAGCATAAAATGAAAGCTCTTGACATGTACATCCGTGAATTGAGCGGAGATATATCAGAGCTTCTGAACGACATGACGCCTGATGAACGCAACCTTTTGCGCACCAAAATGAGCAATCTTGCGTCAAAACTGTAATTATTAAGGCTATGGGTAGTAATGCTCATAGCCATTTTTAGAGGGTATAAGCATGGATATAAAAGTTAATGATATATTGTGGCACATACAATTCAAAAAGCCCACATCAAGCGAATTAAGACGGTCTGACGGCACAATTAGTTTGGGAGTTACCGACAACACAACCAAGACAATAACGATAGCTGATAATGTGTCTGATTACATGGCTGACAAAATACTATGCCACGAGCTAGTGCATGTGTACTCGTTCTCATACGGCTGTGACATTGACATAGAAACAGAAGAAATAATCGCAGACTTTATGAGCTTGTACGGACGGAATATTGTATACACGGCTGACAAGGTATTCGATTTATTGGAGTGGAAATATGGATAGAATAGACAGACTATTAGAATACATACACCGGACTAATCCGGAAATTACACGGCAGAAATTGATTGAAGAACTAGGAGAGAGTGACTACAGTGCTAAGAGTATTTATTTTTTGGCGATTCAAAATTCAAAGCCCCAAAAATTTTAGGATTCGAGAAGTACCCCCCTACATTTGACTTTTTGATTTCAAAAATCTGTTCGCAAAATTTTACAAAAACTTGCCGAGAACTTGCAAAGAACTCACACTGCGCTTTAATTGAGTAAAGTTTTCTGAAAATTCAAACATTTTCCATGAATTGGTGTGCCTGACTTGTTAGATATTGCACTCGGCACGGCTTGACGGCTCGAACCTCTACAGCAATATTATAAAGCATTGTAAACGGCTTGTTTTACGGCTTATTTTAGCACGCTTGATAAAATCCATGTTAGTACGTTCAAAAGCCCTTAAAACGTCAAATACACGGCTTTAAATGTGTATATCATAAAATCATAGATTATTTTTGTTAATTTGTCAATGTGCTACAGCGCCCGGACTTATAGCCGGATAACTTGCGACAGCTCCAACGGCTGCACGCTTGATTTTTTGGCACAACAAAAAGGGATATAAAATATCCTTAGTGGTAACGCGTGATATATTTCCCGGCTTGATAGTCACAAAATAATGTGACCGGGTGAACGTGTGCGCGCTTTTCTACAACTTGCAACCATTCACCAGACCTTTGAACTGTAATTTTTAGTTCGTGCGACTCCATCCATTCTATGCAGTCATACTTGATATAATCAAAGTCGCTTATTTTTGATACTTCATAGCCTAGCGCCTTGACTCGCTTATATATTTCCTTTTTCCCCAAATACTCATAATTAGACATAATACACCCCCCCCTATCTATAACAAGCCTTAATTATTGGACTTATATAGTTTTTATGCTGTAGATAATTGGAGAAAGCCGTCCGGCGGTATTCCTTGCCACTAATAAGCGCGGTAACATCGTCACACGCGCCCGACTCTGCGGCGGCTCTAAAAATATCTGTTATTGCTTTACGCGTGGCACGCTCGCTTGCTTGATATTCCAGCGCGCTTTGATATTTTCCGTTGTAGCGTGCTCTAATTTCCATTTCTACAGCGTCAAGCGTAGTTAGTTCGTTATCCATTCATTAACCCTCTTTTCTGTTTTAGTGCATGGTTTATAGTTGCTTTTTGACCTTTTCGCGGTCTGTCGTGCGTTAATCTGTTTTTATTAGGTGGTAGCGCAAAGCACCTACAAGGGCGCACAATTATTTTTTCAAGCGTTGCACCTCTTGAGCTTGATATAAATATAAAGGCATTTATAAGACCTCTTGACGCGATTATTTACCGGACGCGCGGACGGAGTGCAATATATACAGCCGTAAAGCCGTATAAAAGCACCTATAAATAAAATAATTAAATTGATAATATAAGGCCTGAAAAGCCTTATATATAAAGCTAAATAGCCGGACTTGCACCGGCTGGAATACCTTTGTTAATTTGTATTGCTATTAGCTTGTAATATCCTTTACAGGAAAAGCCGCCGCAGGGCTTCGAACCCACGCAAGCCGAAACAAGGACGCCGGCCACGGCAAAAAGGGCAGATAAACCGCCAATAATTTCAGCAAAAATGATTTATAGCATTTTGCAACCCTTTTATACTATTCGCAGATAAAATATCATTAAAATAACAATTATAATGAAAATAATCAATTTGAATTATTGTAAATATGTTTCCATTTTCGCATTTTGTCCATATTCCATTATTCTTTTTGCATTCAAATCCGTTGTAATTCATTAAATCACCTCACAAATTAATAAAAAAATAAAAATAATCCGCCATAGCCAATAACAAGGCACGACACGAAAAGCCCGAAAGCCTTTAAAAGCTCGATAAAGTCTCTCATAGTTGCGCCCCCCTTAATATGCTAATTGTTTGCCACAAATCGGGCAAAATTTGATAGGATGCATTACGCTATGTCCGTTTATGGTTTGGCAAAAACTAACGCTTATATCGTGCCTGTATATCTCCGGCATAAATTCGAGTAAGCGAGTACCGCCCGGCGCGTATTCATCACAAACATGATAAAAACCTTCCTCGCAGTCCTTGCCCTTGTAAAATTTTGCGCCACTGTTTACAATTTCGTAATTCTTAAAATCAATCCTTGATTTGTTCATTTTTCCCACCTCTTTTATATAAAGCCGGTGAACTCGCACCGGCTTAAATGCTAATTACTCGTTGTCGTTGTCGTCTTTCCAACTTGCCGGAACTCCGTTCCAAGGTGTGCCAAAATGTGTTACACCTAAAATATAAAGGTCTAAAGGCTCGCAATAATAAACAAGTTCGTTAGTATATTCGCTCAATCTCTCGGCGTCGCTGTCATTGATGATAAAATACTGAAATACCTCTAAGTAGCAATCGTTCTCTTCGTCGTAGTCGGTACCACAATAAATATCGAACTCAAAACCGCTTGAAATCAAAGCCGGCATGATGTCATTATTTAATACTAAATCGTCACAACAAAAATCAATCATCGCTCTGTAGTCTTTTCTTGTCTCTTTTAATCTCTCTAATACTTCTTTGCTCATGGTTTACACCTTTTCCCACGTATGTTATAATATACGCTCCTTTCATAATTATTATTTTGTTTGGTGCCTGTCGTTCAGTTGGTAGCTCTGCGACAGGCTTTTTATTTTGTTCCTTGTCTTTCGACTTGACATTATAATAACACTACATTTATGTAATGTCAATACATAAATTAAAAAATATTGCAATAAAATTTAATTACATTAATGTAATAATAAAATCAATAATAAATGAATTAATGTATATAATAAGAAATAACTATTATTATTTATATTATGTAATGAATTATTATTGACATAATAATTTAATTATTATATATTTATGTATAGCAATATTGATATATAGTAATATTGCCAGTGATTATTGATATTATTAATTTATATAATGAGGTGTAAAAAATGGACGAAAAGAAAATAATTGAAAACTATAAGAAGCGTATACAGAAGCAGAACGACAGAATAAGAGAGTCATACGACAGAATAAGTGTTACTTTGCCAAAAGGCACAAAAGACCGAATACAAGCGCAAGGGCTTACAATTAATGGTTTTGTAAATCAATTAGTATTGGATAAGCTGGACGAGCTGGAAAACAATAATAATGAATGCCCATTCTAAAATTTAAAGTCGGTTTTTGTGACCGGCTTTTTATTTTATATATAATTAATATATATATGTGTGATGTGGTATATATTAATCAATACAGTTATTGTTATATGTCCAATAATCAGTGTATTGACAAAATAAGTATATTTGATTATTATTATTTTAATTAAATCAATAAGCAGATGCCGGTTAGCCTGTATCGTTTGGAATTACTCCAAGCGGTGCGGGCTTTTTTATTTTATGATTTTGAGGTGCTAAAATGGAAAAAATTAAAGGAAATATAACTAAACATTTAATTGCTGATTTTGGCACTTTCCAGCTCTATCGGGAGGACTTCGAGAGGGCTATAGAACAGGCTTGTCAAGAACTGCAAATTGACGATTTGAAAAGCGAGGGTCAAAGACCTTGGAAAGCTGTTTGTAAAAGAGTCGGAGAGATTATATTTAATGATAACAGTATATTAAAAGATAAACAGTTATATGATAATACATGTATGTTAACTAACTACAATAGATATAATTATAATATATTAAATAATATATGTGATGAATATATATATATTAGTGATAAATATAACAAGCTATGTAGTACTGTTGCATTTAGTAATTGGTGTAATATAGATTGTGGTGTTATAGATAATTGGAGGCTGAATAAAGAGTCAAGCCATAAAAGTTATGAGATTTGGGAAAAATTGCAAGGAATCCGTAAAGATTGTATCAAAGATAGAGCATACGATAATAAATCCCCTGTCGGTGCTATGTTCGTTGGCAATAATGAATTTGGTATGAATCAGCCGGGAATTGGCTACGAGGCCACACAAGCGCGAGCATTAACCGCCAACGAATTGCCGCAGTTAGGTGGCTCAAATAGTCAGAATATTAAAGCGTTATCGAGTGATAACATGGTTGATAATGCCAAGTAATTGTATATGCAATTAGCACAATTCTAAACCCTTTATTTACAAGGCTTTGCGGACTATCTAATTATTACAACTATTCACAAAACAGTTGTTTAGCGAAGAGTTGAAAGCATGTAAGTAAATTGTATATGCAATAGATACAATTTAAAATGCTTGATGGTTGAGAGCTGAACGGCTGCGCATTGGGTGCCCTGGGGGTGTATATGAAAAGCGGAAAATCGCCCCACTTAGCCCCCAAAATATCCGCCAAAACAAAAAGGCTCTTACTCATACCTTAACCGTACCAAGCAGTGTTTATTATTATAACATAAGTTATATATTAATTAAACAACATACACAATAATAATATATATACATACAACTATGATTAAATATTAGTTATATATAATATATAACAGTAAAGGAGTTAACGGAGATGAAATTAACAGGATTTGAGTCGAGCAAAATTGATTCCGAAATGATAAATCACCCTAGCCACTACAATTTGCCCGACCGAAAAGAATGCATTGACGAAATGATTGACATTTACGGACTTAAGGATGTGGCAAAATGGTGTGAGATTACTGCATACAAGTATGAATATCGTGCCGGACATAAAGGTTCTGTAGGTGAGGATATGAGCAAGGCAGAGTGGTACACGGATAAGGCTCACGAGCTTAAGTCTAAGCGCAGATGGGAGATTTTCGGCAAGTTTGTTGATAAATTCATACCAATGTTTTTTAAAGGCCTGTATACATGGATAATTTTATTTTGTATGTTTTACGGAATACTCTTTTCTGACCGATGCTCAATGGTAGTCTCAATAGTGTTTTTAGTTCTTGCGTGCATAGCTGAGTCAGTATTGAAAGAAAATGAAGATAATTAGATTTTGAGGTGTAAATCATGTTTGTACTAAAAATTGCAACAACAGTATGGCTGGCATTAACCGCGTTTGGAACGTCAAGTACCATGTTAGACGAAAAAGAGACAGTTAGCTCGAGACTTTTCGGCGCTGCGGTAATGCTCGGTCAAATACTTGCCATAGCATTCATGTGGCAATAAATATAGGGCATTCGCCAAGCGGTAAGGCACGGGGTTTTGATTCCCGCATACGTTGGTTCAAATCCAACATGCCCTGTTCGGGGTTTACTTGGTTCCCCCGACACTGGACTTAGTAGTTCCTTTCGCCCTCATAGTGGAAAGCTGTTAAGAGCCGTCACAAGGCTCGTGAGGGTTTAATCGTGTATAATCCCACAATACACGAGCGTGAAAACCAACCTGTCGCAAAGACATCTGTAACAGGCAGAGTAGACATATATACCCCCTTTAATTAATTGTTAAACTAGGGCAACTCAAATTAGTGAGTCTTAGGTGAGGTGCAATTCCTCACATGTCCTTTGCTGTAGGTTTCGTTAGTTCTTTTCCTACAGCACATACAAATTTATATCTCCGGAGGGTGCAGCCACTCCTTAGACTTCACCCTCATTATTGGCATGTAGCTCAGTGGTAGAGCAGTCGGCTATTAGCTGATGTGTCGTGGGTTCGATTCCTAGCCTTGCCGATTAAACAGAGTAAGCATTGGTGTAGAATGGTGGTTCGAGTCCACCTGTGAGCATAACTCTAGCGAAAAAGGTACTCACCGCTTCTTTCCTAATGTTCTTGGCGATACAAAGAAAATTTGGGGTGAACGGCAACGATTGGTGGTGTTGCGGCAGACTGTAAATCTGTTCCCGTGTGGTAAACAATAGAGGTTCGATTCCTCTTTCGCCCATTTCACTCAACTCCCTAAAAACGTTGTTTGGCAGGTGCGTGGCAGACAGTCGTAATGGATGGGTTGTTTAAGAAATCGCACCATCAAGATGCAGTGCTCCCATAATGGTATTGGAACGGCTTGCTAAGCCGCCGGGCGTTTATTCGCCTTGTAGGTTCGAATCCTACGCACTGCGTTGGTCGGTGTATGCTGACGGTTGATGTGTATGCAAATGGGGTAAGCAACTACTCTGTGAAAACAGATAATAGTGTTCTATGCGCTGTTCGGACATGTGTGGTTCAAATCCACACCACATCAATTACAACAAACTAGGTTAGCTACCGAAAAGCACAAGCCTTAGTGCCTGTTTGTTGTTTTGTTAATAAGGCTATTATCAGAAAGGCAGGTAATAAATATGCTATCAGAAAATGAAATCCAAACAAAAGTTAATTTCTTATCATCAGCAAGGTGCAATCACACATTCCATAAATACATTGACATAACAGGTGACTTGATAGAGGGAACACTTTTATCAAGGATTTTACATTGGTTTGCGCCAAGTAAAGACAATAAGAGCAAAGTTAAGATATACAAGGACGGCGAATATTGGATTGCAAAGCAAAGAAAAGATTGGTGGGAAGAAATACGGATTACTGAAAGACAGTATGACAAAGCAATTAAATCGTTGGTGAAAAAGAAATTTGTAATTACAGCAAAATACAAATTCAATTCGATGCCGACTATACATATACGACCTAATTATGATGTTATCAACGCAGAAGTTAAAAAATGGGAAGAAAATATCAGACAAGAGGTTATAGCAGAAGATAAAGGACAAGAATTACATAAACAGGCAGACGGGAATGACACAAAATGTAATTCCCAAGGGAATAACACAAAGTGTAATTCGGGAATGACACAAGGTGCAACTCTTTTAACAGGGATTACTAACAACGATTACCTTAACAATAATTACGAAACATTAAATACTGAATGTAATTCTCTTAACAGAGAACAGTGTAATTCTTTTTCACCTAAAGATAAAAAAGTGAAAGAGTTTAAGCCGATAAGCGAATACTCTCAAAAGGATTGGGAAGTTGCCGAAGAAAGAATGATAAGCAGAGCTGGCAAGATAGCTTATGATTGGACTAACGATGAAACGCTCAAAGAAAATACAGAAGCATTCTTTAAATACTTTTTAGATAAACACGGAGAATGTACTGGAGAATATCACTATCCATTAACAGACAAGGTTTTATCAAGAGTGGTAGACAGTTTGACAAAAGAAACTGAAATAGAGCGTGACGGATATACGGACAATTATTACTCAACGATAAGCAACATGAAAGATAATACAGACTACAAGATGTTAGTTGATGAATATTTCAATACAAAGTTTTCAACACAATGCGATTACAGTTTGACACATTTTTCTTCTGAAAAAGTTTTGACCAACATTATGAACCATGTTTGTAAGAGCAGTTGGTGTGAAAGCAAAGAATGGTAGGAGGTATTCACTATGAGTTCATATAAAGATTTACAGACTAAAATTTTTGAGAGAGACAATTACACTTGCCAATATTGTGGAAAAAGTAGTAGAGAATACAGGGCATTGGTAATGGCACACATAAGAACGGCTTCATTGTGTGGAGATGATAGAGAAAGTAATTTAATTACATTGTGCAGACATTGCTACAGCCATATTTCAAACAATGAGATTAGAGCAAAGTTTGAAACAAAGGAAAATGCGGATTATTTTTGGGGATTATATCACGAAAAAGTCAAAGGCTATTGCTATTACACCAACTATATCAGAAAAGTATTTACTGAAAATGGTGTAATTATGACAAGACCGCAAATAGATAGATATGTCAATGTATACATCAAAAATGACAGCGACTTTGATAATTTTAAAACAGAGCTAAGAGAAATCGGCTGTGAAAATATGAAGTATAAAATGCACAGGAAGATGGCAGAGCACAAACATCAAATTGAAAAGCAAAAAGCAGAGGTATAAATATGGCAAAGGGAGTTAAGACGCGAAATATTGAATCATTCCGAGAAGGATTGATGGAATACGCATATGGCAGATGTTCACAGGCAAAAGCTGCAAAGATTGCCGGCATGAGCGTGCCGACATTTAGGAAGTACGCAAATATGCATTTTTTAGGTATTCCATTCCCTGACACACTGTTTAAGGCAAAGGAAGAGTGAGAAGCATGTGTGAATTTTGTTGCAAAATAGGAAAATTGGAAAAAATCAAGCAAGGAGCTTTTAGAGGCGGATATTATCCCGAAAAAAATGAAACACAAATCGTTGAATTTGAAAATGCATTTCATTTATTTTTCGGATGTAGCGACCCCTTTATGTCTGGAATTGAAATCGAAAATATAAAATTTTGCCCTATCTGCGGCAGAAAGTTGGTGTAGTAATGGAGGAACCTTTAAGTAAATTAGCAGAAAAATGTAAAAGTTGCCCTAAATCTGAAAAATGTGACCATAAAAGAATGGAGTTATGCGCTTTAGCAGATTTGCCGCAACAAAACCTTGCAAGTGCTACACAAAGCATTTTGATAGACAATATGTCACCTGTATTGAGGGAAGAAATAAAAAGCCCTTTAAGTCCATTTAGGTACAAAGATGAATTAGAAAAAGCAATAAATGATTCCCATTTTGGAAATATGTTTATGTATGGTGCTTAGAAAGTTGGTGGAATGATGGTTACACAGAAAGATGTCCACAATAATATAGTTGTAAATGCAAGCGCTTGGCAGAAAAGATATTTATCATTACAATGCGGTGGAAGTGTTGAAAAGATAAAGGAAGTTGAACAGACAATGGCTAATATGATTAATGGCATTAGCAAGGCACTTGAAAATAGTGGAACAGATTATTTGAATAAACTTGATTTGTAAGCGAGGGGTTTTATGAAACATCAAAAAGAATGGCACACTTGTGACAGGTGCGGAAAAGAAATAATACGCTACGATGAAAAATGTGCATATATCAAAACAAGAGAGGTAAAACCTCTTTACGAAAAAAGCATATGCACAGCCGAAGATTTAGCAAGGGAAGTGTTTCCAATGGCTATATGGAGAGATAATATCCAATACGATTTATGCCCTAAGTGCAGGAAAGAGTTCAAGAGGTTTATGAAAAATGGAGCATGAAAGAAAATGGTGCACTTGCGATAGGTGTGGTGCAGAAATTAAAAAAGGAATACTGTGTGGAAATTCGGTTACAAAGAACGGCATTTTCAATACCGCATACGACTTGTGCTATAAATGCATGAAAGATTTTGAGAGGTTTATGAGCAATGAAGAAATCAAGAAGTAAAATAATCATTAAAACAAGAGCTGGCGGTTACACAAAGATTTATGCCAATAGGAAATGGCAGAAGAAAGTACGTGTTATTAATTATCACGCAGAATGCAGTAACAAAGATGGCATAAAGGTCACTTGCGAATTTGATAGACTGAAAACTGATAAAAATGGTTCGGTTATCTACGATGAAGCCAAAAAAGATTTTGCAAAAGAACACATAGTTACAAGGATTTGAGGGAACATTTGAGAAATGAGCATGGCAGAAGTAATTAAATCGCTAGAGCGTGAAGCGTTTAGAGAAGCGCAATCACAGGAAATAAGCGGTAGAAATGACAAACCGATAGAAACAGCTTTTGGAGTAGATATTTCGCAAAAAGCTGTTGAACAATATGCAGAGACGCACTTGGGACGAAAACCGCGAAACTATCAAGAATTTAGTTCGGCAAGAAATGCAAAAATAATAGAAGAGTCAAAAGAACTATAAAAGAGTGCGGAAAAGGAGCGAGATTATGGAATGTCAAAACACAATGCTTTGCGGCGATATATCCGGTGGCTATTTAACAAAGACACCATGTATAAGCAAAGATGATTCAATTCCGGAGTGGCTTAGAAAAAACGTCGAGAGAGCAATAATTGATGGGATTGTGGAGGACGGCAAAGATGAATAAACCTAGATTTCTTTTTGGAGATATTGTTGTAGTAAACAAGTCGGACATAGGAGTTATCTGCAAAACGTGGGAAAAATCAAACGGAAAATACGAATACGAAGTTTATGTAAGACTTGCAAACAGTATAATTACATTTGCGGAAGAAGATATTGACAGGTATAGAGTGAGACATAAATATCTTAGTGAAGAGGAAATGGAATGGCAGTGGAATTAAAATATACAAAATTTGGTGGTTTGTAGAATAGGAGTGATTGGAGTGAAAATAATAGCAATGCTTGCAATGGCAGGAATCGTATTTTTATTCTTGAGTGTATATTTTCTAATTGACTATATCATAACAGGACATAGGCTCAAAACAAATCAAAAGGTCTGAGATGAATACAGTGCAAATATGGATTTCGATAGAAAATTTGATGCGTATTTGCCTTGGTGCCGATAACAAAAGATAAAAAACGGATGGCATAATTATTATTTTCCAAGATTTTAAGGAGCAAAGCAATGAAAATTCTAGAGGAAACAAAATCATTAGCGAATAGTGAGGGGAAGAAGTGAGATTATGAAAATAATTAAAAAGGGTGATTTGAACATAGCCAAAAAACCACTAAGATTTAAATGCAAGAATTGTTGGACGATTTTTGAAGCGATTGAAGAAGAATATATATACTGTGGCGACCAACGAGAGGGCGATAACTGGAAGTGCGAATGTCCTTTGTGCCACAAAATGGTTTATTACAGCTAAAATAATGATTGCTGATTATCAACAGAAAGGGGAACATATTATGGCTGATTTGAAAATATTTACAGAAAATATAGAATATGAAGCATTAAATCAGATATATACGCTTGTAAAACAGCCAGCATTTTCGGATTGCAAGATAAGAATTATGCCGGATGTTCATGCAGGAACAGGGTGTGTTATCGGATTTACTGCTGATTTAGGAGAAAGAGTAATACCGAATATTGTTGGAGTTGACATAGGCTGTGGGATGCTTACTACAAACTTGGGGAATATTGATATTGATTTTGAGAGATTAGATAACATCATTAGAGAATATGTTCCAAGTGGTAGAAAGGTTCATGAAGAAGAAAACTCATCTGTCGCAAGCGATATTATTGAAAAATTGTATTGCAAGGAACAGTTGAAAAATATAGATTGGCTGAAAAGAAGTTGCGGCACGTTGGGAGGCGGCAATCATTTTATCGAAGTTGATAGCGATAGCAAGAATAATAAATATCTTGTTATTCATTCGGGAAGTAGAAATGTCGGAAAGCAAGTTGCAGAAATATATCAGCAAATGGCGATTGATGATATATCGGGAAAATCGAATTTCAAACAAGATAGTGAGAAATTGATTGCTGAATACAAAAAATGCAAAAGAGAAAGAGAAATCAGCAAGGCTATCAAAGAATTAAAGCAGTACTACGAAACAAATATAACTAAAATCCCTAGAGAGTTATCATATCTTGTTGGAAAACATAGAGAGATGTATTTACACGATATGAAATTATGCCAAGAGTTTGCGGAAATTAACAGAAGAACCATTCAGAGCATTATTTGTTACTATATGGGTTGGAAAGTTACAAAAGAAACGGAGCGGTTTCAAACAATTCACAACTACATTGAACACGATACAAATATTGTTCGTAAAGGTGCTATTTCTGCAAAAGAGGGGGAAAAAGTACTGATACCAATAAACATGCGTGATGGTTGCATTTTGGGAATTGGCAAGGGAAATGAAGATTGGAATTATTCAGCACCGCATGGAGCGGGGCGAACTATGAGTAGGTCAAAGGCAAAAGAAAGCATTTTGCTAGAAGAGTATCAAAAAGCAATGGACGGAATATTTACAACATCTGTAAATACATCTACGATTGATGAAAGCCCTATGGCATATAAAACAATGGATGAAATAATTGGAAATATAAAAGATACTGTTGAAATAGTTGACATTATAAAACCGATTTACAATTTCAAAGCAAACGAATAAAAACAATTACCGGCTACAGATTGATTGTAGTCGCTACCCTAAAACAGTTATAGGCAGAGGTCTATAAGCACCTTTGCTTTTTTAAAAGCGGAGGTGCTTTTCTTATGGCTAGTCAGAGCCTTATTTCCACAGTTGATAGTTACGAAAATTACATAGAGAGAAATGGAAAAGACGAGCAAGTAATTAATGCCTATGTAGACGCTTGCAGTGTAGCCATAAATGGCGAGAAAGATATTGAGTATGGACTACAACTCACTAAGAGGGCAAAAGAGCTTATAGAGGGCTTCTGCACGGCTAAAACAGGTGGCACGATTTGGGATTTGGATTATTACCATTTCAAGCATGAGACTACACCATATGACTTAGTTAATCACTATTTTGATTTATTTTTGATGGAAGCTCACTATAAGTTTGAGAGCTTTATGATTTACATGGAAAAAAATCGTCCACCATGGGAAAGATTTTATTTGCCGAGAAGAAATCCATTAAGCAAAGTCGCACAGCTCATTCAAGATTTGTACGATGACAAACTTGATGAGGGCATGGTATTCTGCCCCGGACGTATCGGAAAGACTCAAATTGTTAAAATGGGTAATTTGTGGTTTGGCTCAAACAGACCTGAGAGGTCAAATCTATATTCGGCATATTCCGACAAGATAACCGGAGGATTTTACGATGGAACATTAGAAATGGTAAATGATCCAACGTACACCTACAAAGATATTTACCCTAAAATTGTAGAGAAAAAAGCTATCACAGACGGAAAAGACCTTACGATAGACTTCTTGCGTAAAAAAACATACCCAACATTTACCATGCGCTCTATATACGGAACACTGAACGGAGCGTGTGACTGTGATGGCTTGGGAGTATATGACGATTTATTCAGTGGTATTGATGAAGCGTTAAGCGAGGATAGACAGGCTACAGTTTGGGGAAAGTTTGATAATAACTTTATGCCGAGAATTAAGCCCGGCAAAGCAAAGCTGTTAGGAATAGGCACGAGATGGGCACCAAAAGATGTGCAAGGACGCAGATTAGAATTGCTTGCAAACAATCCTGAATACAAAAACATACGTCATAGAGAGGTTATAATTCCGGCACTCAATGAAAACAATGAGAGCAATTTTGATTATCCCTACAAATTAGGATATTCCACATTAGATTATAAGCGCAGAATGGCTTCATTTGAAGATAATGACGATATGGCTTCATGGTTCGCCCAATATCAGCAAGAGCCGATAGAAAGAAAAGGTCAGATGTTCAATATTGATAACATGAACTTTTTTGACCCGGCAGAAATTGAGGGAATAAGACCTGATAGAATCTTTTCGGCAAACGACCCGGCATATGGTGGTGGAGACTTTGTATCAATGCCGATTTGCTATGAGATTGAAAAGGAATACTATATCGTAGATGTTGTGTATAACGATGGCGATAAGGATATAACAATCCCCGAAGTAACAAGTAGAATGGAAAGCCACTTGGATAAATTTCCGAATAAAACAGCAGAGGTACATTTTGAGGAAACAAAAACAACATCTGCCTATCGTTTGGAGTGTGAGAAAGTATGGAAAAAAGATTGCTACCCGATATTGACAAGCCATGACCCAGCAGATAACAAAACTGCAAAAATGGACAGAATTAAAAATCATGCGCCGGATATAAGAAAACTGCATTTCATAAAGCTTGAAAGGCAAACTAAGGAATACAAGAAATATTTTCAAAACGTTCTTTCTTGCACATATGAAGGCAAAATGAAACATGATGATGGTGTGGATTCTACAGCACAGTTGTGCGATATGATTTTTAGAGAAAAGCGAATAGCAAAGGTTGAAGCAGTACACAATCCGTTCAGAGGAGGGCTTTATTAATGACAAAGGAAGTTTTATCACAGTATTCAGACTTACAAGAGGAAATCAAAGAGGTTAGAAAGAAAATTGCTAAATTGCAAGATGACCTTGAAAAGATAGAAAACGGAGAAAGTGTGATTGACACTGTGTCAGGAGGCATGGGTGGCACACAGCACTTCAAAATTGAGGGTGTGCCATACCCTGAATACGGACGCAAGCGCACATTATTGTACTCCAGAATGACTACATTACAGCTTTTGCAAGATGATTTGCTTGAAAAGACAAACGATGTAGAGGAATTTATAGCAAGCCTTGATGATAGCAGAATGAGAAGAATAATTAATTTTAGATTTTTGGAAAATAAATCATGGCTACAGACAGCATACGCGCTTGGCGGTAAAGCCACAGCAGATAGTGTAAGAATGGAGTTTGAAAGATTTTTTAAGAAAATGTAAGTTTGTTCGTTCAGTTCGCTTAGAATGTGATAATGTGTAAGATGAAAAAAATGTAATTCGTTCATTGCGTAAAATCTCTTTTAGAAATGGCACTCACAGATTGTGGGTGCCATTTTTAGTGAAACGAGGACAACATGAATAATCAGAATATTGTACCAACAGGAAAACGAAGTGTAATGTGCCCTCGTTGCGGTAAATTGCTAACGTGGGTGAATAAAAACGATAAGAAGCACCACAAAGTAATGTGTACGCATTGCCGTAAATGGATATGGTTTTGGGCTGGCACACAAGAATTTCAGATAAAAGAGGTTCCACAGAGGACTTCTGCAAGTGGCATGAGGTTTTATTGATGTATAGATATGCTCATAAAAACGTAAGACCTTTTTCGGCTGTCTGTCATAATAATTACGGCAGACAAGTTATTTTTACGAGGAAAAGGCAAATCACAAAAAACAACATAATCGAAGAACTGAATAAAGCACTTGTGATTCACGAGCAAAACGCTATTGAGATTGAGTATCTTGACAGATACTATCGTGGTGACCAACCGATTTTGTATCGGCAGAAAGTGAACCGCCCGGAAATCAATAACAAGATTGCTGTAAATCTTGCGTATGAACTTGTCGAGCGCAAAACCGCAGAAATGTGTGCCGAGCCAATCCAATATGTGCTGCGTGGCACTGATAATCATAAGTCGGAAGAAATCACACAGCTTAACATCACGATGGATTCAGAAAGCAAACAGGAGTGTGATATAGACATACATCGTTGGAGAAGTATATGCGGTACCGGCTACAGATTTATCGGTAATGATGACGGACAAGGACAGTTGCTTGATGAGAGCGATTTTTACTTATCTTCTGAAAATCCAATGTATACGTTTGTAGCATACTACTCGAATGGACGTCCGGCATTCTCTTGTCAAATTGGAGAGGACGAGAACGGAGCAGATATTTATTATGTGTTCACCGATAATGAGTGGTTCGATATTCGCAACGACAAGATTTATGCAAGCGGAATAAACGGCAACAGAGCAATTCCAGTGATTGAATATCCAAATAATGCAAGGCGGTTATCTGACATTGAAATGACTATTGCAATCACAGACGCTATTAACGTGCTTACATCGGACAGAATTAATGGTGTCGAGCAGTTTGTGTCTGCATGGGTGAAATTCGTTAATTGCGAGATTGACATAGATACATTCAGAAAAATGCGACAAGAGGGAGCATTGGTAGTTAAATCTAACAATGGTTCAGACAACAAGGCTGATGTTGATGTAATGACGAGCGAGCTTAATCAGACAGAGGGGCAAGTGGTATTCACAGACCTTTTTGAAAGATTTTTAAGCATTCAAGGCCTTGCAAATCGTCAGGGCAACACAGGCGGTGATACCGGTTCTGCCGTAGAATTGAGAAACGGACATTACGATGCCGGGCTTAGAACAGCTATTAATGAGCCAATCCTTAAGAAATCAGAGAGAATGGCACTTAGGCTTATTCTTAACAGGCTGAGAATTAATAAAGGCTTTACACTTATGCCTAGTGATGTTGAGATACACATTAATCATAATAAGCTAGACAACATGCTTGTTAAAGCAGAAGTACTTCAAATACTGCTTAACTGCGGCATCAATTACAAGAGAGCTGTTAAGACGATTGACATGTTTAGCGACCCTGAACAAGTTACTCTTGAAAGTGCTAAGCGGATGGAAATGCTATTCCCGGAAGAACAGCCGACAACAACTACACCTAACAATAATAACAATGATAAGACAGCCGATGAATAATTGGCTGTCAATTTATTTTGGAGCTTGATATGGCAGACGAAATCCACGCACTTAACAAAAATGAAATACAAGACATAGATTATGAAACATATTTTGGCGAGATGGATTTATCTGACGAAGAAAAGGAAGATAGAAAAAAACTTGCTGAAAAGTTTGAAAAAATCTTTGTTATGTTATTTGCCCTGTTATCCGGCAAGGAAGAAACAGAGATAACCACTATCACTAAAGAATTTATTGTCAGATATGAGAGCATTGCCACACAGTATTGCAAGGCAAAGAAAACACCCTCATATATTACGGATTATGCCCGGTACATTGTGAATGAAGTAGTTGACGCTACCACGCAAAATACGGATGTAGAGTATTTTACTTCACAGAAGCGAGCAAAAAATGTAGCTGCGAATGAAGCTAATGCAGTCGGCAATTACAGATTGCAAACCGAAATGGTAAAACAGGGTTACAAAACAAAAGAGTGGCGCTCAAAAGAGGATTCACATGTCAGACCTACACATGCGGATGTTGACAGAAAGAGAATTGATATTTTTGAGCCGTTTGAGGTTGGAAATTCACTGATGATGTTTCCCAAAGACCATTCTTTAGGGGCGCAGGTAAAAGAAATAGCAGGGTGCAGATGCAGTGTTAGATATTACAAATAATGAGCAACTTGTAAGGAAACTTATAGGTTGCTTTTTATTATACAAAATTTGCAGTTGTGCGTTAAACAACAGAAAAACTCGGCGGGAGCGACCCGCGATAACAAAAGCGTGAGTTACGGAGGTAATGAAATGACAAGAAATGATGTTTTAAAGCTTTTTCCCGATGCAACGGATGAGCAGATAACAAATCTGCTTAACAAGAGCGGTGAGGAAATGGCAAGAGAGAAAGAGAAAGCCAATCAGTACAAGGCTAAAGCCGACAAAGCTGACGAGCTACAGACACAGCTTGATGAGCTACAGAATGGCAACATGACGGAGCTTGAAAAGGCAAATAAAGCCTTAGAGACAGCCAATCAGCAGATAGCCAAGCTACAGAAAGATAACGCTGTCAGAGACTTGCGTGAGAAGGCTATGTCAGATTTTGGAATTACAGCAGAACAGGCAAAGACAGTAGTAAAAGAGGATGGCTCTTTTGACACAACATCACTTGGCAAGATTATTTCCGACATGAAAGCCAATGCGATTGCGGAGTACGAGAAAAATGCACTCAAAGATACTCCTAATCCTAATAATGGCGGTAACAATAACGATGGTGATACAGGAAATAAGACAAATGCTGAAAAGATAGCAGAAAGCCTTATATCTGATGCACCTAAAAGCAACAACATTTTATCACATTACATTCAGTAATAACAGGAGGTAAAAAATGGCAAAGGAAATGAATATGCAGTATGAAAAGACTTCATACGCGGGAGACGTACAGATTCTCAAAAGAGAGCCTAATGAGGCAATTCCTTTAACACTTGATTTTTCTGCGGTCACAGATAAAGACGCAAGCGGAAAGAAAATTGTTAAAGCCGGTACACCAATTGGAAAGGCAGGAGTTGCAGACAATACAGCAACTACAATCGGCATTTTGAGATTTGATGTAACAGAGGACAGACCACAGGGAGTGATTCTCAAAAAAGCATACCTTAACACAGAGGTTGCCCAAAAGCATTCCGGTGTTACATATGAAGATGCAGTTAAGACAGCTCTTCCAATGATTGTATTTGAATAATAACAGGAGGTAAACAGATGTTAATTAATGAAGTATTAGACAGTAAGTCTATCGCATTATCAGCAACAGAAAACGCTAGTAATCAGATACCTTATCTTGGTTTACAGTGGTTTCCGGAAAGAAAGAAACAGGGGCTTGATTTAAGCTGGATTAAGACACATAAAGGGCTTCCAGTATCACTTGCACCATCCAACTTTGACACAATCCCGACAATTAGAGCTAGAGAGGGATTAAGCAAGGAAAAAACACAGATGGCATTTTTCCGTGAGGGAATGACAGTCGGTGAAGAGGAAATGCTTGAAATCGAGCGTATTCAATCAGCAGATGACCCTTACCTTGCAAGTGCTTTATCAAGCGTATATGACGATACTAACAACCTTGTAAGTGGTGCAGAGGTTGTACCTGAGCGTATGAGAATGTCACTTCTTGCCACAAGTGCGGGCCACCCAGTAATTGCCATTGTAAGTGATGGTGTTCAGTACGCTTATGATTACGATAAGGATGGTTCATATGCAAAAGACCATTATGCAAAGTTATCCGGCACAAGTATGTGGAGCGATACAGCTAATTCAAAGCCACTTACAGACCTCAACAATGCAAGAAAGAAGTTACAGAAGCAAGGCAAGATTGCTAAATATGTGCTTATGAATAGCAATACATTCCAGTATTTGCTTGATAATGCACAGATAAGGGACTCAATCCTTGCACAAAACCTTACAGCAACTATTGATGTTGACGATGATACTGTTATTTCAGTAGTACAGAAGAGAACAAAGCTCACCATCGTACTTTACGATAAGATGTACATTGATGATGATGGCAAGGAGCAGTACTTCTACCCGGATAACAAGGTTACACTTCTTCCGGAGGGTAGTCTTGGCAGCACTTGGTTTGGTACTACACCGGAAGAAAGAACAGCAAGACAGGTAGCTGATGTAGATGTAACAGTATATGGTGTAGGCATTACAGTCGCTACAAAGACGGAGTACGGACCACCTATGAAGATGTCAACATTTGCTTCTGAGGTTGTTCTTCCGTCATACGAGAATATGGATAGCACATTCGTATATGAGGTTCATAGCGAAGAGTAGGGGGTGCAACTATGAAATATCCATATATAGTGATTCATAATGGTAAATGGTATAACGCTGGCGAAGAGGTTCCGGAAAATAATAATTCCGGAGCTTCTTTTGATTATAGTAAGACGACCATTAATCGCATGTCTACATCTGATTTACAGGCTTTTGCCACAGAACAAGGTATAGACAATGCAGAAGAACTTACAGGAGCAGAGCTAAAGAAACTGTTAATTGAAAAGTTTGGATTATAAGGAGCTTGACTATGGAACTGAAAGATACAGTAGAAATGATGAATAGTGCTGATTACAAAGAAAGATTTAAAGCAGAGTATCAGCAAGTAGTCATTCGCTATAAGAAACTAAAAAATATGCTTGACAAGTGGGATAACGATGAACTTACATTTACTCCAACTTGCCCTAGAAGCACATATAATATGCAGATTAAAGCAATGACAGATTATATTGCAGTTCTTGAAGCAAGAGCGGTAATGGAAAATGTAGAGCTTTAGAAAGGGCTTGAGCTATGGCAGAATACACCACATTAGAACAAGTCAAAATCAGACTCGGACAATATCATATCGAAACTGTCACAAACGATGATGAAACAACATCTGATGTGGTTGTGTTCGATAAAAAGGAAGATAACCCACTCATTGAACAGCTCATTAAACAAGCCACGGAAGATGTAAAAGCAAAAAGGTGTTATCCGGACACTTTCACTGATGATGATATAACTGCCGATTTAAAGCAGTTTGAGAACGTTATTATCAATCTTGCTGTCTACGACCATTCGCAAGCCGGTGAGAACTACATGAGCGCATTAAGTGAGGGCGGAGTGAGCCGTACATGGAAAGACAGAGATAAGCTGTTTGTCGGAGTATTTCCTTTTGTCAAAGTGCTATAAGCAAAAGAAGATTGTGCGTTACCATTTTACTGATGTCGGTAAAGTGGTAGCAGGCGGTACACATTAAGTGGTGGTGGGCGGTGTGCCAATTACCAAAGACGAAAGGCTGTAAGATGAATAATTTAATCTATCAGACATACATTATTGCCTTGCCAATTGTTCTGACGGCGCTTTTGGGTTATATTGTTTGGCTTTTACAAGAGCAGAAAAAGCAAAAAGCAATAGACACAAAAGAAAGAAACGAGCGCATTGAAGAGGAAAAGAAGCTACGACAAGCAAACGGAAAAGGTACAATGTTGCTTTTACGAGTACAGCTTATCGAATACCATGATAAGTACATGAAGCTTGGCGAAATTCCCTCATATGCGTATCAGAATTTTTGCGAGATGTATGACGCATACCACGCACTCGGTGGTAATGGCATGGTAACAAAAATGAAAAATGAGATTGAGGAAATCCATTTAGGCAAAGGAGGTAAAAACTGATGGACTTTACACAAGTACCTACAGTAGTTGCTATTATGGTAATTACTTATTTAATCGGATATGCTTCAAAGCAGATACCACAGGTTAAAGATAATGTTATTCCTATTATCGTAGGTGTAGCCGGTGGAGTACTCGGTATTGTTGGAATGTTTGTAATTCCCGGTTATCCGGCAAACAACATTCTTGATGCAATAGCCGTTGGCATTGTGTCGGGCATGGCAAGTACCGGTGCTAATCAGATTTACAAGCAGATAAAGAAAAATGCTTGACATTAATAAACAAGCCATGAAATACGCGCTTCAAGGTCAAACAGTCACAGTCTATGAAAAAGACGATGACGGAAATCTAAAGTTTTACGAAACAGAGGATGGAGAGAAGATATATTACACCCATGAGGAAACAGGCTTTTCAGAGCCGGTTGATTTTCGGGCAAATATATCGTTTGACGGAGGAGAAGCACAAAACAAGGAATATGGCTTTAATACGGCTGATTTTGACGCTGTTTTGCTGACAGACAGAGGAGAATACCCTTTTAAAAAAGGTGACGTTATTTGGCTTGATAGTGAGCCTACAAAGGACGAAAACGGATTAGTTGATTCAACTTCCGCAGACTTTACAATAGTAGGGGTCAAGCCCTCTCTCTATTCAGTTAAATACATGCTCAAAGCAGTTGTGAAAGAAGTGTAATTATGAAGATTGACGTTTCTCTGACAGAAAAATCTATACAAGATGCGATAGACAAGCTTGAAAAATATAAAGACCGCTTACAGAACAAGTGCATAGCGTTTGTCGGAGAGCTTGCTAGTAATGGCATTGCTGTAGCACGAGCAAATACAGGCAATTTCGGACACTATATCACGTTTAGTTACGAAATTAAAGATACAACGGACGGCTGTACGGCTATTGTGCTTGCTACGGAAACAGGGCAGATACAAAGCACATGGCAAACGGCAGACGGACTCAAAACAGTTGATGTATCGCCTTTGCTTATGGCTGAATACGGCTCGGGTTGGAGAGCCAAACCACACTTTAATGATACAAGAGGCGGTCAGGGAACTTTTCCGGGACAGACACACGCATTTGACAGCGAGGGTTGGTATTGGAGAGACGAAAGCGGAGAATTACACCATTCATACGGCATTACACCTACAATGCCGATGTATCACGCATTTGTAGAAATGGAAAATGACATCATAAGAACGGCACGGAAAATTTTTTAGTTGAGGTGATAAAGTGGCGAGTCAAAATCAATGGGTTTATGACCTCGAAAATCTCACATATGCGATTGTAAAAACCCGATGTGAGAAAAAATTGAAAACTAAATATCCAAAGCTAAAATTCACACAAGAGGAACAGTCGGACAGTGCAACGGCTAGTTTCCCGACAGTGCTAGTTCAAGCACTCGAACCTATAGAACAGAACGAGGATTTAGAGGGCAGAAGAACAAATACAGTGTTATTTACGGCACAAGTAACTGTTACAACGAATAAAAGCCGTTCAGAAGCTTTGAATGTGGCACAGGCAGTGGCTGATGAATACAAAGCTATGTCATTCGCACTAAAGCCAGCCCCATTCGCTAGGAAAAACGGCAAATTATGGACAGCAACATTACGTGCTAGGCGGTCATTCGATTGGAATGATAGGTTATAAGAGCCTTTTGGCTCTTATTTTTTTATGAAAAATTAGGAGGTAATACAAATGGCAACAGGTTTAAAAAGTAGAATTGCTTACAAGACACCAACCGCATCCGCCACAAGTGGCGATTACTGGGCTGGAACTTACAAGCTCTTACTTAGAGCAAAATCAATTCCCTCACCATTCGGTTCACAGAACATGGTAGATACTTCAACTCTTGAGGATTTAGTAGAGACACAGGAAATGGGCAGACGTTCAGCCGGCTCTATGGAAGTTGAGGGAGCTTTCGAGAAGAAGTACAAGGATGAGATGGTAACTAACGAGGGTAAGAAGCTCGATTTCATCATTCTCTATGGTACAGATGGAAAAGGTTCAGAGGGTATCTGCGCTTTTATTGGACAAGAGTCATTCGCCCCAGGTGAGGCTTCTGATGACCACTTAACAGGAACTGCGACTGTATCAGTTCAGACAGTGCCTAAGTGGATTGAGGATAACTACGATGTTGCGGTAACAGAGGATGACCAAGGCTACCCAACAGCAATCACACTCACAAAAAAAGGGTGAGCCAATCGGAAAAAGCCGTAGCGGTTGGCTATGATGATAGCACGGCTGACAGCGAACTTGAAGAAACAATATAGTAAGGTAATTGAGGCAGTTTTAATACTGCCTCTTTCCCTATATAAATTAGGGAGAAAGGGAAAGATAAAATGAAAATTAAATTAAACGGAAAAGAATACACAGTTAAATTCGGATATGCACCGGTAGTTAAAAATAAAATTATTCCAAGACTCGTAGGAATGGAGCAACAGGGTGAGGGGCTTGAAGTCATTGACAACATGCTTGAATTTTTACCGGAGTTTTTGCTTGTAGGCTTGCAAAAGTTTCACGCTGACGAATTTGGCTTTGATTTTGACAATAAAGAAGCAAAAGAGAAACAGCTTGTAAAGGTATACGATTTACTTGACGATTACCTTGACCCGGAGAATGAAGAGGGCGGAGATTTACAATCACTCTATAATGACTTGTCTGCGGAAATGGAGAAAAACAGTTTTTTATCGAAGATGCTGGCGAAAGAGGCGCAGACAGCCAAGAAGAAACCAATCAAGAAGTAAAAGAGCTTACATGGGACGTATATTGTAACGAAATCCGCCCGTATTGGCTTTTAGCAACTAAAGGCTATGGATTTAGCGTTGAGGACATAGATATGTCTTGTCCGGCTGATTTAGAGCCTTATTCAAAAGCTTATATGCTTGAGCAAAAAGAAGCTGACTCTAACATGTGGGCTTGGTGGGGCACATACGGATTGAGCGCAACTCTTACAGCTATCGACAGGGCCTTAAATAACAACAAGGCAAGAGCAAAATACATCGAAAAACCATTAAGCGAACAATACTCAAAAGATAACGAGCCTAAATATAAGGAGTCTAATGAGGAAATTGCCGTTTATGAAATGAAGCAACGAATTAACGCATTAAGGCAGTCGGGATTACCTGAAAGTCCTGATTAATGAGGTGAAAATATGGCATATAAAGGAATTGACGTATCGTCATATCAAGGAAATATTGATTGGAGCAAGGTTAAGTGGGCCGGAGTGCAATTTGCAATCCTTAAAATAATCCGCAAAGACCTTAATCCCGATAAAACCTTTGAAGCGAACTGGAAAGGCTGTACCGATGTAGGAATGCCAATACAAGGTGTTTACAACTACTCATACGCTACAACAGTAGAGAAAGCAAAGACAGACGCAAATAAGGTCATTCAGACACTTAACGGACGGAAAACCTTTGTTTGGTTAGATGTTGAAGATAAATGTCAGCAAGGGCTCGGACAGACGCTTATTGATATTATCAGCACATATCAGAGTGTTATCAAAAGTGCCGGTCTTAACTTTGGCGTATATACTGGGCTTAGCTTTTACAATCAGTATATTGCGCCATACGCAAATCAGATTAATTGTCCGTTTTGGATAGCACGTTATCCGTCAACTAAGGGAATGTCTATTGGTGATGAACCTAATAGCGCAAAGAAACCTGTTATACAGCATCCTCTGTATGGCTGGCAGTATTCGAGCGCATTTACTTGTAGCGGTCTGAATAACAGCACTGACGCTAACTTATTCTATATTGAGCTTGACAAGGGCGACGGAATAGAGAATAATCCGGCACCAACAGCAACTCCGACACCAATAGTAACTCCGGTAAAGAATAACGCTTGGAAAGGCAATGAGGAATATTACCTCGACAATGATAATGTAAGAAAATGGCAGCACGCTATGAATGTAGGCTTCGACCTCAAAGGAGCTGATGCGCTGAAAGAAGATGGCAAGTTTGGAGCCAATTCACAGAGATTTGCTAAAAATCACAATTTGTGGAGCGGTCAGAGACATAACTGCCCGACAGCATTTAAGTGGCTGAGAAAAACTCTGCATGACAAGTATCATTTCTACAAACTTGATACTGATTACGGCAAGTGGACGGATTACCTCACTAAATGCGTCATGGTATTTCAAAAGAATAGAGGTCTTAAGCAAGATGGCTATGTTGGATTGATTACAACATACTATCTGCTCAAAGGATAAATACATGAGAGCTACTTTAGGGTAGCTCTTTTTTATTACAGGGAGGTGAGAAAATGGCAGAGAGCATTGAGCTTCAAATCAAGTCGGACGCACAACAAGCGACTAGAGCCATAGGCAATTTACAAGATAAGTTGCGAGGCCTTGGAGACACTCTCAATTCCCTCAATGGTGCAAGCATAAGCAATTTTGCGAGTGGAATGTCACAACTTGCAACATCACTTAGAAGTGTGAGCAGTATTGACACTCGTACTTTTAGCAAGATTGCAACCAACATGGAGAAGCTCGGCAACCTTGATACTGCAAGACTTGTCAGCTCGGCAAGTGCTTTGAAGAACATGGCAACAGAATTGTCGGGCTTTGCGAATATCTCAAAGCAATCAGCAGAGATTACACAGCTAACAGCTTCAATCTCAAAGCTTGGTTCAAAATCAGCCAGTTATGCTGCGGATAACATCAGAAACCTTGGCAGTGCTTTGAAAGAGGTAATGACAACATTATCCAGCGCACCGAGAGTCAGCAATAATATTATTCAAATGACTAATGCACTTGCTAATCTGTCACAGCAAGGCTCAAAAGTTGGCTCAGCTAGTAGGTCACTTGTAACAGGCTTTTCGAACACAACTAAGTCGATTAAGAGTACAAGAAACGGATTTAGGGGCTTGGCTTCAACTATCGGTAAGTTTTACGCAACTTATTGGATGGTTATGCGAGCTGTGGGAAAAATAGGCGGTGCAGTTGATTTAGCGAGCCAATTAACCGAGGTTCAAAACGTAGTAGACACCACGTTTGGCGATATGGCAAGCAAGGTTGATGATTTTACAAAAACATCAATTCAAGACTTTGGAATGTCGGAGCTGACAGTTAAGCAAATATCAAGCCGTTTCCAAGCATTAGGCACTTCTGTAGGCATTACATCACAGCAAGTGGCAAATGGTACGGCAGTGACGAATAAAGCTCTTATGAGCCAAAATAACACGCTATACAAGACTACAGACAGTATGGCTGATATGTCGCTTAATCTTACAAGATTAGCCGGTGATATGGCTTCATTCTACGATGTAGACCAAGCTGATGTTGCAAAGAGCTTACAATCCATTTTTTCGGGAACAATAGCACCATTAAGGAGATACGGACTTGATTTAACACAAGCCACACTTTCAGAGTGGGCTATGAAAAACGGACTTGACGCAAATATCAAGTCAATGACGCAAGCTGAAAAGGTATTGCTAAGATACAACTATGTCATGGCAAATACGCAAGCTGCGCAAGGCGATTTTGCTAAGACCGCCAACACTTGGGCTAACAGTGTAAGAGTCCTTAAGCAAGAGCTCCAAGCATGGGGCAGTATCATAGGTAGCGTAATAATCAATGCTCTAAAGCCGTTTGTTCAAGCCTTAAGTAAAGTAATGCTCAAGGTTATTAGCTTCACAAGAACTGTAGCTGACGCACTCGGAGCAATCTTCGGTTGGACTATCGAGATAAGCGGTGGCGGTGCTACTGTTGATGGCATGGAGGACATAGCTGACGGAGTGGGCGATATTGGCGATAACGCTGATAGTTCCAATAAGAAAGCGCAAAAACTGAAAAAGACATTGCTTAGCATAGACGAGATACACGCACTTGACGATAACAGCGACAGTGGCAGTGGTGGCGGTTCAGGCAGTGGCGGTTCCGGTGGCGGTGGAGCCGGCAGTGGTGTTAATAGCTCACTGAAAAAGACTGATGGATTGCTCGAAAAATATAAATCATCAATCAAAGATTTATACTCGCTTGGAAAGTACATTGGTGATACAATAGCCGACTCACTTAATTCTATTAATTGGGATAACGTGTATCAGAGCGCATCGAACTTCGGAAAAGGGCTTGCGGACTTCCTTAACGGCTTAATAAGTCCAAAATTATTTACGGCACTTGGAAAGACAATAGCTGGCTCAATAAGAACTGCCATAATCTCTGCTTTTTCGTTTACATCAACGTTCGATTGGGAAAATCTTGGAGATAGCTTTGCTGCATTTATTAATGGCGCATTGCACGAAATGTCAAGGGTAAGTGACGTTACAGGGCTAACAGGATGGCAAGAACTTGGAAAAACAGTCAATAACATTGTTCACGGCATACGAGATACTTTAATTCACGCACTAATCAATATTGATTGGAAAGACGCATTTAAGGGTATTTCAGAATTTATCGGAGAGCTTGATATTGATACTTTTACTATTCTTATTGGTGCGTTTGCATGGAAACACGGACTCAAAGAGATAACCAAAACTCTTATTACATCTGAATGGGAAAAGTATGCAACAGCTAAAGGCTTGTCAAAAACAGAACTTGCACTAAGGGGAGTTGAGGTACTGGTTATCGTGTCAGCTATCAATTACGTGTTGGCACACATGAAAGGATGGATTGATAAACTCAAAGAGTGGTTCAAGAGTCCGGAGTCCGGAATGGGAATAAGTAACGAAGCCACAGGCTTTGACGGAAAAAAGATTAAACTTGTTACTCCTCTCGATTGGAGAATCAAGGAAATAAAGTGGAAAATCAAAGACGCTGAAAAAAGCGTAGATGATTTTTTCAAAGACTTGGGAAATTATTTCAAAAAAGGCTGGAAGACATTTAAAAAGAATATGTCTTTAAATGTCGATGATTTACAAAACGTATTAGGGCCACAGCTTTACAACGGATTTGTTGGGATTATTAATGACATTATAGGATTGCTCAACAAGATACCCGGTGTTGAAATACCCAAATTTAAAAAGAAAGCAGTTAAAGAAGTTGACGATACTGCAAAAGAAATAGGAAAGAGTGCAAGCAAAATTGATGATAGTTACAAAAACTTAAGCGCTGGTGTAAGTGGGTATTTAGGAAATATCAATACTTCACTTGATGGCACTAAGGGCAAAATGGATAGTATGAGCAGTAAAGCGAGTGGAACATCGCTTAGCACAAGCGGTTCTTTCTCAGCGTTATCATCAAATCTCTACAATTCATTAAATGGAGTTAATGGCTCATTGGGTAGCACTAAATTCAACATGGGATTATTTCAAGACGCTGCAGAAAATATGAGAAGAGGAGCATCGAACTCGTTCTCAACAATGGCAAGTAACGCAAGCGCTTATCTTGGTTCGACAGGTGGCAGTTTTAATGGGCTTAAAGGAAAAGTCGATAACACGAACGGAAGCTTAAACACGTTCAAGTGGTACACAAATCAACGTTATAGCGTTGGAATAAGCAGCTGGGGATTTAGCGGTGTTAAGAGTTCGATAGATGGCATTGTACGCTCATTGGATGCTTTGTTTAAGTACAACAATAAAAGATTCAATATTACCACAGGCACAAAATACATGGGGTATCAGTCGCTACTCGACAGAGCACCGCATTTTGCTAGTGGCGGTTTCCCGGAAGAAGGTCCGTTCTACATGAACCGAGGAGAGATAGTCGGTAAATTCTCAAACGGCAAAACAACCGTAGCAAATAACCAACAAATCACAGAGGGAATTAAACAGGCTGTCATGGAGGGCATGGCGCAAGTAATGATGAACTATAATGCTGGCGGAAACTCTGCACCTATCATTGAAAACGTGTTTAAGTGCGACAGCGAAACGCTCTATCGCATGACACAGGTAGGCAAAGCAAAGCACGGACAACGATATATTGTAGCAAATGAATTTGGTTAAGACACTCACCTTTACGTGGGTGTCTTTTTACGAGGTAACAGTATGGCAATGATGTTAGTAGACGGAGTGGAATTACCTACTCCGTCAACTTTTGAATGGGGCATGATTGATGTGTCTGCAAGCGACAGTGGACGAACACAGGACGCTCAAATGCATAAAAACAGAATAGCACAGAAACGACAGCTTAAATTGTCGTGGAGTGGTACAGACACAGCTAGGACAGCAAGGATACTTCAAATGGTAAACCCCGAATATATCAGAGTGACATATCCTGACGCTATGAGTGGCACTGACGAAACACGCACGTTCTATGTGGGCGATAGGAGCGCACCTATCAAGATATGGACTATTAACAATAAGAGGTATGAGACATTGAGTTTTGACCTCATAGAAGTATAAGGCGGTGATTAAATGCTTAACGTATCGGCTAAATGGCAAAGAGCAGTAATGCTCGACAATGATATAAATGTAAATTGCTTTGCTGACATAATTACGGCAAGCGGTGAAAAAATTCCTATTAGTGATAGCGAGCTGTGGGCAAATGGCTTCGAGGTTAATGACTCAACATCAAGCAATGGCACTTTCACAATCGGGGCTTTGATTGCCGGAAAACTGAAAATTAAGCTGAATAACATTTATGAAGATTACGACAAGTATGATTTTGACAAGGCAAGCGTAACAGCATATGTTTCAAAGAGCTTTTCTGACGGCACGACCGAAAAATTAAAAATCGGTGAGTATAGAGTCAGCGAAACAAGCTATGACGGCTCACTCATAACGCTTACTTGCCTTGACAATATTAATAATTTCAATCGTGAGTATGACAGCAATTTAAGCTACCCTACGACAGCGTATGAGGTAGTCAGAGACACTTGTATTAAGTGTGATGTACCTTTTACTATGGCAAGATTTGATAACTCTGATTACGTGATTAACGAGATACCGAGTGATAATCAAAAGCTCACATATGGACAGGTAATAGCTTACATCTTACAGTTGAGCGGATTATGGGGCAAGTGCGGTCACGATGGCGAATTACTTATCGGTTGGTATGATATGAGCCAGTTTGACAGTCAAGGTTACGATGGAGGAAGTTTTAGCACAAAAACTACACCATATTCTGACGGAGATAATGTTGATGGTGGAAATTTCACCGACTATTCAAGTGGAGATATCGCTGACGGTGGAACATTCACGGAGGCGAGAAATTACCACAATATCTACACGCAGAAAGATTTGAATGTTGCGACCGATGATGTTGTTATCACCGGGGTAAAGGTAACTGTAACCTCAAAAGAGGATAAGGCAAAAGATGTTAATGCGCTTGCCGGAAAAGAGGGATATGTAGTCTCAATCTCTGATAATCCGTTTATTTCGGCAGACAAGGCACAGACAGTTGCAAATTATATCTTCAAAAAAATCGGTGGCATGAGGTTCAGACCTCTTGACGCTACACTCTTGTCAAATCCACTGATTGAGAGCGGAGATGTGGCACTTGTGACAGACCGCAAGCAGAATACCTATAGCTGTTTTATTTCTAACCGAACATTTACAGTTGGAAATGGCACAAAAATTTCGTGTGACGCTGAAAATGCTTCAAGAAATAGTGCTGATAAATTCAGTAATGAGACAAAGGCTGTCGCACAAGCTAGGAAAGTTGCGCAGGCACAACTAAGCGTATATGATAAGCAAATGCAATTGCTGACACAGCTAATGTCTCAATCGCTAGGGCTTTTTAAGACTGAACAAGTGCAAGAGGATGGCTCAATTGTTTACATTATGCACAATAAAGCCGACCTTAATTCGAGTAACATACAGTGGAAAATGACAGCTAATGGCTTAGCGGTTTCAAATGATTACGGCAAAACATGGAAAGCAGGAGTCGACAAAGACGGAAATGCTGTATTCAACATCATGTCGGCTGTCGGAATTAACTTTGACTGGGCATATGGTGGCACAATTAACATGGGAAATGGAGTGTTTGTCGTTGATGAAAACGGCAAGGTAACTGCTTCAAATCTTAATATGTCCGGTGGAAGTATTGCACTGAACGGAAATTTAAGTAATTCAAAGATTGATTTAAAGGCTACTGACAATTCAGGAAACAATTATGAGCTTTGGATGAATGGTGCGGTCTTGCGAATTGTCAAAAACGGCAAGAACGTGATTACACTCTATGGAGCCACAGGCACTATAGGTGCGCAGACAATAGGCGCTCAAGAGATAGAATCTGATAAATTTAGAGAGTTCGATAGAGGATATGCTATGTGTGGCGATGCAATAGGGCATAAATACCATTGTGATTGGAAGAATGACACTACTTTGAGTTTCCAAGTTGATGAAACATGGGTATGGAGTTCGTCAGATAAACGCTTAAAAAAGAATATTAAAGCAATTAATCAAGATTATATTGACGCAGTAGGTTCGGTTAATTTATTTCAATACAATCTTAATAGGCAAGGATATTCAGACAAGCCGTTATATTTTGGAGCAATGGCACAGGATATAATCGAGAAACTTAAAGATAAAGGACATGTCGATGAAAACCTTAATATGATTTTCAAGAATAAAGCAACATCGGATGATGATACACTGTACTACGGCATGAACTATGAGCAATTCCTAATTTTAAGACTTGCCGGAGACGAGCAGAAGATTGATAAAATGCAAAAGCACATAGATGAATTGGAAGATAAGTTTTCAAGATTGTGTCAGAAATTAGGTGTTGATGAAAGCGAGGTGTAGCTTATGGCAATTCAAATGAGACGAGGGCAGAGCGCTGACTTTGACCCCTCAAAAATGCTCCCGGGTGAGTGGGCGGTATCTATTGACAATGAATCTCAAAAACAAATGGTGTATATGTGCTTTGCCCCAGGAGTTGTTAAGCGAATGGCAACACTTGAAGATTTTAGTGGTGGCAGCGGCTCAACAAATGTAGAAACAAGTCCGTACAAAGGAAAAACAATAGTAGCCTTCGGCGATAGCATTATAGCCGGCTGGGGATGGAAAGAGGGAACAGGCATCGTTCAACCGCTGAAAGAAAAATATCCCGATGGTACATGGATTAATAACGCTGAGTCCGGTGCGAATATCGCTATTTCAAATAACCCTGCACACACTCCGATTATATCTCAAATTCGTTCATATACTGGACAGCCCGATGCAATTATATTTGACGGTGGTGTCAATGACATTAATAATAATATCACAATGGGAAATATAACGGATTCATATGACTCTAATTATGATACGACTACTATTTGCGGAGCTATGGAAAGCGTTCTTCAATACATAATGGATACGTTTCCGCTTGCTGTGAAATTATATATCATACCTCATTCGTTTTCAAAGAACAATTATGTTGATTCTGTCCATGAAAAAATGATTGAAATTTGCAAAAAGTGGAATATGCCTTATTTGGATATGAGAAAATGCGCTCAGATTGCAATGACATCCAAGAATAAGAGCAAATATACACGCAACGCAAATACAGGTGTCGGTGATGGAGTGCATCCGACGGAAACATGGTACAGAAAGTTCTACGCTCCACTTGTAGACCGACGTTTGCGTGACCTTGGTATCGGCTATACAGAGTCGGTCACTCCTACAATTGTACCAGTGACAGGTGTCACATTGGATAAATCAGCATTGAGTATGCAAGTAGGAGCTAGTCAGAAGCTTACTTGTATGGTGCAACCACCAAATGCAACAAATCAGTCTGTGACATGGTTAGCAAGTAACGATAATATAACAGTATCAAACGGTACAGTGACAGCAAAATCAGTTGGAAATTCAGTGGTTACGGTACGGACAGTTGACGGAGGATATACGGCTACCTGTGATGTTACAATTCAGAAAAAAGTCCCTGAAATTGTACCGGTAACGGGCGTCGAATTAAATAAATCACAAATGACACTTGAAGTTGATTCAAGCGTGACGCTTATCGCGACAGTAAAACCATCAACAGCAACAAATCAGTCTGTGAAATGGAGCGTTAATAACTCTAACGTAATAGTACAGAACGGAACGGTAACAGCTAAAACCGTCGGAACATCAATCGTCACGGTTACAACAAATGATGGTAATCATAAAGCACAGTGTACGGTAGAGGTTATAGCAAAACAAGTACAGCCGTCCGAACCGCATACGAATATTGGAGGTCTTAATATTGACGGTAACTGTTATTTCGACACGGAAGTACTACCTGACCAAAACACTAATACTGATATTAGGTTATATGTTAAATCTAACAGCACATATATATGTGGAGCTAGGGATGATAATTATAAATATGGATTTACTAAGACTGATAATTTCTATGCGATCAGAGGCACGGTAAGCAGTTCGGCGAAACCTTGTACGTTTTGGGAAGATACATGGACTATCAAGCAAACGGGTGCAACTGCTTCGTTCAACAATAATACGGTGGAACTTGACCCAATTGATAGTTTTACACTCACAAGTCCGTACTATATTGGAACGATGAGCAAAAATGGCGCATCCGCCGGAGCTGGCATGGTAGGCACAATCATATACGCGAAAATCTATTCAGGAAGTGAGCTTATAGCAGATATGATTCCTGTAAAGAAGTCAGATGGAACGCTTTGCTTATATGATAAAATTAGAAAGAAATATTTATATAATAAAGGTTCGGGAGCCGTTACTGAGCTAAAATAAATGACTTAATTATGTATATTATCTACGTGATATTATATTTATTAAACGAACGCAATAAAATACATAGTTGCGTTGGCACAAAAGAAGTTGATAGAAAAAGTAATAACTAAAGCGGACAACTAAAAAGGAGAGGGAAACCTCTCCATAGTTCAATGAAAAATAAAATCAAGCCACATCAGCGCAGAAGCAACAATGCCAAAGATAGAACCGCCATGATTGTGTGGAATTTCATTCTTAGATGCTAAATCAACTATTCCGAGAATAATTGAAGCAATAGAGCAACACACAAAAATTAAGCCGAACATAGCAATAAAAAGGTCATTGTCCACCGGAAAGAATCCTATTTTTGTTGCAATAAACATTATAAGCGGAATGGCTATGAGAATGCCACTTGTGAAGCTTGCTGTTGAATTTTGCTTAACGAATGGCTCATCTTTTTGGCACAGCTCTACATAATATTTGGCTGTTTCAAATGAAACCAAAGTCCTTTGCGATATTTCATTACAAGCCATGACTAAGTTGCCATTATAATGCTTGATTATATCATTAACATTGATTTTTTGACCATTGATGACGTAGGAATCGCATTTATTTGTTTTTGCCATATTAACATCTCCTTTTGTAGTTATTTTTTACCATTCTATTCTTTGCAATCCTTGTTGTCAATATTCGACACAATAAAACACTTTAAAGTGATACAGTAATGATGTTCTCAAATAAGAGAACTCTTCAAGTTTCGGTAGGGCGGTGGATTTTTCTGCCGTCCTTATTGACGTTTAAGAACAAATGTTCTATAATTGATGTATCGGAGGTAGTGTTGTATGGAATATAAAGAAGAAATAATTAAAATGATTGAGGGCTTGGAAGACAAAGACCTGTTATTGTACTTGTATGTATTTATTAAAAGAAAAATAGAGGCAGAGTAAAAACTCTGCCTTGTGGTTATATTTTCTTTTCCCAAACGTTACCACACTTTGAACACACAAACTTTGTTTTGCCATTCTTTCCCTTAATTCCGGTAGCAGTACCGACAACGGCACCGACAGGTCCGAAGAGACCACCTACTGTGTTGCCAACAAGTGCTTTACCGAATGAGAATTTTTTCTTGGTATCAACAGGTATGCCAACACCATCACAACCCCATTTAGGACATTTAACAGTTTTACTCATTAAAATACCACCTTTCTTATTAATTTAATTTATTTTGAGTATTTTTCATACATTACATCTATTAAATTCATAATACTTTCTTGCTCTTTATCCGACAATTTAGATAACTTAAATACATAATCTTTGAGCTCACTGTCTATATTTGAAAGGTCATAATCTGTATTTGATTGTTCAAATATAGGGTTACTTTCTTCGCCTGTAACTAGATATGATAAGGTAGTTCCTAAAAAATCGGCAATTTTCTGCATATTTTTAGTTTTTGGCTCGCTTTTTCCTCTTTTCCAATCAGATAGAGTCATGTTTGAAATGCCTGTAGCCCTTGAAACATCGGCATTTTTCAAGCCTTTTTCGTCTAGTAATTTCTGATAGTATTCGTACATAAAAAATCCCTCATAAATTATTATGGAAAACTTTAAAATAATGCTTGACAATTAAAGAAAACCATAATATACTAGACCTAGATTAAGGGAATCCTTAAAACCTAGGTTTTAATTTTGTTATTTTGTTATCTTGGTAAGTTTCATTATAACGGATTTCCTTAATAAAATCAATGTATTTTTAAGGAAAGGAGCGTAAAAAATGAATAATTCTAAGAAATATGCTCAATCATATTCGAAATTTGAGCAAATTTTGGAGAAAAAGGGTATCACATCATACCGAGTAGCAACAGACTTGAACTTTTCACCTATGTTACTTTCAGATTGGAAGAGAGATAAAAGCAAGCCAAAATTTGACACCATGATTAAAATTGCAAGCTATCTTGATGAGCCGGTTGAGAGTTTCGTGGATTAGAGAGAAAGGAGAAAGCTGTATGAGAAAAAGAACTTTGAAAGAAAAATTCTGTGCGGGCTGTGGCTACTCGATTTTCGGGGTATTGGCGTTCACTTTTTTTCTTGGATTATCGGTGACATACGGAATTAAGACAGCGAGTATTATCGTTGGGGCAATCGTAACAGTATTTTGGCTGATACTGATTGCAATATGTCTCATAGAGGAGGGAGAACCGCATGAGAAGAAAAAGGATATTGATGTTATCGACTTTAATAATTGGAACTATGACCTTAAAGCCAATAGCAACGAAAGCAGATAGCAAAGTTGAGCTGACAGCCGGTGTTACTTCCTATTTAAATGATGTAATGCTAGGAAAGATTGAGCCAACAGTAGTTCAGAATGAACCGATTGTAGTTGAGCAGACCTATGAAGAGCCAACTTGCCGTAAGAAATACAGTTGTAGCCGATTTAGGAAGTTGGGGCGAGTCAGATACGGCGATTACACTTATACGTGGTACTCGCAGAGAGTGTTACCTGGAGGCGGTCTGAATATTCCGGGCAGACATCTAAATGAACATGGACTTGTAGTTGATGAAAACGAATACGTGGTAATTGCAAGTGATGATTTACCACACGGAACTGTAGTCGATACTCCTGTTGGCATACAAGGAATTGTATATGACGAGGGGAGCGGAAATGGAAATCTTGACATCTACTGCGATTGGTAGCCAGTTGAAACGTCAGAGTGCTAACGATTACCTACAAGAACTATATCGAGCTAAGCGGCACAAGGACAAATCGTTTGACTTTCAAGCGTTATTAGATAAAGAAATGGAGAAACTAAATGAGCGACAATGTAAGACGAATTAGGCTAGGCGATACACGATACAGATTGAAGCCATTAACAAGAGAGCAGAAGCTATTGCTCAACAAGGCTCATTACGTGGCAAGTGAGTGGCTTTTTGTATCGGAGTCGGACTCATACTTAAGAGTAGTTAAGAAATCAAGTTTGCATGGAAATTTGATTCTAAAAACCATAAACAAATAGAAAGAGAGGAAACGCAATGAAGATTACACATGTATTTGCGCAGAATTTTTGTAAATTCTACGGCAAAAACACATTAGACACAGATTTTTCGATGAAAACCGTGTTGTCCGGTCAGAATGAAGTCGGCAAATCGACAGTTAAGGGAATTATTCTTGATGTGCTGAATTGTCACGATAAGAATGACAGAGAGATTACAGGCATAAGACCGCATGATGAAAACGGAGTTGAGATTGACGATGTTGACATTGTGAGAGCTGTTACCTTTGAGATTGACGGAAAAAGAAAGACTTTGAAAAAGGTTACAAGGCAGAAACGCAACAAAAAGGGTGAGATTACAGGCAGTGTTACTGATTACTCAATCAATGATGTGCCTTACAAAATGGCTGACTACAATCAGTACATCAACGACAACATGGCAGAACTTGGAGTATTACCATTCTGCTTAAATGCCATGACATTGCTTAACAAGTCACAGGCAGAGCAGAGATTAGCACTTGCAAGCTATTTTGGTACACGTACTGATGAAGAAATCTGCGACATGTTTCCACAGTTTGCTGAACTTAAGCCAATGTTTGACGATGGGGACGTTGACCAGCTCAAAAAAGTATGCCGTGGCAAGCTAAACGGCACAGGCGGTAGAAACGGCTCAAAAGGGCTTGTCAAGGAAAGAGACGAAATCTCAACAAGGATTGATACAATTCATTCCACCAATGAGTATACAGACCTTGCAGAGCTTGAACTACAGAAGAAAACCTATGAGCCACAGCTTAAGGAAATTGAAGATAAGCTATCCGACTACAACAAGATTTTAGAGGACAAGCAGAAAGCTACAGAGGACATTATGAACCTTAAATTTGAGCTTTCAGACATGGAGAGAAAAGCTAATGCTGGCAATCAGAAAAAGCGCATGGAGCTAAAGTTACAGCTTGATGGCTTCAATGCTTCAATTCGCAAAGGAGAATCAATGATAAGAGCTAAAAAAGCTAACATTGAAAACTCTGAAAGAGAGGTTAGATTTTGCACAGAGAACCTAGAAAAGGTACGTGCTGATTGGAAAAAAGCAAAGGAGCTTGCCTTTGATGAAAGCAGTGTTAATTGTCCGATGTGCGGTCAGAGATTGCCGGAAGATAAGATAGAGAGCATGAGAGCTGAATTTGACGAGCGAAAAGCAAAGAACCTTAAAGAGCTTGAAGATAAGGGAAATGCGCTATCAAATGATAGCAAGGGGTTTAAACAGGCTATCGAGGATAGGAAGAAAGAAATAGCTGACCTTGAAGCAGAACTTAAGGAGCTGACGATAAGACGCGATGCTGTTGAAATGGAGCTTGGAATGGTACCTAATGATGTTGACATGACAGGCAACAGTGATTATCAGGCACTTAAAACTAAAATCGAGGAAAAAGAGAAAGCTCTTTCCGATGAAAACGATACATCAGAGCTTATCAGAAAGCTCAAAAACGAGCGAAACGAACTGTTAAGGCAAGTTTCATCGGTTGATACAAAGATTGAGCTTGGTGTGGCAAATAACAAGCGTATAGACGATAGCATAGCCGACCTTGAAGATAAGAGAAAAGACCTCAATCAAGAAATTGCCGATTGGGAAAGAAAGCTTGATTTGCTGAAAGAGTTTACTCGAAAGAAGAATGAGCTTTTACAGGCCGATGTAAATAAGTACTTGGATTTTGCCACAGCAAAGCTGTTTAGACCGCTCTTAAATGGTGATACCGAGGAGTGCTGCGACTTTGTATACAATGGCGAAGCATACGCTAGAAACCTCAATCATGGTGCGAGGATGCTGACAGAAGTTGACATATGCAGAGCTTTTCAGAAAGTGGCAAACGTTAATTTTCCAATTATCATTGATGATACAGAAAGCGTTGACGATTGGAGAATACCACAGATTGATAACCAACTGATTCTGTTAAAGCATACACAGGACAAAGAACTTGTGATTGAAAATATGGAGGCATAGAAATGATTAAAGCAAAAGGCGGAGAAGTTACATTTAGAGGCACAAGAAGCAATATTATGGCAGAGGCAGTTACTGTTTTACACGCACTTAAAGAGGAACTTTCAGAGGAAGAGTACAAAATGGTAATTAGACTTGCTGATAAAAGCAGGGAGCAGTTAAGCGACGAAGCCAAGAAAATGAGAGAAGAAACCGAGAGAATGAAAGAAGAACTCAAAAAGTTACTTGGATTATGGGAGGTATAGAAATGATTATTAAGAAGAGAAACTATTATATGGGTGGCAAGAAACATACTGTAGAGCTTAAGTATGACGGATATATGTATACAGTCATATCTGACGGAGTTTTATTCAAACAGACACCTAATGAACTGTTTGCAGTTCAGGTTTTCAATGAGGTGTAAAAATGGCAGAGATAAGAACAAATCTATCAAAGGAAGATATTCTACACAATATGCTTGAAATTGTCGGCTATTTGCTCGAACAGGAGGAAGAAGCAGACGAGATTGAGGTAAAAGTGAAAGATTTGAATATGCAATTTAAAGCATGGAGAGACGAGAAGCAAAGAGAGGAGAATCGATGAGTATAAAAGGATATAAGGCATTTAACAAAGGAATGATATGCAAAGGCAAGCAGTACGAAGAAAATACTACTTACGAAGAAAACGGAAACAAAATATGTAAAGCGGGTGTAATGCATTTCTGTGAAAATCCATTTGATGTGTTGAATTATTATCCACTTATTGATAAAGATGGCAACATTTCAGATTTTGCAGATGTTGAAGCTATTGGAGATATTTATAAAGAAAAGGATAAAACAGCTACAAATAAACTCCATATTGGTGCAAAACTTGGGCTTAAAGGGTTTATTAAGGCTTGCGTAGATTTTACAATTGAGAAAACAAAAGTTGAGACAGTGAAAGCAGACGATGTTGGTATCAGTAGCGGAGATTCCGCACAGATAGGCAGTGGCGGAGATTACGCACAGATAGGCAGTAGCGGAGATTACGCACAGATAGGCAGTAGCGGAGATTCCGCAAAGATAGGCAGTAGCGGAGATTCCGCAAAGATAGGCAGTAGCGGAGATTACGCACAGATAGGCAGTAGCGGATATTACGCACAGATAGGCAGTAGCGGATATTACGCAAAGATAGGCAGTAGCGGAGATTACGCAAAGATAGGCAGTAGCGGATATTACGCACAGATAGGCAGTAGCGGATATTCCGCACAGATAGGCAGTAGCGGAGATTCCGCACAGATAGGCAGTGGCGGAGATTACGCACAGATAGGCAGTAGCGGAGATTACGCACAGATAGGCAGTAGCGGAGATTCCGCAAAGATAGGCAGTGGCGGAGATTACGCACAGATAGGCAGTAGCGGAGATTCCGCACAGATAACATCAGAAGGTAATAACTCTGTGGTTATGGCAGCAGGCTGCAATTCAATAGCAAAAGCAAAAATCGGTAGTTGGATAACGTTAGCTGAATGGATTAGAACTGATAAAGCAAATGATAGTGGTAATTATATATGGATCCCTAAGTGCGTAAAAACAGAATATGTAGACGGAGAACGTATCAAAGAAGATATATTCTATAAATTAGTTGATGGCGAATTTAAAGAAGTAGGAAGCGAGGATTAATTATGGCAGAGAATACACAGATAGTTGAGTATGAATCAAATGGGGAAATGGTAAAAATTTCTCCAACAATGATAAAAAGATACCTTGTAAGTGGCGGCGGCAATGTATCTGACGGAGAAGTAATGATGTTTATGTCATTATGCAGATACCAGCACTTAAATCCGTTTTTGAGAGAAGCATACCTTATTAAGTATGGAAGCAACGACCCAGCCACAATAGTTACTGGAAAAGACGTTTTTACAAAGAGAGCCAATGCGGACCCACGATATAAGGGAAAGAAAGCAGGAATTATTGTAATTAAAAAGGACGGAGTCGTTGAAGAGCGAGAGGGAACAATGGTTTTACCTAACGAAACTATCGTAGGTGGCTGGGCGAAAATCTTTATTGACGGAAAAGAGGACGAGTATCAGTCGGTAGGCTTTGATGAGTACGCAGGAAGAAAAAAAGATGGTTCGCTTAACAGCCAATGGGCGAAAAAGCCAGCCACAATGATTAGAAAAGTAGCTGTTGTACAGGCCTTAAGAGAAGCATTTCCAGATAGATTTCAAGGTTTATATGCACAAGAGGAATTTCAAAATGTATCAGATGTAAAACTTGATACAGAAAAGGTTGTTGCTGATGAAATCAAAGAAAACGCAAATAGCGTAGATTTTGACGAGGACAACATAATTGATGTAGAACCGACCGACACAGCCGACAAGCAGTCAGAGGAGCTACCGCCATTCATGCAGAGTGAGGAGGATTGATATGAGAGTAATTTCACAGGACGGAACACTTGATATGCCATATGAAGAGGTGATTATTCAGAGATTCAAGTCAAGAATTTATTTTCTGAATAAAAACTTAACAGGCGTTGAGTCGCTTAGTGATGACATGCAAATTGCTGAATATTCCACCGAAGCAAAGGCAATTAAGGCTATGGAAATGTTAAGAGAAACGTATATTGGTATGCCTATCGTAATGCAGAATGTTGATATTTCAGAAGATGTGGCAAAGGAATTTGGAAGATTACAGAAATGTGGCATTATGGTGCGAGCAGAAAATCAGCCGTCAAAGGTAGAGTGTGTCAACAATGCTGTCTTTCAGTTCCCACAGGATGATGAAATCGAGGTGTGAGTATGGCAAAACATTCAATTGAGTATTGGGAAAGCGAGGCAATGTAGTTGTATAAAGATTGGAACAAAGAAATAGGTAGAAAGTATGGCAAATTAACGATATTAAGTTTAGCCGGGAGAAATAAGTACGGGCATGTACTGTTTGAGTGCTTATGTGATTGTGGGAACAAAACCATAGCCGAAGGAACAAGGGTTACGCACGGCGGAACGTTAAGTTGTGGCTGTCTGCAAAAAGAAACCGCTTCTAAAAATTTTAGTACACACAGAAAAACCAACACAAGGCTATATCATATTTGGGGTTCAATAATTGCAAGATGTGAGAATGTGAAGAACAATAGGTATAAAAATTATGGTGGAAGAGGTATTTGCATTTGTGACAAGTGGAGAAAAGATTTTCTATCTTTTTATAAGTGGGCACTATCTAACGGATACAACGATAACCTTTCAATTGACAGAATAGATGTCAATGGCAATTATGAGCCTAGTAACTGCCGGTGGGCGAATGCAAAGGAGCAAGCTAACAACACGACCAAGAACAGATATATCACATATCAAGGGATTACAAAAACTTGTAAACAATGGTCTGAATATTTTGGATTTAATTATAAGTACTTCTATGAAAAATTAAGCAAATGTAACTGGGATTTAAGTAAGTTGTTAGAAATTCCATATTTCAAGGAGCGTATGTTATGAAGTTGACAGTATGTGGAAGTTCGTCAAAAGGAAACACTATGATACTTACCTATAATGACACTTCAATAATTTTAGATGCTGGAATAAATCCTAAAATTGTAAAAAAAGCACTTAATTGGAATGTGAGAAATATTGGTTTTGTCATAGTCACGCATGAGCATTTAGACCATAGCAAGTATATCCAATATTATCTTGACATGGGGATAAAAGTATATATGCCTAAAAGCATATCCACTAAGTACAAAAGTATAAATGTTGTTGCTGTAGAAGAAAGAAATCAATATGCAAATGGGTATTTTAAAATAATACCCTTTGCAGTTCCCCATGATGGTGTTGAGTGCTATGCATATTTAATATATGTAGGCGAACATAGGATTGCATGGCTAACAGACCTTGAATATTGTCCATATGTTTTTAAAAAGCAGAGATTGACTGATATTTTTTGTGAGTGCAACTACCAAAAAGAAAAAGTTGATACTCATTCGGCAAATTACAGCCATAAAGTCAGAGGACATATGAGCGATACAACAGCTTTAGAGTTTGTAAAAGTTAATGCGAATGAATGTTTAGGCAATGTAATTTTGTTACATATGAACAAAGAAACTTGTAACGCTGATGAAGTCATCGAGAAGATGAAAAGAGTCGCTTGTGGGGCAAATGTGGATGTTGCAGAGCGTAACAAGGAATGGGCTTTAAGGAGAGGAGATGAATGTCCGTTTTGATTAGTTGGGATATAGTTACAAAGTTAATGAATTGTTTTCCTAATAGCGTTATAAATCATAACGCAGAGTTTATAGCACATATTAAAAACAATATATATTTCGGTTTAAAAGATTGCGAAAATGAAACAGATGTAAAGTGTAAAGTTTTGGAATGGCTATCAAGACCTGCACACAAGACGGAACCATATAACACCAAACGGAGCAATGATGAATTTCGCAGATTTATGCTTGGCGGCATAAATCAGTTTTTGGAAACCGATTTTACTGAGAAAGATATGGAGCAGATTTATACATATCTTGGAAATAGGTGCAACCATGCCAAAACATTGAAGTTTATTGAAAGTGGGTATGATATGTCAGTTTTGAAAGATTAAAAAATCCTAATGAGTGCCCATTTTAGAAAGGAGATGAATACCCATTTTGAGAATTGAAAAGCTGATTAAATTCTTGAAAGAAAGATTTGAAGATGGAATACAGATGTTTGATACACCATCTATAATGGGTGATTTCAGAGTGCCTATTTATGGCGAAGATGAAATCACTGTATTATGGGCTCCGCATTACGAGTATATAGAGATATATGGTATTTCTGACGAAGAGTTTGAAAGAGTTATGAAAGAGGCAAAAGGATATTAGCGAGTGCCCTTTTTAAAAATTAAACAGACAGGAGAAAAATAATGAATATTGTAACACTTTTAGGACGATTGACACGCGACCCGGACATTAGATATTCACAGGGCGAAAATGCAATGGCAATAGCAAGATTTACACTTGCCGTTGACAAGAATTTTAAGAAAAAAGACGATAAGGCGAATTTCATTAACTGCGTGGCTTTTGGCAAAATAGCTGAAACAGTAGAAAAGCACGTATTTAAAGGTTCAAAGATTGCAGTTATCGGTGAGTGGACTACAGGCAGTTACAAGAATAAAGACGGAAACACAGTTTACACCAACGATTGCAACATATCTAAGTTGGAATTTTGCGACAGTAAAAATTCAAGTGGCAGCAGTGCAGAACCACAGCCAAAGCCTGATGATGGCTTTATGTCAATCCCTGATGGTATTGACGAGGAATTACCATTTAACTAAGAGTCAGTTGATTATAGGGCAGTCAATAACGGCTGTCCTAGAAAGGAAAAATAATGGATTATACAAATAAAATATTTGCAAATATTGCAAAGGATATGTCGGAGCAAAAAGATATTGCAGTTGTAAGAGCGTTTGCATTTCAGATTACAGAACTGCTACAGAAAAACGGCATTATACCAATATGTACTGAAAGATACATGAATATCAATTCTGATAAATCAGGTTACAGTATTATCAGAAAAATCAATATCTCGTTCGATGAGCTTGATTGTACCGAACATGACCGAAAAGTGAGAGGAGAAGCATACAGAGAATTTATCAAAGAATTTGAGAGCAGAGTTGATTCAACAGTTATATCTGAAAAACTCTTTGAAACTGAATGTATATTATTGGAGCGTGATAAGAATGAGATTAATTAACGCAGACAAACTAAAGGAGGATAAAACAATGTGTAGAAAAATAATGATAGCTATGACTTGTGTGATTGCAATGGCGGGTTTTAATGCTGTACCAGTATCAGCTTGTACACCACCACTTAATCCACCATCCATAGAGATTCCAGACATCAACTTTCAGCCTGATGGTGCTTTAAAAGATGCAATCGATAACGCTGTGAAAAACTGGCTTGAGAAATGCGTTCTCGGTACACCGACAGTGAAGTATGCATCTTACTACAAGAGTATTTTTCATTACAGCTATGTGGCGGTCAAATGGTCAGAGGTCGAAAACGCAACATCTTATAAGGTGCGTATCACAAAAGCCGATGGAACATGGAAAGAATATGATACGACCTATACGGCGCTTTATAGTACTAATTACACTGATGATTTTATTGCTAACGGTATGGACGGAGCCACAGTAAGCGTCAAAGCTTATGGCGATAATGATACATTCGGGCATTGGTCAGATGATACTAATATTGTGAGATTCGGAAGCATATATCGAAAAGAGAATTAAACTCGAAATTCAAAACGCTATAAATGAGGTTGCTATGCAGACGGCAATTGATATTGCAAAGAGAGGTGGAAACATTGAATTATCAGAACATAGCAAGAGCCAAGGCAATAGAACAGGAGAATAAAAAGCGACTATTGAAGCTGAATCCAAAGCTGAATGACAGGAGTGGGATTTACTTCCTACTCCGAGAAGATGAAAACGGATTTAAGTATGCGTATATCGGACAAAGTGTTGGAATAATTACCAGATTGGCAAGCCATATGTCTGGATATGAACAACATATAGACAAGTCATTAAAGGCACACAAGCTGTACGACAAAGAGAAAAATCCTTATGGCTGGCGAGTTGAATTTCTAAATTTCCCTGAAAGCCAGCTTGACGAAAAGGAGAAGTATTACATCAAGCTATATGCCGATAAAGGTTATCAGCTTAGAAATGTCAGTTTAGGCGGTCAAGGAGAAAATCGTGCTAGTGGTTCAATAGGCGAGAGAAAAGCGCCTAAAGGCTATATGCAGGGCATGCAGCAAGGCAAAAAGGTGTTAGCGAGGGAACTATCCTCTATCGCAGAAAAACATCTTAAAATCGAAATTAGAGACGATAAGAAGCATAACAAGGTATCGCAGAAACAGTATGAGAAGTTTATGGATTTATTGAAAGTGGGTGAAAATAATGAGATTTGACGCAATAGAGGCAATAAAAGCGGAACATGAACAGTTGCTAAAAGTAGAAAGAGAACTTAGTGATTTAGCGGAAAAGCGAGAAAAACTTGAAAACGAAAGAGAACGCTTTGCTTATCGCTATCGAGCAGACAGTGTTGATAGGGTTTTAGATTTTATTCGTTCAGAGTATAGGCAAGGCAGACTTTGCAACCTTGAAACACTACTCTGTCACTGTCAAAACAAGCTAAATGGCAATATTGACGGAACAGAATTAGACCTTGATGAGCGTTTAAGAGGAGTTTCCTTTAAGAGAGCGGGTGAAAGCGATGAGCAGTAAGTTACACAAAATTCCGCATTTTAACACTTATGATGATATAAGAACTGAAATGCAAAACGATTTACAGTACAGACTTGCGAATAGAACGGATAAAACATCTCTTGGTAGGCCTTTATATTATCGAATAAATGTACAGCTGATATTAACACAGGAATGTCCTTATAACTGTCCATTCTGCTTAGAGAGAAAGAACCCTATGCAAGGCGACAATAATTTTAAGGCACAGATTGAGTCGTTAAAAAAGATACTGTCGGAACATCCCAATGCGAGACTTACAATTACAGGCGGAGAGCCGGGGCTATATCCTAATCATGTATCAGAAATCGTTGATACATACAGACAGCATAGTAATCATGTGTTTTGCTCAATCAATACTACTGGATATTCAAAGGAGCTTAACGGATTGGCACATATCAACTTATCATATAACGATTATGTGCATAAAAGCCCTAGTGATTTCCCAAACTGTACAGTTCAGACAGTAGTTGAAAATCCAACGATTGAGTATATTAAAGATTTCATGCAGATGGAAGCTGATAATTTTTCATTCAGATTTTTAAGTGGACTTGAAAAGAAAGATTATCCTGTAAAAATATGGAATGATTTACAGAATGATGATGATATTGATATTCATACCTTTAGGATTGGTGATTTCTTTGTATATGCAACATTTGACTATATGGGAAAACATGCAAGATTGACATTAGGAGATATGTGGCAGCAGAGAAACAATGATTATAAAGATGGATACTCAAATATTATTATCCATCCCGATGGAACTATTGGAACTAATTGGAGATAAGAAAGTAGGTGATTCAGAATGAAGATTTTAAGTAAAAAGAAATGTGAAGAAATTCTGAAAAGAATTACTGCAAATGAAATTATTCAGGTAGAGTACGGACTACACGATATGGAAGCGGAAACAAAGGCAACGGAAAATAGAGCAGAAATAGCTTTTATTGTCGGTGGTTTCAAGGGTATGAATAAGGTGCAGAACACGTTGAGAAAAAGGTATAACAATATAAACCACGAGGGAAAAGATTAAAATACATCAACCGAAACTTGAAGAAAATAGGAGATTAAAAATGGCAGAACGTAGAATGTTTGCTAAGAAAATAACTGAAAGTGACGCTTTTCTCGATATGCCGAGCAGTACTCAAATGCTTTACTTTCACCTATCCATGAATGCTGACGATGATGGATTTGTTAATAATCCTAAGAAAATACAGCGAATGTGTGGTGCTTCCGATGATGATTTTAAACTATTACTTGCAAAATCGTTTGTGCTCTTATTTGAAAGCGGTGTAATTGTGATTAAGCATTGGAAAATGCACAATTACATACAGGCAGACAGATACAGACCTACTGATTATGTTGAAGAAAAATCAATGTTGGGATTAAAGAAAAATAAGGCATATACGCTTGATGTAAACAAAATGGATACAAAATGTATACAAGATGTATCCGTAGGTAAGGAAAGTATAGGTAAGGTAAGTAAAGGTGAGGTAAGTATAGTTAAGGATAGTAAAGATAAGGATATAAAAGAAAAAGATATTGATAAATCAATATCTAAAAAGAAAACTGTCTACTACCCTGATGATGAAATGCTAGAGAGTGCTTTTCAGGAATATCTAACAATGCGAAAGAAAATCAAGAAGCCAATATGCACCGATATGGCATTACACCGAGCCATGAACACTATCGAGAGACTTTCAAAGGGCGATAATGATTTGGCTGTTAAAATTCTTAATCAGTCGGTAGACCATTGTTGGCAAGGGCTGTTTGCACTAAAGGACAATGAGCCACATTCAGCTAACAAAGGCACTATTGATTGGGATAATGTGTAAAGGAGTGATAAAAATGGCAGAAAAAGAACACAGAATGTCACCTAACATTTCAGAAAGAATGTTAGAAGAAAACAGACAAGCCGAATATAACCACGGATATACAGTTGGCTACAATGAAGCTGTTGACGATGTTGTGAATTTATTTAAATCAAAGACAACAATGGAGAACAATCTTATCGAGAAAATTGCGGAGCTTCTAAAGGTGGGTGGCGATTCTTGACAAGAAATGAGACAGTTAAAATCATTCGCATAATGTGTGATTGCTACCCCAATTATAAGCCGAGCAATTTATCAGAGACAGTGGATGTGTGGAATATGATGTTGGAAGAATACAGCTACAGTCAAATATCTATGGCATTGAAAACTTACGTGCATTCCGATACAGGCGGATTTGCACCGAGCATCGGACAACTAATCGGCAAACTGCATGAGGTTCAATCACCACAGGAGCTTAACGAAATGGAAGCATGGTTCCTTGTTAGCAGGGCACTGCGAAACGGCTACTATGGTGCAGTTGAAGAATTTAACAAGCTACCACCACTCGTACAAAAGGCTGTCGGGAGTCCTGACAACTTACGGAACTGGGCACAGACGGACAGCAAGAGTATTGAAAACGTAGTCCAGTCAAACTTTATGAGAACTTATAGGGTAGTTGTTAATCGAGCAAAGGAATATCAAAAAATGCCAAAGGACATACAGGCATTGATTGAGAATACCAATAGAAGCTCGTATTCGGCTCAAATCGGTTCTAAAAATCAACAGACGATAAAATTATCGCTTGAAGATAATAAAAGCCAAAATAAGCCGATTAAAGGTATTCCGATGCCAAAAGAAATTAAGGAACGTATCGAGCAGATGAAAAGATAGGAGGTAAAGAGGTTTTGGTCGACCAATTAAAACATGTTTTACTCCTAGCGAAAAATGATAAAAGACAAGTATTCAAGGCAGAGATATGAAGAACGAAAAGCCAGTAACCTTTGTGTTCTCTGTGGAAAACCGCTTGATAGAGAAGGTGTGGTTTGCACGGCATGTAACAGCAAACGCACGGCATATGGCCGAGAGCTTTATAAAAAATTACAGGCAGTTGGTGTTTGTCCTAGGTGTGGCAAGAACTTGCTATATGGTGACGAAAAAAGCTGTGTTGAGTGTAGGGCAAAATCAGCCGAAGCCGCGTCAAAGAAACGTGCTGCTGATGTTGAAAAATACAACGAGCGACAAAAAGCATGGCGAAAAGCACGATACGAAAAAGACAAGAAAAATGGCATATGCACACGCTGTCGCAAGAGAAAAGCAGACCCAGGACATACTACTTGCACATTTTGCAGAGAAACAATGAGGAGAGCGCACGTTAAAATGCCTGAAAGAACCGGCAGATATGAACAAGGACTATGTTTTTTCTGCGATAATCCGGTAAAACCCGGATATAAGGTCTGCGAAATGCACTATCAGAAGAACGTTAAGAATGCAACTTGCGAAAAGGCAAACTTGGCACGGCAGAAGATAAAAGAAAGGAATTCACAATGGACTCCTTGAAAGATTTTTACGATTTTTACCGACCACTGCAAAGGAAATATGACTTGCAAATGTTTTACAGAACAAATAGCAAGGAAGCGAAAATAACTATCCGGTGGCGCGGTAAAGAGCTTGTAAAAGTCGCAGAAGAAACTACAGAAGCCTGTTTTATCAGGACAAAACGAGAACTTGAAGAAAGAATGAAAAAATATGAGCAACAAACTGAAACCAAAGAAAAAGCACAAAGAGCCGGATTTTACATGGACAAAATCCGAAAAAGCTACGCTGAAAAGCAGTAATAACCGCAGAAAGCTCGTAAGTCGGTCTTTCACAGACTTTATGGATTTAGGCTACTATGTACTGTATTTACATCATGGATTTGGCAATAAGCGCATCGTAAGGCTTGAAAGAACCATAAATGAGTACCTTGAAAGGGCGCAGACTGAAAAAGAAATGAAAACTGAAACACTTGCCGAACTTTTGAAAGTGAGATACGGCATTGATGTGCAGAAAGAGATTAATTTAATCCCAATGCAGCAGTTGATCAGGATTTATCAGAGGAATAATCCACTCACGATAAACGACACACGACAGCTTTTAAATGACACGGCATACAGCTACATGACTTTAGCGTGTACGGCACTTAAACTGATGTTTAAATTGTCGGTTAGAGAAATTAAAGAGTTTATCGCAGAATTTAGGGACTTAATCGACACACTGTATAAATTTAATCAATTCGGTCTGACATTGCCAAAGGTGGCACAATGCCTTGCTGATGAAGTTAATTACGTTGATGAAAGGTACATAAAGGTGATTGATTAATGACTTACGCATGGGATAACGACAGTACTCAAAATGCTCACATAAAGCAGATGAGAGACGATAGGCAAAAAGCCTACATGGAAAAACACAGAGACAATAAGGCATATGAAAGATTTAAGCATATGCCGGATTATGGGGAAGGAGTACAAAACTATGACAAATAGAGAGAAATTCGCAGAAAAAATTTTGGATATTGCTTGTAATGGTAACTGGATGGCAGTTAACAAAGCAACATTAGAGCCAATAAAGTGTCAAGCATTGCCGTGTGAAGATTGCTTGTTCTGCGTTTTAGGCAAGGGTTGCGACAGGAGCGAAATGAAAAAGTGGGCGAACAGTGAATATGTTGAGCCACCAATTGACTGGTCAAAAGTTGCGGTTGATACACCAATACTGGTAAGAGATAACAGCTTTTCCAAGTGGGGCAAAAGATATTTTGCGAAATATGAGAATGGGAGCGTTTATGCTTGGAGCAATGGAACAACATCGTGGAGCGGCGATAGGTGTACACCATGGAAACTGGCTAAGCTTCCGGATAAGGAGCAGTAATGGAGAGATTAACGTATAGAACAGAACTAGGAGTTAGTATAGACAAAAACGAAGATTGTCCTACTTGTAGCATATGTTGGAATTGTAATATTCCACCAAGAAACTGTTGGTATATTAGCGATGCACTTAAAAAACTTGCCGTTTATGAGGACTTAGAGGAACAGGGCAGACTTGTTAAATTGCCTTGTAAAGATGTGTATTTCATTGTTGATATAAACAATCCCAAGTATGCAATGGTTATGAAAAGACCTATAAGGGAGCTTGCGATATACGAGATTGAGGATATTGACAAGGAAAATTGCAAGTATTTTTCCACAGAGGAAAAAGCCGAGGCGAAACTGAAAGAAAGGTGTAACAATGATTGATTGTAATATCTGCAAGCATAAAGAAGATTATAATTATTGTACAGAATGCAAACACGGAGAGTTGTTCGAGAGGAACAATGTGTCAGAACCTAAAAAAATATCAATTAGTAACGGAAGAGAATATTGCGGACATTGTGGTTATTTGTGTGAATATGCCAGAGGATATAAAAAGTTTTATTGCATTAGGTGCGGCGGACTTAATTTAAGAAGTTGGAAGAATCGAGAGGTAGAGAAAATGAATAGTTTAGCAATAGGAGATAAATTACAAGCAATCAAAGAAATAGCGATTGGCGGTTGTGAAGATATTGAGGTTTCTGAAAAGATATTTGACCTTTGCGATGAAATTTTGGGGTTAGTTAATTCTGCCTCTTGTAACTGTAAGCGCAACAGCAATTCAAGAGATAATGAACCTTGTTGTAGATGTGATAGCAGACAGACCAATGCCGACAGGATAAGGAATATGTCGGATGAAGAAATGGCGGATAGGATGACAGCAACAGCAAAGTGCGATGAATGTTTTGTTATAAAGAAGCATGAATCTTATTGCCTTTCAACTTCGGCTTGTAGACAAAAACATCTTGAATGGCTTCAATCAGAAGCAGAATAGGAGAGTTTGTGAAAGATAGATATTTGTACAAAGCAAAGCGAAAGGGCAACGAAGAATGGATTACAGGCTCTCTAATCACTTGTGAAGATGGAACATGCAAGATTGCGACAAGTTTGTTAGAGGGCAAAGCTGATGAACCGATACTTGTGTGCGCTTATGATGTGGACAGAGATACAATCTGCCAATGCACAGGCTTGAAAGATAAGAACGGCAAGCTGATTTGGGAAAATGATATTGTAAAAATAAATAATAGCAAGGGGAATGTGCTTATAACATTTAGAGATTTTGAAATTATATGTACAATTCCTAATGAAAAATATTATAAGCACAGGCTTGAATATGATACTGAATATGAAGTTGTCGGAAACATCTTTGATAATGCCGAGTTATTGGAAAGCGAGGGATAACATGACCAACATAACAACAGTAGTATACACTGCCCTCATAGTATTCGGCATAATTGGTCTGACAGAGGTAGCACTTGCATGGTACGACATCTACGGACGAGATAAGACTGATGATGAGATACAAGAGCAGTGGTGCAGCGAAAATATTAAACATTAATTAATTTATCAGAAAGGAATAGGTTGTGCGCACATAAAACCGAGGTTTCCTTTTGGTAAGAGAAAATGTTAGATTTTGGATATTACAACATGGATTGTATGCAAGGAATGAAAGAATTTCCTGATAAATATTTTGACCTTGCGATTGTAGACCCACCATTCGGGGGGGGCAATCCGATGAATGGGAAAAGAAAAAGCGAGGCAGATTTGGAGGGTGGCTCGACAAATATCATATTGACAGTGGGGACTATCCCTAGCTCTAATTGCTGCAGAACAGGCGGAACTTGGTCGAAAAAGTATCAGACTAATGGAAATGTAGAATTAAAACAAGATATTAGGCACTGGGATATAGCACCAAGCAAGGAGTATTTTGAAGAATTATTTAGGGTTAGTAAAAATCAGATTATATGGGGCGGTAATTATTTTAATCTGCCACCAACAAGATGTTTTATTGTGTGGGATAAAAAGAATATTTCAGAAGACTTCTCTATGGCGATGTGTGAGTACGCTTGGTGTTCATTTAATGGTAATGCAAAAATGTTTAGGCATATCCCACAAGGAAATACTAATGAAAACAGAATGCACCCAACACAGAAGCCTGTAGCACTATATGAATGGCTATTAAACAGATACGCAAAGCCTAATGACATTATACTTGATACTCATGTAGGTAGCGCGAGTAGCTTGATAGCTTGCTATAACACTAACCATAAATTTGTTGGATTTGAGCTTGACGAATACTATTACAAAGTATCAAAGCAGAGGTTAGATACCGAAATGGCACAAATGAGATTAAGTGATTTTATGTAGAGGTGAAACAATGAAACACTACAAGCCGATTAAATGTGTAGTCTGTAGCAAGATATTTACACCGACCGCGGCTAACCAAAATACGTGTTGCGAAGCACACAGACAGCAGAGGGCTACGGAATTAAGAAAAATCAGAGAGAAGAAAAGGCTCAAAAGAAAGCCTGTCAAGAAAAACAAACTTGCGGAAATCTGCGAGATTGCTAAGAACAAAGGCATGAGCTACGGACAGTATATGGCAGAGCAGTATAAAAAGGAAGTGATGATAAGATGAATGAATGTTGTGGAAATTGCAAATATCATCAATACGAGGATATATCGCAAGGTTGGGTATGCTGTAACCAAGATAGCGAATATGTAGCTGATTGGACAGATTACACCGATTGTTGCGAGGAATGGGAGAGCAGAGATGAAATGTAGAACTGTGAGTGATACAGAACCGATTGAAAGGCAATGTGTATACGAGGGCAACAAGCCGTGTAACAGCTCATGCCGATACTCAAATACTTGTATACACAGTGCGAACAAAACCGAAGAATAGGAGACAGGCTTATGAAGTTTTCAAAACTTACTAAGCCGGAACTTGAAGAAATTTTGAAAAATGCCAATTTCACCGATGAAGAAACGGAAGTTTTTGAGTTGCTAGTTGCCAATAAAAGCCTTGAGGAGGTATCACAGAGACTTTTAATCTCAAAAACGACCACTTCCCGGAGAGTGGCAGACATTAAAGAAAAGATAGAAAGGAGTCGGGCAATGATTAACAAAGTACCAATATGGGAAAAAGTAACGCTGACGATTGATGAAGCTGCGGAATACAGTAACATCGGAATTAACAGAATCAATGATATGCTTAATAATCCCTCATGTCCTTTTGTGCTCTTTGTCGGAAGAGGCAAGCGATTAGTTAAGCGCAAGGAGTTTGAAAAATACCTCGAAAAGACAGATAGCATATAAATAGATATATTGAATTATAAGCCATTATGTAGTAATATAGAAATTATCATATAATGGCTTTTGATTTTGAAAGGAGCCATAAATCAGTATGGGAAAGGATTTGAGAGGAAAAGAGCTGGGAGTCGGAATAACCCAGCGTAAGGACGGACTTTATCAAGGCAGATATAAAGATAGGTTCGGCAAGAGCAAGACAATTTACAACAGCAAGTTGTCAGAACTGCGGAAAGAACTTAGTAAAGCAGTGGCTGACAATCAACAGTTCACAAGTGTTAGAGACAGCATTACCCTTGATGTGTGGTTTGACAGGTGGATGAATGTATACAAGAAAAAGAGAGTGCGCCCCAATACCATTAGAGAGTATACGCATATATATAAGAAGAACATTTCACCATACCTAGGAAACCATGAAATAACATCTATTCGCAAGTCAGATGTGCAGTTACTTATAGACAAAGCTTCTGACGATAACTATAAGTATGAGAGACAGAGCAAAATCAAGGTTATTTTAAATGACATGTTCAGTAGAGCCATGGAAGATGACCTGATGATTAAGAATCCGGCGAAAGGTGTAAAGCTAAGAGCAGACAAGGAAGTTAACGCGTTTGCATTGACAGTAGAGCAACAGAACGAGTTTTTTGAAGCGTGCAAAGGAACATTTTACGACAATATGTATAATGTGGCAGTTAATACAGGCTTGCGCCCAGGAGATGATGATGATAAAATAAGACTAAATCAACGGAAACCCAGTAAATACAAGG